>OIZF01000001.1_pt1 | contig 390877 bp, 340 predicted proteins | sample 1588471 | NCBI WGS metagenome assembly OIZF01 (sample SAMN03283279) | human gut metagenome | biome: human-associated habitat; material: feces | host: Homo sapiens | place: Peru | collected 2012
ACATATTTATTACATTTACAAGATATATTAAATTTCGCAGAAAAAGTAAATAATGCACCAACAGATGGTTTAGGAGAAACAATAGGTGCAAATGATAAATATAATGTATTCAGAAAAGATGAAATTGTAGAATTCGGTGATAGAGATGCATTGCTTCAAAATGCTCCTGCACAAGAAAGAGGAATGTTTAAAATACCAAAAGTTATACAATAATTAAAAATGACATTTCATAAGGTTCGAAAATCATCAAATTTATTAATGCAGATGAATTATGCGAAGGGAGGAAATTTAATGAATATTACAGAACTTACAGTACATGAACTTCAAGAAAAATTAGCTTCTAAAGAGCTAACAATAACAGAAATAACAAAAGCTTATGTAGATAGAATAAATGACAAAGAGAAAGATGTACAAGCATTTGTTACAACATTAACAGATGAAGCTTTAGAAAAAGCAAAAGATGTACAAGAAAAAATAGAAAGAGGAGAAGTTACAGGAGATTTTGCTGGAATTCCAATAGGAATAAAAGACAATATGTGTACAAAAGGTGTAAAAACAACTTGTAGCTCAAAAATGTTAGAAAACTTTGTCTCACCATATGATGCAACAGTAGTTGAAAAATTAAATGCAGAAAATATGATTGACTTAGGAAAACTAAATATGGATGAATTCGCAATGGGTGGTTCAACAGAATATTCATATTTTAAGAAAACAAGAAATCCATGGGAATTAAATAAAGTACCAGGAGGGTCATCAGGTGGTTCTGCAGCCGCAGTTGCAGCAAATATGGTTCCATGGGCATTAGGTTCAGATACAGGTGGTTCAATAAGACAACCAGCAAGTTTCTGTGGAGTTGTAGGATTAAAACCAACATATGGACTAGTATCAAGATATGGATTAGTAGCATTTGCATCATCACTTGACCAAATCGGACCTCTTGGCAAAGATGTTCTTGATGTTGCAGGTGTGTTCAATGTAATTAAGGGCAAGGATGTCAAGGACGGCACTTCAATGGAAAGCGAAGTTTTTGACCTTGCCGATATTAAGCTTGATAACCTTAAGGGCAAGAAAGTCGGTATTCCAAACGATTATTTCGGCGAGGGTATCAACGCAGAGGTTGCAGCGAGCGTAAAAGCTGCCGCTCAAACTCTCAAGGATCTCGGTGCAGAGGTTGAAGAGTTTGATATGCCTATCGTTAAATACGCAATCCCTACCTATTATATTATAGCTTGTGCAGAGGCTTGCTCAAACCTTTCTCGTTTTGACGGCATCAAGTACGGCTATAAGTCAAAGGATGCGTTCAATCTTACCGATGTATACTTCAAATCCCGTTCGGAGGGCTTTGGTATGGAAGTTAAAAAGCGTATTATGCTCGGTAACTTCGTGCTTTCATCAGGCTATTTTGATGCTTATTATAAGAAGGCACTTCAGGCAAAGGGCCTTATTTGCAAGGCGTTCAATGAAGCGTTCCAAAAGTATGATTTCCTCCTCGGTCCTGTTGCTCCGACAACAGCGCTTAAGATGGGCGAGGGCCTTTCTGATCCGCTTGCAATGTACCTTGGCGACATTTATACGGTTATGATTAATATCGCAGGCTTGCCGTCACTTGCACTTCCTTGCGGTTTTGATACAAATTCAATGCCAATCGGTATACAACTTATCGGCAAACCGTTTGATGAAAAAACAATTCTTTCAGCCGGCTATGCTTATCAAAATGTAACCGACTGGCATAAAAGAAAACCAAATCTTTAATAGGAGGCAGTAAATATGGATTATATTACCGTTTGTGGTCTTGAAGTTCATACAGAGCTTGCCACTAAAACAAAGATTTTTTGCAACTGCACAACAGAATTCGGCGGTGAGCCAAACACTCATGTTTGTGAGATTTGCTCCGGTATGCCGGGCACTCTCCCTGTTGTAAACAAGAGAGTTGTTGAATTTGCGGTTCGCACAGGTCTTGCACTCAACTGCGAGATTACACAGTATAATAAGTTTGACAGAAAAAACTATTTCTATCCCGATTTGCCAAAGGCTTATCAAATTTCACAGCTTTATCTTCCGATTTGCAGAAACGGCTGGGTTGAGATTAACGATAGCGTAAACGGCGGCAAAAAGAAGGTTAGAATTCACGAAATTCATATGGAAGAGGACGCAGGAAAGCTTGTTCACGATGAGTGGACAGACAGCACCCTCGTAAACTACAACCGTTGCGGTGTGCCTCTTTTGGAAATCGTGTCAGAACCTGATATTGCAAGTGCCGATGAGGCGGTTGAATATGTTGAAAAGCTTCGTGCAATTCTTCAGTTCTGCGGTGTTTCGGACTGTAAAATGCAGGAAGGCTCACTCCGTGCCGATGTAAATGTGTCTGTTATGGAAAAGGGTGCAACCGAATTCGGCACAAGAACAGAAATGAAAAACATTAACTCGTTCAGAGGTATTCACAACGCAATCGAGGCTGAAACCGAGCGTCAAATCGAGCTTATCGAGGACGGCGACAAGGTTGTGCAGGAGACTCGCAGATGGGACGACAGCAAAGGCGTCTCAACCTCTATGAGAAGCAAGGAGGATGCACAGGACTATAAGTATTTTCCTGAGCCTGACCTTCCTCCGATTGAACTTTCGGATGAATATATCGAGGGCATCAGAGCATCGCTTCCTGAACTTCCCGAGGCTAAAAAGGCAAGATATATCAGCGAATATTCTCTTACGGAATACGATGCAAACATTCTTTGCTCCGATAAGGCATATGCAAAGTTGTTTGATAAAACCGTTGAGATTACCAAAAATCCAAAGGACTCCGCTCACTGGATTATGGGCGACCTTATGAAACTTATGAATGATACCCAGACTCTTCCTGAAAACATTTCTTTCAGAACAGAGAGCCTCGGCGAAATTATCAATCTTGTAAATTCAAACAAGGTTTCTCGTGAATCTGCAAAAAAGGTACTTAAGGCAGTGTTTGACGATGATGTAATTCCTGAGGAATATGTCAAGGCAAACAATATGGAAATGGTATCCGACACAGGTGCAATTCAGTCAGTTATTGAAGAAATTATCGCAAATAACGAAAAAGCTGTTGCAGAATACAAAGAGGGCAAGGACAAGTCCTTTAACTTCCTTGTCGGTCAGTCAATGAGAGCACTCAAGGGCAAAGCTCCGTCAAGCGAAGTAACAAGAATTCTTAAAGAATTGCTTGGCTAATTTTAAACCAAATAAAAACAATAAAAGCGTATCGAATTTTCGATACGCTTTTTGTTATGCCGTTAAGTGTTATTATTCGTTAGCTTCTGCTTCGCTTGCACGCTTTGCAACGATGTGGTCGTGTACTTGGTCGGCAAGGTCGCCGTGAAGTTTGAACTTTGCAGTGAATACGATTAGCGAAAGCAAAATGAGTACAGGAGGAACGGCGAAGCAGATGATGCCGATTCCTGTTTTTGTTGAATTGTTGATTTGCTTTGTTGCAGATGTGATTTGCTCGTTATAGTTCATTATAGCCAAACCGCCAAACAAAACGAGAGTTTGAATGGTGTATGCCATTTTCTGCAAAAATCCCTTCATAGAAAATGTGATTGATTCGTTTCTTTCGGCATTTTTGAACTCACCGTAGTCAACAATGTCTGCAAGGAATACTGTCTGTCCAACAAACATTGCAGCGATACCTGTTGACGAAATAATGTATGCAATATCGAGTGCGATAGTCATCTTGAGAACAGGACCAAAGATGTACATCAAAACATAACCAATAATTGTGGCAATGAGCGAAATTTGATAGATAACTTTTTTGTTGAACCATTTTGAGAGAACCGGAATAACCAAAAGACCCAGAACCGAACCGACTGCGCCGATTGTTTGGAACAATGATTGTGCTTTTGGGTTGCCGAGTACATCCGTAAAGTAATAAACGGCAGTTCCGGATGTCAAATACCAGCCGGCATTTGAAAGCATGGCAAATATCATAAATATAACAAGTTGGTCGTTGTTTTTAATAACGGAAAAGATTTTTTTGAATGAGAATTTACTCTTTTCGCCGTAAACAACATTTTTTTCTTTTGTATTGAACACACAGATAGCAGAGAATAATACAAGCATAATTGCAAGAATTCCTGCCCATCTTGAAAATCCTGTTGCACTGTAACCCTTGTCGGTCTTTACACCTGTTGAGAGCAACGGCAAAATGATAGGAGAAGCAACCGTAACAATACCTTGACCTAATCCGGAGAATGTTCTTGCAACGGTTGAAACAAGGTTTCTGTCTTTAGGGTCGGAGGTAAAACTCGGAATCATACTCCAATACGGAATGTCAGCCATTGTGTTGGTCATACCCCAAAGCACATACATAATACCGATATAAATATAAAGTGCTGTTCCGCTCAATCCGAATTTTGTAAATAATAAGAACAATACAACTGCGTTTGACATAGCACCTATTAAAATCCACGGTCTGTATTTGCCGTGCTTTGTGCGGGTGTTGTCAACAATCGTTCCCATCATCGGGTCGTTGATACCGTCCCAAATTCTTGCAAGTGGGGTGAGAAGCAATAAAAATCCCTCTTTAAGTCCCAAAACACTTGATAAATAATAACTAAGGAATGAATAAAACATACCGTAGCTTAGGTCAAGCCCTATTGCGCCCACACCAAAACCGATTTTTTCACCCCAGGTGGTTTTTCTTTCTTCCATCTAATCACCATAACTTTCGTCAGTATAATATAAATATTATAACATATATATAATGCTTTGGCAATTTCAAATATTGTTATATATTACAAAATGGTTACAAAATTTGTAATTAAACTTTAACCTTTATAAAAAAGAATTATAGAAGATTTTTCTTGACTTAGTCGTGCGATACTATTATAATGAAATAGAAGTGGGGTGACACCCCATAAAGTGTATTGAATAAACACATAAAACCCTAATTTTTTGAAAAATGTGGGGAACAAAATCAATTTTTCGGGAGGAGGACGCAAAATGGACAACTATTTGTATGGCTACCGTGTGCATAAATTGGATGCAAAAAGTCGTATCGCCATTCCTTCACATATGCGTTCACGCCTCGGCGAAGAATTTGTTGCATCTCTCGGATTGGGCGATTTTATCTCGCTTTATCCGCAGGACCAGTGGGAAGAACTTTTAAATAATGTTCAAAACAGTAAGCTTCCGACCGAAAAAAAGAAAAAGATTTCTATGTATCTTGTTTCTTCGGCTGACAAGGTAAGTCTTGACACTCAGGGCAGACTTCTTGTAGGCGACCGCCTTAAAGAAAAGGTTTCGCTTGCGGGAGAAAAGGAAGCTGTTGTTTTCGGTAATATCAATCATATCGAAATTTGGAACAAAGCCAAGTTTGAAGAGCAGGTTGCTTCTATCAGCAAGGAAGAAGTTATCGATATTATGGACGAGCTCAACGGTATAGGTATCTGATATGAAATTTGTACACAAGAGCGTTTTGTTTGACGAATCCATTGAGTCACTCAATATAGACAGCACAAAAACAATAGTTGACGGTACGGCAGGCGGCGGAGGTCATTCAAAGGCAATCGCAGCAAAAGCCGGCAGACTCATTGCGATAGACCAAGATCCCGATGCGATTAAGGTCCTTCATGAGCGTCTGGACGATTTGGGGAATGTTACTATTGTTCAAAATAACTTTTCTAATGTTGATCAAGTTTTGAAGGAGCTAAATGTGGCATCCATTGACGGAATGCTGCTTGATTTGGGAGTAAGCTCCTTCCAACTTGACACAGCAGACAGAGGATTTTCGTATCACAAAGACGCACCTCTTGATATGCGAATGAGCAAATCGGGTTTAAGTGCAAAGGATGTTGTCAATACTTACAGCGAAGAAGAACTTGCTAATATAATTTTTAGATATGGGGAAGAAAAGTTTTCTCGCAGAATTGCAAAAAGCATTGTTCTCTTTAGGCAGGACAAGCCTATTGAAACAACAGGCGAGCTTGTTGATATTATCAAAGCTTCATATCCAAAGGCAAAAATGCGTGATTCGCACCCGGCAAGAAAAACATTTCAGGCTCTTCGCATTGAAGTAAATGCAGAACTTGATGTGCTTGACAAAACGCTTGATAAAGCGCTTGAATGTTTAGCACCGGGCGGCAGAATTTCGGTTATTACTTTCCATTCGCTTGAGGACAGAATAGTCAAGGAAAAGTTTAACAAATGGGTTAATCCATGTACTTGTCCAAAAGAATTTCCTGTTTGTGTTTGCGGCAACAAACCTCTTGGCAAACTTGTGTTTAAGTCAAAAGCACCGACCCAAGCGGAACTAAAAGAAAATCCAAGAGCGAGGTCGTCAAGACTCAGATGCTTTGAAAAATTTTAAATTGTATATTAATTACATTATTATAAACGGAGGTGAATATAGTGACAAATACAAATGATTTTCGCAGATACTCGTATCAAAACGATACATCTTATATGTTGAATGGCTTTAATGTATCTCGTTCTTCAGCCGCACCTAAGCGTAGGGAAGAAGAGTATCCGGAAACCGGCAGAACACTCAAAGTTCGTGAAAACGACAGCGTAAAGTCCTCGTCGCAAATAAAACACGAGCAGGCACTTTGTGCCAAAAGAGCTGTTGCCCTTATTTTGACAGCGGTTATCGTAATCGGATTTGTCGGCTTAACTCTATATTCCTTTGCCGTTAAAAATGAACTTACAAGAGAAATATCAAGCGCAAAGGTTAATATTGCAAACGCTCAAAGCGAAAATATAAGCTTGCAAAGCGAACTTGATACCATGGTGTCAATCAGTATGATTGATGATTATGCGGTTAATAAGCTCCATATGACAAAGATGAAGTCCAATCAAATTCAGTATATGGATGTAAATCAATATAAACAAGATTATATGAAAAAAATAAATCAGCACAAAACTCTTGCCGAAAAGCAGTTGAGTAATAAATAAAATTATACAGCGTACTATATAAGAGAGTCGGAATTTTCCTACTCTCTAAAATGCTTTTTTATAGGCAGTCGAAAACAGACGAAAAATGAAGCGAGGTGATAACAATGTCAAACGATTTTAAAAAGCAGGGACTCAGGCGAATCGCAATATTGGCTGTTGTTATCGCTTTCCTTTTTTCAATCGACGCATTCAGGGTGTTTTATATTTCAACCGTCAAAGGTGACGAGTACTCTGCAAAAGCGGAAAGTCAGCAACTTTCGGATACCGAGATTGAAGCAAAACGAGGTTCTATTTATGACAGCGACGGCAATGTTCTTGCTCAATCGGCAACTACTTGGGATATTTTTCTCGATTCAAAAAATATTACCGACAAAAGCAGAGATAAGCTTGTTAACGGACTTGCAAAAATTTTGAAACTTGATGATGAAGGCAAAGCGGAACTTCTCGAAAAAAGCAAAAAAGATACTCATTATGTTGTTGTTGCCGAGCAGGTTGAAAACGATATTAAGGAAAAAATTGCAAGTTTTAAAATTAAAAATAAGTTTTCAAGTATGATAGGCATGGAGCAAAATACAAAGCGTTATTATCCTTATGGCGAATTTGCTTCAAATGTTCTCGGCTTTACGGGTGATGATAATCAAGGTCTTTACGGCTTGGAATATTACTATGAGAATGAATTAAAAGGCACAAACGGCAGAATTATCACCGTAAAAGACGCTCAAAAGCACAATCTTCCGACAGATTACGAAACTTCGATTGACGCAGTTGACGGCAACTCTCTTGTGCTTTCTCTCAATCAAAATGTTCAGTATACACTTGAAAAAAATCTTTCTTCAACAATGAAGGAATACAAGGCAAAGGGCGCGTACGGCGTTGTGATGAATTGCAAAACCGGTGCTGTGCTTGCTATGGCATCGCTTCCCGATTATGATTGCAACGAGCCTTACAAACTCACATATTCAAAAAATATCAAGGCCATAGAAAAAATAATCGATAAAGACGAAAAAGTTGCCGCAAAATCAGAGGCAATTCAAAATCAGTGGAACAACTTTGTTACATCAAGTACATATGAACCGGGTTCGGTTTTCAAAACCTTTATTGCTGCAGCAGCACTTGAGGAAAATATAGTTAATCTCAATACAACTTATACTTGCACAGGCTCAATTCGTGTAAAGGATTATGTTATGAGGTGCCACTATCATCCGGGACACGGCACAGAAACTTTTACTCAAGGACTTGAAAATTCGTGCAACCCGTTCTTTATTACAGTCGGTCAAAAACTCGGTGTGCACAATTATTTTAAATATTTTGAGGCATTCGGCTTTACTCAAAAAACGGGAATTGACCTTCCCGGTGAGGCAGGTTCACAGTATTATAAAGAAAATCAATATGGTATTGTAGAACTTTCTTCTGCTTCGTTCGGTCAATCAAACAGCTTGACGCCTATCCAGCTTTGCACGGGCCTTTGTGCAATAGCAAACGGAGGCACACTTTTGAAGCCGTATGTAGTTGACCATATCATCGATGCAAACGGCAATACCGTTAAAAAAACGCAACCTACTGAGGTAAGAAGAGTTATCAGTGAAGATACTTCCAAAAAGGTTAGAGGTATGATGAAATCCGTTGTTGACAACGGTACGGGTAAAAACGGATATGTTGCAGGTTACCGTGTAGGCGGTAAAACAGGTACATCAACCAAGCTTGCCGAGTCGACAAACGGCAAAACAAAGTATATCGTTTCATTTGCGGCAATCGCTCCGTCGGACGATCCGCAAGTTGCTATGATAATCATTATGGATGAGCCAAACGAAGATTTGGGCGGCGGTGCACTTTGTGCTCCTATTGCGGCACAGGTGGTAGAAACTTGTATGCAGGAACTCAATATTGAGCCTGAATATGACGAAAAGGAAAGCAAAAACCTTTCTGTGTTCACACCGAATGTAATCGGTAAGTCTGTAAATGACGCAAAATCAGCACTTAATTCGAAGAATCTCAAATGCAAAATTGTAGGCAACGGCAAAAAGGTTGTTCGTCAGTCACCGGCGTCATCATCAACAATCCCTACAAACGGTACAGTTGTTCTTTACACAACCGATGAAGAAAAACAAATCGTTACCGTTCCTGATTTTTCGGGACTTACAATAAGCGAAGCCAATACTTTGGCAAGCGAAAATAATTTGAATATTGAAATTAACGGTATTAATTTGTCGGCATCAAATGTTGTGGCTTATCGCCAGTCCACCGAAAAAGGTGCAAAGGTTTCTGCCGGCACGGTAATCACCGTATCGTTTAAGAATACAAACTCAGTTCTCGACTGATAATATATAGGAGTGAGAAAATGAAGCTTTCACAGATATTAAAAGATGTAAAGGTAAAAAATGAATATAAGGATGTTGAAGTAAAGGATGTAACAGCCGATTCCCGTCAGGTCGAAGAAGGCTATCTTTTTGTGTGCATAAAGGGTGCATCGTTTGACGGCCATTCGGTTGCCGAAGAAATGCTCAAAAAAGGTGCGCCGGCTGTTGTATGCGATCACGATTTGGGTCTTGCAAATCAAGTTATTGTTGATGATACACGCAAGGCTTATTCTCCTATATGTGCTTCGTTTTTCGGCAATCCTGCCGATAGTCTGAAACTTATAGGACTTACAGGCACAAACGGCAAAACAACCACAACATTTTTGATTAAGCAAATTCTTGAAAATGTCGGTAAAAAATGCGGACTCATCGGCACGGTTCAAAATATGGTGGGAAGCGAAATTTATCCTGCACATTATACCACTCCGGACCCTCACGAATTGCAGTCGCTTTTCAGAAAAATGGTTGATGCAAACTGCGAATACTGTATTATGGAGGTTTCTTCACAAGCACTTGCACAGGGCAGAGTTGAGGGCATTCACTTCCATATCGGAGCGTTTACAAATCTCACTCAGGACCATCTTGATTATCATAAAACTTGGGAAAATTATTTTGAGGCAAAAAAGCTCCTTTTCAAGGCTTGCGATACAGCCGTTACAAATGTTGACAACAAGTACGGTCTTAAAATTGTTGAAGGTTGTAATTGCAAAACCGTTACCTACGGTGTTGATAATATGAAAGCGGATTACACCGCAAGAAATGTTCGCTTTTCTTCACAGGGCGTTAAGTATGACCTTATCGGTGAAAAAATCGGCAGAGTAGACTGTCCTATTCCGGGCAGATTCAGCGTATATAATTCGCTTTGTGCAATTTCTGTTGCATTAACACTCGGTGTTGATTTTACCGATGTGCTCGAAGCAATCAGCAAGTCAAACGGAGTAAAGGGCAGAATTGAGGTTGTGCCTACACCGAATCAGGATTATACTGTTATTATTGACTATGCTCACTCTCCTGACGGACTTGAAAACATTATTTCTTCCTTAAAGGAAATTGCAAACGGCAGAGTTGTCACAGTATTTGGTTGCGGCGGTGACAGAGATAAAACCAAGCGACCGAAGATGGGCAAAATCGCAGCTGACTTGTCTGATTTCTGCGTTGTAACTTCAGATAACCCAAGAAGCGAAAATCCAAGCGACATTATCAAAGACATTCTTGTGGGAATGAAGGACAGCAAAACTCCTTATGAGGTTGTTGAAAACAGAAAAGAAGCTATTGCGTGGGCAATGAAAAATGCGAAAAAGGATGATATTATTCTCCTTGCCGGCAAAGGACACGAAACCTATCAAATTCTTCCGACAGGCACAATTCATTTTGACGAAAGAGAAGTTGTTGCAGAGGTTTTAGAGGAACTTAACAAATAATGGAAAAATTAAAATTATCAGAAATTGCACCGTATTTGGGTGCAACATATAACAAAGATGCCGAATTTGATTCGGTGTGCATAGATACAAGAAAAATCACAAAGGGTTGCCTTTTTATATGTATTAAGGGTGAACGCTTTGATGCTCATCAATTTGCAGAGGAGGCTTTGTCGCTCGGTGCATCGGCTGTTATGATTCATTCCGACATTGAACCGAACGGTGCATATATCAAGGTTGCCGACACATCAAAGGCTATGCTCAGCCTTTCGGGATATTATCGTTCAAAGTTTGATATTCCTGTGATCGGTTTGACAGGCTCGGTCGGCAAAACAACAACAAAGGAGTTTACTCATCTTGTTGTGTCGGCAAAGTATAATGCAATCAAAACTCTTGGAAATCTCAATAACGAAATCGGTGTATCTCAAATGTTGTTCCAAATTGACAACAGCACCGAGGCGGCGGTTATCGAAATGGGTATGAACCACTTCGGTGAAATTTCCCGTCTCGTAAACGAGGTTAAGCCTACAATCGGTCTTATTACAAATATCGGCGTTTCGCATATTGAGAATCTCGGCTCTCGTGAGGGAATTTTGAAGGCAAAACTTGAACTTTGCGAGGGACTTGCAGAGGGTGCTCCTCTTATTTTGAACGGCGACAACGATATGCTCCAAACCGTAAAAGATGAACACCACAAGGTTGTTTTTTACGGAATTGAAAACGGTGAATTTAAAGCGGAAAACATTGTTGAAATGGATAATTCCACATCGTTTGATGTTGCATATTACGGCAAAAAACAGCATATAACTATCCCGACAATCGGTATACACAATGTGTACAATGCTCTTGCGGCGTTTGCGGTAGGTTATTTTTTGAATGTCGAGCCACAGTCGGCGGCAGATGCACTCGGCACATATGTGCCTGCCGGTATGCGTCAAAAAGTAGTTGATGTTGACGGCATAACTTCAATTGAGGATTGCTACAACGCTTCTCCCGATTCGATGCGTGCCGCACTCAAAACATTAAGCAACATTAAAGGCAACAAAAAAATTGCTGTTTTGGGCGATATGCTTGAACTCGGCGATTATGCAAAAACCGCTCACACAGAAGTCGGCAAGGCTGTTGCAGAAAACAAAATAGACTATCTTCTCGCCTATGGTAACGATGCAAAGTTTTATGTTGACGGTGCAAAGCAGGACGGAGTAGAAAACGCATTTCTGTTTGATGACAAAGAAAAATTGTCAGAAATGCTTTTGAATATTGCAACAAAAGGTGATGCAATTTTATTTAAAGGCTCACGAGGTATGAAACTCGAGGATGTTATAAATACTGTATATAAAGGATGGAGAAAACAATGAGCACAACAGTTGCACTTATCATAACCGCTGTTATATCTTTCGGTATCACAGCCGGTCTCGGATTTGTAATTATTCCGTGGCTTCGTAAATTAAAATTCGGTCAAACAATTTTGGACATCGGTCCGTCATGGCACAAGTCAAAGCAGGGCACACCAAATATGGGCGGCTTGATGTTCATTATCGGTATCATCGTTGCGTTTGTTATCGGTGTATTGACTTTTACTCTTTCGGGCGGCAAACTTGAAAGTGATTATGCTTCGGTTCTTGTCGGCAGAGATAAGGTGCTTATCATCGCAGGTCTTTGCCTTGCGTTAGGTTGCGGCGTTATCGGCTTTACTGATGACTTTATCAAAATCAAACTCAAAAGAAATGAGGGCTTAACCGCAAAGCAAAAGTCATTCGGTCAACTTGTTATGGCTATCGGCTACACGGCTACTCTGTGGCTTTCGCACAATACGGTTTGGTATTTGCCTTTTATCGGCAATGTTAATTTTGAAAAAAATATTGTTACAGGCGTTGTTTTCTGGCTTGTTTCAATTTTCATTATAGTAGGATGTGTTAACAGCGTTAATCTTACCGACGGTATTGACGGTCTGTGTTCAAGCGTAACCGTAACCGTAGCAGTTACATTTATTATTGCGTCGGTTATGCTAAAGTTTGCAGGACTCGGCATTATTTCTGCCGCACTTCTCGGCGGCGTTTTGGGCTTTCTTTGCTGGAACTGGAACCCTGCAAAAACATTTATGGGCGATACCGGCTCGCTTTTCCTCGGCGGTCTTGTTACTGCACTTGGTTTTGCAATCAAGTGTCCGCTTTTGCTCGTGCTTATCGGTATTGTATATGTGTGCGAAACTATGAGCGATATTATTCAAATTGGATATTTCAAAATGACTCACGGCAAGCGTATTTTCAAAATGGCACCTATACATCACCATTTTGAAATGTGCGGCTGGAAAGAAAAGAAAATCTGCGTTGTATTTTCAATCGTAAATGCAGTAGGATGTGCAGTTGCACTTGTTCTTATGCACTTTGGTTATTAAATGTAAAAAAATCTACGAAAGGAGTCCCGTATTATGGCAGGCAGAGATTTAGAACCGCCTCGCCGTTCGTCAAGACAAAATGAGTCTTACGAACAGCCGAGAAAGAAAAAATCAGGAAAAGCACCTAAAAATCCGTTTGATAAAAATTCGGGTATGTCATTTTTGGTTGCCAACGGCGGATTTGATTTGCCGTTCTTTGCCGCAACACTTGCACTTGTTACAATAGGTCTTATTATGTTGTTTTCGGCAACCTATCCGTATGCTTTGCAAAATGAGGGCGACTCCTATTATTATTTTAAGCGTCAACTTATTTTCGCTGTTGCAGGCGTAATTGTGATGTTACTTGTGTCAAAGTTGAATTATAAATTCTTGAAAGTAATTGAAAAGCCTCTTTTTGCGATTTCGGTGTTTTTATTGATACTTGTTTTGTTTTACCATGTTGATGTCAACAGAAACGGTGAGGACTTTAAGAGATGGATTCCTATCGGACCTTTTACTCTTCAGCCTTCAGATATTGCCAAGTTTGCACTTATTCTTGTTCTTGCAGGGTATATCAGTAAAAACTACCGCAAGATGAAATATTTTAAAGATGGCGTCTTATTCCCGGCACTTTTTATAGGTGTATGCTGCGTGTTGATTTACCTTGAAAATCACCTTTCGTGTACTCTTCTCGTTTTTATGATAGGACTTGCAATGATGTTCTGCGGCGGAACCCGTTGGCAATATTATGTTGCCGGCATATGCTTCGTAGCCGTTGTTGCAATAATTGTTATAAGCAATCCCGATGTTTTGCCGGGTTATCAGGGCGACCGTATCAGAGCATGGACCGATAAAGCTTTTCAGCCTTTGGGACTCAGATGGCAAACAAACAATTCGCTTTATGCAATCGGCTCCGGCGGATTTTGGGGCGTTGGTTTGGGCAACTCAAAACAAAAATACCTTTATGTTTCCGAGCCGCAAAATGACTTTATTTTTGCAATTGTTTGCGAAGAACTTGGTTTTATCGGTGCAACGCTTATTATCGGCCTTTTCGGAATTCTTTTTTGGAGAGGCGTTAAAATAGCACAAAGATGTGAGGATAGATTTTCTTCACTTGTAGTTATAGGTATCGTATCTCAGGTTGCAATTCAAACAATATTCAATATTCTTGTTGTAACCGATACCATTCCGAATACGGGTATAGCATTGCCGTTTTTCTCTTACGGCGGCACATCGCTTTTGATGCTTTGTTTTGAAATGGGCGTGGTTTTGTCTATTTCACGCAAAGTAAATACAAAGAATTATTGAGGTAGAAATTATGAAACTTTTATTTGCAACAGGCGGTACTGCCGGCCATATTAATCCTGCACTTGCCGTTGCTTCTTATATCAGAGAACAATATCCCGACAGCGAAATTATGTTTATCGGCACAGCCGACCATATGGAATCAAGGCTTGTTCCGAATGCCGGATTTGAATTTAAAACTATCGAAATTAACGGCTTTAAGCGTTCGTTTTCGCCAAAAGCAATTATAGACAATGTAAAAACGGTCGGCAAACTTATGAAGTCGGAAAAGGAATCTAAAAACATTATCAAAGAATTCAATCCCGATGTTGTTATCGGATTTGGCGGATATGTATCCGGACCTGTTCTTGATGAAGCTGTTAAACTTCATATTCCGACTTGTATTCACGAGCAAAATGCTTATCCGGGAATTACAAATAAACAGCTTTCTAAAAAAGTGGACAAGGTTATGCTCACTGTTGAGGATGCAAGAAGTCATTTGGATGATAAATGTGATGCTGTTGTTACAGGACTTCCCGTAAGAGGCGAACTTCTTAAAAAATCAAAGTTTGAAGCAAGAATTGAACTTGGAATTGCCGATGATAAACCTCTTGTTCTTTCGTTCGGCGGTTCTCTCGGAGCAACACCTTTAAATGACGCTATGTTTGATATTCTCCTTGAAGACGCCGAAAAAAATGATGTTTATCATATTCATTCGGTAGGCACAAACGGCAGAGATTATCTTTATAAATTTGCCGAAAACGGTTTCGCCCAAAGAAGCGAAGATGTTTATTATAAAGGCAATGTTGAAGTAAGATTGTATATTGATAATATGGATACCTGTATGGCGGCTGCTGATTTGGTTATCGGCAGAGCCGGTGCTTCCTCTTTGTCTGAAATTGAGGCTATGGGCAAGGCTTCTATTCTTATTCCGTCACCGTATGTTGCGGAAAATCATCAATTCCACAACGCAATGGCACTTGTAAATCGCAATGCAGCAAGAATTTTGCGTGAAAAGGATTTGACAACCGACTCCTTAAAGGCTCTTATGAATGAACTTATAAGCGATAAAGCGGAACTTGCCGATATAGAAAAAAATGCAAAAGATATGGCAATCCTCGATTCTCGTGAGAGAATAGCGGATATTATTCTTTCTCTTGCAAAATAATTAACATATTTTGAGCACTTTTCATAGACTGCCATAGGTGGTTTTATGAAATGCTTAAAAATTAACGGCGGTAAAAAATTAAGCGGAAGTATTTCGGTTCATGGTGCAAAAAACAGTGTGCTTCCGATTCTTTCCGCTTGTGTGCTGATTAACGGAGTTTCCGTTATACATAATTGCCCAAAACTTTCTGATGTCGATGTAACTATTGATATTTTGCGTTATCTCGGTGCAAAAGTTGAAAGAAACAACGACACTTTGACTGTTGATACTTCTGATATAAATCGGTTTGATATATTGGAATGTCAAATGAAAGAACTTCGTTCTTCGATTATTTTTCTCGGTGCCCTTGCATCAAGGAGCGACAGAGCTTGTCTTTATCTTCCCGGCGGGTGCGAAATAGGACTTCGTCCGATTGATTTGCATTTAAAGGGACTTAAAGCACTCGGATATGATGTTTATACCGACGGCCACAATGTATGTGCCGCAAAGGATAAAGTTAAAGGTACAGAGATTGTTTTGCCGTTTCCGAGCGTCGGTGCAACGGAAAATATAATACTTGCCTCTGTTTTGGCTCCGGGCAGAACAACAATAGTAAATGCCGCAAGAGAGCCGGAAGTATCAGATTTGGTAAATTTTTTAAACAAAGCAGGTGCAAGAATTTCGGGAACATCCGCACCTACCATTGTGATTGACGGTGTAAAATCACTTCACGGTGTTGAACATACCGTAATTCCCGACAGAATTTTGGCTGCTACCTTGATGTCCGCCTGTGCAATTACCGGCGGTGAAATTGAAGTTAAAAATTTGTTTCCTGAGCATATTATGCCGACTTTGCCTGTGTTTGAAGAAATGGGTTGTAATATAGATATAAGTAATAATATCTTGTATATAAAATCGCCTCAAAGGTTAAATCGAGTTAAAAAGATTGAAACAATGGCATACCCCGGATTTCCTACGGATTGTCAGGCACCTGTTATGGCGGCTCTTTCAGTAGCAAACGGAACTTCTATAATCAAAGAAACCATATTTGAAAACAGATTTAAGCATATAGAACAACTTAATTTGTTTGGTACGGATATAAGCATTAATGACAGGATTGCCGTTGTTAACGGTGTAAAAAATATTCATCCGGCAGATGTAAAATGTACTGATTTGCGAGGGGGTGCAGCAGTTGTTATTGCTGCCCTAAAGGCAAACGGAATCTCAACTGTTAGTGATATTTATCATATCGACAGGGGATATGAGTGCATTGAAAACCAATTTGCTCTTCTTGGTGCAGATATAAAGAGGATAAATGATGAAAAAAAGCAGTAAAAATAACCAAAAAGAAAATATTGATGCTATGAAACCTCTGAATGATGAACTTGGCTTTTTTGGACTCGAACCGCCAAAGGTTTACCGTGAAGATCAAGCCAAATCTTCATACAGAAAAACAGAGCAAAGGCAATCTTCAGATAAGAAAAGAAAATCACAACGTAAAAGTGCACCTGCTCAATCAAGAGAACAAAATGTAAATCAGGTTAAGAAAAAAAGAAAGCTTAAAAAGAAGTTCAGAGTGGCTTTTACGGCTGTCGGTCTCGTACTTTTAATTGCAATAATTGTACTTGTTTTAAGCCTTACCGTGCTTTTTAAGATTGAAACCATAACGGTTAACGGTGCAAAAAAATATAATTCGCAACAAATTATTTCTGTTTTGCCTATTGAAAAAGGCAAAAATCTTTTTCTTATAGATAAAAAGGGAGCAGCAAGTAAGGTTGAAGAAAATTTGCCGTATGTTTACAATCTTGAAATTACACGCAAATTGCCGTCAACCGTTATTGTAAAAATTACAGAACCTGAGTTTGTGTATTATGTAAAAAACAGTAATGATACATATACCTATTTTGACGATAATTTTAAAATTCTTGAGGCAGATGTAAAATCGGCTCCTAAAAAAGGAATTGAGGTCAAAAAAATAGCATTTGAAAATGTTGTTCCTGGCAAAACGGCAAAAATCACAAATAAAGACCTGATACCTGATATAGAGGCACTTATGCAATGTGTTGCCGATTTACAATTTAAAAAGATAACCGCTGTTTATTCTGACAGTCTTGTAAGCAATTATATTGTGTATGATAATCGTATAACAGTTAAATTGGGCGAAACCAAGGATATAAAAGATAAAGTCTTTACAGCTTTGGCAGCTATAGAAAAGCTAAATGAAAGTAATCCGGGTGCCGAAGGCACTTTAACAGCTACAAACAGCAAGCAGATTTACTTTACAGAGAAAAAGTAAAAAATATAATGAATTTCGCTGTAAAGTGACATTACTTGCTGAGTACATTACGAAATGTATAATTTATGCACTTTGCACAACAAAACAATGTATAATTTTATAAAGGTTGGAAAAAATATTTAGATTATTTTTTAAAAAGTATTGCAAAGTAGTTACAAAACTGTTACAATATCAAATGTGAGACACTGACAGAGTGTTGTACCGATAAAATTAAAGATAAGGAGAATTAAAAATGGGTAGATATGAAATCGATACTGACGACAACAAAGTTGTTTCAATAAAAGTAATAGGCGTAGGTGGCGGCGGCGGAAACGCTGTTAACCGTATGGTTAAGTGCGGAGTAAAGGATGTAGAGTTTGTTGCTGTAAACTCTGATAAGCCTGCTCTTGACAAGTCATCTGCCACACATAAAATTCTTATCGGCGAAAAAGCAACAAAAGGCCGTGGTGCAGGTGCAAGACCTGAGGTTGGTCTTAAAGCTGCCGAAGAATCAAAGGAACAGTTAACAGATGTTCTCCAGGGCTGTGAAATGGTATTCGTTACTGCCGGTATGGGCGGCGGAACAGGTACAGGTGCTGCTCCGGTAGTTGCAAAGCTTGCTAAGGAAATGGGTATCCTTACCGTTGGTGTTGTTACAACTCCGTTCGGTTTTGAAGGTAAGCGTCGTATGCAACAGGCACAGGAAGGTATCAATGAGCTTGCTTCAAATGTTGACTCATTGATGGTTATTCCAAACGAAAATCTTAAGCTCGTTTCTAAGGAAAAAATTACTCTTCTCAACGCATTTGAAATTGCAAATGATGTACTTCGTCAGGGTGTACAGAGTATTTCTGACCTTGTTAATGCAACAGGTCTTGTAAACTGCGACTTTGCCGATGTTACTGAAATTATGAAGGATGCCGGCTATGCTCATATGGGCGTTGGTCACGGCAAGGGTAAGGATAAGGCAGAAATGGCAGCTCAGCAAGCTATTTCTTCACCTCTTCTTCAAACATCTATCGACGGTGCACGCGGTGTTCTTCTTAACATCACTTGCTCAACAGATATCGGTCTTGAAGAAATCGATGCAGCATCCAATGTTGTTATGGAAGCTGTTCATCCTGATTGCGAAATCATCTGGGGTGCTAACTTCGATGAAGAACTTGAAGATGAAATGATCATTACAGTTATCGCTACTCGTTTCGGTGAGGACGGACCTGGTGCTCCTATCAAGTCAACAACAGCTTCAAAGCCTGTTGCTCCTCCAACTGAAATTCCATCAGCTCCTGCAAGCTTTACTTCAAATGATGACGATTCGTTTAATGACATCGTTTCATTCTTTAAGAAGTAATTAATCTGAAATTTAAAAGACTGTTCGCTTTTGAACAGTCTTTTTTTGTTGTGTAAAGCTATAATGCTTGTATTATTTATTTTTGAAAAGGTGAGATTACTTTTTGAAATATACATTGTTTTCTTATGTAAATTTTTAAACTTTACTGTTTTTAACACTTTCCACCCAATTTTCCACACCGAAAATACGCTAAAATCGGTTATTTAAACATTTATTCCACACAGTTTTCCACATTTTTGTTATTTGATTGTCGGTTTGTAAAGAATTTCACTTTACAAATATCGCATAATAAAAAGCCGCTAAACAATTATTTTTGTAACTGTTTAACGGCTTTACATATGTTTTTTATTTTTTTGCAACAATAATTGAAAATTGTTTGGTAAATGATTTTACTTTGTTTGCCATTTCAGTAGGTGTTTCTTTCATTCCTTTTGAAATCCAGCTTATGATAACTCCGCCCAAGCCGAAGCCAAAGAATTCCGCAACGGCAGAGTTGTCATTGCTTAATGTATTTAAGTTGTTTTTTCTGATAATATCATCAATTATGCTTTTAAATTGGTTTGTGGCAATTTTTGACAGGTAAGAATATACATCACCCATGTTGATTTTTACGGCGTTTTGGTAAAACTTTTTGTCGTTATACATTGTATTGAATATAGCCAAAAAGTTTTCTTCCATCGTTTCGTATGAAAAATTGTCAACAAGTTTGCTGATTATTTCATTATAGAGCAACCAATCAAGAAGCTCGTATCTGTCCTGAAAATGATAGTAAAATGTTTGTCTGTGCATTTCGCACTTGTTTGAAATGTCCGAAACCGTAATTTTTTCAAACGGTGTAGTTTGCATTAATTCTTTCAATGCAGCAGCAATCTTACGCTTGGTGATTTCACTGCATGATAATTGGTCTTTCATACCGTAAACCTCTTATACAAATATTATAGTATGTATATTATAGCATATTTTCAAATTTATACAAGTGTATGTTTAAAAATTAACATTTGTATAATTAAATTGTTGAATGATACATCATAATTCCGCTCGGCTCAATGTCTACAACTCCGTAAATACCGTCACGGGCAGAGCCGGGGTTCATATAATGTATAGAGTCCACAACCTCAATATACGGGATGTGAGTGTGACCGAATAAAACAATGTCCGCACCGATTGACCTTGCTTCTCTTTGAATATCCTGATACCCGTGCTTAACATAGTACGGATGTCCGTGCGTGAAAAGTATCTTCTTTCCGTCAAATTCTATAACTTTGCTTGCAGGGTACGGTGAATAAAAATCACAGTTTCCGCTTACTCTGTCAACCTTAATGTCCGGATACATTATCAATGCTTCATCAAGGTCATCGTTGCCGTCACCCAAAAACAAAAATAAGTCGGCATTGTTCTTATGCCTTTCGATTATGTCAAGTAAAGCCGAAACTCTTCTGTGACTGTCCGACATTACCACTATTCTCATTCATATCCCACCTTAAATTATCATATCTTTAATTAGATTATACTATGAAAGGATGCGTGTTTCAATGAAAAATATCAATGTTGACGATCTGAAAAAAGCCGCCGAGAACGGAAACATAGATTCGTATATCAATAAAAATCTTCCGCCCGATGCAACCAAAAAAATCAAGCAGGTTTTGTCCGATAAATCCGCAACCGAAAAGCTGCTTAACACTCCGGAAGCAAAAGCACTTATGCAGAAATTTATGAAAAAATAGGTAGAAAAATGGATAACATAAACGATATTATATCATCTCTTTCTGATGATGATATAGAAATGCTCAAGGGTGTTGCCTCGTCTATATTAGGCGACGGCAATGCACCCGAACAAAAGCCTTCGGCCGAGAAGAACAATTCTGTTCTTCCAAACGGACTTAATCTTTCACAAAGTGATATCAATATGATGCTCAAGGCAAAAACGATAATTGATAAAATGAACAATACATCATCAAAGGATGCCGATCTTATTCTGGCTTTAAAGCCGCATCTTTCCGAAGAGTCAAAAGTAAAAGCCGATAAAGCAATTCGTATTTTGAAATTGTTTGATATTCTTCCGTACATAAAGGAACTGTTTTAAATGAGCGAATTTAATTCAAATGATATAAATGATGCAAAACGCCGTGTTGAAGAAATGCGAAAAAAAGCAAATAATTACATAGACACTCCGCAAAACGAGAACAAAACTTTTAAAAATTTGAGTGCAAAAAGTGATAATAAAAATGATTCTCCGCTGTCTTTTTTATCGGATTTAACAGGTTCTCTTTTTTCGTCGTCGGGCAATGACGGCTCGCAGGGACTTATTCTTGCACTTATTTTAATTTTGTCAAAAGAGGGAGCAGACAGCAAATTAATTTTGGCACTTCTGTATATTTTGCTTTGATAGTATGGAAATTTGATATAATATGTGTTATATTATACATTAGATTTATTTGGGAGGAATTAGATGTCTAATATTACACATGTATATTTTGACGGTTTGGGTATAGATTTTAATCTGCCGTCGGTAGCCTTCAGCGTGTTTGGCTACGACATTCATTGGTACGGAATTATTATTGCTTTCGGTTTTGCACTTGCTGTTTTGTACGGCGGTCGCAAGGCGTACAAATGGAAGATGAGCCTTGACGGAATGACCGATGTGCTTATTTGGGGCACACTTTTCGGTATAATTTGTGCACGACTTTATTATGTCGCTTTTGAATGGGATTACTATTCGCAACACCTCAACGAAATTCCGGCTATATGGAACGGCGGTATTGCGATTTACGGCGGTATTATCGGTGCTCTTATCGGTGCGGCAATAGGCTGTAAAATCGGTAAAATTAATTTTCTTAACCTTCTTGATTTGGGTTCGCTCGGTCTTTTGATCGGACAAGGTATCGGCAGATGGGGTAATTTCTTTAATCAGGAGGCGTTTGGTACAAACACCGATACGGCACTTTTCAGAATGTGGTCGCCAAAAATTCATGATACTTTGGAAAGTTCGGCGGCACTCCTTGCACAAAAGGGAATAATCGTTGACCCTGACACAGCTGTTCATCCTACATTTTTGTATGAAAGTGTATGGTGTCTGCTCAGTTTCCTTGTGCTTCATGTTGTTGTAACTTATTTCAGAAAGTTTAAGGGCGAAATCTTTATGCTCTACGGCGTGCTTTACGGTGCCGAGCGTATGGTTGTTGAAGGTATGAGAACCGATTCTCTTTACATCGGCTCAACAACTATCCGTGTTTCACAGCTTTTGTCGGCAATTATTATGGTTGTTGCTCTTGTATTTTTCATTTATTTTATGACAAAATACAAGAAGGGCAAATTGCCAAAGGCACTTCAACTTGATGATTTGGATGCTTTAGAAGAAGCAAACAAAAAAGCAAAGGCAGAGCAAAAGGCTGAACTTGAGGAGAAAAAAAGACAAAAGGCTCTTAAAAAGCAGGAAAAGAAAGATAAGAGGAATAAGCAATGAATATTATTGACGGAAAAGCTGTATCAAAAAAAGTGAAAGAAGATGTTAAAGCAGAGTGCGAACAGCTCAAAGCAAAAGGTGTCACACCGGGTCTTGCGGTAATTATTGTTGGCGATGACCCTGCATCTCAGGTGTATGTTCATAACAAAGAGGTTGCGTGTGAGGTTTGCGGATTTTACAGCGTTAAGTATGCTCTCCCTGCCGAAACAACTCAGGAAGAACTTAATGCACTTATAGACAAACTTAACAAAGATGACAAAATCAACGGTATTCTTTGCCAGCTTCCTCTGCCGTCACATCTTGACGACAAGGAGGTTATCAATCGTATTGACCCGCTCAAGGATGTTGATGCGTTCCATCCTGTAAATGTCGGTGCAATTATGATTGGCGATTACAATTATTTGCCTTGCACTCCTGCGGGCGTTATGGAGCTTATCCATTCAACAGGCGTTGATGTTTCGGGCAAAAAAGCTGTTGTTATGGGCCGTTCAAATATCGTGGGCAAGCCTATGGCAATGCTTCTTCTTCACGAAAACGCAACGGTGGAAATCACTCATTCAAGAACTCAAAATTTGGCAGATATTACCAAGGAAGCCGATATTCTTGTTGCCGCTATCGGCAAGGCAAAATTTGTTAAGGCAGATATGGTCAAGGATGGTGCAGTTGTTATTGATGTCGGTATGAACAGAGATGAAAACGGCAAACTCTGCGGTGATGTGGACTTTGATGATGTAAAGGATAAGTGCAGCTTCATTACTCCGGTTCCGGGCGGTGTTGGTCCGATGACTATTGCTATGCTTATGAAAAACACATTGACAGCGGCAAAAATTCAAAACGGTGTTGAGTAATATGACTATTGAAGAACAGGTTGTAAACAAATTAATTGACAAAGGCTTCCGTATTTCCTTTGCCGAATCGTGCACAGGAGGCCTTTGTTGCGGCACGCTTGTTAATGTGTCAAATGCTTCAAAGGTGCTTGATATGTCGTTTGTGACCTATGCAAACGAAGCAAAAGTTGAACTTATAAATGTAAGCCCCGAATCTATCAAAAGCTATGGTGTTGTCAGCGAACAGGTTGCAGGGGAGATGTGCACCGGTGTTGCCGAAAAAGCACACAGCGAGGTCGGAGTAGGCGTCACAGGTGTTGCCGGTCCAACTGGAGGCACCGCCAAAAAACCGGTCGGTATGGTTTGCTTTGGATTTTATGTAAACGGAAAAGTAAAAACTTATACAATGCAGTTTGGCAATCTCGGCAGAAATGTTGTCAGAGCCAAGTCGGTTGAATTCGTTTTTAATACTTTAAATGATTTGCTTGAAAAGTAAAAAGCTATGTGTTATAATATTTCCGTTGCAATCGCAAAAATTAAATAAGGTGTATCATCCGATACACCCAATATGCTGATATGGCTCAGTTGGTAGAGCAGCTCATTCGTAATGAGCAGGCCGTCGGTTCGAGTCCGACTATCAGCTCCAAAACCTGCGTAAACATGGCGTTTTCGTAGGTTTTTTCTTTTTCAGAAATGCATTTCAAAATAAACTTTTTTCTATTCTTTGCCGATAAAGCCTGAAGCATTATGTACTAAATTTTATTGATGTGTTTTTAGAAAAAATTATAATTTTTTAGATAAGATAAAAAGCGGGCATCATTTGAGTTATCATATAAGCAGAAATAAAAAATATGAAATTGCGGACCAAGTTCGTTTTCGTATTCGATATTAAATATGAAAGCGGAAAGTGCTCTCACAAATTTTTTTCGGAGGCTTATTATGAAAATCAAAAATCCAGATGCAAAAAAAGAGAATTTTATCGTTGCCGTTTCATCGGTTGTGTTGGTGGTGTTGTTACTCATCATATTCGGTTTGAGCGGAATCGAAAATTTCTTTTCACAACCGATTGTGTGGAAAGAACCTGATTACATAACAATCACAGCAGCAAATTATGTGCCTGACAGTTATATAGAAAATTGTGGCAAGTTGAATTTTTTTATCACAAATGAATCACGCAATAATATAAGTTCCTACAAATTTTTGGTGAATTTATATGGTGAGGAAGTTGTGATTTACTGCTCTAAAAATCTTGAACCGTATTCGGTTACCGATTTTAGTATTGGAATTGCAAGCGATGAGGTAAAATACAAATCGTTGGATAGTAATGTTGTAAGTAAAGAAAATTTTGAAAAAATTAAAAATATAAAATGTGGAGATGTAGAATTTAAAACCTCTTACCTATTAACTACTGAAGGAAAGTATTTGATTAACAATAACGGTATTCAGCGAATTCTTGCAATATTTGTGCCATCATTGGTCTTGGGGCTTGTCGGTTTTCTCGAAATTATAAAAACAAAATGGCTTCGTATGTTTTTCAAATTCTGCGGTATGCCGGTCGTTGCCGTTTTTTCAATATTTATGATTTGCGGTTATCTTGTTAATTCCGATCTTGCACCTCAAGTTACAAGCAATACTAACGCAAATTCTGCAAAGCAGAGATACAGAGAAGCATCAAACAAAAAGCGTGGTGCTATTGCACGAGGTGACAAGAATGCCGAAGCGCTTGCTCAAAAAGAAATGGACAAGGCTATGGCTGATATGATGAGAGAAAACGGAAGCGTATCAGCAGAAAGTGCACAAAAATTTAAGAATGCCGCTTCAAATTATGCAGGTGCAAGAATGAGCGGAACAAATGACACTTTGGCTTCGGCGACTCATAACAGAGAGACAGCTTTTGCGGATATGATTTCGCCAAATAGTAATGCAAACAGAAAATTTAAGGAAGCATCAAATGCAAAGCGAGGCGCACATTCAAAAGATTTAGAGGCTTCTGCACAAAAGAAAATGGATGACGCCTTGGCCGATATGCTCAGTGGTAAGGATTGATGAATGTTGTAATTAACTATTTGGCTTGTTATAATTGGGATGGTGATGAAAATGTTTAAAGGTGTTTATGAAGGTAAAAATGCAAAACATCAAAGTAAAAGAATACTTATATTAGGAGAGTCGCATTATGATAAAGATGGGTATAATGATTTTACTACTGATTCAGTAGTTCAAAATTTTTATTCAAATCCAGGTGAAAAGAAATATCATTTTTTTCATAAAATTGCTAAATGCTTTTTTGAAAATGTAAAGGATATTGATGATGAATTTGAAAGTTTTTGGAATAATGTATATTTTGCAAACTATGTTGACGGATTGTGTGGTATAGGTGATTCAAAAGCAAAAATTTTAATTAAAAACAATAAAGAAAAATACAATAATGAATTATTTGAATTTATAAATGAAAATGAAATTGATATAGTATTTGTTTTCGGTAGAACGGTTTATAATAATCTGCCGAGTTGTTCCAAAAATAAAACAGCTGCTGAAAAACAACCTAATTTAGATAATGGCAATATTTTTGTGGGTAGTAGAAGAGATTTTATAAGTCATTGTGTTTATCTAAAAGGTGAACAACATAAAAATGTAAAAACAGTGCTAAAGAGAGATGTTCACATTTATGGACTTCGTCACCCCTCGGCACAATGTGGTTTTAATGTTGAGAATTATAAACCATATTTGAAAAATTTAATCTAACACTTTAACACCGCAGTGAGAAATCATTGTGGTGTTTTATTATGCCCGAAATTCGGCACATAGCGTTTTATATAATCGCATCAAGAAAGGGTGATGATATGAAGCAAGGCGTGTTTTGGGTGATTGATAATAATCTGCTTGCAATTCCGTTTGACAAAAGTAAATATCCCGACGGCATTGCAAAATCGGGTGATACATATAATCACGAAAAACTGTGGAAATATGTTAAGCCACAAAATTGCAACAAGCCGTATAATTACTATCCTCGTGGCAGGGTTGTTAAAGGAACTAAAAACAAAGCGATTATTTATATGAACCCAAATATATCAAACGAGTTTATTTCAAGCATAAAAGAAGTGTTTGAAATTAAGGAAGAACCGATTGTCAAATTAGATTACAGCAAGCATTATAAATGCTTTTTAGATTAGGAGGATAATATGGATATTTTACAATTTATAAATTCAAAAGATATCAGAAATCATTTGAAAAAAATCAATTATCAATTCAATACTTTGGAGGCTGCATGGCTTATTTATCATTCATATAACCATTCTGTTTATGAAAAATTCGATGCCTACGAAGAGCTTATGCAAGAATATCCCGATTGCAGAGTTAAAAAAAGATTGCACACTCCGGTGCAGGATAGCCTGTTTGAGTATCTGAAAAATTATATCAATGAGTACAAAAAAGCTATTGATGAATTCGAAACGCCGGGTGCAGTATATTCTATTGAAGTGAAGTATTTTGAGGGTACATTTGAATGTGAAGCAACTTATAATATTATGACAATATTTACCAATTTAGATGCTGTTAAACAGCAATGCAAAATTGAAATGGACGACGAAGCCAAGGAAATAAAAAGTTTTGTGATAAGCAAGTATACACCTAAAAATGAAGCAAACAGTAGACATTATTATCCACAGAAAATGGTGTTTAAAGGTGCTGATTTAAAACTTTTTTCGATTGATTTTGATCCTGAATTCTGCTTTGATTTATTACAGGGGCTTTGGTTTGATTTTCCCACGCCGTTCAAAAGCGGTGATATTGTTTGGGATAAATATTATGCCAGTGAGCCTATGGTTATTTCAAATATCGGGTATAAAAATTTGAATAAAGAAAATTATGAATATTTAAAAGAAACTGGCGACGAAACGGATATGACTTGTGAATATTATGCCATAGATAACGGTATGTTATTTGATGACGATTTTTATAATTATATAGATTTGGAATATTATCCTTATGAATTAACCGGTAAAGACAAGGCCTTACTTCCAATCAGTCGTTTTTTAAAAGGTGATATTGATATCGGCTTATGTTGTAATGCTTTTCATAACCTATCTTTAGCAGATTATATGGAAAAATCAATGCCGAAAGGATACACAGATGAAATTATGAAAGAGTTGGGGATAAAAAATGAATAATACATACAAAAAATACATTGACGAGTTTATGCCGTCTGATGAAATGCAAAACTACTTAAAAACGCAAGAACTTACGCCGTATCAAATAGCGTCACTGATATTTAATTCTCCGTATTCTATTGACCAAAAGAAAAATGCTTTTGATTCACTGCTTGGTGAAACTGACAATAGCGAACTAAAAACGCTTTGTTCAAACTGTATTGAGGATATTGACAAGGCATATGAACTGCTGAATGCAGACGGGGTTTTCAGCGTTACAAGCAGATATGATACCGGTTATTGCCCACAACTTATAAATGAAGGACTGTTTTCAAACTATAAAGATGTGAAAGAGTTTATAGCGTCCGACATAAAGGAGTGCGAATATAAGGACTATGATTATTACGGTTATTTTGTTGAAAAATGGATAAAAAACAGCGACGGTATACTCGAAAATGTTATTACTTATTATGTAATTAAAAATGAAATTTGTTATTTTAAGTATTCGCCTTTAGGTGATTACTTAAAAGAATTTTTACACGACTTTGAGCCCAAAATTCGTAATTTTGAACTTAATGTTCCAACGCCTTTCAAAGTTGGCGATGTTGTTGAGTTTGACGGATATCCTTTTGCGAAAATAACATTCTCTCTTATTTTAAGTACAGGTGATAATCAAGATTGTTGCAGTCTTTGGAATCTTTATTGGGTAGGTCCGAGAACTTGGAAAACAGGCGCAGTCAAGCACGGAGACGTAGGTTATATATTACGAAATGATTTTATCGTTCCGCCGCTTTACTATGCAAAGAGATATGACGGAGTGTTGCCGTCAACATTTAAGATTTTTCATGAAATTAAACAGGCTTTCGGCGATGATGAACAAAAATATCATGACTTAGATTCAATTATTTCTGCAAGAGGAATAACCGAAGACGAAATACGAAATTTTATAAATTCAGAGGTGGATAATGGAAAACTTTAACATAGAACTTTTTGTAAACGATTTAGAAAGCGAAGTGGGTTTAATGTTAGTCGGCGGTCGTCCCGGTGTAGGCAAAACAACATTTTTGTTGAATGTGACAGCTCAAATGCTTAGGCGTAATAAAAATGTGTTTTTTGTTTCATTGGAATTGGACGAAGAAAGTATAAAAAATTATCTGCTTTCAACAGGACTTAATGATCAAGACAGTTTAAGCAAATTGACAATTTATGATAAGCCTAACTTTAATATTGATGATTTATCTGATGATGAAACAGTTGTCAATTCAGATTTAATCGTTATTGATTACTTGAATTTAATCGGCTATGCAAATGATAAAAGTCTTGATTATATAGTCAAGCAATTGAAAAACATTTCAAATCATAAAAATATAAATATCATTGCCACAACTCAATTATCAAAAAGCAATGATAAAAGCAGAATTCCTACCGAATCTGATTTTATGATCAGCGAAGATGTATTTCCAAAATATGTTGACAATAGTATTTTGCTATATGAAAAATAAATTTTATTTAATAATAAGGAGATTAAAAATGAAAAAGATTTTATCAATAGTTATCGGCATAATTTTAGTTGCAACAGTATTTGCAGCTTGTTCAAAAGAAGTAAACACCGACGCAACAGCAACAACCGATAAATCAACAACTGTTCAAAGTGACTCAAGTACCGAAATTAACACAATAACCACAACAGAGTCAACAACTCAAAGCACATCACAGGCTACATATAAAAAGAATGTGATTATGTCATTCAATGCTGTTCATGGTGCTGTTATTTACGACCAAAGCTATGATTTGAACGGTTACCTTGAAAGCTGTCAGTTTCATAAAAAGTGCGAAGCGTGCGGCTATGTAAGCAACAGTAACGGTCAAGCCAGTGGAAATCTGTCAACCTCATATCATTGTACGCAGTGCGGAAATAATCAGGATGTTGAAATTGTGGCGAATTTTGAATGTGTTGAAGTGCCGTATGATAATTAAAATATTCAGTCGACAGCAGGTTGTTAAGCAAAGTTATACGGATTTTGACGGCAGTAAAATTATCATATCAATAAGCGACCCGTTTGAGGAAAAAGCAAAGTTCAATAGGAATAATATTTCTATCAAAAGTGTGCTTTATTTGTCGTTTTATGATATTGACGAAAAAACAAAAAGCATCTTCGGCGGCTACGATTTTATGTCGCCGATTGATGCTGTTTTGATTAGAGATTTTGTTTTGAAATGGGAAAATTATGTGGATGAAATTTGGGTGCAATGTGAAATGGGCATATCCTGTTCTGCCGGCATCGCCGCCGCAATATCGGAACACTTTGAACTTGATTCAACCTATATTCTGAACAATAAGAAATATATCCCTAATATGCTGTGCTACAATTTAACAAAAGAAGCGTTTAGCAAAAAGGAGTGAAATCAATTTGATTTCACTCCTTTTTTTATGCGCTGTATAAATTTAGTTTACTTTCGATTTCTGCTAATTCGGTTTTCAAAGCTTGTATTTTCTGTGCGTATTCAGGTTTTACTTTATGATTTTCTATACTGATTCTTCTTTCAGTCAATTTTTGCAAGACTTCTTCATCCTTTTTAATTTGTTTGTCAAATTTAGAAAAGAAATGATTTAACCTGATTGCGTTACCTGACGGACTATTTGAAACTTCAAAAGTGTATCTTGTGTTTAATCTTTCAACTATTAAATAAGGCTTTTTCTCACTTTGTTTATCAGGTGTATAAATACCGAAATCATAAATCCAAAATTTATTGCTTGAATAAATAAAATCATTAGTCATTGTTTTGTTATATTTTTTGCAGGTGTTTTCAATTAGTTTAGATAAATCTTTAATATATTCGCCGTTTTTTCTTGTATTTGAAAGGCGCTCCTCTTGTTTGCTTATTTTAACTTTGAGTTCATCATATTCAATTTTCAAATTCCTTTCATTTTCATTTCCTTTTGAACTTACAATAAGTAAATTTTTGAGTTCGTTTTCTTTTTCTGCTTTTTCTTTCATAAGAGGATTTGCAAGTGCCAAAGCCTTTACTTCGGCATAGGATAATACATTTTCCTCAAGGTCCTCAATACTTTTTTGATATGTACTTCCGCTTAAAAATTGCGAAATGAAATTTTGTTTTGTTTCGAGAATTTGCCAAGAATATGAATCAAAGCTGCCTTCGGCTATGTAGCGGTATATAAATACATCTTTATTTTCATTGCCGTTTCTTAAAATTCTGCCCTCACGCTGTACCATATCGGCAGGTCGCCAAGGCACATCAAGATGATGGACGGCTTTAAGTTTAGTTTGCACATTAGCACCGATTCCGAGCTTAAAGGTAGAACCGATAAGGACTCGCACTTTACTCGAATTTACCTGTTCATAAAGTTTCAGTTTTCTTGTTTCAGTTTGATATGAATGAACAAAGGCTATTTCTTTTTCGTCGATTCCTTTGGTGATAAGCAATTCCTTAATTTTGTTATACACATCAAAATTAAAACTTTTGGGTGTTGAATAATCGCAAAATATCAACTGTGAAGTGTTGGGGTATTTATTATATATCTGAAAAACATTTTCTGCACAGTTAAAGACTTTAGAAGTTTGATTGTATGATTGCTTTTTTCCGACTAAAGTTAAATCAAGCGCGGCTTTTCTGCCGTCAGTACTGACCTTTAGCATATTATCGTACGCTCTATCTACTATTTTTGCCCTGATAAGCTCTGTTCTTTCGCAAAGTGAAAGCATATAATCTTTAAGTGGTTTGTTCTTTTTAATAACTACATCTGTGTACCCGTTAAAAGTAGGCAATCCTTTAGGCTCTACGGCGTGAAAAAAGGCTATTGAAGAAAACATTTTGGAAAGTTCTTTAAGATTGAAAAATTTTGCAAATCGCCTAATCATTCTGAATTTAGATGTATCAACATCAATTTCGCAAATAACCTCAGGTGCGGCAAATGTTTTTACCCAATTATCAAATATGTCAAGTTTTAGCTCGTGCATTTTATCTCTTTGAAGATACATTTGCATAGCATATGCGTCAGATATTGAATTACATAGCGGAGTACCTGTTGCAAAAACTGCTCCTCTGCCTCCGTTTTGCTCTTGAACACATAAAACCTTGCTTTGCATTTCCAAACACTTTTGAGAGCCGGTAGTATTGATTCCTGTTAAATCTCTCATTTTAGTTTTAATTGGAATGTTTTTGTAATTGTGTGCCTCGTCAAGAAAAATTGTGCCTATTTCCAAATCATCAAAGCAAATGTTTCTTATGGGCTTTTTGTCCATACTTGCTATTAGTTTGGCGGCAAGATTCCTTATTCTGTCTGCTTCTTTTCTTCTGTTTACCTGTTCAAAGGAATAAAGGTTGTAATTATTAACGGCAAGATTTAACTCCTCTATACTGTCTATCATTTGCTTATTTATGTAATCACAAGACAGCGGTATCATTTCAAAACAACTATATGCCATAATTATACCGTCATAATCGCCGTCACGAATTTGTGAAAGTACTTTTTCACGAAGTAGGGGCTTAAATGTTTTTGAATCTACTGTTAAAACCTTAGCTTTAGGGTAAAGCGTTGTAAACATTTTTTCCCATTGTCCCACAATATTATTGGGGACAACAAAAAGGTTTTTCCTTGACAAGCCTTCCTGACGCATTTTCATTGCAGCGGCTATCATAATATATGTTTTTCCTGCACCGACATCTAATGCAAGTAAAGTATTTTTTTCTGTAATTATCTTTTTTATCGCATTTTTTTGGTAATCAAAAAGTTCAATTTCGTCAGCAAGTTCGGGAAATTCAAGTGTGCTGCCGTCATATTTTCTTTTTTCAAATTCGCCGAAAGAATTATTGTATGCTTCCTCTACTTCCCAAATTCTGTCCTCACTTTGCCATATCCACTTTTTAAATTCTTCGTTGATTTTTCTTTGCTTTTCAAGTGCCAAAGTGGTTTCAAGTTCATTAGGAATGCCCTCTACATATACTTTTAGCGGTCTTAAATTTAGACTTGCTTCAATTATTCTAAGTGCATTACATAACGCTGTGCCGTATTCCATTGTTATGCGTAAATTGTCACAAAATATGTTTTTATCGGGTATGTTCCAGTTTGCCGTGACATCATCATATTTCACAAAGCAAATTGCAGAATTTTTAACTTCTTTGCCTGTGATAATGTAGTGAATAAATTCTTCAATAATAGTTTTTGAAATCCATGGTGCTCCGAGCCGTGCCTCTATATCGGTATATTTAATCTTGTGAGGTTTTCTCTCTTTTGGTGCTTTTTTATAAATTGAATTTTTCTCTTCCTTTAATTCCTGTGCCTTTTTGTATAAATTTATCCACTCGTCAAGTGTAAAGTTATGTCCGTCCTCTTCCGAAAGCGAATCTATTATTTCCTTTTCCGGCACATTGGAATTTGAATGAATAGTATAATCGTCTGCACCGAAAATCGAATAATCTCTTTTCATTAGTTCTTCTGCAATTTGCTTTCCTAAGAGTGATGACTCGATGCTTTTTGCAATTTGGCTTTTGATGTAGTTTTTACTCTTTTGAGCAAAAATCGGCATATTGTTTTTTATAAGAATATTATTTAGCTCTACTCTCCAAAGAATTGAAAGCTGATTAAACCTGCTGACTTTTTTGTTTTTCTTCGCTTGTCTAATCAGCTCAATTTCGTCACTTTCAATACATAAAATTCCCCAGTTTTCAGGCACTTTTTCGATTGCAGAGCTTTTGTGCTTTGTGCTGACTACAATATAATTTTGGTCAAAAAATTCATTATATGATTTTACTTGCGAATTTAGTCTTTGATAATTATCAACATCACTTTTAATTTCATATCCTGTAAGGCAATCAGTAACAGTCATAACATCGCAAATTGACGAGCCTATGCTTTTTTCTTGATAAATTCTTATTTCGCCATTACTTACTTTAAGGTATGATATAAGTATTTTTCTTATTTTTTTATCGTTCATTTTTTACACCTCAACAAGATAATAAAAGCTGTTATGAACGAAAAACTGTACAATCAATTTACTATATTTAAGCAAAACGGAGGTACAAATATGAATGATAAAAACGAACCTGTAATCGAATTTGCAAAAAACTTTATTGATGATTGCAGCAATTTTGAAATTAAAAATTTGGATTCTGCCAAGTCAGAACAAAACAATTCGCCCGATATAAGCCTTTTTTCCGACTTTGTTAAAGAATACTTAAATCCGATTGAAGAAGAACAAAATCAAAATCTTATAAAAACAGGTAACAATATTTTAGATGAACTTTGTATATTTGAAAAAGGTATGTTTAAGTTGTTCTGTACCGATGAGTTTAATGTGCCTCTTGCGAGAATGGTAAACAGTTTTGTTATCGAAGCTGTCGCCGGTGGCAATCGAGTTTTGATTATATCACCTTATCCTAATATAATTGTTCGTAATTTCTTAAAAGCAATTGTACGAAAAAATCACCAAAACAATATTTCTTGTTTTGATGATAAAAAACTCTATTTTTACGAGTGCATGCCTGATGATAATATAATTGATTTGACGGAAAAACTGATGGCAAGAATCATTGACTTGAATATAGATGTTTTATATATTCCATACCTTGAAGATTTACTTCAAAATTACTGTACAAAGTTACCAATTGATGCATTGAAATATTTTTATAATTTTGCTTTTGATAAGAAAATTTCTATTGTTTCAACATTGGCATCACTTGATTATCACGGATGGAAAAATGAACCCCCTTTGTTTTATCCGCAACATAAATTAGACATTGCAGTGTTAAAGAAAAATCTACCATCAGAGGCAATGTATATCACTTCGTTTGCTAATAATGTAGCAAGTTTTGATGACTGGTCCGTATGGGATAGTATTAATGATACCCCGTCAAAAGTTTCAGTGCAAAGTTTTGATGATTTTTATACATTTGATTCAGTTAAGATGAATGTAAAGGGATTTAATAAGGACATATAGCTTTAAGAAATTTAATGGCAAATAACATTATGCACGAAAAAAGTCGCATAGTCTATTGCATAATGTGAGCATAAGATATAAAATAAATTTGAGGTGAACATTATGTTAGGTGCAAGACCAAAGAAAATGATGAATATGTATATTTTTGATATACTCAGGCGAAACACCGATGCCGAGCATCCTATGACGCAAAGGGAAATTCAAAAGCGACTTGAGAGCGATTACGATATGACCGTTGATAGAAAGGCGGTCAAGGCTAATCTTGAGGATTTAATCAATGACGGCTCGTATAATATTGAATACGCAACAAAAATCCGATTGACACCGAATCGCTTGACGGGCGAGGTTGAGAAAAACGAGGTGCTTACAGGTTTTTATTACGATAATATATTTACCGATTCAGAGCTTCGTTTGCTTATGGATTCCGTGCTGTTTTCAAGGAGTATTCCGACTAATAACAAAAAGGAAATGCTTGTCAAATTAAAAGATTTGTCAAATAAATATTTCAAATTCAGCACTGCCAATATTCAGTCGTACGAAAGCGTTGACAGAGAGATGAACAGGGAATTGTTTTATACCATTGAGGTGCTTGACGAGGCAATTTCAAAGGGATTGCAGGTTAAGTTTTTGTATAACGAATACTGCGCTGACAAAAAACTTCATCATAGGAAAAATGAGGACGGCGATGTCAGAGAATACATAATTAACCCGTATACTATGGCTGCCAACGGCGGTAAATATTATCTTATTTGCAATTACGACAAGTACGATAATATTTCTCATTACCGTATTGACAGAATCAGTAATATTGAGATTTTGGAAACGCCGAGAAAACCGAAAAATCAGGTTGAGGGGCTTGTCGGTCTTGATGTTGCAAAGTATATGCAGGAGCATATTTTTATGTTCGGCGGCAAGTCAATCAGGGCAAAATTTGAAATGCCAAGCTACTTGATTTCCGATGTCCTTGATTCGTTCAGGGCAAATGTTGATTTTGAGGATTTAGGCGACGGCAAGGTGCTTGCAAGCGTTAAGGTGAACGAAAACGATATGCGCTTTTGGGCAAGACAATACGCAAGCCAAATCAAAATCACCGAACCGAAAGAGCTTGTCGATATGTGCAAGCAGGATTTGGCGAACGCCCTTGCACTTTATCAAAATTCATAGTATAATGGTATAAAAAGCTTATTTTTTACGGAGAATAAAATATGGAGTATGTTACAAGAATAAATCTAAAAACAAGCACAAATTACAGAAAAGAGTTAATTGAACATTGTTTATTATCAAAGCAACAAAACTTGGCAATTGGTTGGAGTTGCGTTTACAAAAATAGTGACTTTTCTAATTTTGAAGATTATTATTATGCTGTTAAAGAATATGCGCATAATAATTCAAAAAGGCTTAATCACGTATTGAACATTTTACGGTATACAAACAAAAACGATTTATTTTGGACAAGAGATTTAGACGGAAATTACTGGATATGTAAGGCAACTGATAGGGCAATTCCTAAATGCAACGAGAAATTAGATATTGGCGCAGTTATTCCCGTTAAGGCATATAATGTAGGAATGCAGGTTCCAGGAAAAATTAAAGCTTCGTTTAATCGCCCTAGAGGAGGAACTGCCGAAAAAATTTCCGACAGTAGCATAGTTGAATATTCAAAATACATTTATAATAAACTTTCAAAGACTGATTGCTACAGTTACAATAAAAATAATGGAACATTATTTGACAACTTACCTGATTTTGACCTTGAAGAATTAATTATTTCTTACCTACAAATAAAAAACAACTACTATGTTCTTTCGAATTCTATTGCCAATAAATCAACAACAATAAAAGTTGAATGTGAGTTGATAAGTAGAGATAAAAATAATCCTCAAAAGGCTGTTGTACAGGTGAAGGGCGGTAAATCAACAACAATCAATGCGCTAGATTATAAATCATATGTTGAAAATGGATATTTTGTATATTTGTTTGCACCACATATTGAAAATTTAGATAAATCAAATAATTTTGTTCAAATTACAAAAGATGAATTGCTATCGTTTTATAATGAATATAAAGCTATATTGCCAAAATCAATAACAGAATGGGAAAATTTATTTGATTGATTATGACCTATGTAATATCTGACTTACACGGTTATCCTATTGAAAATTTGAAAATATTGCTTGAAAAAGCCGGGTTTTGCGAGGATGATTTTCTTTACATACTCGGTGATGTGATTGACAGAAACGGTGACGGCGGCGTTGGGATTTTGCAGTGGCTACTCTCCCAGCCTAATGCTCAGCTTGTTCTCGGTAATCATGAGGCAATGCTTCTTGCTTGTGCGTTTTTGTTTGATGAAATCACGGACGAAAGCGTTGCGAATTTTGGTAGTGAGAAAGTCGAACTGCTGACAAATTATCAATTAAACGGCGGCGATATCACGCTGAAATCACTTGCAAAACTTAACAAAGAATCACCAGAAACGGTTGCAGATATTCTCGATTATCTGCGTGACTGCCCACTGTATGAAGCTGTTACAGCAGGCGGAAAGGATTATTTTCTTTGTCACAGCGGAATTGATGATTTTGCAAAGGGTAAAAAAATCAGCGACTATCCTGTCGACGCTTTTATTTGGGCTTGGCCGGAGCTTGATGATGAATATTTTGACGATATTATAACCGTTTTCGGTCACACTCCGACAATGAATTACGGCGAGCAATATCGCAACAAAATAATCAAAACAAGAACTTGGATTGATATTGATATGGGCGCAGCAGACGGCAAAACCGAGCCTGTCCTCCTCCGCCTTGACGATATGAAAGAGTTTAGGAATTGAATAAGGAAATTATTTAATTATCTGAATAACAATATAATGGTAGCAAGGAGAATAGATAATGAAAACAAAAAAAGAATGGTGTTCCCCAAAAAAAGCTGCCAAGAAAGCAATATTTGAGCTATACGGTGAAGAAGGTTTAGCTCGATATAATCTCGATTGGGACTCTTTTACTATCGATTTTTCCGACATAGGAAGTGACTGTTATTCTTATAATGTTCAGGCATTTAAAAAGCTGTTTAACAGTCAGGACGAAGATTTGCGTAAGGCGTTATGGAACGCACTAACGCCGTTTTATACTGTTAAGGAATTAGCCGAAAGCGGTGACTTCACACCCGATGAACTTGAATTCTTAGCCGAGCATCTTAAATGTTGTCAAAACCGTTCTCTGCGTTTTAAAAACTCGAATAAAAGCTTTTCAACCGAAAGGCTGATCATTCGACCTTGTAAGGATAGTGACAATAAACTTTATTTTGAATATCTAAAAAGCGATGGCGACTTTACTATGTACACCGGTAATAAGCTGACTAAAGATAATCTATATGCTTGCAAAATAGAACGGCCTCTTATATTTTCTGTGCTTAAAAAAGACACCGATGAAATGGTTGGCGTTATCGGATTTCATCATTATGACCGTCGCAGAAAAAAAGCATCGGCACAATGGTATATTTTCAAGCCTTATAGAAATCTTGGTTATGCAAAAGAAGCGTTTACTGCGCTTGCAAGGCGTATCTTTAACGGAAAAATATCAGAATTTGTTGAAAGCTCCTGGTCTAATAAATTCAGAAAGCGCAGCGTGAATCTTGATTTTATTAGAGCAGAAATTCGTGAAACAAATATTTCTTCACAGCATATGGCAGAAAGTTGCGGATTTGTTAAGCAATTCATCGACCGTAATCATTTCGTAATTGAAGATAAGTTTTTAGAAAATGCGGTGATTTATGATTTGACTCCTGAAACAATTAAATAAAATGTTCTTTAAAATTAATGTCCCACGACCTTCGTGGGATTTTTTTATGCCATATAAAAATTTATTGTATTAGCAAAGGAGGCATAATTATGAAAACTAAAATTGGGTTTAATGTTCACTCGTATTTTTCAAAAATGAATGATGTAAACTTTTCAAGTGATATTATTAATGAGTATCGGCATCGTGCTCAGATGATTGTAGATAACATATCGTCTATTCCAAGCGATACGCATCTTGCTGACAGTGAGAAAAAATATGATGAAATTAAAGAAAGAGCCTATCTTAAAGCAAGAGAATTATATGGTGAAGATTTGCATGAGTTTGTTAAAGCGAGACTTGAAAAAGAGTTAGGGTTTATTAGTAAATATGATTTTGCACTATGCTTTTGGCTTCCGATGAAAATAGCGGACGATAGTAAATCAAAAGGCTGTCCTGTTATGTCAAGGGGAGCTACAGGCTCGTCATTAGTGGCTTATCTATTGGGGCTGACACATGTTAATCCGCTTGGCGCCCATTATCGTTGCAATGATTGTCACTATATAAAATTTGTTGATGATTATAATTCCGGCTTTGATTTGCCTGCAAAGAAATGCCCAAACTGCGGAAATGATTTGATTCGTGACGGGCATAATGTGCCGTATGAAACACTGTTCGGTTTCTGCGGCGATAAAGAACCAAGCATTGAATTGAATTTATGTGAAGAATACAAAGATACTCTTTATGAAACTTTGTTTTGGCTGGATATTCTCGGTAACGATGCTGTTCAAATGCTGAAAATTCTGAAAGAAAAGATAGGAGTTGAACCGTCCGAAAACGATTTGGCAGATAATGCGAAATTGTTAAAATCGATTAAGGAAGTAAATACTGACTTTATTCCTGAAATGGGTACAGAGTATGTCAAAAAGCAGATTGAACGAACTCGACCGCAAAAATTTTCAGATGTGGTTGTATTAAACGGTTTGCTTCATTCAACAGGCGCTTATGTTTATAATGCAGAAAAAATGTTTGAAAATAATGTTTGTGATTTTGAAAGCGTAATAGCTTTTAGGGATGATGTATTGCTTTATCTTGACAAAAGAAGAAAAGAGTATATCGAACGAAACGGTAATGACGCACCGATAAGTCATCTTGATTGCTATAAAATAAGTGAGATAATAAGGAAAGGCAGAGCAAAAAGAGAATTATCAAAATACAAGAATGCGCTTTGCGAAATAGGTGTTCCTGATTGGTATATTGATTCTGCTACGGAAATCAGTTATTTGCTCCCTAAAGCACATTCTGTCGAATATATGATTGTTTCATTTAAGTTGCTTTGGTACAAGTTGAATTATCCAAATGAATACTTAAATGCGTATAATGAGATAAACAAGGAAATATGATCTTTACAAAAAAATTATAAATTATAGAAGAACATATTGGTAAATATAAAAATAATGAAAAATTTAAAAACTTTGTAAAAGCCACATTTGTTATTGGCATTGAGTTATATCGACAATTCAATTAAAACCTCTTATAACATATCTATAAAACGAGTAAAAGAAGATTTATTTTATAGAGAAAAATGGGATATTGATATAGAACATATTTTAAGTCGTAGTATTTATGAAAATGATAAATATGTAAAGTATGGTTTGTATTTAATGATTCTTTGACCGTTTATTGACCACTTACAAACGGAAAGCAGGATAAAAACACAGCGCTAAATTAAAAAACAGTCATTTCAATTTATAAAAGAAATGGCTGTTTTTCGTTATTTTGAGTGTATGATATATTTTTTCATCTGTTTCGTAATGAGCAGGCCATCGGTTCGAGTCCGACTATCAGCTCCAAAACCTGCGTAAACACGGCGTTTTCGCAGGTTTTTTCTTTTTCTGAAATGCATTTCAAAATTCAATATGTAACAAAAAATCTCACTCTTTTTTACGGAGCGAGATTTTGTTCGTTAATTCGATTTTTCGCTCAAGACAATTTATTGGTCGTTTATAAAATTTTAGGATAAAAACATTTGCTCAACAGATTAGAATTTATCAACAAAGCTGTTATTTCGGGATCCGCATGAATAAATGCGCTTCATCTTCGCCCGCAATATAAGCCCCATTATTCAACATGACCTTCTGCGAAGCGATATTATCCTTATTTACACGAAGGTATATCTCTTCTTCCAAGATAATGCTTTTTGCTTTATCAATAGTAAGTTTCAATCCCGCCGTTCCATATCCTTTCCCTCGCTTATCTTTTTTGATGCTGTAGCCGATATGTCCGGCTCCTTCTCGAAGTGTTTCAGTCAAATAATGCCTTATTCTGAATTCTCCGATTAGACAATCTTGGTCCCACAAATAATAGTATGTTTCGGGAACAAACCAATTTGGCATGTTAACAGGATGCTCATACGAAATCAAGGTTGGCAGGACAGTTTTAATATATTCCTCGTATGAAACACCATGATACTGATTTGTTAAGCCGTTTTCATCAACAGGCAATGCTGTTGTGTATTCCCATTGAGCAATAGCGTCCTGTATATTTATTTTTCGAAGTTCCATCACATTGTTACCTCTGCAAATTACAATTTATCAAATTCTTTATACTATACCTTTGAATTTTGAATCACTTTTTTCTATAATGAAATATTTTGCCGTGTCGTGCAGGAAAAATACTGTTAATATTTGCTCTATTATAACACATAATTTTTTAATATTAAAGAATTAATCTTCGGTTTTAAAAATCACTTTGATAATTATGCTAACTATGATATTATAAGTATATAGAAATGATAATTATCAGTTTGTTTTGAGGAATAATATGAAAGAGTACATATGTAAAATCGCTTCTGTTGATGAAGTGATAACAAAATGGAATTATGAAATAAAAAAGCAAAAGCGAAAACAAAAGAAATCGGCTTTAGAGTTAGTGAAAAATAATGCAGTTGAGAATATAAAAAACGGTCAGGCTGTTACATATTATGGAAAATTAAATGACAAAATCATTTGTCAAGCGACTGCAATGTTTGATGAAGATATTATTCAAAACAGCGAAGGTCTTGTTGGAACTCAAACTGTATATCTGTGTAATTTCAGTACAGACATAAAATATCAAGGCAAAGGATATTTTTCAAAGCTTTTCAAATTTGTAATTGAGGACTTAAAAAACAAAGGTTATACAAAGTACACTTTAGGCGTTGAACCAAAAGAAATAAAGAACTTGCAAATTTATCAGCATTTTGGGTTTAATACACTGATAAAATCAGGGCAATTAACCTATCCAGACGGAACAATTATTGATGTTGATTATTATGAAATGGAAATTTGCTGAAATCAAAAAATAATTAATAAATATAGATGATTAAATTCAAAAACAGTCATTTCAATTTATAAAAGAAATGGCTGTTTTTTGTTGGCTTGCTTCAAGTTTTAATATTTTTATAATTGATTTCTGAATTTTTTTGGAGTTTTGCCAAATTCTTTTTTGAAGCATGATATAAAATAACTTTCGGAACAAAAGCCTAAATAATATGCGATGTCGGATATTGTATAATTGCCTTTGAGCATTTCTTTTGACGCTTGAAGTCTTTGACTTCTTATGTATCTTGAAATATTTACTCCCAAATTCTTTTTGAACAGAAAAGAAAGATAATCGTCAGATAAACCGCATTCGTTTGCAAGTGTTGAAATGTCTAATTTTTCGTGCAGATTAGTGTTTATGTAGTGCAGGCACTTTCTTATTGGCTGTGGATACACGCTGTTTTCTCTGCTTTCTGCAACCATATCGGTAAGTTTTATGCTACTTTGAATTATAAAACTTATAATTTCATCTGTTTTTGTAAATTTGTCAATAGTCATAATGCAGTTGTCAGAATAATTGTAAGCGGTTGTTTCGTCCAACCCGCCTTCAATAGCTGCTCTTGTCGTCAAGGTGAATACAGCAACTGCCCAATATTGCATTTGCTTTATGTCGTCAGCAGACATCTTGCCAATGTTTATGCCGTTTTTTTCTATATCGTTTATTAAATTTTTGACATCTGTGCGACTGCCTTTTTTCACAGCGGATAAGAATTCGATTTCTGCCTTATACGGACTATGAGTCATTCCGTTTTCACGCTCTTCAAAAATATGGCTTTCATCTAATATATTGATTTTATATTTGCTCATTTTAATCACCGATTATACATTATCATACAATTTTTAAATATTCAAGGAATTGTTATATAAATATCGGAATATTTATATTAAAGTGCTGTGACGGACGATAACATAGAGTCATACACGAGGAGGTGTTCGTATGATTAGCAGGACAAAACCTGATGTTTCGGCAGAACAAATTCAAACAATGTTTGATAATGCTTGCTTGGGCAAAATTAAAAGTTACAGTAAGTTGGGCGACGGTGAGTATAACGCTGTTTTTGATGTCGTTACTGATATGGGAAAATATGTGTTGAAAGTTTCTCCACTTGACAAAACAGGAATACTCACATATGAACAGGATATGATGAGAGGCGAAGTGTTTTGGTACGCACAAGTCAGAACACATACCGATGTTAAAGTTCCGTATGTTTATTATAAAGATTTTTCGCATACTGTTTTTCCGTCAGATTATTTTATAATGGAAAGAATGGACGGCGAACAGTTAAATAATGCCAAGTTGTCAGCAGAAGAACAGCGTTGGTGTAACGAAGAAATAGCGAGAATAACGGCAAAATTCCATAAGGTATCAAATGACAAATTTGGCTATTTGCAAAATGGATTATATGATAATTGGTATCTTGCATTGAAAAGTATGATAGAAAATCTGATTCAAGATATTGAAAGAACAGGCAGGCATACAAGGCGTGGTAAGAAGTTGCTGTTTTACGCAGAAAAATACAAGGATATATTAAAAAATGTCCCTGCTTCCATGGTGAATTGCGATTTATGGTATGGTAATATTTTGTGCGTTAAAAACGAAGATAGCTTAAAGTTAATAATTATTGACCCCGAAAGAACCTTTTGGGGTGACTGTATGTTTGATTTTGCAAATTTAGAATTTGATAAAATGTTAGACAAAAAAGAAACGACTTTATCTGCATATAATAAAATTGCAAAAACTACGGTGAACTGTTCAAAAGAAGAAATGATTCGCTTTGCATTTGGCATTGGATATTTGGCTTTAGTGCAGGAAGCAGAAAAATATTATAGATACACACCGCATCATTTTGGTTGGTGGAGAAATGTTCTTTCTTGTATGTTTTTGTATAAAAATTCTTTCAAAATTTTGAATCGAGGACTAAAATGAAACAATCGTTAACATCAAAGATTGTAACAAGTGTTTTGTGCTTTGTTTGTCATTCAAAATATGAAAAAAGTGCAACACGCTCCAACACTCTTGCAAATAAATCAAATAATAAAAAATCACATTTTCATCCGATTGGGTTCAGAACAGAAAGGACAAAATGCGGAGAATGTTATCTTGAAAAAATATCACCGAATAAAAATGTGTCAAAAAAAGTGATTTTTCATATTCACGGTGGTAGTTTTAAGGTGAAACTTACGGATTTTTATCGTAGAGAATCCGTTTATTACAGCAGGTTATTCAATAATGCAACTGTTTATAATGTTGATTACAGAGTGTATCCCGATGTTAGGTTTCCGATACCGCTTGATGATGTTTATAATTGTTATTTGAGCGTTATTAAAAATGAAAGCGCAAATAATATTGTTGTAATAGGTGATAGTTGTGGCGCAAATATGGCAGTATCACTTTGTATGAAGTTACGGGATAATGCAAAGCCATTGCCAAGTTCTGTTATTCTATTTTCATTTTGGGGTGATTTGTCAAACTCGGGTTCGTCATATAAAGAAAATTGCCATCGTGACCCGTTTTACGGTATTCCAAAAAGAATTTCGTATGAAGATGCGAAAGATAAGATTCATAGGATAACGCTTTATGCACAGGGCGAAGATTTATACAATCCTTATTTGTCACCTTGCTTTGGAAGCTTTGCCGATTTCCCAAAAACGATATTGGTTTGCGGTTCTGCCGATTTGGGACAAAGCGACAGCTTTACGGCATATGAAAAACTCAAATCCGAGGGCGTTGAAACTTATCTTTTTGATTACGAAAATATGTTCCATGATTTCCAAATGCTAAAATTTTTGCCCGAATCAAGAAGTGTGTTCAAACGAATAAAAAAGATAATTTAATTAATCTTCTGCCAATTATGAGTTGATGCTTTTATTTTTTTCTTGACACGAACGTTCTGATATGTTATAGTGATAACAATTTAATTGTCAAATATTTATTTTAATTTACGAAAGGAGGCGGACAGAATGAAGATGAGATATTATTCAAGACCCTATTATTATGCTAAATCAAAATATGTCCTTTGCATCGGTCCGTCCGCTTGCAGAGGCTTTTCGGAGCCGTAAATTAATTTTGTATCAATGATATTATAAAATTATGCCGTCGGTTTTCCGACGGTATTTTTTTGTTTGGAGAGGAGAAACAATGAGGTTTATTCAGATTGACAAGGAACAGCAAAATGTTCCTGTGGTTAAAAATGTTATCTATGCCATAAAACTGTGTTGGCAAGCCGATAAAAAACTGCTTATCGGTTATCTTATGCAAGAGGGAATGTTTTGCGTGTTTTCGTTCTTTATCAGGAATGTTTTGTTCCTAAAAATCTTGCTTGAGATTATCACCGGTAATCGTGATTTTGCCACATATGTGCGTGCACTTTTGGCTTTTGCCGCCGTGTCGGTATTGTGCAAAGTTGTCAGTTTTTGGGGCATGAAAATGGAAAAACGGGCAACCAAAAACATCCTGAAAGTGCTCAATAACAAGGTGTTTGACAAGGCACAATCGCTTGATATAGCCTGTTACGAGGACCCTGCTTTTTATGACAAATATCAGCGTGCAACTCTTGTTTTGACATCGGGATATTTTGATATTATTTGCTATGATTTGGCAAGCATTATTGCTGAAATTACATCCGTAATTTGCGTGTTTGCAACGATTTCCGCAATTAATCCCGTATATCTTTTGTTCCTTGTGCCTGTGTTTTTGGTGTTTGTTATCGAAACGGCAAAGAGCAAATATGTTTACAAGCGTGATATGGAAATGACAACGAATAACCGCATAAAAGCCTATGTTCAACGCACCGTTTTTTTGCGTGAATATTCAAAGGATATGCGCACATCAAACATATTTTCCGTGCTGATGAAAAGGTTTGAAGCGGCGATTGATTCAAATATCGTAATTCTTAAAAAGTACGGTGTCGGTCTGTTCCTTTACAGTATGGTAAGTTCGCTTTTTGAGGAATTTATTCCGATTATCGGCAGTTATCTATATGCCGGATATGAGTTTGTTGTCAAGGGTAATTTGACTGTTTCGGGCTTCAGCGTTGTGCTGTCGTCAATAAATTCCGTGCGTGATGTAACGCTTGACATTACACAGTGCTTTGACGAAATGAACCAAATGGCTCTGTATTTTCAAAATCTGCGTGAGTTCTTTGAATATGAACCTGCCGTTACTTCGGGTACCAAAAAGCCGAAACCGTTTGAAAGCCTTGAATTCAAAAATGTCAGCTTCAAATATCCGAGTGCAGACAAATATTCACTTCAAAATATTAACTTTAAACTTACAAAAGGCGAAACGCTTGCCGTTGTGGGCATCAACGGTGCAGGCAAGTCCACGCTTTTAAAATTGATGCTCCGATTTTATGATGCAACCGAGGGCGAGATTTTGTATAACGGCGTAAATATCAAGGAATATGAGCTTGAAACTTACAGAAATGCTTTTGCAACGGTGTTTCAGGATTATAAGAATTTTGCCGTTTCCGTGTTTGAAAATGTTATGTGCCGTCCTTGTACGGATGAGGACAAGGCTTTTGCCGAAAATGCTCTTAAAAACAGCGGTGCGTGGAAAAAGATCAACACATTCGCAAACGGAGGCGATACGGTTCTTACCCGAGAATTTGACGAAAACGGTGCAGGCCTTTCGGGCGGTGAAAATCAAAAAGTTTCAACGGCAAGGTTGTTTGCCCGTGATTTTGATATTGCCGTTCTTGACGAGCCGAGCTCCGCACTCGACCCAATCGCCGAAAGCGAGATGTACGATAATTTGACCCGTGTAACAAAAGACAAAACCGTTGTGTACATTTCTCACAGACTTTCAAGTGCCGCTATGGCAGACAGGATTATTGTGCTTGATAACGGTAATATTATTGAAAGCGGAACGCATACCGACCTTATGGCAAACGGCGGAATGTACAGCGAGATGTTTACGCTTCAGGCTTCAAATTACAACAAGGAGGCGATTGAAAATGAATAAGAAAAAAGAAAAAACAGAACATTCGCTTATTTCAAATATGATGTTTTTCATCAAACTTATGTTCAAGGCTTCGCCGCTCCTCGTTATCGGTGAATTTGTGTGGGGGATTCTCGCAAATGTGCCCAACAGTCTTATCGGCGTGATCGGAGTAAAGTACATCATTGATGTTATGACTTCGGGCGAAAGGTTCAATCGCATTTTTTTGGCAATCGGAGTTATTGCACTTGTCATTATCTTGAGCCGTTTGCTTTCGTGGCTTTTCCGTGAATTTATGTGGAATGTCGAAAAGGAAAAGTGCTACTATGCTCTTAATAAAACTCTGTATGAAAAGGCAAAATCGCTTGACCTTGAATCGTATGACAATCCCGAATTTTACAACAGCTTTATTTTAACTATTGAGTCGTCGAGCGATAATATTCAAACTCTCTTGGGGCTTGTCCGCAATTATTTTGGCAATGCCGTGTCGCTCATTGCAATATCGGGTGTGCTTCTCACCATTGACCCTTGGTGTTTGGTGATTGTGCTTTTGCCTATTGCGATATTTATGCCGTTGTCAAAGGTTATCGGCAATCTTCAAACTCAGCGACAGATTGAAAACACAAAATATCACCGCAGAAGCGACTATTTTCAGCGTATTTTCTACTTGCAGGATTATGCCAAAGAGGTTAGGATGAACAACATTCATCCGCTTCTTATCGACCGTTACAACGATGCCGCCGATGATGTTATCAATAATCAGGATAAGTATTGGACAAAGATTTCACGCCTGTACTGTGTGCAGGAAATAGGCGTGCAGATTATAGGTTCTATGCTTGCTCTTCCGCTGTATCTCGGCTATCTTGTTATGGTCAAAAAAAGCGTGTCGGCAGGCGATTTTGTGGCAACATTCAACGGTGCATATTCAATCGCCATGAGCGTAAATTTCCTTACCGTATGGGCGATTGCAAGGTTTGAAGAGCGTGCAAAAATTATCGAAAAGTTCAGAGGTTTCCTCAAAGCCGACCATAAAATCAAAGACGGCGAAGATGTTGCTGTTTGCGGCGAACCTAAAACGATTGAACTCAAAAATGTGTCGTTCACATATCCGGGTAATGAAAAGCCAACACTTAAAAATATTAACCTCACAATTCATCCAAAAGAGAAAATTGCTCTTGTCGGATATAACGGTGCGGGAAAAACAACCTTGACAAACCTACTGCTTCGATTGTATGATGTAACAGAGGGTCAAATTTTGATTGACGGCGAGGATATTCGCTCTGTGAATGTTCAGTCACATAGGGATAGATTTTCGGCTGTCTTTCAGGATTTTCAGATTTTTTCTGCTTCTCTCGGCGAAAATGTGGCGCTTGATGTTGATTATGACACGGGCAGGGTTTTGTCCTCATTGTCTCACAGCGGATTTGATAAAAAATTGAAGAACTCAACTGAAACCGAACTTCTCCGTGAGTTTGATGACAACGGTGCAATGCTGTCGGGCGGCGAGAGCCAAAAGGTAGCCGTTGCAAGAACATTTTATAAAAATTGTCCTTATGCAATACTTGACGAGCCGTCGGCAAATCTTGACCCGGTTGCCGAGCATAATCTCAATCAGGCTATGATTGAAGCGTCGGATGACAAAACCGTGATTTTTATTTCGCACAGGTTGTCTACTACCGTCAATGCGGATAAAATTTATGTTATGGAAAACGGCGAAATTATTGAGCAGGGAAGCCATGAAGAATTGATGAACCAAGGCGGAACATATGCGTATATGTTCAATCTTCAAGCCGATAAATATTGCACGGAGGGATAAAATGCCAAAACGCAAAAAATCAAAGTTACCGCTGGTATTATTTATTATACTGATTGTAATTATAGCAGGCGTTGCTGCCATGTATTTTTACACGCAGATAAACAATGATATTTTGGGTAAAAATCAATCGAATGATACCTATACTCTTGTAATTGAAAAGAAAGACTTTGAGTACGAAGTCGGTCAAAAACTTGCCAACAACAAAATTGTTTGCTCTGATGTTGTGTGGACAAATTGGATGAGCAACCACTATCCTGATTTTGAATATACCAACGGCGAGTATAATATGACCGCTTCGATGAGTTATGAGGAAATTGCCGAAAAATTGCAAAATCCCGATATTTCTCACAAGGCTGTAAAAGTTTGCATTCCTGAGGGTACAAACGCAATGCAGATTGCCGAAATTTTGGAAGAAAACGGAATTTGCAAGGCTGCGGATTTTCTTGAAGTTTGCAAGTCAACCGACGGATTTGATTACGATTTTCTAAAAACCGTTCCTGATTCGGATTTGATTGCATACAAATTGGAGGGCTTCTTGTTCCCGGCAACCTATGATTTTGCTATGAACAGCGAGTCGAGGGATATTGCCGAGCAAATGCTTGATGCGTTTGATTATCGCATAACCGATGATATGGAAAAGTTCTGTCAAGATAACGATATGACTATGTATGACCTTATCACTCTTGCGTCTGTTGTACAAGAGGAAGCACTCGGTCAAAGTTCCGCAAAGAACATTGCTTCGGTCTTTATGAACAGACTTAAAAAAGGTTCAAAACTTCAGTCGGATGTAACATATTTTTATGCTCGTGATTTGCGTGATGATTACGGATTTTCGCAAAAAGTATACGATGCGTATTATACCTATCGTTGTCCGGGACTCCCGGCAGGACCTATTTCAAACAGTGGTTCCGATATAATCGACGCCGTAGTAAATTATCCTAAAACCGACTATTTGTATTTCTTTTCCGATTTGCAACAGGAATTCCATTTTGCAAAGGATTATGATGAGTTTGTTGCTCTCCAAAAGAAATATCCGTGGAAGTAATAAAACAATATATTTTAGGCTATCTGCACAAAGCGGATAGCCTTTTTTTGTTAAATATTATCCCTATAATAATGAAAAAATCTGTGGTAAAATAATTATGTATAATTTTGCAACAAGGTTTGGTGATATATATATGAAAAAGTTGGGAAAGAGGTATTTGTCGCTGATACTCAGTGTTGTGCTTTGCTTCACAACATTTATGTCGGTTATGGTTATAGATGCGCAAGATTATAAGGTACCCGGTCCGAAACTTACATATTCTTTTGATAAAGCAAGCGGCACCCTTACTGTTTCGGGTACAGGTGATATGTATGATTTTTGGGATAGTTCTTTAAGAGGCAGAGTGCCTTGGAACGATATTAAAGACAGCATAAAAAAAGTTGTTATCAACGAGGGTGTTACAGGAATCGGTCAATATGCTTTTTATAATTGCTCAAATCTTACTTCCGTATCACTTCCGTCAACGGTTAAAGAAATCAGAGGCTACGGTGTTACAGGCGGATATCTTGGCAATAACGGAGTTTCTTACGGTGCTTTTCGTGATTGCGTTTCACTCACCGATATTAATTTCCCTGAAGGTTTGCAAAAAATAGGTATAGCCGCATTCCGTGGATGTATTGCACTTAAAAAGGTGACATTTCCTGACAGTCTTAAAACATTCGATGCAGGTGCATTTGTCGGTTGTTCGGGTATCAGTGAGGTAACATTCGGCAGCGGTACAACCGAGCTTTCCACAGAGTGTTTTTACAATTGCTCAAATCTTGCAACCATTAACTGGGGACCAAGTATAAATACCATTAATAAGTGGGCATTTTACGGTACAAGACTCACGGAAGTTACTTTGCCGGACCAAATTGTATCAATTGATGAGCGTGCGTTTGGTGACTGTTATCATCTTTATGACGCTTATATTTACAACAGAAAATGTTCTATAACAAACCTTGCTTTTGACAATAAAGGACTTACAGACACTCAACAATTCAATGTTCACGGCTATACAGGCTCAACTGCCGAAACATTTGCAAAAAACAGAGGCTATACTTTTGTTGCACTTGATGCCTGCAAGCACGAGCATACACATATCAATGTTATCAAAGCCGCAACCTGCACAGAGGACGGCTTGCAGGAAACATATTGTGACGATTGTAACACGGTTATTGTTCCCGATACAGTTATTCCGGCAACCGGTCACGATTATGAGGTTACTTCAACTTCGGATGATACCAAGGTTGACGGACATCTTCGTCAGTACGAAAAGTGTAAAACCTGCGGATATGAAAATGTTGTTCTCACTCATGTTGAAGCTGAGGGCAGCGGAACCGTCAACAAAAAATATGTTTGGGTGGATGGAAAGTATACCTACACCAATACCGCAACCTGCACTGTTCCGGGTGTGGAAACCTACACTTGTACGGTTGACGGATGTGGCGTTGTTCAAAGAAATGTTGTTAAAAAAGCCGGTCATACCGTAGACAAATGGACTGTTACAAAACAGCCTACCTGCGTTGAAGAAGGCACAAGAACAGGTCATTGCTCCGTTTGTGACAAGGATGTAACCGAAACCATCGAAAAAACAGGTCATACCATTGATGCAGAACATCCTATAAAAACCGAAGATAAAACCGAAACGGACGGTCATATTTACAAAACTTATGCCTGCTCTGTTTGCGGTCAACAAACTACACAAATAACTCATACCGCTTGGGTAGAGGGTCAGTATACACCTACAATTGTTGCAAAAGTTACATGCACAACAGACGGTGTAGAGCGTGACAAGTGCGATATTTGTGACGAAACAAGAACTGTTACAATTCCGTCAAAGGGCGAGCATACTTGGGAAGCTACCGAAACAATCGAGCCGACTTGTACAACAAAAGGTCAAACAAATTACACTTGTACCGTTTGCGGTGCCACAAAGCGTGATAATGTTGTAGAGGCACTCGGTCATGATTATGTTGAACAAACGGATTTGACTGTTGCCGCAACCTGTACCGAAGCAGGTTCAAAAACATACAAATGCTCTCGTTGCTCCTCAACAAAAACAGAAGTGGTTGATGCAAAAGGACACTTTGCGGATCAACGCACAAAAGTTATTACAAAAAAAGCCGATTGTGAAAATGACGGTGCAGGTTACGCTACCTGCCTGCGTTGCCACGAAAAATATGATTTTGTAATCAAAGCACTCGGACATGATTATAAAAACGATGAGGTGGAAATTGCCGATAAGCCGGGTCATGTGCTTTCAACTCCTATTTGTACCCGTTGCGGTCAAAAGCAAAATGCCGAGATTGTGCACAAAGAGTGGATTAAAGGTTATTACACCCACAGAGTTATCACGGAAGGAACTTGCTTAACCGGTGAAATTTATGTTGATACCTGCACTATTTGCAATAAAACTACAGGCAATACGAAGGGTTCGGCTCCGGGTCATGGATACCGTATGCTCAGGGTATATAACGAGCCTTCAACATCTGTCGGCGGCAACCTTAATGTAAAGCCTTACAGCGTGGTTTATTCCTGTAAGCATTGCGGAAATTTGGTTACTAAAACGGGTGCTGAAATTTTTGCTATGTGGGATAGAGGCTACTATAATGTTGATAAAATCGAAAGACTTTCAATAGATAATTCATCGTATCTTGATGTTAATAACGACGGCATTATAAATGCGAAGGATTATGCGTTTATTTATAATCTTAACAAAAAATATTTGAAATATCAGGAAGAAAATGCCAATAAGGGCGATTCTTCATCAAGCAAAAACGCTTAATGCTTTATTCAACAGCTTGTCGAAACGCTATCGACAGGCTGTTTTGCTTGTTGTAACACATTTGTAATTATTAAATTTTGTTTATTTTCTTTACTTTAAGATTAATTTATATTATTATATATAAGAAATTATGCATAACGGAGGATTTTTTATATGGGCATAGCATATAAAAGAATTTTGTTAAAACTCAGCGGCGAGGTACTTGCAGGCGCCGCAGGCAAGGGTATCGATAACGATACCGTAATCAGCATTTGCAAGGCAGTAAAAAAAGTTGCAGATGAGGGCGTTGAGGTTGCCATCGTTGTCGGCGGCGGTAACTTTTGGAGAGGCAGAACAAGCGAGCACATGGACCGTGCAAGAGCAGACCATATCGGTATGCTTGCAACAGCTATGAACTCTTTGGCTCTTTGTGATGCTTTGGAACAGCTCGGTGCTGATGTAAGAGTGCAAACCGCTATTGAGATGCGTCAAATCGCAGAGCCGTATATTCGCAATAAGGCTATTCGTCATTTTGAAAAGGGCAGAATCGTTATTTTCGGCTGCGGCACAGGTTCGCCGTTCTTCTCAACAGATACTGCGGCTGCTCTTCGCAGTGTTGAAATCAATGCCGATGCACTTCTCAAGGCAACAAATGTTGACGGCGTTTATGATAAGGACCCTAACAAGTTTGACGATGCCGTTAAGTTTGACAATGTTACATTCCAAGAGGTTATTACCCGTGACCTTAAGGTTATGGATTCAACCGCATTTTCACTTTGTAAGGACAACGATATGCCGATTATTGTTTTCAATCTCAATGATCCCGACAATATTTTGCGTGTTGTATCGGGTGAAAAAATCGGCACAACAGTCAGCAACAATCAATAATTAATACATAAGAAAGGTTTTTACTATGGATACAATTTTTGCACAAACAACCGAGAGAATGGAAAAATGTCTTGACTCTCTCGACAGAGATTTTTCAACAATCAGAGCCGGCAGAGCAAACCCAAATGTTCTCAACAATGTTATGGTTGACTACTACGGCACACCAACAAAAATCGACCAAATGGCGGCTGTTTCGGTTCCTGAACCGAGAATGCTTGTGATTCAGCCTTGGGATGCTTCAATGCTTAAAGAAATCGAAAAGGCAATCAATGTTGCCGAAATCGGTATCAACCCTCAAAACGACGGCAAGGTTATCCGCCTTACATTTCCTCAGCTTACAGAGGAACACAGAAAAACTCTTGTAAAGGATGTATCAAAGCGTGGCGAGGAAGCAAAGGTAGCCGTTCGTAATGTTCGCCGTGATTCTATGGATGATGTTAAGAAGCTCAAGAAAGCAAATGAAATCACCGAGGATGAACAAAAAGACGGTGAAAAGAAGCTTCAGGATATTACGGATAAGTACATCAAAAAGGTAGAAGAAATGACAAAGAAGAAAGAGAACGAAATTCTTTCTATTTGATTTTATTTTTGATTATGTTTGGGCGACGCTTATGCTTCGCCCTATAACACTTTTTTAAGGAGAGAAAAAATGGCTCTTTTTTCAAAAAAAGAAAGCAAAGCTGTCGGTGAAAGACCGCAGTTTGAAGTTCTTCCCGAACACATCGGCATAATTATGGACGGCAACGGAAGATGGGCAAAAAAACGCGGGCTTCCACGCACGGCAGGTCATAAACAAGGTGCCGAAACATTCCGTACAATTTCAAAGGAATGCGGCAGACTCGGTATTAAACACGCCACTTTTTATGTTTTTTCAACCGAAAATTGGAAAAGACCTAAGGAAGAAGTGGATGCTATTATGCGACTTTTCAAACAATATCTTCTTGAAGCAAAGGAAGATATTACAGCCGCAGAAAATAACAAACTTCGCTTTATCGGGCTTAAAGACGGCATTCCGGATGATATTCTCACTCTTATGGAAGAAGCCGAGGAAGATACAAAAAACAATACCGGCTGTGACATTGCTCTTGCCGTTAATTACGGCGGCAGAGAAGAAATTGTAAATGCCGTTAACAAACTTATTGCTGACGGTAAAACGGAAATTACCGAGGAAGATATAAGCCAAAACATTTATACCGTGCCGGATTGTGATTTGATTATTCGTCCGTCGGGCGAGCAAAGACTTTCAAATTTCTTGCTTTGGCAAGCGGCTTACAGTGAGTTTTGGTACAGTGATGTTATGTGGCCTGATTTTTCGGTACAGGATCTTTACAAGGCTCTTTCAGATTTTGAAAACAGAAACCGCAGATTCGGAGGTTAACTTTATGAAACAAAGAGTTATTACCGCAGTTGTGCTCTTGGCACTTCTTGCAGTTGTTGTTTGGCAGATATACACACCGCTTTTTATTATTGTAATTGCATTTTTGTCTGCTGTTGCGGCAAATGAAATTATGAAATGTGCCAAAGTTTCAAACAAATTTATTGTGATTTTGGGCACGGCAGTCGGTGCAGTTATTCCGTTTACTTCAAGTGAAAATATTATGCAACCGTGGATTTCGGCTGAAAAGTGGAGCCACTTTATTTCAATAGTTCCGCCGCTTGCGTTTGCAGTTATTGTTATCATCGCATTTTTCCTTGCAATGATTTTTGATTACGAGCACACAAAATTTGAGGATGTTGCGGTCAGCATTGTTGCTTCAATCGCTGTGCCTTACGGTTTTTCAATGTTCGGTATGCTCCGTGATGTGTATGATTACAAAGCTCAGCTCGGCGTTTACCTTATTTTCTACGGACTTATTACCGCCCTCGGTACGGATACGGGTGCACAGCTTGGCGGTATGGCACTCGGCAAGCATAAAATGGCTCCTCATATTTCACCTAAAAAGACTAAAGAGGGTGCTGTATGCGGCATTTGTGCATCGTTTGTTCTTAATGTTGCGGCAATGCTTTTGTACAACAAATTTGCATATGTTCCGCTCGGCAAGCATATGGTTACGGCACTCCTTATTGCAGAGCCGTTTATATCGTTTCTCAGTATGATGGGTGACCTTTCGGCTTCTGTTCTCAAACGCAATTTTGATGTTAAGGATTTCGGCAAAATTTTTCCGGGTCACGGCGGAGTTATGGACAGATTTGACTCATCGCTTTTCTCAATTCCGCTTACATATTGTGTGGTAGAAATCTTTAATAATGCTATGAAATAAATAGGTGTTTATTATGACAAAAAATATTTCTCTTTTGGGTTCAACCGGTTCAATCGGTACTCAGTCACTTGATGTTGCAAGACTTCAGGGTTATAACATAAAATGCTTAACGGCGAACTCCCGTGTTGATGTTATCGAAAATCAAATAAGGGAGTTTAAGCCGGAACTTGTTTGTATGATGAACGAGGAAGCCGCAAAGGAACTCAAAACAAAAATTGCAGACACCGATACAAAGGTTGTCAGCGGTATGAACGGTCTTATTGAATGTGCAACCTATAACGGTGCGGATACCGTTCTCAATTCCGTTGTCGGTATGGTGGGGCTTCAACCAACTTTGGAGGCTATAAAAGCCAAAAAGACTATTGCACTTGCCAACAAAGAAACGCTTGTTGCAGGCGGTCATTTGGTAACAAATCTTGCAAAAGAAAACGGTGTTTCCATTCTTCCCGTTGACAGTGAGCATTCGGCGATTTTTCAGGCTATGCAAGGCTCACCTAAAAAGGAAGCAATCAAAAAAATTATTCTTACCGCTTCGGGCGGACCGTTTTTCGGTAAAACTCTCAAAGAACTTGAAAATGTTACTCCTGCCGACGCACTCAAACACCCTAATTGGGATATGGGTGCAAAAATCACCATCGACAGTGCAACAATGATGAACAAGGGCCTTGAATTTATCGAGGCTAAGTGGCTTTTTGATATGCCGAATGAAGATATTGAAATTGTCGTTCACAGAGAATCAGTGGTTCATTCCGCTATTGTGTATCAAGACAATTCAATGATTGCTCAACTCGGCGTGCCCGATATGCGTATTCCTATTCAGTATGCACTCACTTATCCCGAAAGAGTGCCGAGTCCTGTCGGAGAACTTTCTCTTGCGGATTACGGTAAGTTGACTTTCTTTGAGCCGGATTACGAAACCTTTAAGTGCATCAATGTTTGCAAAGATGCGATTGAAAAAGGCGGACTTTATCCTGCCGCCGCAAACGGTGCCAACGAAGAAAGCGTAAAGCTTTTCTTAAACGGTAAAATTAAATTTACCGATATTGCATATCTTAATAACGAGGCTATGCTCAAGGCAGACAGCAAATCCGATTTTACTTTGGAGGATGTGCTTGAAGCCGACCGCAAGGCAAGAGATTATGTATTGGAGTGCGTGAAGTAATGTCACACATTTGGCAAACCGTTTATCCCATATTGATTGCAATTCTTTTCTTTGAATTGATTATTATCGTTCACGAGGGCGGTCACTTTTTTGCCGCCAAGCTGATGAAAATCAAGGTTAACGAGTTTTCAATCGGTATGGGTCCTAAGATATTTCAATTTACTAAAAAAGATACAAAATTTACACTTCGTCTAATCCTTTTCGGCGGTTATTGTGCTATGGAGGGTGAAGACGGCGAAAGCGATGACAAAAATTCATTTGACAACAAAAAGATTATTCAGCGTATATTCGTTGTTGTCAACGGAGCGTTGATGAATTTGGTGCTGGGTGTTCTTATCATTCTTGGTATGGTGTGCTCGCAGGAACTTGTGGGTATTCCCGTTATTGCCGATTTTGACAAGGATGCCGTGTCAAACGCTTACTTGCAGGAGGGTGACAGAATTCTTGCAATAGACGGTATGCGTGTTTATACAACAACGGATATAAGCACCGGCTTTTCGAGAAGTGATGACGGCAATGCTGAATTTTTGATTAAGCGTGACGGCAAAACAAAAACCGTCAATGTCAAATTCAACACTCAAAAGATTGACGGCAAAAATTATATCGATATGGATTTTTACCTCTACGGTGTAAAAAAGACCGTGCCCAATGTTTTAAAGGAAACGGGCAGAGAGTTTATGTCTTTTTGCAGGATGATATTCCTGTCGCTCCATGATTTGATTGTAGGTAGATACGGTTTGTCGGATATGAGCGGACCTGTCGGAGCGGTAAGCGTAGTGTCCGGTGCGGTAAAGATGAGCCTGACTTCTACATTTAGAATTATGGCATTGCTAACAATTAATATCGGACTTTTCAACCTGTTCCCGTTCCCGGCTCTTGACGGTTGGAGATTGTTTATTCTCCTTTATGAGGGAATATTCAGGAAAAAGCTTCCGCAAAAATTTGAATGGATGATAAACGCTATCGGTCTTGCGGCTTTGCTCGGATTGATGTGCTTGGTTACATTTTCGGATATAACAAAATTGTTTTAGATAATATGGAGTAGATTATGAGAACTTCTAAAAAAATAAAAGTAGGCAATACCTTCCTCGGCGGTGGCAGCCCTGTATTGGTGCAAAGTATGCTTAATATTCCGTCAACAGATATAGACGGCTCCGTTAAACAGGCTGTTGAGCTTGAAAAAGCAGGATGTCAGATTATCCGCTTTGCAATTCCTAATGAGGAGGCTCTCGCACTTGTTGAGCCTATTAAAAAGGCAACTACCGTGCCGCTTGTAGCCGATATTCACTTTGATTATAAGTTGGCTCTCGGTGCGGCAGAAAGAGGAATAGACAAAATCCGTATCAATCCGGGCAATATCGGCTCGGAGGATAGGGTAAAGGCTGTTGCCGACATTTGCAAGCAAAAAGGGCTTCCTATCAGAATCGGCGTTAACTCCGGTTCTCTTGAAAAGCATATCCTTGCAAAATACGGTTCTCCGACTCCCGAAGCTATGGTAGAGTCTGCACTTTATCACGCTTCGCTTCTTGAAAAGTTTGATTTTGACGATATTGTTATTTCAATCAAATCTTCAAATGTAAATACTATGATTAAAGCGTATGAGCTTGCGGCTGAAAAATGCAATTATCCTCTTCACCTCGGTGTTACGGAAGCCGGCACAGAGCGTATGGGTATTATCAAATCCGCTGTTGGCATCGGCTCGCTCCTTACTCACGGAATAGGCGACACTATCCGTGTAAGCCTCACCGATGACCCTGTAAAAGAGGTTTATGCCGCACAGGATATATTAAAAGCTATCGGACTTAAAACCGATTGCCCGTACCTTGTTTCATGCCCTACCTGCGGCAGAACAAGGATTGACCTTGTCGGTCTTGCAAAGCAGGTTGAAGAACGACTTCGTGATTGTAAAAAGCCTATTACCGTTGCCGTTATGGGTTGTATTGTTAACGGTCCTGGCGAAGCGAAAGAGGCAGACATCGGAGTTGCGGGCGGTGACGGATGCGGACTCATTTTCAAAAAAGGCGAAATTCTCCGCAAAGTTCCCGAAAATGAATTATTAGACGAATTGATGAAAGAGATAGACAAATTATAATGGCAAGAATTTACGATTATTTTTCTCAATATATCGACGGCAGTGATTTGGCACTTGTCGGCAGCGGTGAAATCACACGATTTGCCGTTTATCGTGAGGCACGCAAGCTTGAACTCGGCGTGCTCCTTGATAAAACCGTTGATTATTCGGTTATAGACCGTATTCAAAAATCACTTGTAAAAAATTTACAGCTTGAAAATGCTGTGCTTAATATAAAATATCCGAGCAGTCTTTTCAGCACGGAAACTGTTCCTGTTGTGCTTTCAAAAATCGGTGCACTCAATCCCGTTGTAAACGGATTTTTTGACAATGCCGATGCCGAAATTGAGGATAATATTCTCACCGTTTGCCTTAAAAACGGTGGCAAAGAACTGCTTGAAAGCCAAAATGTAAACAAAGAAATTCTCCTTGCTGTTTACGATATGTTTGGTGTTGACCTTGACGATGTTGCTTTCTTGGAGGTTGAAACCTTTGATATGGAACAAGCCGTTCGCAAGGCGGCAGAAGCAAAGGCGGCAGAAAAGGCAAAAGAGGAAGCCGAAAAGGAAAAATATGTTCCACATGTTCAACTCGGAGATTTGCCGCTTTATGCCGATACACGCAAGCAGATTATGGGCAGACCGATTAAGGATTTGCCAAAACCTATTAAAGAAATACGACCTGATGACGGCTTCGTTACCGTTTGGGGCGATATTTTCAATCTTGATGTTCGTGACACAAAGCGTGGTGATTCACGAATTTTGACTTTTTGTGTAACAGACCAAAGTTCGTCCGTATCGGTTAAGATATTTGAAAAGAAGGGCATTATCGACCCTATAATCAAAAATCTTGAAGCGGCGGGAACAATTCTTATAAGCGGTCTTTACAAACTCGATACATATGTTAACGAGTATATCATTATGCCTAATCATATCGAGGCAATCAAAAAGATTGAAAAGCAAGATACGGCAGAAGAAAAAAGGGTTGAACTCCATATGCACAGCTCTATGTCTGAAATGGACGGTATGACTCCGGTGTCAAAACTTGTTGAGCGTGCGGCAAAATGGGGTCACAGAGCCGTTGCCATCACAGACCACGGCGTCGTTCAGGCTTTGCCGGAAGCATACGCAACCGCAAAATCTAAGGGCATCAAGCTTATTTTGGGTATGGAAGGCTACTTGGTTGACGATACTCTTTATCCCGATTTTATGAATATGAAGTCAAGGGACTTCCAACGCCATCATATTATTTTGCTTGTCAAGGCTGATAACACTATGCCTATGCGTCTTGATGAAAATTGGCGACCTGTTATGGATGAACCTGAGGACGGCATAATCCATCGAGGCAGAAAAAATCTTTATGAACTTATTTCAAGTTCAAATGTTAAAACTTTTAAAAATCGTCCGCTTATTCCAAAAACTATGCTTGCCGAAAAGCGAGAAGATATTTTAATCGGCTCTGCCTGTGAGCAGGGCGAGATTATTCAGGCTATTCTCAGAGGAAAGTCTGATGATGAACTTTTGAAATTGGCAGAATTCTATGATTATTTGGAAATTCAGCCGAACGGTAACAATGAATTTATGCTCCGCACAAGCGATCAGGAGTATATCACGACAAAAAGAGGCGAGCAGAAATACAATCCTTATTGGAGGGTAAATACCGAAGAAGACCTCATAAATATAAATAAAAAAGTTGTTGAACTTGCGGACAAGCTCGGCAAACCGGTTGTTGCCACGGGCGACGTGCATTTTCTTAACCCCGAGGATTCAAAGCTTCGTGCCATTGTTATGGCGTCAAAGGGATTTGACGATGCCGACAATCAGGCACCGCTTTACTTCAAAACAACCGATGAAATGCTTGAAGACTTTGCTTGGGCAGGCGACAGAGCAAAGGAATTTGTTGTTGACAATCCAAACAAGATTGCCGATATGATTCAGGACAAACTTCCGCCTATCCCTCCGGGAACTTATCAGCCTTACATTGAGGGTGCTGATGATGAACTTACCGAAAAATGCTGGGCAACCGCTAAAGAACTTTACGGCGACCCTGTTCCCGAATATGTCGCTTCCCGTCTTGAAAGGGAACTTAATTCAATCATTTCTCACGGTTACGGCGTGCTTTATGTTATCGCCAAGCGTCTTGTTGAGGAAAGCGAAAGACGAGGCTATTTGGTTGGTTCAAGAGGTTCCGTAGGTTCGTCACTTGCCGCTCATTTTGGCGGTATTTCCGAGGTTAATCCGCTTGCACCGCATTATTATTGTAAAAAATGTAAGCACAGTGAATTTTTCCTCAATGGTGAATACGGTTCAGGCTTTGACTTGCCAAAAAAGGATTGCCCTGTATGCGGCGAACCGATGAAGCGTGACGGTCACGAAATTCCGTTTGAAACCTTCCTTGGCTTCGACGGTGACAAAGAGCCTGATATCGACCTTAACTTCTCGGGTGAGGTTCAGGGTCAAATTCATAGATTTACCGAAACTTTGTTTGGTAAGGAATATGTGTTCAAGGCAGGCACAATGTCCACTATTGCAGAAAAAACCGCTTACGGTTATGTACTCAATTACTTCCGTGAGCGTGACAAATACACAGGTGAGCGTGTTGAAAAGGCAAAGGAAAATCTTGCCGAAAGCAACAGTATGCTCTCAACAATTCCGAGAGCCGAGGTTGAGCGACTTGCAACCCTTATAGATAAGGGCAAGATTACAAGAACAACAGGTCAGCACCCGGGCGGAATGGTTGTTGTGCCGGATAAGTACACGGTTGAGGACTTCACGCCTATTCAGTATCCGTCAAATGATGAAAAAAAGGGTACATACACAACCCACTTCGACTTTAAAAATTCACTTCACGATACACTTTTAAAACTTGACGAGCTCGGTCACGATAATCCGACACTGTACAAGTACCTTGAGGATTCAACGGGTATTCCTGTTATGGATGTTGATTTGAGCGACCCTAAACTTTATGAACTTATAACCTCTTGTGCACCGCTCGGTGTTTCACCTGAGGATATTGATAACCCTACCGGTACACTTGCAATTCCCGAAATGGGTACGCCGTTTGTTGTAGGTATGCTCATGGAGGCACAGCCAAAAACATTCGCCGACTTGCTTCAAATTTCAGGTTTGTCACACGGTACCGATGTATGGCTCGGTAATGCACAGGAACTTATCGATAACGGCACTTGCACCATTTCGGAAGTTATCGGATGCCGTGACGATATTATGACTTATCTTATCCATAAGCTTGAAGCGTACGAAAGAGAAACAGGCAAAGAAGCACCTCTTACAAAAAAAGACTGCTTCAAAATTATGGAATACACTCGTAAGGGTAAAGCGCCAAAGGAGCTTCCGCCTTATGAGGAGGGAATGAAAACCATCGGCGTTGAGCAGTGGTATATTGATTCCTGTTATAAAATCAAGTATATGTTCCCTAAAGCTCACGCTGCGGCTTATGTTATTGCCGCACTTCGTATTGCGTGGTATAAGATTTATTATCCTGTTCAGTTTTACAGTGCATTCTTTACCGTTCGAGGCGGTGCGATTGATGCAGTTGCGGCTGTTCAGGGCAAGGAAGCCGTTAAACGCAAGATGAACGAAATCAAGCTAAAGGGCAATGAGGCAACTGCTAAAGAGGAATCTCAATATGTCGTTTTGCAGATTGTAATTGAGATGCTCGCCCGTGGTTATGAATTCTTGCCTGTTGACCTTAATAAATCCGATTGGCGAGTTTATAAAATCGAGGACGGAAAAATTCGACTTCCGTTTTCAGCTATTGATGGTATCGGCGAAACTGCGGCACAGGCTATTGCCGACGCTGTTCAACGAAATCCCGACGGCTTCGTTGCGTCTGATGACCTTGCAAACGAGCCGGGTGTAGGCAAATCCGTTGTTGACGCACTTCGTGCGGCAGGTGCTCTCGGCGATTTGCCCGAAACTACACAAATTTCTTTATTTTAACTTATATAAAATTTGTTGTTGACAAGCTCACTTTATTGTGTTAGCATATTAGCGTACTAAAGTGAACTATGGGAAAGGACGGTATTTCCACGGAAATATCATTTAAAACTATGAAAAGATATTCAAAAATAACTCCGCAGGGCAGCAGAGATTACCTTTTTGAGGAGTGCGACGACAGAAGGAAGGTAGAACACGAACTTTCTGTTCTGTTTAAAGAAAATAATTACAGAAAGGTCATTACTCCTGCTATCGAATACTTTGATGTGTTCAAAAGTGACAATGTCGGAATTGAGTCGGAGATGATGTTTAAGATGTCCGATTCAAAGGGCAGAACAACTGTTTTGCGTCCCGATAATACCATGCCTATTGCCCGTATGGTTGCTACCAGACTTCACGATGAAGAACTTCCGGTAAGACTATATTACAGTCAACCTGTATTTGTCAGAGCAAAGGATTTGGCAGGCAGACCGAGCGAAATTGCTCAAAGCGGTGTTGAACTTATCGGTGACGGCTCATTTGATGCGGATATAGAAATAGTCAAAATGGCTGTTGAAAGTTTAAAGAGAAGCAATCTCAATTCATTTAAACTTGAACTCGGCAATGCGGCATTTTTCAATGTCGTTCTCGGCAAAATGGATATTCCGCAAAGTGTGAGGGCTGATGTTGTAAACTATATTGAATCAAAGAATTATGCGGCTCTCGGTGACTTGCTTGACAAAATTGGTGACACTGCCGAAACAAGAGTAATTCGCAGATTACCTCGTCTGTTCGGTGACGCTTCCGTAATTGATGAAGCAAAAAAGTTATATTCCGATTCTGCATTTCAACAGGCATTGTTTTATCTTCAAACTGTTTACAATCGGCTCTGTGATGAGGGATTAAAGGATTATATCATTCTCGACCTCGGTCTTGTAAACCGCTCAAATTATTATACGGGAATTATATTTCACGGTTATGCCGAAGGTTCGGGTATTTCTGTTCTTTCCGGCGGTAGATATGATAATCTTCTCGGTGAATTCGGCATGCCTGCTCCGGCTATCGGCTTTGCCGTTGAGGTGTCCGCTCTTTGTGAGGCTATGCGTGAGGTTATTAATGTAGAACGACCTATCCGTATCGCTCTTACAAAAGGCAGATTGGAGCGAAAAACGGTTGAGCTGTTCAAAACTATGGGGCTTGATACCGCAGAACTTGAAAATAAGGGAAGACGGCTTATTCTTCCTGTTGATAAATATGAAACCGTGCTGTCAAAGGCACCGGATGTTATTACATATGTTGAGCACGGCGTGTGTGACATCGGCATTGTAGGCAAAGACACCATTGTTGAGCACGGCTCGTCGTTTTATGAGGTTATCGACCTTAACATCGGCAAATGCAAATTCGCTCTTGCCTGCCCAAAGGGAACAGATTTCTTTTCGGGCTATAAGCGTAAAACGGTTGCTTCAAAGTACCCGAAGGTTGCAAAAGAATTCTTTGAGTCAAAGGGTATGGATGTCGAGGTTATCAAAATTGAGGGCAGTGTTGAACTTGCTCCGCTTCTCGGTCTTGCCGACGGTATAGTCGATATTGTAGAAACCGGCTCAACGCTTAAAGAAAACGGACTTGAGGTTGTTGAGGACATCTTCCCGATTTCCGCAAGGGTAATAGTAAATATGGCTTCAATGAAGCTTCGCAAGGCAGAAATTGAAGAATTTTTGAATGATTTGGAACTTGCGTCCCGTGTTTGATAGGAGGAAATATGAAAATTACAAAGGCAAACGGCAAAGCAGAATATGCCGTAATAGAAAATCTTAAAAAAAGAAGCGGTGAAACCGATGAAAAAATCGTAAACATCGTTTCAAACATTATCAATGAGGTTAAGGAAAACGGCGATGATGCCGTTAGGGAATTCACCGTTAGATTTGACGGCGGTGTTCCTAAAAAGTCCGTTATCGAAAAGGATGAACTTCAGGAATATCTTAATATGGTGGACGATGACTTTAAGTCTGCCATAATTAAAGCAAAGAATAATATTTATGATTTTCATCTCCGTCAGGCACAGCAGTCTTGGATGACCACCAAGGAGAGCGGAGTTATTATGGGTCAAAGAGTGCGTGGACTTCACAGAGTCGGCATTTATGTTCCGGGCGGTACTGCTGCTTATCCGTCATCGGTTTTGATGAATGCAGTTCCTGCAAAAATCGCAGGAGTTAAGGAAATTATTATGGTAACTCCTCCTGCAACCGATGGAAATCCCGACCCTAATATTATGGCTGCTGCTGCTGTTGCAGGGGTAGACAGAGTGTTCCTTGTAGGCGGTGCACAGGCTGTTGCCGCTCTTGCATACGGAACGGAAAAAATTCCAAAGGTAGACAAAATCGTAGGCCCCGGCAATATATTTGTTGCAACCGCAAAAAGACTTCTTTACGGTGTGGTTGACATTGATATGGTAGCCGGACCGAGCGAAATCCTTATTGTAGCCGATAAAACGGCAGACCCTGCTTTTTTGGCGGCAGACCTTATGTCACAGGCAGAGCACGACAAGATGGCTTCGGCTATTTTGCTTACAACCTCTATTGATTTGGCAAGAGCTGCCGCACATGAGATTGAAAAGCAGGTTAAAAATCTCGACCGTCAGGAAATTATTCGTGAAAGCCTTGAAAATTACGGAGAAATTATTGTTTGCGAGGACTTGAAGCAGGCCATTGATTTTGCAAACGAGCTTGCACCCGAACATCTTGAACTTTGCGTTGCAGAGCCTCTTAAATATATCGGCAAGGTAGACAACGCAGGTTCCGTATTCCTCGGCAATTTCTCACCGGAGCCTCTCGGCGATTACTTTGCGGGTCCAAATCATGTTTTGCCGACTTCGGGCACAGCAAGATTTTTCTCACCTCTCGGAGTAGACAGCTTTGTAAAGAAGTCGTCATTCATTTATTATACTCCTGCCGAGCTTCGTGCGGCAAAAGATGATATTATCAAACTTGCCGATACAGAGGGCCTTACGGCTCACGCAAATTCAATTAAGGTAAGATTTGAATAATTTGTAGGGGACACGGCTTGCCCGTCCCGTATTTTAAAGAAAGATACGGTAAATATTATGCGTACAGCAACAGTAGAAAGAAATACAAAAGAAACACAGATAAAAGCCGAACTCAATCTTGACGGCGGAGAGGTAAGCATTTCAACAGGTATCGGATTTTTTGACCATATGCTTACGGCTTTTGCCGTTCACGGCGGATTCGGTTTAAAACTAAATGTAAGCGGCGACCTTGATGTAGACACTCATCACACCGTTGAGGATACAGGCATTGTTCTCGGCACGGCTTTTAAGCAGGCACTCGGAGATATGAGCGGAATAGAACGCTACGGCACATTTTTCATTCCTATGGACGAGAGCCTTGCACAGGCTTCGCTGGATATTTCAAACCGTCCGTTTTTGGTATTTAATGCAGACTTTAAGCAGGAAAAATGCGGTGATTACGAAAATTGCGTGACCGAGGAATTTTGGCGTGCCTTTGCCGTAAACAGCGGAATTACACTTCATATCAATGTCCTTTACGGCTCAAACGCTCACCACGAGATTGAAGCAATATTTAAAGCAGTTGCACATGCAATGAAAATCGCAGTAACAAAAAATGTTGACGGCTCCGTGCTCTCAACAAAAGGAGTACTTTAATGATAATTTTTCCCGCTATTGATATTATAGACGGCAAGCCCGTAAGACTTTTTAAAGGCGATTTTGCAACCGCCGAACAGGTTGCCGATGATGTGCTTGAAACTGCAAACGGCTTTGTTCAGGCAGGTGCCGAATGGGTGCATATGGTAGACCTTGACGGTTCGCTGAAAAAAGAGAGGGTGAATTCTCAAACCTTTATTGATGTTGCCCGTCAAACGCCGCTAAAAGTTGAAATCGGCGGCGGTATCCGCACAATGGCTGATATTGATTTTTATGCAAGCAACGATATTTCAAGAGTGATTTTAGGCTCTGTTGCTCTTAAAAATCCCAAACTTGTCAAAGAGGCTGTTAAGGAATTCGGCAACCTTATCGCAGTAGGCATTGATGCTAAAAACGGCTTTGTTGCAACCGAGGGTTGGACAGAGGGTTCGGACACTCATTATATCGACCTTGCAAAGCAGATGGAAGCAATGGGCGTCAAAACAATTATTTACACCGACATTTCAAAAGATGGTACTTTGAGCGGACCGAATGTTGAACAGCTTGTTGAACTCAACAATGCCGTATCGTGTGATATTACGGCGTCCGGCGGCGTTACAAATATTGATGATATTGTCGCTCTCAGAGATAAAAATCTCTATGGTGCTATTTGCGGCAAATCGATTTATAAAGGCACTTTGGATTTAAAGCAGGCTGTGGAGGTTTGTAAGTAATGGATTTGGATAAGTATTTTAAAAAAGGCGAGCTTATTCCCGCAATAGTTCAGGAGGAGTCAACCGGTGAAGTTCTTATGCTTGCCTATATGAACAAAGAATCTTTGCAAAAAACTCTTGAAACAGGCTACACTTGGTTTTGGTCAAGGAGCAGGCAGGAACTTTGGAACAAAGGTGCAACCTCCGGTCATCTTCAAAAAATCACCGATATAAAGGGCGATTGTGATGATGATACACTTTTAATTAAGGTTATTCAAACAGGTGCCGCTTGCCATACGGGCAATCATTCATGCTTTTTCAATAACATAGATTTTAACAAAGCGGATTAACGAAAGGTAATAATATGGATTACATCAGAAACGACTATGAAACTATCCTTGCAAGAAAGGACGCAAAAGAAGAAGGTTCTTACACCTGCTATCTTTTTGAACAGGGACTTGATAAAATATTAAAAAAAGTCGGCGAGGAAAGCACGGAAATGGTTATCGCCGCAAAAAACGGAGTTAAGGAAGAAACCGTCGGCGAGATTTGCGACCTTATTTACCACACTCTTGTTATGATGGTAAACGAGGACATCACAATAGAAGATGTTGAGGCGGTTCTCCAAAAGCGTGCAGAAAAAGCAGGCAATTTAAAGAAATTTCATAAGGTAGACAAAAATTCATAATGGCAATAAAAAAATGGGTGATTAGGCAGGCTGATAAGGAGCGTGCCTCCCAAATCAGCGAAAAATTTAATATTGACCCGTTTGTTGCTTTTTTGATGGTGTCACGAGGAATAGTTGACGATATTGATGTTGTCAATTTTATGACAGATGAATTTATGTTTTCGTCACCGTTTGATATGGCAGATATGGACGAGGCGGTTTTTACCGTAAGCGAAGCGATAGAAAACGGGGACAAAATCTGCGTTTACGGCGACTATGACTGCGACGGCGTTACATCCACAACTTTGCTTGTGGATTTTCTGCGTAGTAAGGGTGCTGATGTTTGTTACTATATTCCGAGCAGAGAAACAGAGGGCTACGGCTTGAATAATTCCGCAATAGATGAAATTGCTCGGTGGGGCGTTAATCTCATTGTCACCGTTGATAACGGAATAAGTGCCTTTGATGAGGCGGAGCATATTTATGAACTCGGTATGTCGCTTGTTGTTACCGACCATCATCAACTTACCGACGGCAAACTTCCGAAAGCGGAAGCGGTTGTCAATCCTCACAGGGAAGATAATGCAATGGATTTTCGTGATTTTTGCGGAGTCGGCGTTGCTTTCAAATTCGCCGTTGCAATGGATGAAGATAATGTAGAAGATATTGTGGAACGCTACATAGACCTTGTGGCTATTGGTACAATTGCCGATGTTATGCCGCTTAAAGAAGAAAACAGAGCATTTGTACGCCGTGGATTGCAAAAGCTTAACAACAATCCTCGCAAATCTCTTGCACCGCTTATTAAACGAAATTCAAACGAAATCACTTCTCAGGATATTGCGTTCCAAATTTGCCCGAGAATAAATGCAATGGGCAGAATGGGCGATGCCAAAAGAGCGGTTGAATTTTTGCTTTGCGATGATGCCGCTCAGGCAGTTTCGGCTTGCAATTCTCTTGATGAGGAAAATGCAAACCGTCAGCAGGTGGAGCAGGAAATTATAGAAGATGTCAAAAAGCAAATCAAAAAAAATCCGCGTCTTGTGGCTTCACCTATTATAGTTGTGGCAGGAAAAGGCTATCATCACGGCGTTATCGGCATTGTCGCCGCTCATATTTTGGAAAAATACGGCAAACCTACTTTTGTTATCGGCATTGACGAAAACGGTGTTGCCCGCGGTTCGGCACGAAGTGTTGAGGGATTTAATATCTTTGAAGCACTCACCGCTTGTAGCGATGATATGATTCAGTTTGGCGGACATCCGCTTGCGGCAGGCATAACGCTTAAAGAGGATATGATAGAAAAGTTTTCGGCGGATATTAACGAATTTGCCATTAAAAATTATCCCGTTATGCCACAGGTTGAACTTACACTTGATTTTAAACTTGCTCCGTCATATCTAAACCTTGATTTGGTAGATTCTTTGTCGGTGCTTGAACCTTACGGTGCAGGCAATTCGCAGGCTGTTTTCGGAATATATAAGTTGAGGCTTTTGGGCGTAACTCCTCTCAGTGAGGGCAAGCACATTCGCCTTGATTTGCAGAAAAAAGAGACAAAAATCAGAGTTGTAAAATTCTCAACTCCGTATGACGATTTCCCGTATAAACCGGGGGATGAACTCAATCTCGCAGTTAAAGTAAGCAAAAACGCATATAACGGCAAAATGTATTTGTCTGTTCAGGCGGTTGATATTCGACTGTCGTCACTCGATGAGGATAAATATTTTGCAGAAAAATCGGCTTATGATTTGTACAGATACACGGGCAAGGTTGATGAAAGCCTTTATCCTACCAGAGAGGATTGTGCCTTTGTGTATAAGTATTTAAAGAAAAATAACGGTTACCCTTATTCGCTTGAAAATTTGTATTTAAGGCTTCAGGACAATATGACTTACGGCAAGCTTATGTTTGCACTCAAGGCATTTTCACAGGGCGGACTGATTAATTATAAAAAAGGAATAACCCTTAATACTGTAAAGGAAAAAGTAAACCTTGAAGAAACACCTATTCTCAAGGCTTTGAAGGGAAGATTAAACATTGAGTGAAGAAACAAAAACACAGGATAAAAAACAAGAAATAAAGTTAGAGGATTACGACGATAAATTTGACGAATTCTTTGAAGAAGTAAAAAAGAATCCGAATTATAACAGTGACCTTATCAAAAAAGCGTATGATTTGGCTTACGAAGCACATAAAAATCAGCGTCGCCGTTCGGGTGAACCGTACATTATGCACCCTGTTGCCGTTGCAAAAATTTTGTTTGATTACGGCATGGACAATGAGTGTATTATCGGTGCGCTTCTCCATGATGTTGTTGAAGATACAACATATGACCTTAATTTTATTCGTGAGCATTTCGGCGAAGAAGTTGCCGTGCTTGTTGACGGTGTAACAAAACTCGGAAAAATTCCGCTTTCCACCAAGGAAGAAGTGCAGGCAGAGAATATCCGCAAAATGTTTATTGCGATGAACCAGGATGTTCGGGTCATCATTATCAAACTTGCCGACCGACTTCATAATATGCGTACGCTTCAGCATATGCCGCCGTATAAGCAAAGAGAAAAATCGCTTGAAACTCTTGAGATTTACGCTCCGATTGCTCACCGTCTCGGTATCCGTGCCGTTAAGGAAGAACTTGAGGATTTGGCTCTTCGCTATCTTGACCCTTACGCTTACAAGGAAATTGAAAATTCTCTTTCTATGAAAATGGAAGAGGGCAGGGAGTTTCTTGAGGACATTAAGGCACAGATTAAAGAAAAAATCGAGCCTATTATGCCGGGGGCACAGATTACTTCAAGAGTAAAATCCGTTCACGGAATTTTCCGTAAACTGTATATCAAGGGCAAGAATTTTGAAGAAATCTATGATATCTATGCCGTTCGAATTATAGTTGATTCTATGATTGACTGCTATAACGCTCTCGGTATAGTTCACGATATGTTCACGCCTCTTCCGGGCAGATTTAAGGATTATATTTCAACCCCTAAGCCTAATATGTATCAGTCGCTTCACACAACTGTACTGAGCAAAAAAGGTATTCCGTTTGAAATTCAAATTCGTACATGGGAGATGCACCGTACTGCCGAATACGGTATTGCCGCTCACTGGAAATACAAAATCGGTAAAGGCGGAGAAGATAATTTTGACACCTCACTTCAGTGGATTCATCAGGTGCTTGAAAACGGTGACTCAGCCGATAATGCCGAGGATATGGTTATGTCCATCAAGGGCGACCTTTCTATTGATGAAATTTATGTCTTTACCCCAAGAGGTGATGTAAAGTCGCTTCCGAAAGGCTCAACTGTCATCGACTTTGCGTATGCAATTCACTCGGCAGTCGGCAACAAAATGGTCGGTGCAAAGGTAGACGGCAGAATTGTGCCGCTTGATACCGTTGTTCGTACAGGTCAGGTTGTGGAGATTATTACTTCAAAACAGCAGGGCAAAGGTCCGTCGAGGGATTGGCTCAAAATCGTAAAAACAGGTGAAGCACGCTCAAAAATCCGTGCTTGGTTCAAAAAAGAAAAGCGTGAAGAAAACATCGCTCAGGGTAAGCAGGATCTTGATCATGAATTCAGAAAGAACTTCTTGCGCTTTGAGGGTAATAAATACGAGGAATTCGTTAAGAAAATTGCCGAGCGTCAGCATTTTGACAGCATAGAGGATTTTTATGCCGCTATCGGTTACGGCGGTGTGCAGATTACCCGTCTTATGCCGGGAATTAAGGACGAATATAACCGTAATTGGAAAGAGAAAGAACCTGCTCCCGCACTTACAACAAATACAGTAACTCAGGTTAACAGAGAACCTAAGTCCTCAGGCGGTGTTGTCGTTGAGGGAATAGATAATTGCCTTATCAATATGGCAAAATGCTGCAATCCGCTTCCGGGTGAAAATATTATCGGCTTTATAACAAGAGGTCACGGATTGACAATTCACCGCAGAGACTGCAAAAATGTTCCTGTTGATATAGAAAATTGTGCAGAACCGGAACGCTGGATAAACGCTCATTGGGACAGCAAGGTTAAGGTTGAGGCTCGCAGTTCGCTCAATGTATATGCCATTGACCGTGACGGCGTGGTGCTTGATATTACAACAACCATTGCAAACGCTCATGTAAAGATGCACTCTATCAATGCCCGCCCTATTAATGACGGTAACTGCCTTACTTCAATGAGTATTACGGTAAACAACAAAGAACATCTTGACGCTATTATTAAGCTTCTTAACAAGATAGACGGCGTATATCTTATTGAACGAAGCGATCAATAAAAAATTAATTTCGGAGAAAAATATGAAAGCAGTAATTCAACGCGTAAAATATGCAAGTGTAAAAATTGACGGCAATTTGGTCGGTGCTTGCAATCAAGGTTTTATGATTCTTTTGGGCGTACAGCAGGGCGACACCGAGGCTGATGCGGACAAGCTTCTCAAAAAAGTTCCCGTTCTTCGCATTTTTGAAGATGAAAACGGCAAAATGAACAAAAGCCTCCTTGATGTAAACGGTGAGGCTCTCGTTGTGTCGCAGTTTACGCTTCTTGCCGATTGTTCGCACGGCAGACGACCGTCGTTTACAAATTCCGCACCTCCTGATGTGGCTAACGCACTTTATGAATATTTTGTTCAGGGTATGAAAGACGCAGGGATTCAAAGAGTTGAAACAGGCGAGTTCGGTGCAGATATGGCTGTTGAACTTCTCAATGACGGTCCCGTTACAATTCTTCTCGATTCAAAGGAGCTTCATTAATGAAAGTAATCAGTGAAAAATTCGGTTCAATGGATAATAATTGCAGTCTTATAATTGATGAAAAAACAAATCAAAGCGCACTTGTCGATTGCAACGAATTCAGTCAAAAAATGATTGATATGATCGGTGATACCGACCTTAAATATATACTTTTGACCCACGGTCACTTTGACCATATTATCGGCGTAAAGAGTGTTAAGGAAAAATACGGTGCACAGGTTGTCATCAGCAAAGAGGACGAACCTATGCTGAATTCGGCAAAGCTTTCTCTTGCTGTATTTTGTAATGCTCCGCAAAACAATGTTGATGCGGATATAATAGTTAAAGACGGTGATGAAATCACTTTGGGTGAAATTAAAATCAAGGTTATGGCTACACCGGGTCACACTTCGGGAAGTGTTTGTTATATTGCCGAAAACTGCATTTTTTCGGGTGACACTTTGTTTTATTGCTCGTGCGGCAGAACCGATTTTCCGTCAGGCTCTCCCGAGCAAATGATGTCATCGCTTCAAAAACTCAAAGCACTCGACGGGGACTATAAGGTGTATACCGGTCACAATAACCTTACAACCCTTGATTTTGAACGCAAAAATAATCCTTATATGAAGTAATTTTATGATAATTAAGAATATAAACCACGATGCCTCCTATCACACAGAAAAAATCGCCGTTATGTTTTTCCCTCTTGAAAAGCTTAAAACCGACGGTGACGACAATGTTGTGATAGAAACAAAAAAAGAAAATAATTTGCTTTCGGTCAAAGTAAAGGCTTATTCTCGTTTTCTCGAAAAAACATATGAACTTAAAGAAAATGACGATGTAACTCACTCTTTGTCAATTCTTCTGTATGATACCTTGAGTGAACTTACGGGTTACAGTCTGCCGTGGGGCATACTTTACGGCGTTCGCCCGGCAAGGCTTATGCACGCAACGGTTGAAAAATACGGCGTTGACGTAGCAGTGCAAAAGTTCCTTGACGATAAGGTTGAGCAAAAGAAAATCGACCTTGCTCTGTCTGTTATGGAACGGGAAAATAAAATAATAGCACTCTCTCGTGATAATTCGTTTTCGCTTTATGTGTCAATTCCGTTTTGCCCGAGCAGGTGCTCATATTGTTCGTTTGTGTCACACAGCATAGCAAATGCAAAAGATTTGATTCAGCCGTATGTTGAACTTCTTTGCAGGGAACTTGAAAATATCGGCAAAATCGCAAAAAATCTCGGTTTAAGGCTTGAGTCGATTTATTTCGGCGGCGGAACACCTACAACTCTTTCTGCCGAACAACTTGACATTTTGCTTACCGTTATTGAACGGAATTTTGATTTGTCAACTCTTCGTGAATATACCGTGGAAGCCGGCAGACCGGATACTGTAACCGAAGCAAAGCTTAATATGCTCATGTCGCATAATGTTGAAAGAATAAGCATAAATCCGCAAACATTCAGCGATGACGTGCTCAAAGCGATAGGCAGGAAGCACACTTGTGCTCAAACGATTGAGGCGTATGAACTTGCACGCAAAGTCGGATTAAAAAATATCAATATGGATTTTATCGCGGGGCTTAATTCCGACACTCCCGAAAGCTTTAAGATGAGTATTGATAAAGCTATTTCGCTCGCTCCCGAAAGTATTACGGTACATAATTTGGCACTTAAATCCGCCGCTTTTCTGTGCACCGAAAATGAATTTTTTGATTTAACCGAGCGTAGCAATGCCGCAAAAATGGTGGATTATTCGTATAATACCTTGCTTGAAAACGACTATAATCCGTATTATATGTACCGTCAAAGCAAGTCGCTCGGCAATCTTGAAAATGTCGGTTATGCAAAAGACGGCTTTGATTGTCTTTACAATGTTTTTATGATGGACGAAACACATACGGTGCTTGCCGCCGGTGCAGGAGCCGTTACAAAGCTGAAAGACCCCAAGACCGCTCATATTGAGAGAATATACAACTATAAGTATCCGTATGAGTATCTCAACAATTTTGATGAGGTTTTATCACGCAAGAAAGGAATAATTGAATTTTACGGTGAATAAAATTGTACAAATACACTTTTTGAAGTATGTACAAATTTCACTAATAATCACATTTGGTATTGCATTAATTTACATATTGTAATATAATGATATCAAAGAGGTGTAATTATGAGAAATTTTAACGATGTAATTAATTCTGTTGACGAAGCTATCAACAATGCAAAAAAGAACGGCTCTATTGACGAGGTCATTAATAAGACCAAGGAATATGCCAAAAAGAGCGCACAGGCAATAGAAATTTCCCGTAAAAGAATAGAACTTCTTGACACAAAGACCAAACTTGCCAAGGCTTATGAAAAGTACGGCAAACAGCAGTTTGCTCTTTACGAGGGCAAAGAGGTTAATCAAGATGAAATCAACGCATCTTGCGAAGAAATTGTTATGCTCAAAAGTCAGTCCGAATTTTTAGAGGCTGAAATTGAGGCTTTTAAGGAAGCTATTGCCGCTCAGGTAGACGCAAAAATGAATCCAAAAAAGGATGAAGATGTTGTGGTTGACGAGTCGGATATTGAGGTTGTTGAGGCAGAGTCCGAATAATATACAATGATTTTTAAGACGGTGTATTTTGCACCGTCTTTTTTTGTTGGTGATTTTGTGAATTTAAAGGGAAAATATCTGTCCTCCGCTTTTATTCTTTTGCTTTCAACCGTTATAGTCAAAGTTATTTCCGCAATATACAAAATTCCTCTTACCGCATTTATCGGTGGAGTCGGCAGGGGATATTTTGCTTATGCTTACAATCTTTGTTTGCCTATACATGCCGTGACTATGGGTGCTTTTCCCATAGCCCTTTCAAAGCTTGTAAGCTCTTACAATTCAAAAGGTGATACAAGCAAGGTACTTTCACTTAAAAAAGGTTCATTCGGGATGTTTTCATTGGTTGGCTTTGTCGGAATGGCTGTTTTATTGTGTGCCGCAAAGCCTTATTCCGATTTAATCGCACATTCGCCAAAGGCAGTTTACACTGTTATGGTTCTTGCTCCGTCGGTGCTTTTTTCCTGTATTGGTGCGTCGTATCGTGGCTATTTTGAGGGATTTCTCAATATGATACCGACTGCGGTCAGTCAAACGATTGATGCTCTTTTTAAGATGATTTTCGGCTTACTTTTTGCCAAGTATTCAATGGCTTATCTTTTTGAACGGTATCAAGCAACGGGTATGGTACTCGGCACAACCGCCTGTGATGAGCAAACGGCATTGTCGCTGATTTATCCGTTCACTTCTGCTTGTGCTATGCTCGGCGTAACCCTCGGCGCATTTGCAAGCCTTTGCTTTTTGAGTGTGTATTCAAAATATCACAGCTCTAAAATCAATGTCCGGCTTGATACAAAATCCGCAAATACGGAACTTCTCGCTTTTTCTTTTCCGATTATGGTGAGCACCTGTGTGCAAAGCGTTTTTCAATTTTTGGATACGGCAACCATTCAGCTTGCGTTGAGCACGATTAATATATCGGTACTTAGGAGCATGTTTTCACAGTCACTGAAAATTGTTAATATTTCAAATAGGGATTTGCCCACCTATGTTTTCGGTGTGTTTTCGGCTTCTCTTGATTTTAAAAATTTGGTGCCGGGTGTAACCATGGCTCTCGGTATTTCGGCTGTGCCTGTAATAAGCAGAGCGTTTGAGCAGAAAAATAAAGAACGGTTTACTGTTCTCGTAAATTCGGTTTATAAGTACACCGTGCTTCTTTCTTCTCTCGGAGGAATTGTTTTGTATGTGTGCAGTGAAGAAATACTCAATTTGTTTTACGGCAAAAATTCACGGGACATTGTCGTTTCGTCTGTCGATTTGGTAAAATATTTTGCACTCACCGTGGTCTTTTACTCGCTTGCAGGTACAGCCGTTTTTGCCGTTCAGGCAATCGGTCTTGCAAAAAAATCAATACTCCCTTATGCCGTGTCCGGTGTTATTAGGATTGTTTTGAATATTGTTTTGGTAACGGATGAACACTTTGTTCTTTACGGTGCGGTTATCAGCGGAGCGGTGGGCTATGCCGTTTTAACAGCGTGGAATATAGTTATATTTTGTAAATATACAAAAATAAAATTTGATTTTTTAAGAGTAATTTTGTTGCCGCTTTTTGTGTTCGGTTTAACTTTATATTTTTGTGAAATTTTCTTTAAACAGCCGTTTTTACCTGATTCGACAATTAGTTTGATTATAATTAAGGGTGTAATTTCGTTTGTTTTTTACTGTATATTGTGTTTTTTGTGCGGTATGCTGAATTTTAAAGATTTTTTTTGTAATTATATCACTAAAAAAATTCACTAAAAACCTTGAAAAAGCCGTGTAAATAGTGTATATTACTAAAAGACACTTAACGAGGAAATGATTATGGCACAGGAATTTGTATTAAAAGATAAATATAGTATAGATGACCTTATCGCTATTATCAAAGTACTTCGTGCACCGGGCGGTTGCCCTTGGGACAGAGAGCAAACTCACGAATCTATAAAAAAGAATTTTATAGAGGAAACCTATGAGGTTGTTGAAGCGATTAATAAAAACAGTGCCGATATGCTTCGTGAAGAACTCGGCGATGTTCTTTTGCAAATTGTTCTTCATACCGAAATGGAAAGTGAAAAAGGTTCTTTTACTTTTGACGATGTTGCAAACGATATTGTACAAAAGTTGGTTGTCCGTCATCCTCATGTTTTCGGTGATGTTGTTGCAAACGATACTGCCGAGGCACTTAACAGTTGGGATGCGGCAAAGCTGAAATCTAAGGGTCAAAAATCTCAAACCGAGTCTATGCTCAGCGTGCCTCGTGAATTTCCGGCACTTATGCGTGCACAGAAAATTCAGCACAAGGCTGCTAAAATCGGCTTTGATTGGGATAATGTCAGCGGTGCGGTTGACAAACTCTATGAAGAGATTGATGAGTTAAAAACAGCAATGGATCAAGGCAAAAAAGCTGATATTGAAGAAGAATTCGGAGATGTTCTCTTTTCTTGTGTAAATATTGCTCGATTTATTGATGTAGACAGCGAGGAGGCACTTACCGCAGCTTCCGACAAGTTTATGTCACGCTTTTCACTTGTTGAGCAAATGGCAAACAAACAGGGAATCGATATGAAAAACTCTTCAATTCAAGAGCTTGATATGCTTTGGAACAAGGCTAAGAAAATAAAAAATGCCGAGTAATCGGCAATGGAGGATTTATTATGAACAAAACTGAATTGGTAGCAGCTGTAGCTGCAAAGGCAGAATTATCAAAGAAAGACGCAGAAGCAGCAGTAGCAGCAACATTTGACGCTATTACAGCAGCTCTTGCAGAAGGCGACAAGGTAGCTCTCGTTGGTTTCGGTACATTCGCAGTTAAGGAAAGAGCAGCTCGTACAGGCCTCAACCCACAAACAAAGGCTAAGATTGAAATTCCTGCATCAAAGGCTCCAAGCTTCAAGGCAGGCAAGGCACTTAAGGACGCTGTTAACGCTTAATTATTTGCAATAAAATTCAAGGTGTCTTTCGGGACACCTTGTTTTATTTAAAGGAGAAGTTATGCGACTTGATAAATATTTAAAGGTATCTCGCATCATAAAACGCCGAACTGTTGCAAATGAAGCTTGCGATGCAGGCAGAGTAGAGGTTAACGGCAAGGTGGCAAGAGCATCGTATGATGTTAAGGTTGGCGATGTCATAAAGGTGTCGCTCGGCTCAAATGAGCGTGAGTATGAAGTGCTTGAGGTTCTTGAGCATGCGCTTAAAGAAGATGCCACAAAAATGTATAAGGCTTTGTAAGGTACAGAACAATCTGTACCTTATTTTTTTATTATTTTTGAATATTGTTTAGTGTACAAAATAATGCTACAATGTGTTTGTTCGAACAAAGAATAATGTTTCAGAGGTAATATAAAAATGAGCAACAGATATGAATTGAATAAAAATCTTGCACAAATGCTTAAGGGCGGTGTGATTATGGATGTTACCACACCTGAGCAGGCAAAAATCGCAGAACAGGCAGGAGCATGTGCCGTTATGGCTCTTGAAAGAATTCCTGCCGATATTCGTGCCGCAGGCGGCATATCAAGAATGAGCGATCCAAAGATGATTAAGGGCATTCAAGAGGCGGTTTCCATTCCTGTTATGGCTAAGTGCCGTATCGGTCATATTGCCGAAGCACAGATTTTGCAGGCTATTGAGATAGATTATATAGACGAGAGTGAGGTTTTGTCACCGGCAGATGACCTTTATCATATTGACAAAACCGAATTTGATGTTCCTTTTGTTTGCGGTGCAAGAGATTTGGGCGAAGCACTTCGCAGAATTGCCGAGGGTGCGTCTATGATCAGAACAAAGGGCGAACCGGGCACAGGCGATGTTGTTCAGGCTGTCAGACATATGAGAAAAATTAATGCGGAAATGCGTCGTGTTCAGTCACTTCGTAAGGACGAACTTTTTGAGGCCGCAAAGGAATACAGAGTTCCTGTTGAACTTATCAATTATGTTCATGAAAACGGCAAACTTCCTGTTGTAAACTTCGCCGCAGGCGGTGTAGCAACTCCTGCCGATGCCGCACTTATGATGCAACTCGGTGCAGAGGGCGTATTTGTAGGTTCGGGTATTTTCAAATCAGGCAATCCCGAAAAGAGAGCCGCAGCAATCGTAAAGGCTGTAACCAATTACAACGACCCGCAGATTCTTGCAGAACTCAGTGAAGATTTGGGCGGCGCAATGGTAGGCATTAACGAAAACGAAATCAAAATCATTATGGAGGAAAGAGGACAGTAATCCTTCGTAAAATTATGAAAATCGGAGTTCTTGCTTTACAGGGAGCATTTGAGGAACATATCAAGAAACTTGAAGAACTCGGCGTGGAAGCGTATGAAATCCGCCGGCTTAGGGATTTGGATGAAAAGCCCGACGGTTTGATTATCCCCGGCGGAGAAAGTACCGTGATGAGCAAGCTTCTCGATGACCTCGGTATGCGTGAAAAAATACTTGATTATGCAAAAGGCGGTATGCCTGTTTTCGGCACCTGTGCCGGTCTTATCCTTATGTCAAAGGAAACGGGCGACCCTCGTTGCAACGGTTTGAAGCTGGTTGATTGTACTGCAAAACGCAATGCCTACGGCAGACAACTCGGAAGTTTTGATACTGTGGGAGAGTTTAAAGGTTTGGGTAAAATTCCTATGGTATTTATCCGTGCACCGTATATCAGCAGTGCGGATGACGGTGTGGACATTCTTGCCGAGGTTGACGGTAAAACAGTTGCCGCAAGACAGGGCAATTTCCTTGTTACCGCTTTTCATCCGGAGCTTACCGATAACCTTTCGGTTCACAGGTATTTTGTTGATATGGTTAAAACTAAATAGGCATAATAAAAACCTGACTTAATTTTCAAGTCAGGTTTTTGTACTGAATTTTGATTGTTAAATTAATCGTTGTTTTCTGCTGCCGAGTGGTTGATTGCTTCTTGTTCTGCAATTCTGTCAGCACGCTTGTCTGCAAGTTCAACAATCATCTGTTGCTGAACTTTGCCGTGAATTGGGTAAAGAATGAAGCATATGCCGTAAAGTCCTCTTGCAAGAGCAGGGAGAATACAGAATACTGCCCAAATACCGTTAAGCATCTTAGGGTCTGTCTGCGGAATAGCATTACCTACCGAGTCGGTAAGAGGTATATAGTTAATCCATGTAAGTACCATACCCGAGAGCCAGCCGGTAACAGATGTTGCAAGTTTGCCGAAGTAGCCCTGAACAGTTGTAACGAGTGCTTCGTTTCTGAGGCCGTGCTTCCATTCCATATAGTCAAGAGCCTCTGCTGTAACGATTTGACCCGATACATTAAGAATTTTGTTTGGAAGACCGCAAATTGTAAGACCGAAGATGACCCACATAAGGTTGAATATCCTGTGGTCGGCAAATGTTTGTCCAAACGGATGATAGCCAATGAAGAATACTGTCATATATGCAACAAATCCGAACAAACCTGCAATGATTGATGTTGCACGGGCACCCCATTTCTTTACCATCTTTGCGGCAAGCGGAACCATTATGTAGTTTGGAATACCTGTAAAAAGTCCGCAAATTGTTTGGTTCATAAGAGAACCTGTGTTGTTGAGCCAAAAGTATGATTCGGATGAACCGCCGACTGCTTTGAACGAGTTAAAGAAGTTTGCAAGGATAACCGCAATAAGAGGTCTGTTTGTAACGATGTTTTTGAGGGATTCAAGGATGGATGTTTCTTTCATTTCCTCACGGCTCATAAGAGGAACACGCTCTCTCATATTGAAGCAACCGAAAATTGCAAATCCTGCCGAAAGAATAAGCATAAATCTTGCAAATCCGCTGTAAACATCCTGCATCGAAATGTTATTGTTGATTTTTGGCAACAAAGTAACAAGTATAGGTACAAGTGACGGAATCCATGTTCCGAAAAGTTCAAAGAACTTTGTAATTGTGATAAGGTTGTCACGCTCGTCGGTGTTTGGAGTGATGTTGTATATCATAAGACCCCATGCACCGAAGTAGCTCATACCGAGTCCGTAAATTACAATGGCAACTGCCGCCCAAACGATTTTGCCTTTGAAATTTATATCGGGAGCGGAAAACATCATATATCCGCCGATTACCCACAAAGGAAGCGGAAGTATGAAGAATGGTTTTATTCGTCCCCAGCGGGTTCTTGTTCTGTCAATGATAAGACCCGAAATTGTGTCGTCAAGTGCATCGTAAATAGATGCAAAAAGATTGATGTTTGCATAAGCGGTAGTGTTCAGCTTTAAGAATTGAATCATAAAGAATTCTTTAAATGCGTCTACAAACTGGCTTAAATTTTTTTGACCGAAGTTTACAAGCACATACGCTGCGATTTCTTTAGGCGTAAGATATCGTTTTTTAGTGTAGGCAAGCTTGTCGAGTTCTTCTTGGCTCATTGTGATTTCATCAATGGATACTGATTCTGCCAATGTATTCCCTCATTTCTTTTAAAACATTATATAAACTGATTTTAACATATATATACATCAAATTCAACACTTTTTTGTTTGATTTAGATTTTACAATTATTTAAACAAATGTTATCCGATTTTTGTTGACATTCGCTATAAAAAATTATATTATATATAAGAATATTAATTAAAACAGAGGTGCAAATATGGCAAGTTCATGTCCTAATTGCGGCAAAAAATTACATTGGTATGATGTTAAAGCCGAGTGTTCAAACTGCGGCGTAAGTATTCCTAATTTTAATTGGGAGGAAAGGCTTGAGGCTGATAATGAATTGGCAGAGCGTAAGTTTGCTTCATTTTATCGTGCACTTAACAGAATTGCATATTCAATCTGTGGCACAAAACTCAGAATAGCAAGAATTGTTTTATCGGTTTTACCGGCAATAGGATTTATTTTGCCTTGGGCAACAATTAAAAGCGATGCCGAAAGCGTCGGTCTTGACCTCTTTGGTATGACATGCAACAAATCTCTTATCGATTTGTTTAAAGATTTCTTCGGAAATGCAAGTCTTTATATAACAAATATGAAATATGAGGGATTTTCGGGTACACTCAGCTTTACGATGTATTCAATGCTTTTGATGGTGTTGTCATTGTTGCTTGCCGTTATTGCATTTTTCCTGATATTTATTTTGGCAAAGCGATTCAAAACAAAGACACTTACGGTGTTTGAAGGTTTAAGTGTTTTATCGGCTGTCGGCAGTGCAGTTTGCTTTACTTTGGGAATTAAAGCCGCTCCTAATGAACTTGGCATTAATTTCGGCAGTTTTCCTGTATATAACGCTACAGGCGGCGTTGCTTGGGGATTTTATGTTGCTCTTGCACTTCTTCTTGTTGCTGTAGGTATCAATGCGGCAGTTGCAAAGGCTCCGTCAAAAACAGATGACGAGCTCGAAAGTGAAAGACTTGCACGCAAGGCTGCAAAAGAGCAAAAGGAATATGAGGCTGCTCTTAAAAAGGAAATTGAAAGAGAAGAAGCCGAAAAGAAAGAAAAAGAAGAACAGGCGAGAATCGTTGCCGAAGCAAAGGCAAAACTTGCCAAGAGCGAGAATAAAAAGAAGTAATTTAAGAGGTAATATTTAATGGAAAATCAAGGTAAAAAGAAATATATTTCCGGTTCAAAGGTAAAGGTTTCAACAGTTGTTATAGTCTCTGTTGTACTTGCTGTTTTGCTTGCACTTTCATCATTCGGATTTGCCGTATTCACTTCACAGCCTTTTAAAATGAAGGACGGCAAGGTCAATGTTTATGAAATGAAATCAGAGTTGTATACAAAAGCAATAATAAAAGCTTTGCCTAAAAAAATTACCGGTAACGACGGCGGCAAAAAGATTGATTTTTATATTGAAGAAAATGATGATTACGACCCAAAAACAGATCAGCCAATCGAGCAGTTCAGAGTATATTATTATAAAGACGGCAAAAAAGACGGCGAAAAGCTTATTGCACACGAGGGTATGTATAAGGGCAATTATGAAACCATGTATCCTCTTGTCGGATTTTTCATAAAAGGTATGAATAATCTTAAAGTTCTTAAGGGCGTATTCCTGACACTTATAATTGTTGTTTGCGCAGCTGTTTTGGCATTCCTTATTTGGCTTATTGTTCTGTTGGTAAGAATAAAGCAGGACAGACAGTATAGCGTTAGTTATCAAGAACAAAAGTTAATTAAAGAGGCTGAAAAAAAGGCAAAAAAGGAAAATAAAAATTAATTTAAAAAGGCTTGCCCTCAGCGGAAAGCCTTATTTTCGGTAAAATAATAAGGGGTTTTTATGGAGTATAATGTGCTTTTTTCTCCTATGAAAATAGGTAAAGCAGAAATAAAAAATAGAGTTGTAATGGCTCCTATGTGTATGGGATTCGGTCAGTTTGACGGTAAGGTTACGGACATTATGGCAGATCACTATGTTGAGCGTGCCAAGGGCGGTGTCGGTCTTATTATCACCGAGATTACCCGTATCAATGATGTGACCGGTGCATCGTCATTCGGTCAAATGGCTTTAACTCACGATTCACAAATTGCACCGCTCAAGAATATGGTTGACCGTATTCATTTCTACGGTGCAAAAATTTTTGTTGAACTTCACCATCCGGGCAGACAAAATCTTGGACTTATGATGGGCACAGTTCCGCTTTCTGTTGCTTGCGACAAAATTATGGGCAAGGCATATGCCAAACTTCTTACCGGTGCAATTATTCCGCCGGGAAAGAAACTTCAGGATAAGGACATTGTTCCTCGCACTGTTGCTCCATCAAAATGCGAAAAGTCAAAAATGGCTGACAGCGTAAACAGAGGTCTTACAAAAACAGGTATCAAAAAACTTGTTCGCCAGTTTGTTCAAGGTGCTGTAAGAGCACAAAAGGCAGGCTGTGATGGTGTTGAACTTCATGCCGCTCACGGATATCTTATTCAACAATTTTTGTCACCTAACACCAATCACAGAAATGATGAATACGGTGGCTCGCTTGAAAACAGAATGAGATTTCTCAACGAAATTATCGATGGAATAAGACTTGCCTGCGGCAAAGATTTTCCTCTTGTTGTTCGCCTTTCGGTTGATGAGATGTATGCAAAAATCGGTCAACCGGGCAAAGGCTACGATTTGCAGGAAGGACTTAAAATTGCCAAAGCACTTAATGATAAGGGTATTGATGCTATTGATGTTTCATCGGCAGCTTATGATACCTTCAACTATTGGCTTGAACCGACAACATTCCCGCTCGGCTGGAGAAAATATCTTGCCGAAGAGGTTAAAAAAGTTGTTGATATTCCTGTTATCGCAGCAAACCTCATTCGTTCACCCGAACAAGCAGAACAGCAATTAGAGGACGGCATTCAGGATTTTATTTCCCTTGGCAGACCGTTGCTTGCCGATCCTCATTGGGTTAACAAGGTTAAAGAGGGTAAGGAAGATACAATTAAGCGTTGCGTATGCTGTCTGTACTGCTTTGAAAGTATGGAAAACAACGCATATGAATATACACACGGCAGATGTTCGGTTAATCCGTTCATCGGCAGAGATTCTCTTGAACTTGAAAAGAACGGCAATGGCAGAAAGGTTGCAGTTGTCGGCTCAGGTGTGGCAGGTCTTACCGCTGCCGAACTTCTTTCAAGACGAGGCTTTGATGTTACCGTGTACGAAAAAGAAAGTGCTGTCGGCGGTCAGATTAATCTTGCCGATAAGCCGCCGCATAAGGAGAAACTCCATTGGTGTGTTGATGATTTGTATACCAACGCAAAAAACAATGGTGTAAAGTTTGAGTTCAATACAACTGTTACAAAAGAGTTGCTTGATGATGTTTCGCCTGAATTTGTTATCAATGCCACAGGTGCAAATGCTGTTTTTCCAAAGGCTTTTGCAGGCGATAATGTCAGCACTGTTACAGAAATTCTTAACGGCTCAATTAAGCTTGAAAATAAGAAGGTTGCCGTTATCGGTTCGGGTATGACCGGACTTGAAACTTCGGAACTTTTATGCGAAATGGGCAATAAAGTTACCATTCTTGAAATGGCAGATACCATTGCACCGGGTGCATATTTCCAACAGCTTGATGACGCTTTGCCAAAACTCAAAGAGGCAGGCACAGTATTTATGCCGTCAACAAAATTGCTTGAAATTACAGCAGATGGATTGACAGCAGAGAGTACAAAGAACGGTGACAAGATTAAACTTGATGTTGATTTTGTTGTTCTTTCAATGGGTTGCCGTCCTGACAATGCACTTTATGAGCAAATTAAGGACAGCACAAAATATAAAGTTATTAATATCGGCGACAGCGTAAAGGTCGGCAGAATCGCAAATGCTACCGAATCAGCCTTTCAAGCCGTTATGTCGATAAAATAATAAAGGGGTAAGTAATGAAAAACAAGTATATTTGGGAAGACCCAAAAACCGTTTATATCAACAAGGAAAAAGGTCATGCAATCGCTATGCCTTTTGACAGCGTTGATGACGCACTTTCGGGTGAACAGTCAAAATACAAGCAGAGCCTTAACGGCAAGTGGAAGTTCTTTTGGCAAAGAGGACTTGACAATCAGCCTGACGGATTTGAAAAACCGGGCTATGATGTGTCAAACTGGGATGAAATTTCAGTGCCGTCCGTATGGCAATGCGAGGGTTACAGCGTGCCGTATTATTACGCAAGCACTTTTCCGAGAGCATTCAGCCGTTCAAAGAGCCGTATTCCGTCTATTGACCATACTATGCAGGAAATCGGTTTTTATCGCAGAAACTTTACAATAAGCAAAGACTGGGACGGCAGAGATGTGTTCCTCCATTTCGGTGCGTGCAAGGCGGCTCTTGAGGTTTGGGTAAACGGCGAGTATGTCGGATATTCAACGGGCTCAATGACTCCTCACGAATTTGAAATTACAAAATATCTTAAGGACGGCGAAAATACCGTAGCGGCAAAGGTTTACCGTTATGCGGCATCAACATATCTTGAAGATCAGGATATGTGGTGGCTTTGCGGTATTTACCGTGAAGTTTATCTTTTTGCCGAGCCAAAGGTAAGACTTTTCGACTTTTATGTAAAAACCGACCTTGATGAAGAATACAAAAATGCAACCTTGTCGCTTGATTTTTATATCAATAACAGAATTGACAGAGATTCCTCCGTTACTGTTAAATCTTATCTTATCAGCGACACCGATAAAATAATCGAACTTGATGATGTAAGTGCAAAGATTGCCGCAAATAACGATGTTGTTTTGAGTATCAAAAATGACATTAAAAATCCTAAAAAATGGTCGGCAGAAACACCTAATCTCTATCGTCTTGTTATGCAAATTCTTGACGATAATGGCAATGTTATAAATGTTAAGACCTATGAAATCGGTTTCAAGAAGGTTGAAATCGTGGGCGAAAAGATTTTGTTCAACGGTATGCCGTTGATGCTCAGAGGCGTTAACCGTCACGACTTCGATATGGATAACGGCTGGAATGTACCAAAGGAAAGATATATTCAGGACCTTGACCTTATGAAGATGGCAAATGTAAATGCTATTCGTACATCGCATTATCCTGATGACCCGTATTTCTATGAACTTTGCAACAGATACGGTTTTTATGTTATGGACGAATGTGATTTGGAATCTCACGGTGTTCGCCGTAAGGGCGTTCCGGGTTCAAATCCGCTTTGGACAGATTTGGCTGTTGATAAAATGGAGCGTATGGTTCTCCGTGACAGAAACAATCCGTGTATCTTTATGTGGTCACTCGGTAACGAAGCGGGCGACGGCGACAACTTTATGAAAATGAAGCAAGCCGCTCTTGCACTTGACGATACCCGTCAGTTCCACTATGAGGGTGACTTTGACCTTACAAAGAGTGATGTAATTTCTCGTATGTATCCTGATGAGGCTACTATGAAGAAACTCGGCAACAGAGAGCCTATTACAATTTCACTTTATGATAATATTGCAAATCAGCTTGCGGCAGACTCAAAGCCGATTCCGGCTGAAAAGTACACAAAGCCTGTTCTCCTTTGCGAATATGCTCATAGTATGGAAAACTCTATGGGTAACTTCCAAGAATATATGGACGATTTTGAAAAATATGACAATATGTGCGGCGGCTTCATTTGGGACTGGGTAGACCAAACCCTTCATGTTGTTGACGAAAACGGCAAGGATAACTATCTCTACGGTACAGACTTCGAAAAGGACGAGCCACGCCATTGGTACAGCGGAATTAACACAACTGCAATGACAGGCTCAAATACATATTTCTGTGCAAACGGCGTAATTTCTGCACTTCGTGAGCCGCATCCGCAATATTTTGAGGTTGCTCATGTGTATCAGCCTATTGTTACAACCGCTTTTGATTTGACAAAGGGCAGATTTAATGTTCGCTCAAGATTTTTGTTTACCGATGTTTCTGCTTACAAATGCAAGTGGAAAATCGAATGTGAGGGCGATGAAATTCAATCGGGTGAAATGGATAAGTTCTCGGTTGCTCCTCTTCAGGAAAACTTTATCGACATTCCGTACAATTATTCAGCTCTTCCGCAGGATAAGGAATGTGTACTCACAATCTCATTCCATTCAAAGAAAAAGACTTTGGGCATCAAATCAAATGCAGAGATTGCGTTTGACCAATTTATTCTTAATACACCTTCAAAGCCTGTAATTTCAAAGGAAGGCAAAGCACCTTCAGCAGAAAAGAAGGGCAACAATGTTGTTGTATCGGGTGATAACTTCACAGTTAAGGTTGATAACGGTGCCGTTACATCGTATGTTGTTGACGGTGAGGAACTCCTCAAAGCTCCTATGGCTCCTAACTATTTCAGAGCACTTACCGATAATGATATTGACTTCCTTAATTTTACACCGCCGTTTATGTTTGCTCACCCTTATTATAAGTGGAAGCATGCAACAAAAGCCGTTAAGGCACTCAAAACCTCTGTTGAGGAAAAGGACGGAGCGGTTAAGGTAAAGGTTGCTCTTGATGTTCCGTTTATGAAAAATGCGTTTGTAGCATACACCGTTTATTCAAACGGCAAGCTTGCCGTATATCACAGTGCAGTGCCTAAAGCACCGCTTCTTCGCTTCGGCTTCCAATGGAATGTTGACAAGTCTTTGACTCAAATTTCCTGGTACGGCAGAGGTGAAGCACCGTCTTATCCTGACAGAAAGACGGGTTATAAAATCGGCAAGTATTCTTTGCCTATTGATAAGTTTGAATATACCTATATGCGTCCGCAGGAATCCTCAACCCGTGCAGATGTAAGATACTTTACATTGACCGACAAGAAGGGCAACGGCATCAAGGTAACTGCATATTACGACAAGCCGGTATTGTTCTGTGCACTTCCTTACACACCGTTTATGCTTGATAAGTATGATCATGTAACGGATGTTGACAGAACTCACGACATCACCGTAAATGTTGATTCGTCACAGTATGGTATCGGCGGCGATATGCCGGGTCAGGCTTTCGTTCGTGATAAGTATCAGGTTAAGGCAGGCGAAAAGCAAGTGCTTTCCTTCCTTGTTGAACCATGTAAAAAATAATTATTTATGAAAAGAGTATTCACCTGTATAGGTTTTTCTATGGCAATCGCATTGTTTGCGCTTTGCTTTGTAAAAAGTGAATACGCAATTTGGTTAACCGTAGGGCTTGCGGTGCTTCTTGCCGTAAGCCTTATCGTTCCAAAAATCAGGCAGGCTGTTGTTATACCGCTATCTTTGTCATCGGCGGTGGCAGCTTGCCTTTTATTTGTTGCGGTTACAAATATAGTTGTTCAGCCGGTGAAATCTCTTGAAAACACTTCTGCATTGTGCTCGTTTTATGTTACCGATTGCGGTAAAACCGTTGGTGAATATAAAGAATATACCGCAAAAATTATTCAAGCCGATGATGAAAAGGTGAATGTTAAGGCGTCGCTTTATCTTGATAAAGACATCAATCTTCGCTCTTATGCCGTGATGAAAGGCAATCTTAATTTTAACTCGGTCGGAAATGACGCATTGTCAAGTTATGGCAAGTATGCCGACGGTATCTATATTTCGGCAGATTGCGTGCTTACCGATTATACCGGAAAAATTGTTCATTCGCCTTTTAGATATATTGTTGCACTAAGGCACAGTATAAGGAACAAACTTTCTTATCTGATGTCGGGCAGAGAGGGCGGCTTGTCCGTTGCTCTTGTAACAGGAGATAAATCGTTTCTTTCCGGCGATGTCAAAAACGCTTTTATATATTCCGGCACATCGCATATTATGGCGGTTTCGGGTTTGCATTTAAGCGTGGTAACAGGTGTGCTGTTTTTTATTTTGAAAAAACTTAGGGTTAAAGAAAAAACTTCAAGTGCGGTTTGCATTGTTGCCGTTCTTATTTATATGGCACTTGCCGCCTTTTCCGGCTCGGTTACAAGAGCGGGAATAATGATGATTATTCTTCTGTCGGCAAGGCTGTTTTCAATGAGGGGTGACTCGCTTAATTCTCTCGGCGTTGCAGTAACCGTTATGTGTCTTGCAAATCCGTATGCTGTGTCGGATGTCGGTACGGATTTAAGCGTAATATCTGTTTTGGCACTTATAACCGTTTATCCTTTTGCTTCAAAAAATATGAAAACGGATTATGTTGACCCTCTTCAAAAAACAACAAAGGAAAAAGCATACGATCGTCTTTATTCTGCATTCGGTATGTTTTATATATCTCTTTGCGTGTTTGCATTTACCGTGCCTATAATTTATATATTCTTCGGCTATGCAAGTATCATCGGACCGCTTTCAAATTTAGCGGCGGTTCCGATGGGCAGTTTGTGCGTTGTTATGTCGTTTGTCACTTATTTTGTGTCACTTCTCGGTATAACTCCTCTCACAGCAGTTGCCGTTGTTTTGTCAACAAAATGCGATGCATTGCTTATTAAAATTTGTGAATTCTTCAGAGCATTTAACAATTCCGTGCTCGGTTTTGATTATTTGATAGGACTTTGCATTGCAGCTGTGTTGCTGTTTTTTGCCGTTGCATTTTTTATGGGCAACGATAAAATTTTAAAAAATACATGTATTTTGTCGCTCGTATTTACAGTTTTGTTTGTCGGCACTTTGTCGGTGTATAATTTTAATTGTATGTCGCTTCGTGTGTTTCAAAACGGTGCTGTTGTTTGTACATATAAAAACAAAACGATAGTTTACGGAGTTAATTCAAATTGGGACGAAAGTTCTGTCAGCAAATATTTGCAGAATAATTCAATGCCCGTTGATTTTCTTGTTACTCAGCGTTCGCTTGATAAACCCTCACTGCTCAGCAATGATGTGAGCGTAAACACTTTTGTTTGTGATGAATTTGATGATGTTGTTCTTGTTGGTGCAAGATATAATAATTTAGAGGTTCAAAATACTTACAATGCGGTACTTGATGAAAACTTTTCTTTTTGTTATAATCAAGGGGATGTGATTATCCGATTTAACGATATTACCGTAGGTTCAAATGATAGTTGCGATATTAAAATTTCATCGTCAAAAATTATTGATCCTAACGGTACTGTTGAACTCGGTAAATCAAACACGATTGTTTACAAAATAAAAAACAAAAATTCTTTTAAGGTAAGGAGGCTTAATCAATGGCAAAAGTAGGAGAAGCAGAACTTAAAAATCAAATAAAAAGCGGTGACTTTTCCAATGTTTATATGATTTACGGCGAAGAGGATTACCTAAAAGAATATTATGTAAATAAGCTTAAAGACAAGCTTGTTGAACCGGCATTTGCCGATTTTAATTTTCATCAGTACGACGGCAAAAAAACTCCTGTGTCGGAGATTTTAAACGATGCCGATATGATGCCTATGATGGCTCAGTATTCGCTTTTGCTTGTCGTTGATTATCCTTTTGACAAAAGTAAGGACGATGTTGAAAAGGTTAAAACTTACTTAAAGGATATTAACCCAAGTTCGGTGGTTGTGTTCCTCTTTAATCAAATTGATGTAAACGCAAAGTTTAAAACGCTTGAAAATGCGATAGCCAAGGCAGGCACGGTTGTAAATCTTGAAAAAAGAACCGAGGGCGAGCTTGCAAAGCTGATTATATCCTCGGCTAAAAAGAGAAAATGTACTATTGATACGGCAAATGCAAAATATATGATTTCGCTTGTCGGCAACGACATTAAAACCGTATTCAATGAACTTGAAAAAATGTGTTCATTTGTCGGTGAAGGTGAGATTACACGCAAAATCATTGACGATTTGGCTGTTAAATGCCTTCAGGCAAGAGTGTTTGATTTGTCAAAGTTTATCCTTGCAGGCAACAGTGACGGTGCTTATGAGGTGCTCCGTGTCCTTTTTGCACAAAAGGAAGAACCTATCGCAATATTGTCCGTCATTTCGTCTTGCTATATAGATATGTATAGGGTAAAATGTGCCCTTGCTTCGGGTGAGGGCGAAAACTCACTTACAAATTATTTTAATTATAAGGGCAGAGAATGGCTTATTCGCAACGCCGTTCGTGACAGCAAAAAACTCAGCCTTGAAAATTTACGCTCGGCTATTGATGTCCTTTCAAAAACAGATGAACTGTTAAAGTCAACTTCTATTGATAAAAATCTGCTTTTGGAAGAAACGGTTATGAAACTTTTGATGTTGAGGAACGGCTGATGGAAGATAAAATTAAGCTTTCCGAAGCTGTTATAGTTGAGGGAAAATACGATAAAATTAAACTTTCGAATATTCTTGACGCTTTTATTATAGAAACAAACGGCTTTGGTGTTTTCAAGGATAAAACCAAACTGTCATTTATAAAAAAACTTGCAAAAGAACGGGGAATTATTATTCTTACGGATTCCGACCACGCAGGTTTTATGATAAGAAATTACATATCCTCGGGTGTGCCCAAGGAACAAATAAAAAATGTCTATATTCCCGATATTTTCGGCAAGGAAAAAAGAAAAAACGCCCCGTCCAAAGAGGGCAAATTAGGCGTTGAGGGAATGACAAAAGAAGTTATTGTCGAAGCTCTTTCAAAGGCAGGAATTACATCGTCAAAATCCGTGTGCTCCGACCCTGTCACAACCGTTGATTTCTACGATTTGGGCTTGACCGGGGGAACAGGCTCAAAGGCAAAACGCAAGGCTTTGTGTAAAACTCTCGATTTGCCGGAATTTCTTTCGACTTCTTCTCTTATTTCGTGTATAAACAATTTTATGACAAAGGAAGAATTTTACTCTGTTTGTCAAAATTTAGGTGATTAAATGAAAAAATATCTATCATTGTTTCTTTGTTTTGCAATGCTTTTTGCATTTACGGCTTGTGCAAAAAATGCAAACAAAAGCACAGCAAAAACAGAGAAAAATACAGCTTCAACCACGAAAACCGCAACATCTTCAACATCTTCGTCTGAAGAAAATCCCAACGGATTAATCCCCGGTGTCAATACAAATGAGGTTACTTCCGACACGCTGATTTGTTATTTTTCCTGCACGGGTAATACCGCTCAAATAGCGTCTTACATTAAGCTCGCAACCGGCGGAGATTTGTTTGAAATTATACCGAAAAGCCCTTATACCAAAGAGGATTTGGATTATAATTCTTCAAATTCAAGAACCGAAAATGAGTATAAAAACGAAAAATCAAGACCTGAGATTCTATCAAAAGTTTCTTCGTGGTCAAGCTACAAAACGGTTTATATCGGCTATCCTATATGGTACGGCGAAGCACCGAGAATTATCTATACTTTTTTGGACACTTATGATTGCTCGGGCAAAACCGTAATTCCGTTTTGCACTTCTTCAAGTTCGTCGATAGACGGCAGTTTACCTGCAATCAAAAAACTTTCTCCAAAAGCCAAATGGCAAAGCGGTATTCGCTTTGACCCTGCTTCAACCGAGGAAGATGTTGCAAAAAAATTAAAGTGACGCATATTGACTTTGTTAAATAATAAGAATATAATAACATACCAAAAAGGTAGATATTAAAAATCAAGAAAGTTTACAAGTTCGGCAATGCAAAGTCGATATGTACGGATCGGAGAAAATATGCTCAATCAGTTTTCAAGAACAGAATTATTATTCGGCAAGGAAGCTATGGACAAACTTCAAAAATCAAGAGTTGCCGTGTTTGGAATAGGCGGTGTAGGCGGCTATGTTTGCGAGGCACTCGTCAGAAGCGGCGTTTATCATTTTGATTTGATTGACGATGACCAAGTGTGCCTTACAAATTTGAACCGTCAAATAATTGCCACACGCAAAACAGTAGGTCAATACAAGGTAGATGTTATGCGTGAAAGAATATTGGAGATAAATCCCGATGCCGATGTATCGGTTCACAAGTGCTTCTTTCTGCCCGAAAATGCGGATGAGTTCCCGTTTGAAGAATATGATTATGTGGTTGATGCCGTTGATACTGTAACGGCAAAAATCGAATTGGTTATGAAAGCACAGGAAAAGGGCGTGCCGATTATTTCTTCAATGGGAGCAGGCAATAAGCTTGACCCAAGTGCTTTTAAGGTTGCCGATATTTACAAAACGAGAGTTGACCCTCTTGCAAGAGTAATGCGTCGGGAAATGAAAAAGCGTGGCGTAAAAAAACTAAAGGTTGTTTATTCCGAGGAAGACCCAAAGCGACCTATTGAAGATATGGCTGTCAGTTGTCGTAATAACTGCATTTGTCCTCCCGGTGCACAGCACAAATGCACCGAGCGCAGAGATATTCCGGGCAGTACGGCTTTTGTTCCTAGCGTTGCCGGACTTATCATTGCGGGCGAAGTAATAAAAGACCTGATAAAGTAAAATATTAAAGAACCGTAAATGCTGCATTTGCGGTCCTTTTTTATACTACTTTACTATTTCAACCCTTGCTTTTTGTTCTTCTCCGCAGGGCTTTATTTTTTTGTATCCCAAGTTGTAAATATCGGTGAATTTACACTCCAAATCAAACAGTTCTTTTATTTCTTTTGAATTTATATTTCCGTATTTTGTGATTATCGGCAGAGTAGCTGTTTTTTTCATTCTTGAGAGCAACTCTCTGCCTCTGTCGTTAAAAGCCAAAATATGCAGGTATTTCGGTTCTTTCGGCATATCTTTTGTTATTCCGAGATACGCACGCAAAATAATTCGTCTTATTCGTGAATGTGTGTAACGCTTCGTTTTAATGTTGTCGTATAAATCTTCAAGCGTGAGCGAATTCGCAATCGCACTTACAATTCTGTTTTCAAGTCCCTCGCTTACATCATCAATTTGCAAAAAATCCTTTGCCGTCATTGTGCGGAGCTTGTATAAAATCGCCTTTTCGCAGTTCTTCATTGATGAAATTTCGTCAGCGTTTAGGTGCTTTCTTATTTCGCTTGCCGAGTATTCGCCGTCGTCGGTGTCGTGACCTTTGCCGAGCCTCTTTATCGCCATTGCTTCAAGTTTTGTATATGTCAAATATTCAATTGCAAGGATGTTGTTTGGTGTGTCAAGTAAAGGCGAATTAACGGCATTTTTGCGGGCTGTCGGGTATGAAATACCTTTTTTAAGTTCTTCTTTAATCAAATCGTCTTTGTCCTGTACCTCTTTTGCAACCGCCTTTAATTCGTTAACATTGTCGCATTCAGCACCGAAAGCAAGGCAATCGCAAATTCCCGTTGCCTCCAAAATTTCAACACCGGCTTTTGCGTATCCCTGTGCGGATTGAATTGTACATAATGCAGGGATTTCAATTACAAGGTCGGCACCGTTTTCAACGGCTGTTCTTGCACGGGTGTATTTGTCATATACAGCAAATTCTCCTCGTTGAACAAAGTTGCCGCTGAGTGCACAAATAACGGCTGAATTTTCACTTTTACATTTGTCAAAAAGATATTTGTGCCCCTTGTGCAGGGGATTAAGCTCGCAAACAATACCGAATTTCATTTTTTTATCCTTTTTCTCTTGACATTCTTAATTTATAATATTATTATTATTTATATACTATTCTATATTATTATAAAGAAAATTTCAAGTCCGGAGGAAACATAGATGAAAATTCTTGTAATTAACTGTGGCAGTTCTTCTCTCAAGTATCAGCTTATTGATATGAAAGACGAGTCCGTTCTCTGTAAGGGTGCCGTTGAGCGTATCGGCTTAAAACTTACAGGCGGAGAAGAAAATGTTATCATAAAAGTAAACGGAGAAAAATATACTTACGATAAAGAATTGCTTACTCATACAGATGCGTTTAACGAGGTTAAGTACATCTTGTGTGAAGGCGAGCATAAGGTTGTTGACAGCTTTGATGAAATCGACGCTATCGGTCACAGAATCGTACAGGGCGGCGACAGATATACACAGTCTGTTATCGTCACACCAAAGGTTTGCGATGAGGTAGAAGAGCTTGCTCCTCTCGCACCGCTTCACACTCACGCTAACATTGCAGGCTACAAGGCTTGCCTTAATGTTGTAGGTCCCGATGTACCTCAGGTATTTGTATTTGACACAGCATTCCATTCAACAATGCCGCCAAAGGCATATATGTATGCTTTGCCATATGAGTATTATGAAAAGTACAGCGTTCGCCGTTACGGCTTCCACGGTACATCTCACAAATTTGTATCTCACAGAGCAGCAGACAGAATCGGCAAGAATATCAAGGATCTCAGAATCATCACTTGTCACCTCGGCAACGGCTCATCAATCGCAGCTGTTGACCACGGCAAAGTTGTTGACACATCAATGGGCTTCACACCACTTGACGGTTTTATGATGGGCACTCGTTCGGGCGGTGTTGACCCGTCTGCGGTTACCTTCATTATGAAAAACGAAAACCTTACTCCTGACGAGATGGATGCAATCCTCAATAAGCAATCGGGTGTTCAGGCTATTTCCGGTATCTCATCTGATGACCGTGACATCTGCAAGGCTCAGGAAGAGGGCGATGAAAGAGCTATCCTCGCTCACGAAATGCAGGCTTACGAAATTGCAAAGTTCATCGGTTCATATGTTGCCGCAATGAACGGTGTTGACGCTATCGTATTCACAGGCGGTATCGGTGAAAACGGCGTATGGCTTCGTTCAAAGGTTTGCTCATATCTCGGCTACCTCGGTGTGCACATCAATGAGGCTGTTAACTCAAAGACTCAAAAGGGTGCAGAGGCTGAACTTACCGAGCCGACAGACAATGTCAGAGTGTTTATCCTTGCAACCGATGAAGAACTTATGATTGCAAGAGATACAGAAGAACTCGTTAAATCATTGTAAATTATTATTTATCGCATAAGTATTACGAAAGGAGAATAGCAAATGCCAGAAATTAAGTACGAAATCACAGAACACCTCGGTGTAATTTCCGAAACCTCTCGTGGTTGGACAAGAGAAGTTAATATGATTTCTTGGAACGGCAGAGAACCAAAGGTTGATGTAAGAGATTGGTCACCTGACCACTCAAAGATGAGCAAAGGTCTTACCTTTACAAAGGAAGAACTTCTTGAGCTCACAAAGATTGCTGAAAAAATGTAATGTCAATAGGCGGAACTTTTGTTCCGCCTTGATATTGTTTTAGCACAGATTAAATAAATTATAATTTGGCAACTTTTGTTGCCCGATTTGGAGAATATAACTATGGAATGGACATCATTAAATGATATAAGAGAAAAGTATTTGTCATTTTTTGAAAGCAAGGGACATCTTCGTTTGCCGAGCTTTTCATTAGTGCCAAATAACGATAAGAGCCTTCTTCTCATTAACTCGGGTATGGCTCCTATGAAAAAGTATTTTACCGGTGAGGTTACCCCTCCGAGAAGCAGAGTTACAACTTGTCAAAAATGTATCAGAACTCCTGATATTGAGCAGGTAGGTAAAACTGCCCGTCACGGCACCTTCTTTGAAATGCTTGGCAACTTCTCATTCGGCGATTACTTCAAAAAAGAAGCAACCGCTTGGGCATGGGAATTTTGTACCAAAGTTCTTGAAATGCCTGTTGATAAGCTTTATGTCACAATTTATGAAAATGACGATGAAGCATTTGAAATTTGGACAAAGCAAAACGGCGTAGACCCGTCACACATTGTTCGCCTTGGCAAAGAGGATAACTTCTGGGAGCACGGTTCAGGTCCTTGCGGCCCTTGTTCCGAGATTTATTTTGACCGTGGCGAAAAGTACGGTTGCGGCTCTCCTGATTGTGGTCCGGGCTGTGAGTGCGACAGATTTACCGAATTTTGGAATAATGTATTCAGTCAGTTTAATAATGACGGCAACGGCAATTACACCGAGCTTGCACAGAAAAATATTGATACGGGTATGGGTCTTGAAAGACTTGCTTGCATTATGCAGGGCGTTGACAATATCTTTGAGGTTGACACCGTTCAAAACACAATGAAGAAGATTTCGGAGATTGCAGGCGTTAAGTATCACGATGACGCAAAGAATGATGTTTCGCTTCGTGTAATTACCGACCATGTTCGTTCATCAACATTTATGATTGGTGACGGTGTAATCCCGTCAAATAACGGCAGAGGCTATGTTCTTCGCCGTCTTATCCGCCGAGCTTGCCGTCACGGCAGACTCTTGGGTGTTAATGAGCCTTTCCTCTATAAGGTTTGCGAAACCGTTCTTGAAGATAATAAGGTTGCTTATCCTGAACTTCAGGATAAGGCTGAACTTATCAAAAAGGTTATTTTGTCAGAGGAAGAGTCTTTCGGCAAAACAATCGATGCAGGTCTTGCAAGACTTGATGAATATATCGAAAACACCGAGGGCACTGTTTTCTCAGGCGAAGATGCGTTCAAACTCAACGATACTTTCGGCTTCCCGCTTGACCTTACAAAGGATGTTCTTGAGGAGCGTGGAATGACCGTTGATGAGGAGAAGTTCAACGAGCTTCTTGCAAATCAAAAGGCTACTGCCCGTGCTGCCCGTAAGGATGCAGGCGCAGACGCTTGGAAGAATACAAGCGTAAAGATTGACGCTGAAAAGACTGTTTTCACAGGCTATATCGATTTCACCGCCGAAGCAAAGGTTCTTGCTCTTGTAAATGCAGACGGTGAACTTGTTGATATGCTCGGTGCAGGCGAAAAAGGTTCTGTTGTTCTTGACAAAACTCCGTTTTATGCAACATCGGGCGGTCAGGTTGCCGATACAGGTGTTATCACTGCCGACGGTGTTGAGTTTGATGTTGAAGATACTTCAAAGAACGCAGATGGTATCTATATCCACAGCGGTACGGTTAAAGAGGGTGTTGTTTCAGTCGGCAACACCGTAAACGCTCAAATTGATGCAGACAGAAGAAAGTCTGTTATGCGTAATCATACAGCGGCTCACTTGCTTCAAGCCGCACTTCGTGAGGTTCTCGGCACTCATGTTGAACAGGCGGGTCAGCTTGTAAATGACAAAGAGGTTCGTTTTGACTTCACTCACTTCAATCCGCTCACAACAGAAGAACTCAGTAGGGTTGAAGCTATTGTAAATAAAGAAATTCTTGCTTGTGCTCCTGTTTCTATGCAGGAAATGCCTATTGAAGAAGCAAAGAAGATGGGCGCTATGATGCTCTTCGGCGAAAAGTACGGCGATATCGTGCGTGTTGTAAAAGCCGGTGATGCTTCAACAGAATTCTGCGGCGGTACTCATGTTGCTTCAACAGGCGAACTCGGTCTTTTCAAGATTGTGTCCGAAGCATCTGTTGCCGCAGGTGTTCGCAGAATTGTTGCTCTCACAGGTACAGGCGTTCTCAATTATCTCAACGAATGTGAGGACACCGTTAAGTTTGCTTCTGCAACATTCAAGTCTGCCGACAATGAAGTTAAGGATAGAATTACCGCTATCGTTGCCGAAAATAAGGCAAAGGATAAGGAAATTCAAAACCTTAACGCAGAAATGACAAAGCTCAAGAGTGCCGATATGTTCTCATCAGCTGTTGATGTTGACGGCCTTGAACTTTACACCGCAAAGGTAGAGGGCACAACTCCTGACGCACTTCATTCTATGGGCGATGATGTCAAAACAAAGGGCGACAATGTTGTTGCCGTTCTTGCAGGCGTAAACGGCGATAAGGCTAACTTTGTTGCAGTTTGCGGCAAGGGTGCTATTGCCAAGGGCGTAAAGGCAGGCGACCTTGTTAAAGAAGTTGCAAAGATTGCAAACGGCGGCGGTGGCGGCCGTCCTGATTCTGCAATGGCAGGTGCAAAGGATATTACAAAGATTGACGAAGCACTTTCAAAGGCAGAAGAAATTGTAAAGTCATTAATAAAGTAAACAACATCACCCTCAATTGCAGTTTTTGTGATTGAGGGGATAAAAACTTTTGAATTGTAAAAGAATTTTCGGAGGCAAAATATGTGTGTTTTTTGCGAGATAATCAACGGCAATATACCGTCAACAAAGGTGTATGAGGATGATATGATGGCTGCATTCAAGGATCTTAATCCTGTTGCACCTGTTCATTTTCTCTGTGTTCCAAAGGAGCATATCGAAAGTGCAAATGCACTCAATGAGGAAAATGCAAAATATGTTAGCCATATATTTGCAAAAATTCCCGAGATTGCAAAGTCGCAGGGAATCGAGTCATACAGAATTATTAATAACTGCGGTTCTGATGCCGGTCAAACTGTTATGCACTTGCATTTTCATGTAATCGGCGGAACAGAGTTAGGGGAGAAGCTAATATGAAAAACACTTATACATTAAAAATCGGCGGAATTGAAAGAGAACTTCAAAAGTTCCCTGTGTCGGATAAAATGGACATTGCCGCATTCATCCTTTTCGGTGATGTTGAACTTACAGAAGTTTGTGCAAGAGAACTTCTTAAAAAAGTTCCGGACTTTGATTACATAGTAACTCCTGAGGCAAAGTCAATTCCTCTTGCGTACGAAATGAGCCGTATGAGCGGCAAAAAATACATTGTTGTTCGTAAGGGCGTAAAGGTTTATATGGACCGCCCTGAAAAGGTTGTTGATGTTTCTCTTACCACTCAAAAAGAACAGGCTCTTTACCTCGGTCACGAGGACGGCGATTTGCTCGACGGCAAGCGTGTTCTTATTGTTGATGATGTTGTGTCAACAGGCGGTAGCTTAAAGGCTGTTAAGGAACTTCTTGCAAAGTTCAATGCAAATGTTGTTGCTTCCTGTTTCCCGCTTGCAGAGGGCGATGCGGCAGACAGAGATGACATCATTTATCTTGAAAAATTGCCTCTTTTCTTTAAATAAAATATCCAAGGCTGTGATTGCAAATTTGCTTTCACAGTCTTTTAATTTTAACAAAAAACATTTGTCTTTTAAAGTTGTTGACATATGTCAAGATTGCATATATAATGTAGAAAAAAGCAGCTTTTATAAAGGAAGTGAAGTATATGAAAAGAAGATTAATTTCAATGTTTTTGTCTATCTGTCTTGTGTTTTCGTTTATTCCTGTTTCAGTTCAGGCGGCATCAAAGCCTAACATTAAAATAGGTGATTATGTTCAAATGGGAAAGTACAACGGCAGTTCGATTTTGTGGCGTTGCGTAAGCATTGACGCTGACGGACCGCTTATGCTTGCAGACAAAATTGTTGACACTCTTGCATATGATGCAAAAACAAACGACAACAGCAATTCAAAATCACACAGCAGAAGCTATAAGCGTGACAGTTACGGTTCTAACTACTGGAAGGACAGTAATATGCGTTCCTGGCTTAATTCAACAGCAACTGCGGGCAAGGTTGACTGGCTTTGCGGAAATCCGCCAAAAGACGGATATGTCAGCGGAACAGGTGCTTATAATAATAAAGCAGGCTTTTTGAATGAATTTTCAAAGGCAGAAATTGCGGCTATGAAGACCGTCACACAGCGTTCTCTCGTCTCTCATCCCGAATATAACAAGGGCATTGTCGAGGGTGACGCAAATTCAGATTTGCTGTATTACACCGACATTTCGGAAGCGGTGGCAAACTACGACAGTTCGTATTTTGAAACTACAACCGAAAAGGTTTTTCTTCTTGATGTAAAGCAGGCAAATGCCGTGTGGAGAAATCTCAAAGGCTATTATGTTGCGTATAACAATGACGGTATGGCTTGGCCTTATTGGCTTCGCACTCCTGTAACCGATTGCAATCACGATATGCGTTATATCAGCTCATCGGGTCAGGTTGGCCGTTACGCTCCGTGGTATTCCGATTTAGGCGTAAGGCCGGCGTTTTATCTCGATTCCCAATATTTTGTTTCCGCTTCGGGTAACGGCTCGCAAAGCAATCCGTATGTCGGCTCTGCTCCGAGCAAGCAAGAGGATGACTACACAATTTCGGAACCTCCCGAGGACCCAAATCCCGATTGGAATGTAAGCACCGAGCAAAGCATTCAGCTCACCCTCGGCCCGTGGTATTCAAATGACGGAAAATACTCTAACCCTACCATCCCTGTTTATACTATTCAAAAGACACGAAGCGACCTTGAAAATATGGTTGTTGTCGTTTGCGGCGAGGGATACACAAAAAGTCAGCAGGGAAAATTCATCAATGATGTCAAACGACTTTGGCAGGACGCTATGAAATATGAACCGTATCGCAGTTATGCCGACAGGTTCAATGTTTATGCTCTTTGCACAGCTTCCGAATCAACTTTTGACAATGGCGGAAGCACCTTCTTTGATGTTATACTTGACAAATATAATTCGCCTGTTATTTCTAATAATCTCCACGGAAGTCAGTGGAAAAATCATATTTTTGAAAGATGTATCGGCCCCGAATTTATCGAGAAAATTCACGATGCTCATATCAAAAAAACAACCGATCCAAACACAATTCCGTCAGGTTCGGAATATGAGCCTTATTATTATGTGCACGATTATATTGCTCAGTTCGCTATGGTTGTAAACACAAAATCCGATTTCGGCGGTGCATATAACAACCGTGAATATGGCTTCCATTATTTTATTACGCCATCAGACAGTTACCGTGCGTCAAAAACTTTTGCTCACGAGTTCGGACACGGTTTGCTCGGCCTCGGTGATGAATACAGCAACGGATATTTGCTTGAGGATAAGGAACTAAAATCGCTCAATCTTTCTTCGGTTGAAGACCCTGAAAAGATAAAATGGCGACAGCTTTTAGGTTTCAGAAACACATATACCTGCCGTAATGCATACGGCTCAAAAATGCTTGTGTCAAGCTATGAATGTATAATGAGAGATACAAACTATCAGTTCTGCGAAGTTTGCCGTTTGCAGGGCTTCAAGCGAATGTCACAGCTTGTTAAGGATGTTGACCTCTATGTTGCTACTCCTGAGGTAAAGGAATATACAGGTGCTTATTCAAAACCGTCTGATTTTACAGACCTTGAAACAAGTTCGTATTATACTTACACATATAATCGCAACGACCGTCTTTTGAGCGGCAACAGCAAAAACAGATTCAGTACTAATATGAACGGCAAAAAAATCGAGCTTCGCACCGTTATCCAAAATATTTCGGACAAGAAAGCCCGTCGGCTTAAATTCAAAATGTGGATTAAACATTCCGACGGAAGCACAGCAACCGATTCATCGGGCAATCCGCTTCAAACAACACAAACATTCGACATTCCTGTTTGGGATGACAAACCGAATTTCTGGGCACTCGGTGCTTTGGACCATATCAAAAGCGACTTCAATTCGGGCTTGAAAAGTTGTTCTCTTATTTATCAAATCCCGTCAAATGCACAGCTTAAGAACGGCGACACCGTGGCATTCCAGGTGATTGACGAAAACGGAAATGTACTCGCTGATGACAATACCGAAACACAGCGTTACACAACCGTTACAATCCAATATAAATTCGAGGACGGCTCAGAAATTCCAAACACTACCGGCGGAACATTTACTGTCCCATATGGCACAAAACTTGATTTAACACCGGCAAAAACGCTTTATGATTACGAATTTGTAAAGGCTGACGGCTTGAACGAACCTATTGTTTCGGACGGCACGGTTGTTACATATTATTACAAAAATAAAAACGAAAATCACACTCATACATGGTCCGATTGGCACTACAACAACGATGCTGTTTATAATTCATCAAGTGATTATAAAGATGGCACGCAGACCCGTACTTGCTCTGTTTGTGGTGAAAACGAAACAAAAGAGGCACCGAATACGGCTCTTCTTCGCCGCAGAGGTAATGCACTGTCACTTGAAAGCAGTATCACCCTTGCAACTTACATAACTAAAGATGTAGTAGATTATTATGATGAAGTGTATGCCGAGTTTACCCGAAACGGTAAAATCGAAAAAGTTTATCCGTCAGATAAAACATTAACTTCAAACTCAACCGTTTATTGTATATTTGATTATACGGGCATTTCACCACAGGCTTTAGGCGATAATGTGAGTATTACATTCTACGGCATAAAAGACGGTGTAAAATATAACGGTAATGCTTATAAATACAGTGCAACCGAATATATTAAGTCGACCTTAAAATCGACAACTTCTGCAAAACTTAAAACCTTGCTTGTGGATTTAGTATATTACGGTGAGGCTTGTCAGGTATATCAGAATTATAAAACAGATAATTTGCTTACCGATATACTTACCGATGAGCAAAAAGCATTTCACAGTACGGGCGATTTGAATTTAACGAACATTAAGAATTCAAAGTACAGTTTGTGCGATAATAGGCTTGTAAAGTTCGGTACGGCATTAAGGCTGAATAACTCGGTTAAAATGGCAATAGCGATGAATATGACGAATGTTACACTTGAAGAACTTTCTCTTAAAGTGAAAAAAGGTTCAAGAACAATGACATATTCTTATTCAAAAAATCCTGAAAATTTTGGAAAGGGTAAAGACGGTTATTGGTATTTCTATTTTGACGGTGTTTATGCAAATCAAATGAGCGACGAAGTATTAATTACTGCATACAAAGGCAGTGAACAAGTCAGCTATACGCTCAAGTACAGTGTGGAATCTTATGCTGCAATTGTTACTGATGCAAAGATAAAAGCAGTTACAGACGCAATGATGCGTTACGGCAATTCCGCAAAAGCCTATGTAGGCAAATAATCAGTATATTTAGTAAAAATGAGGTTTATAATGAAAAAGCAATATATTAAGCCGAATCAAATATAAAAAAGTTTAAAGTTGTTGATGTAGTTACAACATCATCGGGCGGCGATGAATCGATTGTTACTCTGCCGAACTGGGAAGATTAATCAAAAACAGGACTGTTTCGCTTTATGTGAGACAGTCCTGTTTTTATGATGACTTATAATTTTAGGTTTCTTTGCTTTTTTACAAGAACTTTTTCTTAATATATAAATTAATAATTTTGTTGAAGAATTGCTGCTTTTCTTCAAGTAATAAAAAAATAATGTTAAACTAAACGATGAAGCCCAACTACTTTGTCATTTTTTGTTGCGAAATTTGCTGTTACCAACAAAAATATTTTTAGTAACAGGTAAGTAACATATTGAAAAATAGGGGAATATGTGTAAAAATATTATGAATTATTAATTAACAAATCGGTCGGAGGAAAAACAATGAAACTTTGCAAAAAAATCATCAGTCTGATTTTGGCAGTACTTATGGCAACGAGTGTAGTTGTGCCTACATACGCTTCGGCTTATGCCGCAGAGCAAAAAGAGTATGAATTTGGAACAAAACTTTTAAAAGAGAATGTTCAGTTCCTTAAAGAAACTTTTTTATCGGACTTTGATATTACAAAACAGGATTTTTATATTGAGTATTTGTCTGAATTTAATCACGAAGATGAAGAAACTTTCTTGACAGTTGCTCAAGATACAGTTAACAGAATCCAATCTAAATGGAGCAAAGTTTTAAAGTATTTGCCATCAAATATTTCAGATTCTCAATTTTCATTAATGGGGAATAATATTTTTTCATATATAAACGGCAGTATTGATGTGTTTAAAAATTTCGGATATATAAAAAGCGATACAAGAATCAGTCAAAAAATATATCATGGATTACGAGCAGTAAATTTGGCGTTAGATATGGCAAAAATTCCTACCGGATGGGTTGGTGCGACTTTAAAAGTATTGGAAAAGGTTGCATTAGTTACCGATTTTCTCTATGTTACATTTATGGATGAATTGGTGCAAATACAGGTTAATAATTATGCACAAACTCTTTATATTGATTATTGGGCAGGCTTGGAATTAAATCCTCCGAGTAAAGATGATGTTGCGGCATTAAATTGGTCCGATGAATGGGTTAATAATTATTACGCCGGCGCTTGCGAACAATATTTGCTCTATTCGTTGAAACAAATGAGTAGCAATTATGAACAATCTTCAACATTAAATTATGGAAAGAAATTGTTATATGGCGGACATACTTATCAGTTTTTTAATACTCGTTTTTCTTCTTTTGAAGAAGCGGAAACTTATTGTGAATCCTTAGGCGGACATTTAGCTGTTATTGAATCAAAAGATGAGGATAAAAATGTTTATAGCTTTTTGAGAAGTTTAGGGGAAATGAATGCCTTTTTAGGAGTTAAAAAGAATACTGACGGTATATGGACTAATGTGTATGGTAATGTTTTGGATAAAAATTCTTACACAAATTGGGGTAGTGATGAGCCTAATAATGAAGGTGGTTGTGAAGATGTTCTCCAGTATTATGAAGCCTATCCTAATGGTGAGTGGAATGACTTATATTGGGGTAAACAAGGAATATATAGTTTTATTTGTGAATGGGATGAATATATAGATTCAATTCCAAATGTTCCTGAAATAAAGGAAACACACAATTTTGTTGTAACAAATGTTGCACCGACTTGTACTCAAAACGGTTATACTTTAAATAAATGTAAAGATTGCAATCTTGAATTTTATTCCAATTCTGTTTATAAGTTAGGGCACGATTTCGTATTTAATAAAAAAGTATCTCCGACTTGTACGGCAAAAGGATATGATTTGTATAAATGCTCAAGATGTTCACAAACTCAACAGCATAAAATAGTAAATGAATTAGGTCACAATTATCAATATTCAAACGTCGTAAAACCTACTTGTACAGAAAAAGGATATGATTTATATTTATGTACACGATGTGGGCAAGGAAATAAAGTGAAGTATGTTGACGCTTTAGGTCATGCTTATTCAGAAAAGCCTACTGCCCATAAAGACCCAACTTGCAACAGCAAAGGTTATGATGAATATACTTGTTCGAGATGTAACGGAACAAAGCGAGATGAAATAGCGGCTCTTGATGGCAGTGCACTCACATCGGCACTTGATAATGCTAAAAAGAAAATGGAATCGGGCGTATTTACCGATGAATCTGTTTCGGCTTGCCAAAAGGTTTGTGATAAATATCAAAACGCTGTGAATGAACTTCACTCGCAAGCCGAGGTTGATAATGCAACTGCCGAAGTAACTTCTGCATATGAAAATCTTGTGCTTAAAGACATCGTAACAGGCACACTTGATAACGGTATGACCTGGACCTTTACAAAAGACGGCGCAAAGCTCAGCTTTGCGGGTGAGGGCGAAGTGCCTTATTACGCAATAGGTTCGAATCCGTGGTATTATTGCGGAAATATTGAAACCTTGGAATTTGGTGAGGGCATAACATCAATAGCGGGAAGTGCATTTACAAAGTACAACACAGTTAAAAAAATCAACTTCCCTTCAACTCTAACAACAATTAATATTCGTGCGTTTGAATACTGTTATGCTGTTGAGGAATTGGTAATTCCTGATTCGGTAACATTTATAGGTTATGGTACTTTTGCAAGCTTAACATCTCTTAAAAGGGTGACCGTACCGGCATCTGTGGGATATGCTTCTTATGCTTTTGAGCATGATGAACAGGTTGAAAAAATTATTATTACTCCGGGCGTTGACGGAATTATGCCTGAGTGTACAAAAACGAGTAATATGGGTTTTTTTGGTTCAAAATTTACCGGCGCATTCGGTCCGTGGAGAGTAGCTAAAAATGCTATTGTTACCGTTCAAGATGGTATAACCTCAATAGGATTGAATACTTTTTACAATGCTGTTTCCGGTAATTTGACAATTAATATTCCTGCAAGTGTTAATAATATCGGCAAAACCTGTTTCGCAACTAACGGAAAGACTGTGGCTTATGTAGAAAACGGTAATTGCGTGATTGATGAAACAAATTTATGCTTGTCAAATGTCAATGTCATGGTAAAGTCAGAGAACGGTGAGTATGCACAAAAACCACACACTCATACATGGTCAGATTGGCACTACAACAACGATGCTGTTTATAATTCATCAAGTGATTATAAAGATGGCACGCAGACCCGTACTTGCTCTGTTTGTGGTGAAAACGAAACAAAAGAGGCACCGAATACGGCTCTTCTTCGCCGCAGAGGTAATGCACTGTCACTTGAAAGCAGTATCACCCTTGCAACTTACATAACTAAAGATGTAGTAGATTATTATGATGAAGTGTATGCCGAGTTTACCCGAAACGGTAAAATCGAAAAAGTTTATCCGTCAGATAAAACATTAACTTCAAACTCAACCGTTTATTGTATATTTGATTATACGGGCATTTCACCACAGGCTTTAGGCGATAATGTGAGTATTACATTCTACGGCATAAAAGACGGTGTAAAATATAACGGTAATGCTTATAAATACAGTGCAACCGAATATATTAAGTCGACCTTAAAATCGACAACTTCTGCAAAACTTAAAACCTTGCTTGTGGATTTAGTATATTACGGTGAGGCTTGTCAGGTATATCAGAATTATAAAACAGATAATTTGCTTACCGATATACTTACCGATGAGCAAAAAGCATTTCACAGTACGGGCGATTTGAATTTAACGAACATTAAGAATTCAAAGTACAGTTTGTGCGATAATAGGCTTGTAAAGTTCGGTACGGCATTAAGGCTGAATAACTCGGTTAAAATGGCAATAGCGATGAATATGACGAATGTTACACTTGAAGAACTTTCTCTTAAAGTGAAAAAAGGTTCAAGAACAATGACATATTCTTATTCAAAAAATCCTGAAAATTTTGGAAAGGGTAAAGACGGTTATTGGTATTTCTATTTTGACGGTGTTTATGCAAATCAAATGAGCGACGAAGTATTAATTACTGCATACAAAGGCAGTGAACAAGTCAGCTATACGCTCAAGTACAGTGTGGAATCTTATGCTGCAATTGTTACTGATGCAAAGATAAAAGCAGTTACAGACGCAATGATGCGTTACGGCAATTCCGCAAAAGCCTATGTAGGCAAATAATCAGTATATTTAGTAAAAATGAGGTTTATAATGAAAAAGCAATATATTAAGCCGAATCAAATATAAAAAAGTTTAAAGTTGTTGATGTAGTTACAACATCATCGGGCGGCGATGAATCGATTGTTACTCTGCCGAACTGGGAAGATTAATTAAAAACAGGACTGTTTCGCTTTATGTGAGACAGTCCTGTTTTTATAATGACTTATAATTTTAGGCTTCTTTGCTTTTTTACAAGAATTTTTTTCTTAATATATAAATTAATAATTGTGTTGAAAAAAACGGCATAAAATGTTAAAATATAATGTAATGCTTTGTGCATAATAGTAATGAGGTGCTGTTATGTGCAAAGAAAACGAAGATTTTAATGAAAATAACAATAACGGTGAGCAAGGCTCAACCTTTGAAACAGGCTCGATAACGGTCAAAAAAGACGGCCATTTTATTCATTGCCTAACTATTATAGGGCAGATTGAAGGGCATTATATTTTGCCGAGCCAAAACAAAACCACCAAATATGAGCATGTTATTCCACAGCTTGTTGCGATTGAGGAAAGCAAGGAGATTGACGGATTGTTGATTATACTCAACACCGTCGGAGGAGATGTTGAAGCGGGGCTTGCTATTGCAGAGCTTCTTTCAACTATGAAAACTCCCACCGCTTCGCTTGTCCTTGGCGGAGGTCACAGTATCGGCGTTCCGCTTGCTGTCAGCTGTAAGCGTAGCTTCATTGTGCCTACCGCAACGATGACCGTGCACCCTGTTCGTATGAACGGAACGGTTCTCGGTGTTCCGCAAACTCTTTCGTATTTTGAAAAAATGCAGGATAGAATTGCAAGATTTGTTGAGAACAATTCGCAGATTACAGCCGAAGAATTCAGAGCATTGATGATGAAAACGGGCGAGCTGATTATGGATGTGGGTACTGTGCTTGACGGCGAGGAAGCCGTCAAATGCGGACTTGTTGATGAACTCGGCGGTTTGTCGGATGCACTTGACTATCTTGAATCGGTGATTGAGAGGGAAAACTGATGCTTTATACCGTTGTTGACATAAATGATGTTTTTTATAAAAATGAAATGATTATTTCAAAGCCTCGTTCCACCAATCCTTATGATTATATCAGGACAGGCTATTATCTTGATAACGCTCAGTATTTCGGAGGAAAAAACAATGTCGATTTTAACTGCAATATTCCAGGCACTATTCCAAGCGGTGTGCCGAATTTTTCCAATAAGTGAAACTGCCCATTCTTCAATTTTTCACGATTTTGCCGGTAGATTTTCGGGCGAGTGTTCGTCCCTCACCGGTATTGTACATATAGGCATTGCCGTGGGCATCGTAATTGCTTCTTATAAACTGTTTTTGAAAATGTCTTATGAACTGTTTTCCACTGTCGGTGATGTGTTTAAAAAGAGGTTGAAGGGAAGTAAACCAAGCGGTGCAAGGCATTATATGTATATGACTCTTGTGAGTTTTTGCCCAATGCTTTTGTGGCTCATTCCATGCGGTAAATACGGACTTCTTTATAATGTTCTTCGCACTACACAGTTCAATAAAACACTCCTTGATGACGGTCTGTTCCTTGCAATCACAGGCGTGCTTCTCATTCTTGCATCGGTTCAACTTGCAAAATCAAGCATACCAAAGCCGGTTGCGGAACTTCCTGCAATCATTATTGGAGCATTGAGCGTATTTTTGATTCCTGTATCGGGCTTTTCGTTTATCGGCGTTGTTCTTGCCGTTCTTGTTCTTTTTGGCGTGAGCAAAAGGCATGCAATCAATTATGCGTTGCTTATGAGCGTTCCTGTGCTTGTTGTCAGCGGTATTGTTGAGATTTGTATAAGCGTCACACATGTCGGTGTTGCTTCGATTATTATCGGTCTTGTGATTTCAATCGCTGCTTCGTTTTTCAGCACCGTATTTCTCAAATATTTCGTCAGCAAAGGCTATTTGAAGTGTTTTGGTTATTATGATGTCGCTGTCGGTATTATAATACTTATTATCGGCATTTTTGAATTAATATTAAGAAAATAAAGTAGGTAAATTATGGCTAACAGTAAAAATTCTAAACAAAAACAGAATAAGAAGCCGACCCCTAAAAAGCCTGTTACTCATTCAAAAAAGGCTCTTGCCGAGTTTGAAGAACAGCAAAGACTTATGGACCTTGAAGCACAGGCAAACAAAAACAGAATTATCAGCATTGTCATTTTTGCATTCTCGGTTTTGTTTTTCTTTGTCGCCGTTATTCCCGGGGAAAATTTTTGGAATGATGTACACAATGTTTACATAGGTCTTTTCGGATGGATGGCGTCAATTGTTTTTCCGCTTTTGAGTCTTATTTATTCGTTTTTGGTGCAAAAAACAAAATCAAGCAAAAAGATGATTGCAGAACCTATTTGCATTGTTTTGATAGTACTCTTTATTTCCGCATTTATTTATATTGTAAGGGCAAAGAGCGGCGTTCCGTTCCTTGATACCTGCAAGAGTGAATTTGCAGATGCTCCGTATGTATTTAACGGCGGCTTTTTCGGTGCTGTTCTCGGTTGGCTCTTTATGACCTTAGGTAAAGCTCCGGCTGTTGTTGTTGATTTGCTTCTTATAATTGTTGTTATTATGCTTCTTTCAAAGGTAACGGTTAATCAGTTTTTCAAAAACACAACAAAACCTGTTCGTGCCGTTGTTGAAAAGGCAACGCCTTATATTGAGGAACGCCGTGAAAGACGAAGAATGAATAATATTGACATTCCGCTTGACGATGAGCCTCCTGTTCAGGACGAAAAATCAAAGAAAAAGGCAAAGACAAAAGCTCAAAAAGCACAGGATGTTGAGGAAACAGAAGAACCTGCCGATGATTATTCAAAGCTTATTGCAGAGATTAACGAAACGACAAGCAAGAATAAGCAGAACAGGGAAACGCCAAAAAAGAAATCTATTGACGATATAGTTAAAACCGCAAGCGAGGAAAATGCAGAAAAGCCTAATGAAGAAAAAACAGAGCCTGTTCCCGAATTTGTGGTTACAGAGGAGGATATGCAAAAGGAAGTTAAGGAATACAAGCTTCCGAGCGTTGATATTCTCAAAAACGTTAAGCATAAATCTGCAAAAGATGTGTCTGACGAACTTAAAAACAATGCCGAGCTTTTGGTTGAAACGCTTGCTTCATTCGGTGTTCAGGCGGAAATTACCGATATTTCAAGAGGCCCGACGGTTACAAGATACGAATTAAAACCCGCTTCGGGTGTTCGTATCAGCAAGATTACAAATCTTTCGGACGATATTGCACTTAACCTTGCAGCCGTTAATGTTCGTATTGAAGCTCCTATTCCGGGCAAAGCCGCTGTCGGAATAGAAATTCCAAACACCGTTAAAAACAGCGTTTCTATGCGTGAAGTAATCGATTCCGCCGATTTCAATAGGCAAAAGTCGCTTCTTTCGGCAGGACTTGGCAAGGACATTGCGGGTAAAACGGTATTTTGTGATATTGCAAAAATGCCACACCTTCTTATTGCAGGCACAACAGGTTCCGGTAAATCTGTTTGTATGAATTCAATTATTGTATCTATTCTTTACAGGGCAAATCCTGAAGAAGTAAAATTCCTTATGATTGACCCAAAAAAGGTAGAATTTTCAAAATACGAAAACATTCCGCATCTTCTCGTTCCGGTTGTCACCGACCCACGCAAGGCTTCGGGTGCACTCGGCTGGGCAGTGTCGGAAATGCTTGAGCGTTATCAAAAGTTCAGCGATACAGGCGTGCGTGATATTGAAGGCTATAATCGTTATGTTGAAAAGCATGAGGATATGAAGCCTATGCCAAAGATTGTTATTTGCATTGACGAGCTTGCCGACCTTATGATGGCTGCACCAAAAGAGGTTGAAGACAGCATTTGTCGTCTTGCTCAAATGGCTCGTGCCGCAGGTATGCACCTCGTTATCGCAACTCAAAGACCGTCTGTTGATGTCATCACGGGTCTTATTAAGGCTAATATTTCATCTCGTATCGCACTTACGGTTTCATCGGCTATCGACTCCCGTACTATTCTCGATTCCAGCGGTGCCGAAAAACTTTTAGGTATGGGTGATATGCTGTATTCTCCTATCGGTTCAAACAAGCCTCTCCGTGTTCAAGGCTGTTATATAAGCGATGAAGAAGTAGAGAAACTTTGCGAGTTTATCAAAAATCAGGGCGAGAGCGAATACAGCGAAAAAATCCAAAAAGAAATTGAAAGTAAAGCCGCACAGGACAAAACTTCTACCAAATTTACAGATGGCGGCGAATCGGGCGAAAATCTTGACCCTCTGTTTGATGATGCTGTTGATGTCGTTCTTGAAAACGGCAAGGCTTCAACTTCTTTCTTACAGCGTAAACTCGGCGTAGGTTATTCAAGAGGTTCAAAGATTATGGACCAAATGGAGGATAAGCACATTATCGGTCCTGCCGAGGGTGCAAAGCCGAGAAAAATATTAATCAATAAACAGCAATGGATTCAGATTAAGGCACAGGGTCCGGCACCTGAATTCACGGCAGAAAATACGGAGCAGATGGCGTTTGACTCCGAGGAAGTAATAGATAATCAGGATTTATCCGAGGACAGTTATGAATAATTTTCTCCCCGTAAATCAAAAGGATATGTATGAAAGAGGATGGGAACAGCCGGATTTTGTGTATATTTCCGGTGACGCTTATGTTGACCATCCTTCTTTCGGTGCGTCAATAATTACCCGTGTGCTCGAGGCAAAAGGTTACAAGGTAGCTGTTTTGTCGCAACCCGATTGGCACGGTACAAAGGATTTTGAGCAGTTCGGTAAGCCTCGCTTGGGCTATTTTATTTCCAGCGGTAATATCGATTCAATGGTTGCTCATTACACCGTTGCAAAAAAACCTCGTTCAACAGATGCGTATACGGCAGGCGGTCAAATGGGCAAGCGACCTGACAGAGCGGTTATTGTCTATTCAAATATTGTAAAAAAACTTTATCCCGATGTGCCTGTAATTATCGGCGGACTTGAAGCATCGCTTCGCCGCTTTGCACATTATGATTATTGGGACGATACCGTTCGTCCGTCAATTCTCCTCGATTCCAAAGCCGATTTGCTCATTTTCGGTATGGGTGAAAATCAAACAATCGAGATTGCCGAACGACTTAATAACGGCGAAAGTGTTGACACAATGCACGATATTCTCGGCACGGTTTATGCAGTTGACACAAAGGACACTCCGTATGTCGGCGTTGAGTGCCCGTCATTTGAAAATGTCAGCTCGTCAAAAAAAGAATATGCCAAGGCGGCTCGTATCGAACAGGACGAGCAGGATCATATCAGAGGAAAAATTATCAAGCAAAAGCACGGCAAAAAAATGATTGTTCAAAATCAGCCTATGCCGCCGCTTACAACCAAGGAACTCGATTGGGTATACTCTCTGCCTTATATGCGTGCATATCACCCTATGTATGAGGCACAGGGCGGTGTTCCCGGTATTCAAGAAGTTGAGTTTTCAATCACTCACAATCGTGGCTGCTTTGGTGCTTGTAATTTCTGCTCAATCGCTTTTCATCAGGGCAGATACATAACAACAAGAAGCAAAAAAAGCATTATGGTTGAGGCTGAAAAACTCACTCATATGCCTAATTTTAAAGGATATATTCACGATATAGGCGGTCCTACGGCTAATTTCCGTCAGCCGTCTTGTATGCTTCAAGAGGAACACGGACTGTGTAAAGGCAAAAAATGTCTTGCTCCAAAGCCTTGCAAAAACCTCGTCGCAAATCACGAGGAATATCTTGATATTCTCCGCAGTGTCCGTCAACTTCCGGGCATTAAAAAAGTGTTTATTCGTTCGGGTATAAGATATGATTACCTTTTGCAGGATAAGGACGACAGCTTTTTCAGAGAACTTGTAAAATATCATGTATCGGGTCAGCTCAAGGTTGCTCCCGAACATTGCTCTGCCGCTGTTCTTGATAAAATGGGCAAGCCGCATATTGAGGCTTATATTGAATTTTCAAAGCGTTATTTTCAGTATACGGGCGAGATTGATAAGGAGCAGTATTTGGTGCCTTATCTTATGTCGAGCCACCCGGGTTCAACCCTTAATGACGCTATTGATTTGGCTTTGTTTTTAAAGAAAAATCATATTCGTCCCGAGCAGGTTCAGGATTTCTATCCTACACCCGGCACAATATCCACAACCATGTTTTATACGGGCCTTGACCCTTATACCATGGAAGAAGTTTATTCGGCTAAAAATCCGCACGATAAGGCACTTCAAAGGGCACTTTTGCAGTATTATAACCCAAAGAACTTTGCTCTTGTTGAGGAAGCACTTAAAAAAGCAAAGCGTTTTGATTTAATCGGTACAGACCCAAAATGCCTTGTCCGTCCGCAAAATTCAGCTCATCAAAAGCTGGGCTCAGGCAGAAACAACGGTAAAAATAATAACAGAAATAATAAGAACAGGCAAAATTTTGCTCCGAAAAAGCAAAATAATTACGGCAGAAAAAAGAAAAGCAGATGAACACAAAAACGCAAACAATGTTTATGATAGGCATTGCACTTTTGGTAATGTCGGGCATTTTAATTTATGTGTCGCTTTCAACTCCCGGAGTTTATAAAGAGTCGGAAACGACGGCAACTCAAATTTCATCTTTAACCGAAACGGCAGCAAACAGTGCAAAATCGGCTGGTTCCGCTTCAAAAAGTTCGGATAACAGTGCCACGGCTGTAAGTTATCCGATAAATTTAAACACGGCAACCGTTGAAGAACTTACTTCAATCGACGGCTTGGGCGAAAGCAGAGCAAGTGCGATTATTGAGTATCGTGACTATCTTGGCGGTTACACAAGTGTTGAACAGATTAAGGAAATCAGCGGTATAGGTGACGCAACTTATGCAAAGCTTGCACCTTATCTTACGGTGTAGCCATGATTAAAGATTTGCTTAAAGCACTTTCGTGGTGTGTTTTTACCCGTCGTTGTGATTTGTGCGGCGATGTTGTGCCTCTCACTCAAAGCAGATGTGACGAATGCCTTAAAGCCGAAAAAATTAACGGTGAAATTTGTACTTCATGCGGTATGTCAAAGGATGAGTGCACTTGCAAAAGTTCTCATCATAAGCCAGAATATGAGCAAATATGTGCTCCGTTTTATTATGAAGGCAATATTGTAAAAGCTATGCACCGCCTGAAGTTTCAGGGCTTTTGTGAAAATGCAATCGGTATGGCTGACGAAATGGCAAAAACGATTAAAAAGCAGTATAATCACATTAATTTTGATGCGATAACCTATGTTCCTCTGTCAAAGAGCAGAGAGCGGGCGAGGGGATATAATCAGTCAAAACTCATTGCCGAAAAGCTGTCAAAAACTCTCAATGTTCCGCTTGAAGACACTTTTTATAAGGCGTATGAAAATCCGCCGCAACGCAATCAGTCCGCACGGCAAAGGCGTGCAAATGTGTTCGGTGCATTTGATGTAAACGAAAATATCAATCCTGTCGGCAAAACATATCTGATAGTTGATGATGTAAAAACAACCGGTGCAACCCTGTCCGAATGTGCCGCCGTTCTCGATTCCTACGGTGCAACGGCAACCTATGCCACCGCCTTTGCAATCAGAAAACCGAATAAAAGATAAAAGCAAGTTTTTTTGTGCAATGTGGAATCTGACGGGATGATTCGCCATCATTTTATTATAGGTGTATTAAAAATTAAATGTGGTTTTTATCAATTTATTTGACAAAATTTGTGTATTTATTATAATAGTATAAGTGTGTATTCCTGTCCGTAGCACAACCGGATAATGCCTCCGACTCCGACTCGGAAGATTACGGGTTCGAATCCCGTCGGGCAGGCCATTTTTTTGCCATATCATATAGTTTTGGTAAGATATATGTAAAATTTTCTTGACATTTATTATATATTATAAGATAATTTATGTGTATATTATATAGTAGACATAAATTTTTGATGCGTAAGTAAGAGGAAAAAATATGGGTATTTCTAATATCATCAGCCTGCTCGGCGGTCTCGGACTGTTTTTGTTCGGTATGAAATATATGTCAGACGGCCTTAATCAGGTAGCGGGTAAAAAGATGAAAAATCTGCTTGAAAAACTTACCCGAAATAGATTTAAGGGATTTTTACTCGGTGTTTTGGTAACGGCTGTTATTCAGTCATCATCAGCCACAACCGTTATGCTTATGGGCTTTTTAAATGCCGGCATTATGGATTTGGCTCAGGCAACAGGAGTTATTATCGGTGCAAATATCGGTACCACAATTACTGCTGTTCTTATTGCTATTGATGTTTCCGCCATTGCACCGTTTTGTATTTTTATCGGCACGGTAATGGCGTTGTTCAGCAAAAAGCAAACTCAAAAGTTTGTGGGCCAAATTATTCTCGGCTTCGGCGTTTTGTTCTTCGGACTGAAGTATATGAGCGGTCCCGAAGCTATGGGTGTGCTTAAAACAAGTGCGGCATTTCAGGCGTTTATCACAAAAGCCAATAATCCGTTTCTCGGCCTTTTGATTGGCTTTATTATGTGTTCCGTGCTTCAAAGTTCAAGTGCGTCAATAGGTGTTTTGCAGGCTCTTGCAATGACAAGTGCCAGCCTTATGCCGATGAAGTTTGCAATTTATCTTATTATCGGTATCAATGTAGGCTCTGCAATGCCGCTTTTCCTTTCCGCAATCGGTGCAAAAACAAATGCAAAGCGTGCCGCAGTTATTTACTTTATTTTCGATTTTGTGGGTATGCTTCTGTTTACCCCAATTGCACTTATATTCCCGCAATATACCGAGTGGATTACAAGTCTTTCGGATAACGGTTCCGTGCAGGTTGCCATTGCACATATTATTTTCAAGGTGGTTACCGCCTTTGTATTACTGCCGTTTATCAAATGGATTGTTAAGCTCAGTGAAATTATTATCAAACCTAAAGAGCATGATACCAAGCTTCGCTTTGAGTTTATCGATAAGAAAATCAGCAACAACCCTGTTTCAACCGCACTTCAAATCGGCAGTGAGGTTGAGCGTATGGCAAGACTTGTAAGGCATAATTTCGTTATCGCCTGCGAGGGCTTCCTTGTTATGGATGACAGTAAAAAGCGTGAACTTTCCGAAAACGAAGAACTTATTAATTGGCTCAACCACAATATTTCGGACTTTATGATTACCGTTACTTCAAAAGAAATTACCGGTGATGTGTCGGAATATATCGGTAAACTTTTCCATGTAATTACCGACCTTGAAAGAATCGGCGACCATGCAGAAAATATTATGCAGAAGATTTCTATGGCTAAGGAAGAAAATCTCGGATTTACCGATGCCGGAATTAACGAATTCAAAGAAATTTATGAGGTTGACCTTGAACTCCTCGACCGTGCGCTCGGTGCATTTACAAATAAGCACCTTACGGATGCAGAGGAGCATCAGCTTCATTATTTGGAGGATACAATCGATTATCTTACACTTCAGGCACAGGATAATCATGTTCAGCGACTTCGTGATAAAAAATGCCATACAGCTTCAGGTGTTATATTTACAAAGGCTCTGCAAGACCTTGAAAGAGTGGGCGACCATTCATACAATATCGCTTGGGCGGCAAGAATCGATAAAAATTTGATAAGACAGATTTAGTATGATTAAAGACAGAAGAAAAGTAACAGACAAACTGAATACTCTTTTGTTCGGCAAGGATTTGCGTATTACAAAGGGCGATGTCTTTTCTGCTCTTTATGAGTACGATTATTCGTCATATTATCCTGAGGACAAATATGTTTATAGTCAGGATTTGCCAAAGGATAATGTGTTTGACATTCGTGATTACGGTGCAAATGCAAAGTTTGAAGATAATGCGGTTTATATTCAAATGGCTGTTGATGATGCGGCAAAAACGGGCGGTACTGTTTTGATTGCCGGCGGTGAATATGTCACTACAACCGTTTTTCTCAAATCCGATGTTACTTTGTTTATTGAAAAAAATTCTGCACTTTCGTCAAATAAAACAGGCGTGGGATATAACCACAAAGGCATTATTCATGCCGACAGCGTACATAATGTTGCGTTGACAGGCGGCGGCAAGGTAAAGGGTAACGGCGAATATTTTGGCAGAAAACCGCTTTTAGACAAAAATGTTACCGAGCATGCCGAATGTATAGATGTTATCGAAATGCGCAGAACTTACCGTGCACAGCTCCGCTTTGCACATGAAAGTAAGTATGGCGGTGCGATTTATATAAAAAACTGTACCGATTTTGTTGCCGATAATTTTATTATTGAAAATTCGGCTCATTGGTCTTTCAGAATAGAAAACTGTAATAATGTTAAAATTAACAATTTTATAATTAATAATAACCGCAATGTTGCAAATGCCGACGGCTTTGATATTGCAGGCACGAGCAATATATCGATTAATCATTGCTTTGTGTCCACCGCTGATGACGGAATATGTATCAAAAATGCCGTGTGGCTCGGCAATACGGAAACGATGAGTAATATTTCCGTTACCGATTGCGAGGTTATCTCCCGTGCCAATTCGTTCAAAATCGGCACGGAAACGACATATGACATTTCAAATGTGACGGTCAGAAATTGCAAATTTATGATGACGGATTTGTATCCGGGAACGGTCAGCGGTATTGCGATAGAAAGTGCCGACGGTTCACGAGTACATAATATCACCGTCCAAAATATAATTATGGATAGGGTGACTTGTCCTGTGTTTATCAGACTTTGCAACCGCAACAGGGCTGCTGAGGTTGATGCCGTAAGTGCAAATGCCGTAGAATTCGGCAAGAAAAAGAAAAAGGCATCGTCTGCACCAAAGGATATGTTTGATAAAAAGGGCGAGGTGTTTAATATAAATATCTCGGACATTACCGCAACCAATGCCGAAATTCCGGTTATTGTTGCAGGTTACAGACAGCACGGCAGTACCCGATATGTGTCCGATGTCACACTCAAAAATTTTGAAATATATTACGCCCCTTACAAAGAGATTTATGACAGGCGTGCGTTTATTCCCGAATATGCCGATGTTTATCCCGAATCGTGGCGATTTAGAAATCTACCGACTTACGGAATATGGGCTAGGCATGTAAAAGGCTTAAAATTGCTTGATTTTAATTGTTCTGCTCCACGCAGTACATGGAAAGAGAAATACATTATGGAGGATGTTTTATAATGACAGATATTAAAACTGTAATTGATAATTTTGAATTTGAGGGGAATTTTGTTGATGTTGTAGAATACGGCTCAGGTCATATCAACAAAACCTATCTTGTAACATTTGATAACAACGGAGTAGAGCAAAAGTATATTCTCCAACAGCTTAACGCCAATGTATTTAAAAATATTGACCAACTTATGAAAAATGTGTTTGCCGTAACTTCTTATCTTCGTTCCGTTATCAAGGAAAACGGCGGCGACCCGGACAGAGAAACTTTGCATTATATTCGCACAAAAGACGGCAACGAGTATTATTATGATCCTGAAAACAAAACATATTTCAGAGCATATATTTTTGTTCGTGATTCTGTCAGCTTCAATACAGCCGAAAATGCAGATATGTTCAAGTCAAGCGGTGAGGCTTTCGGAAAGTTCCAAAGACTTTTGTCCGATTTTAATGCGGAAGAACTTACAGAAACAATCCCGCATTTCCACGATACTTTGTGGAGATACAACAACGAGTTTGTTCCTGCTCTTGAAAAGAATGCTTCGGGCAGACTTGATACTTGCAAGGCAGAAGTTGATTTTGTAAATAAGTATGCCGATGAAATGGGCAAACTTACTGCAATGACCGAGAAGGGCGAACTTCCGCTCCGTGTAACTCACAACGATACAAAGCTCAATAATGTTATGTTTGATAAGGACACAAACAAATGTGTTTGCGTTATTGACCTTGATACCGTTATGCCGGGTCTTGCTCTTTATGATTTCGGTGATTCAATCCGCTTTGGTGCATCAACAGCTGCCGAGGACGAAACCGATCTTGATAAGGTAGAAATGGATTTGGATTACTTCAAGGCTTATGCAGAGGGCTTTTTGGGCGAAGCAGGCAAGTATTTCAATCAAGCGGAAATTGACAACCTTGCATTTGCTTCAAAACTTATGACTCTCGAATGCGGTATGCGTTTCTTGACCGACTACATCAACGGCGATGTTTATTTCAGAACAGAATATCCTGAACATAACCTTGACCGTGCACGCAATCAGTTCAAACTTGTTGCCGATATGGACAGCAAGATGGACAAGATGGAAGAAATTATCAAAAATATTTAACTCCTTATAGCCTCCCTTGTAAAGGGAGGTGTCACACCTTTAGGTGTGACGGAGGGATTTTAAAGTTTGTAGGGGTGGTTATAACTGCCCTTATTTTTAAAGATTATGAGTATTAAGAAAAACGATGATATAACATTAAAAATTGAAGATATGACAAACGAAGGCTCGTCAGTCGGTCACTATGACGGTATGGCGGTTTTTGTTCGTGGTGCGGTAACGGGTGATGAAATTGTCGCTCATATTATCAAAGCCAAAAAGAACTATGCAATCGGCATTGTAAAAGAAATTATTAATCCGTCACAGCATAGAATTGAGTCCGATTGTCCCGTGTCCGACAAGTGCGGAGGCTGTTCGTTTAGGAATATGACCTATGATGCCGAGCTTCAATATAAGCAGGGCAGAGTAGCGGATGCCGTTAAAAGAATTGGGCATATTGATGCTCCGATTAAGCCGATTATCGGTGCCGATACGGTTGATAATTATCGCAATAAGGCACAGTATCCTGTTTGCATCACAAACGGTGAACTTCAGGCAGGCTTTTATGCTTACAAAAGTCATAGGATTATTCCGTGTGCAGATTGCCGACTTCAGCATAGTAGCTTCAAAGATATTCTCGACATAATCGCAAAATGGGTGCGTGCAAATAATGTTACATCTTATGATGAACAAACAGGCAGGGGACTGCTCCGCCATATTTATATTCGCAGAGCACCTATGACGGCAGAAACAATGGTCTGCCTTGTCATCAACGGCAAGAGTGTGCCGAACGAAACCGACCTTGTTGCTTCGCTTAAGCAGTATGACGGCGTAAAGTCAATTTGTTTGAATATTAATCGAGAAAATACAAATGTAATTCTCGGCAACGAAACAAAGTTGATTTACGGCGAACCGACTGTTACCGATGTTTTGCTTGGTAAAAAGTTTGTGATTTCGCCCGAATCATTTTATCAAATCAACCACGACCAATGCGAAAAACTGTACACCAAAGCTGCCGAATACGCAGGTTTGACAGGCAACGAAATCGTTGTTGACCTCTACTGCGGTGTCGGCACAATCGGTCTTTCAATGGCAGATAACGTAAAGCAGATTTTTGGTATTGAGATTATTCCGCAGGCTATTGAAAATGCAAAAATCAACGCTCGACAAAACGGAATAACAAATGCAGAATTTTTCTGCGGTGATGCCTATGACGGTGCAAAGGAGCTTGAAAGAAGAGGAATAACTCCCGATGTCGTTATCCTCGACCCACCTCGCAAGGGTTGTCAAAAAGAGCTGTTTGATGTTGTCGAAAAAATGAACCCAAAGAGAATAGTTTATGTTTCGTGCGACAGCGCCACCCTCGCCCGAGATTTGGAAGTGCTCCAAACAAAAGGCTACCAAACCCTCGAAGTCACCCCGGTCGATATGTTCCCCCGCACTCCTCATGTGGAAGCAGTATGTTTGTTGTTTAAGTGCTAAAGTATTTTGTAGTATTTTATATTTTGTAAAGGAGAAAAATATGAAATTAATAATCGCGATAATTATAATTGTGGCATTTATAGTAGGTGTTGTTAATAATTCAAAATTTAAGAAGCTTGAAGCAGAAATATTAGAAAAAGCGAGATTAACCGGTTGGTATGATGTTCCGTATTATGATGAGCAAGTAGTTGTAAAAAGTCGTTCGACATTAGAAAAATATGATGCCATAAGATTTTTTAAGGAAAATCGTGAAAAACTTAATGAAGCAGAAATGATTATTGAAAGAAAGAACTTTATAGAAAAGTGTTTAAGAGAATCTCTAGTTATTATTGAACCTAAAAATTTTTTTGAACGTATTAATAGTACTTATAGAAAATTAAAAAAACACATTGATTCTGGGATTATAAAATCACACGCATACAGAATTGAGGTAAAATATATTACATCAGCGGGAAACCACCTTGCCTCAAAAGAAATTGTGCTTAACGAAGGAGAAATAAAGAGATTTGCAGAAGAGCCTTATTTGTTAATGACAAAAGGTGAATTTAATAAATATATTAAAGAACAGAATAAGATTGCTTTGGATAAAAAGCATCATGAGTATTATGGAAAAGTAAATTACATAATTGATTATGTTAATGACTGTAAAGAATCATTAATAAAAAAAGAAGATTGTTATGAATTAGACAATTTAATGGCACAGCTCTTTGATAGAACAATTAATAGCATAAAGAAAATTAAAACTATAGATAGCGAAGAATGGGATATTATAGGGAGTTTTATTGACAGAATTAAAAATAATGTAGAACAAATAGTAAACAATAATAATAAAATATTGGATTATTATAAGTCTCCTGACTTCTTAAAAGTCAAGGACACCTGCGAAATCTTGATGAGCAGTCAAAGAGAGTTTAATGAATATATTGAAGAAAAGGTTCAGTCTGTTTCGAAGTTTTTTGAAAATAGGGTTGTTCGTACTGAAACAATAAATACCGATTTTAATAACTATATTAGACCGTATAAAAAAACAGTTACTCCGTTTACTGCCGAGGTTTCGTCAACAGTATTTGCAAGTGCTGAAAATAATCCGCTCGAATATGTTGTAAAATACTTTTATCCTAACAAGAAATTATATCCCGAACAGATACAAAAACTGTATTTGCTCGTTGAAGAGCTTGAAACATTAAAGGACGCAAAGCAAATAATTGATAATTACAAAGCGGATTATCAGCAGTATTTGGGTGATGTTCCAAGTTTTATTATGGAAAATGATGAAACGGGATTTTATTCAAGACTCGGTTTTGCCAATCTTGAAGAGAGCGAACTTACTGTTGAGTATAAATTTTCTTATACATCTCCCGGCGGTTTTGCACAAAGATCGTTTACATTTCCTATGAACGAGAATAATATAGCAAAGCTGATAGAAATTCTTGAAAATAAACTTACATATAAGGAGTTTGCAAAAGAACAGCGCAGACTTATGACAAAGAAATTGCGTGAATCAATCAAAATTCGTGATAATTATACTTGTTGTAATTGTCATAATTCAATTCAAAAAGAACCGAATTTGCTCTTAGAAATAGACCATATTATACCTGTTTCAAAGGGCGGTTGCACAACAGAGGATAATCTGCAAACCTTATGTTGGAAATGCAATAGGTCAAAGAGTGATAAAATCATTTAATGATAATTGGTTATTTACAAGGAGACCTTCCGATGAAACAGAATGCAAGGTTGCCGGTGCTTATGAACATAAACAACTTTACAGCAAAGAAAACAAAAATTGAAGTAATTGAGCCAAAAGAAGCGAGAAACAAGATTTGCTTGAATGTAGAGTAAATATTAAAAAATTATGGAGAATTAAAAAAATGAGATTAGAAGTCGGCTATCTTGACGGCGTTACAGGTGAATATACTCCGCCTGGGCTGTATATGGTTGACGAGCAAGAAGCGGAAGAATTTGACAAAACTTTTGAATTTAAGCAAAAGCTTGTTCTTCCCGAGCAGATGTTTTGAATGAACGGGGCAGGTGGGTAACTGCCTGCCCTTTGAATATAAATTTTGGAGGTATGATTATGTCCGATATGTTAGATGTTATGAAATCAAGAAGAAGTATTAAGAAATACAAGTCCGCTCCTGTGGCTGACGAACTTCTTGATAAAATCGTTGAAGCCGGTCTTTATGCCGCAAACGGCAGAGGTAATCAAAATTCAATTATTATCAAAGTGACAGACAAAAAAGTTCGTGATGAACTGTCTGCTCTTAATTGTAAAATAGGAGGCTGGAAGCCTGATTTTGACCCGTTTTATAACGCTCCTGCCGTTCTTGTTGTCCTTGATAAAAAGGACAGCTCAACCTGTGTTTATGACGGCAGTCTTGTAATGGGTAATATGATGCTTGAGGCTCACGCTTTGGGACTTGGCAGTTGCTGGATTCACCGTGCCAAGGAAGAATTCAAAACCGAGCAAGGCAAACAACTCCTTCAAAAACTCGGTATCACGGAGGAATATGTCGGCGTCGGTCATTGCATAGTCGGTTATCCCGACTGCGAAGCACCGAAAACGCCCGACAGAAAGCCTAACAGAGTTTATAGCATTTGATGATAAAAACTTTACAATTTATGTAAAACTTCCTGATTCGTAAAATCGGGGAGTTTTTGTTGTATATGACAGTTTTATGCTGTATAATCAAATTGTAAAGAAAAGTTTGCAATTTTACCTGAATTTTACAAACCTTGTGTTTTTGATTTTACTTTTATTTTATAAAATGGAAGCAAGATAGGAGATAAATTATGATTTACTGTATAGAAGATGACAACGGAATCAGAGATTTAATTGTTTACACGCTCACTGCATCCGGCTATGAGGCAAAGGGCTTTGCCGATTCTTCGGAGTTTTGGACGGCTGTTAAGCAGGAAATTCCGACTCTTATTTTGCTTGATGTTATGCTTCCTAATGAGGACGGCATAAGTATTCTCAAAAAAATCCGTTCCGACAAAAAGACGGTAGAGATTCCCGTTATTATGGAAACGGCTAAAGAAACCGAGTATGATAAAGTTGTTGCACTTGATTTGGGTGCAGACGACTACCTTACAAAGCCTTTTGGTATGATGGAAATGGTGTCAAGAGTAAGAGCCGTGCTTCGCCGTACTTCAAAGGAAGAAATAAAGCAGAATTTAAAGCTTAATGAATTGGAAATCAATACTTCCCGTCATATTGTTTATGTCAACAAAAACGAAGTTTATCTAACACTCAAAGAGTACGATTTACTCAAACTGTTTATGGAAAATATCGGCAGAGCATTCACCCGTGATCAGCTTCTCAGCAGTGTGTGGGGTACGGAATATGTCGGCGAAACAAGAACGGTTGATGTACATATCGGTACTCTTCGTACAAAACTCGGCTCTGCCGGCGATTATATCAAAACTGTCCGCGGAGTGGGTTACAGAATGGAGGAAGAAAAATGACAAAAAAGATTTTTCGCTCGATTTGTTCTGTGGCAGTCTGCATAACTCTTGCAGTGCTTTCGATAATTATGGGCGTTTTGTATAATTATTTTTCCGATATTCAAAAACAGCGTATCGACACTCAGGTTCAGTATATCGCAAGTGCGGTTGAACTTGACGGCAAGAAATATCTTGATAAAATTCAGGACAAAACCTTCCGTATGACTTGGATTGCAAAGGACGGCAAGGTTCTTTACGATAACGAGGCAAACAGCGACGAGATGGAAAATCACCTTGAGCGTGAAGAAGTAAAACAGGCAATGCTGACGGGCAAAGGAACAGCAGGCAGATATTCCAAAACACTTACTCAGCATCAGTATTATTCGGCAGTCAGATTAACTGACGGCAGTGTAATGCGTATGTCTGTCAATGAACTTTCGTGGTGGGCGCTCGTTCTTTCAATGGCTCAGCCGATTATTATTGTATTTCTTATTGCTGTTTTGGTGTCTCTTTTCTTCGCTTCACGACTTTCAAAGAAAATCGTTGAACCTCTTAATCAAATTGATTTGGACAATCCAAACAACGCAAAGGTTTACGAAGAACTTTCACCGCTTCTCGAAAAAGTTAAAATTCAGAAAAAGCAAATTAAAAATCAACAGCTTGAACTTGAAAAGAAACGCCATGAATTTGAGGCTGCAACAGAAAATATGTCCGAGGGAATAATTCTTCTTAATTCGGACGGCGTGATTATCAGTATCAACAAAACCGCTTCAAGACTTCTCGGTATAAGCAGTTATTGCGTAGGCAAAGATTTGCTTCTTTTCAGTAGCGGGGTTGAAATTCAGGAGCTTCTTCGCAAAGCCGAAAGCGGCAAGCACAGTGAGATTATTCTTGATATTGACGAAGTAAGCTATCATTTCAGCGCAACTCCGATTATGTCGGGCGACAAGGTAACAGGCGTTGCTCTGATTATCTTTGATTTTACCGAAATGGAAAAGGCAGAGGAGGTTCGCAGAGAGTTCACGGCAAATGTTTCGCACGAGCTTCGTACACCGCTTCAAACAATTGCAGGCAGTGCCGAACTTCTTTCAAACGGTATGGTTGCCGAAAAGGATGTTCCGCAGTTTTCGCAGAAAATTTATAAGGAAGCAAAGCGACTTATCACTCTTGTTGAGGATATTATCAAGTTGTCCCATCTTGACGAAGAAAGTCCGGATATTATTTCGGAAAAGGTTGACCTTTTTGATATTGCAAAAATGACAGCAACAAATCTTACTCCGGTTGCCGAAAAAGCTGGTGTTGCCCTTGCGGTAAAGGGCGAGCCGTCGATTATCACGGGCAAATCTCAACTTCTTACAAGTATTGTATTTAATCTTTGCGACAATGCAATTAAGTATAATAACCGAGGTGGCAGGGTAGAGGTTGAAGTTAAAAACTTTATCGACTGCGTAAAACTTTCCGTTAGCGATACGGGTATAGGTATTCCTCTTGACCAGCAGTCAAGAATATTTGAGAGGTTTTATCGTGTGGATAAAAGCCGTTCAAAAGAGGTTGGCGGAACAGGTCTCGGCTTGTCAATCGTTAAGCACGCTGCCAAACTCCACAATGCCGAAATCGAGCTTCGCAGCACCCTCGGCAAGGGAACAACCATCATCCTCACTTTTCCAAAATAATTAAACAATCAAGGCTCTCTTTGATTTACTTTCAAGGGGAGTCTTTTCTGTTTTTTAAACATATAAAAGCTTTACACTTTACATCGATTTTACATTAACTTGATAATAGATTTGATGTAAATTTGATATTCTCAAACCGTAAAATAATAATTTAAAAGTATGAGGAAGAATTATGACTGTATTTGATGCGTTAAAGCTCATAGGCGGACTTTGTCTGTTCCTGTTCGGTATGAATACTATGGGCGAGGCTCTCGAACGCAGAGCCGGTAATAAACTTCGTGGAATTCTTGCAAAAATGACAACCAACAAATTCGCCGGATTTCTTACCGGTTGTGCCGTTACGGCTGTTATACAAAGTTCGTCGGCAACCACTGTTATGGTAGTAGGTTTTGTTAATTCGGGACTTATGAATCTCCGCCAGGCAATCAATGTAATTATGGGTGCAAATGTCGGCACAACTGTCACAAGCTGGATTTTGTCGTTGTCAGGCATCAGCAGTGAAAATGTGTGGGTGAGCCTTTTGAAGCCGTCATCATTCACTCCTGTTCTTGCACTTGTGGGCATAATTCTTTATATGTTTTCCAAAAAGAGCGAAAAAAAGGACAGCGGTATTGTTCTCCTCGGTTTTGCAACCCTTATGTTCGGTATGGAAGCAATGTCGGGTTCGGTCAGCGGTCTTTCTGAAGTTCCTGAATTCAGGCAAATGTTCGTTATGTTCAAAAATCCGTTTTTGGGCGTTTTGGTCGGTGCGGTTCTTACAGGCATTATTCAGTCAAGTTCTGCCTCGGTCGGCATTTTGCAAGCTCTTGCGGTTACCGGTCAGGTTTCTCTCGGTGCGGCAATTCCAATCATTATGGGTCAAAACATCGGCACTTGCGTAACTGCTCTTATTTCTTCAATCGGTGCAAATAAAAACGCAAAGCGTACCGCCTTTGTTCACCTTATGTTTAATGTTATCGGTTCAATATTTATGCTTGTGCTGTTCTCAATTTGGAAGTATGGCTTTGAACCGGCAATTCTCGACACCCCTGCAACCGCTTTCAGCATTGCCGTGGTTCATACAGTATTCAATATTTTGTGTGTTGCAATTCTTATGCCAAACGCAAAACTTCTCGAAAAACTTGCTCTTAAATTCATCAAAGATGATGAAGAACCCGAAGAGGTTGAAATCCTTGATCCTCGACTTCTTGCAACTCCAACTCTTGCACTTCAGCAGTGTTACAGCGTTGCAACAAAAATGGCAAATTGCTCCGAGCGTGCAATTGAAAAAAGCATAACTTGTATTACAAATTATACCGAGGCAGACGCCGAGCGTATAAGAAAAGACGAGGCAAAGTGTGATAGATACGAAGACGAAATCGGCACTTATCTTGTTAATTTGAGTTCTCAAAAAATGGGCGATGAGGAAAGCGAGCAGGCGGCGGCACTCCTCAAAATGATAGGCGACCTTGAACGAATTTCTGACCATGCGGTTAATGTCCTTGATTCCACCGAGGAACTTCGTCAAAAAGGTTACACACTCACAGAAGACGCTGTTAAGGAACTTGATATCCTCACAGGTGCAACAAAGGAGATTCTTAATATAACATTTAAGGCGTTGAAAGACACCGATACCGAGATTGCAAAGAGGGTTCAGCCTCTTGAACAGGTTATTGATATAATTAAGGAAAAAATGCGTACTCATCATATTCGCCGTATGCAACAAGGCTTGTGCACAATCGAGGCGGGCTTTGTTTGGTCAGATTTGCTCACGGATTTGGAGCGTGTGTCCGACCATTGTTCAAATATTGCAGGCTGTTTGATTGACGCATCAATGCACAATCTTTCAATTCACGAAACACAGCGTATCGCCGAGGACTCATCAAGCGACTATGGCAAATTGTTCAAGGATTACAGCAAAAAATACAGCTTTTCAAATATATAATAATTATATTAGAGGTGAACTGGGTTCGCCTCTTTATATACAAATATTTAACATTTCGTATTGCATTTAATCTTTTCCTGTGATACAATGAAATTGCCAAACAAAAGTTTATATCGCTTTCCGCTGATTTAGTGTGTTTTTATCTTTTGATAAAAATGCATACTCAGGTTTTACATGCTAAATAGTGGTATGTGTAAACTTTTGTTTGGCGACAGTTTTGAGCTATGTGTTTTTGGTGCGTATAGTTAGATGCTGTACGCATTTTTTTAATTTTACAGAATAAAATTAATATAGCTGAGAACTGTTGGCGATACACAAGTTTATTAAAATAAAGGAGAAAAAGATTATGAATGTGTATTTTATCGACTATGAAAATGTAAATGTTGACGGTTTAAAAGGTGTGGGAAGATTGACCGATGAAGATAAGGTTATATTTTTCTACAGCGAAAAGGCAAGCAAATTGTCATTCGGCTTGCACAGAAGAATTATTCAAAGCAATGCAAATTTTGAATACAGAAAGGTTGATGTAGGAAGTCCAAATGCTTTGGATTTTCAGCTTGCTTCCTGTGTCGGTTATGAGCTTGGTAAGGATGAAAATAAGAAAATAGAAGCTGTAATTGTTTCAAAAGATAAAGGTTATGACACTGTTGTAAATTATTGGACAAAAGGCGGTTATAAAATTTCCCGTGTTGACGATATTGCTTCCGAAGTTCAGTCATCAAAAAGTATAAAAATTGCCGAAATCGAAAGCTTGATAGGTGATGGCAATAAAAATTATTCAAATGATATTTACGAAGCTTTGAGAGAACGAAAAAGTAAAAGCGGAGTACATACATATTTATCACAAAAAATTCACGATAACCAAAAGGTTTCGGAGTTGTATAAATTAATCAAACCTTTGCTTACAGATAAAAGTTAATAAATTTGAAATTCCAACCAAGACGGCGTGTCTAATAATGATGTTACCGTAGGGGCGACCTTTGGTCGCCTTTTTTATTGTCCGTTTTTCGGTACTGTACATTTGAGCTTTGTTGACATAAACATCCTTCGATAGTATTATTAGTATAAACAATAAGCCAAGACGAATTTATATAAATATACCAAATGAGGAGTGTTGAAAATGTATTGTATTAATTGCGGAACAAAACTTCCTGACGGTGCAAAATTCTGTTTTGAGTGTGGTTCGCCTGTAAATGTTGTGCCTGTTGAAGATGACGAATACAGTATTAAAACATCAACTGCAAATGAAATTCAAAATACAGAAACGGAAGATTTGTTAACTCCTACTTTTGTTAATGACTTATCATCGAAGGGCAAGGGCAATCCTAAAATATACAGGAGTTTTAGATTTCAAGACCGCAGAAGTAACGACACTTTTTTGTTTGTGACTCCTTTTGATATAAGACAGTCAATAGATGTGATTTACAGTGCTTTTAAGAGATGCGGAGATGTAAAAAGCGTAAACCCGGAGCGTGGGTATATTAAAGCACAATTAGTTGAATCAAGCCTCGGTAAGATTATTTTCGAAACATATATCACACCGATGGAAGACGGAAACGGGTGCAAGGTTAGAATCGTTATACAATCGGTTTGGGGTTCAAGGCAACTTTTGCCTCCTAAAACTTCAGACAATGTATATGACAGATTTTTAAGAGAGCTTTTTACAATAGAACCTAATGTTAATTTCGGCGTCAGCTTGGCAAACAAAGCACCTTATGTCATTGCGGTTAATCAACTCGGCAGTAATATCGCAATGCAAACCGATTCGATTATTGAGCAAATTCCTAATGTCGGAGGAATGATTATCGGCGACTTCTTATTTGGTGAAGCCGGTGCCATTGTCGGCGGTATGTCGGGAACGAGAAGAAGCACAGGCGTTACAAGAGAGGTTTTCGTCCAAAACCGACTTGCAAGCGTTATATTCAATAACGGAAAAGTGTACGAGGGCGAAATAAGAGCTAGCACACCTCTTTATAACGAAGTTATGGCAAAAATTTAATAATGTAGTATTATCAATATCTAAACTTTGTAAATTTACAGATTTTAGATATTGATTTTTATTTATAATATGGTAAAATGTATAAAGGGTATTATGTGATACTGTGTTCAGTTTTGCTGATACAACAAAAATGAGCCAACTTCCCCTCATTTCAATGGAAGTGTTATGTTTTTAAATGAGAGGTAAAAAAATGACTAATAAAGATTATGATGTAATTATCATCGGTGCAGGTCCGGGCGGTATCTTTTCCGCATATGAGCTTATCAACAAGCATAGTGATTTAAAGATTGCCGTGTTTGAGGCAGGCAACGAGCTTGCAAAGAGAAAATGCCCGATTGACGGCGACAAGGTTAAGTCTTGTATTCAGTGCAAAACTTGCGCAATTATGAGCGGCTTCGGCGGTGCAGGTGCATTTTCCGATGGTAAGTATAATATAACAAATGACTTTGGCGGCACACTTTACGAGTATATCGGCAAGAAAAAAGCCATCGAACTTATGAAATATGTGGACAAAATCAATGTTGAGCACGGCGGTCAAAACTGCAAACTTTATTCAACCGCAGGTTCACATTTCAAAAAACTTTGTATCCAAAATCAGCTTAACCTTCTTGATGCTTCCGTTAGACATTTGGGTACGGATATTAACTATGTGGTTCTTGAAAATATCTATAATGAACTCAAGGACAAGGTTGAATGGCACTTTAACACTCACATTAACAGCGTTGAAAAACTTTCAGACGGCTTTAAGGTTGAATGTAAAAAAGGCGAGTTCACTTGCAAGGATTGTATCATTTCCGTTGGCAGAAGCGGCAGTAAATGGATGGAGGGCATATGCGACCATCTCGGTATCGTCACTCATTCAAACCGTGTTGACATCGGCGTTCGTGTTGAACTTCCTGCTGTTGTTTTCTCACACCTTACGGATGAACTTTACGAGAGCAAAATTGTTTATAGAACAAAGAATTATGAGGACGCTGTTCGTACTTTCTGTATGAATCCAAAGGGCAGTGTCGTAAATGAAAATACAAATGGCATTATTACCGTTAACGGCCACAGCTATGAGGACCCTGAAAAGCAAACCGAAAATACAAACTTTGCACTTTTGGTTTCAAAGCATTTTTCAGAGCCGTTCAAGGATAGTAACGGCTACGGCGAAAGCATTGCACGCCTTTCAAATATGCTCGGCGGCGGTGTAATCGTTCAGCGTTTCGGCGACCTTGTATCAGGCAGAAGAAGCAATCCGAAGCGTATTGAAGAGGGTATGGTTGAACCTACTTTGGCAGCCACTCCGGGTGACCTTTCCCTTGTTCTTCCAAAGAGAATTTTGGACGGCATTATCGAGATGATTTATGCACTCGACAAGATTGCTCCGGGCACTGCAAATCCGGATACACTTCTTTACGGTGTTGAAGTTAAGTTCTACAATATGGAGGTTGAACTCGACGAAAATCTCGAAACCGTGCACAAGGGTCTTTATGTTATCGGCGACGGTTCAGGTGTTACTCATTCACTTTCACACGCTTCTGCAAGCGGTGTTTATGTGGCTCAAAGAATTATTGACGAAATAAATAATAAATAAATTTTTATATAAGGGGTTTTTATAATGAAATTAAAAAAAGGTATCGTACTCGGTAATATTGACGGTCAGGACTTTGCTATTGCAACAGGCAAGCTCTCAAACGAACTTTCGGGTATTATCAATAACAACGAAACCGCAAATTACATCTTTACTCTTCTTCAAAAAGAGCAAACCGTAGACAGCATTGTTTCCGCAATGGCAGACAGATACGAAGCTCCTAAGGAAGAGATTGAAAAGGATGTAAACGAATTTATCGCAACTCTTGACGGCTTCGGTGTTTTGGAGAAGTAAAAAATGATTGTAACCGATAATTCCGAACAAAACTGCTTGCTCAAGCTTTTGCGTTGTGTATTAAAAGATGAACCGTTTGTACCGGACAAGGATATTAATACCGCAGAGTTGCTGAAGCTTGCAGTTAATCAGCAGGTTTATACAACTGTTTTGCCTTGCCTTGAACAAAGCGGTATTCTTACGGATAAAGAAAAAGAAAAATGGAATAATTACAAACTGTCCGAAATTCAAAAAAATCTTATTATATCTTCTGAGCGTGAAGCGTTATGCAGAAATTTTGATGATGCCGGTATTAGATATATGTTTATGAAAGGTTTGGTTATCCGTAATTATTATCCTCAAACATTTATGCGTCAAATGAGTGATAATGATATTCTTTATGGCGTTGAAAAAAGAGATGAATTGTTTGAAGTAATGAAAAAAAACGGATTTTATCTGTCTGCTTTTCATTCGGCTTCTGATGATTTCTTTAAAGCACCATATGTGCTTATGGAAATGCACAAAACTCTTTTTGATGATAACTGCGAGGTAAAACTTGATCTTGACTTGTGGAAGCGTGCAATTAAATGTGAGGGCAACAATTCGCGTTATAACATGTCACCGGATGACAATTATATTTACTCTCTTGCTCATATGTGCAAGCATTATTCCGGAGGCGGTTGCGGTATAAGGTTTGTTTGCGATATGTATTTGTTACATTACAGTAATGATAAACTTGATTTTGAATATATAAACAGTCAATTTAAAAAATTTGGACTTTATGAGTTTTATCAAAAAGTAATGCGACTTGTAGAAGCTATATTTAATGACGCTGAATATAATGATGAGGATTTGCAACTTTTAAATGAGGTTTTTGCAGGCGGTGTTTACGGAGTTATTAAATCTTTAGATGAAACGATTGAAGAAAGCGGCGGCAAATTTAATTATCTGTTCAGAAAGATTTTTCCAAAAAAAGAATTTATGTACAGAAATTACGAATATTTGCAAAATAAACCGTATTTACTTTTTCCTACCTATATCAAGCACTTTGTTTTAAGATATAAAAACAAGGGGAAAGATGCTAAAAAAACTCTCAAAAAAGTATTAAAAAATTAACGGAGGACAACTTTTTGTCGGTTAATAAAAACAATATTAGAAATTTTTCAATTATTGCCCATATCGACCACGGCAAGTCAACTCTTGCAGACAGATTGCTTGAACTTACAAGTTCCGTTCAAAAGCGTGATATGCAAGAACAGATTTTGGACGATATGGACCTTGAGCGTGAGCGTGGTATTACTATCAAAGCCCACGCAGTAAAACTGAATTATACTGCCAAAGACGGTCAGGAGTATATCTTTAATCTTATAGACACTCCGGGCCATGTTGATTTTAACTATGAGGTTTCCCGTTCACTTGCGGCTTGTGAGGGTGCTATTCTTATCGTTGACGCTTCGCAGGGCGTAGAGGCACAGACTCTTGCAAATACCTATTTGGCTCTTGACCACGATTTGGATATTTTGCCTGTAATCAACAAGATTGACCTACCGGCTGCCGACCCCGAAAGAGTGGCAAAAGAGGTTGAAGAAATTGTTGGTATTCCTTGTATGGATGCTCCCCGTATCTCTGCCAAAACAGGCGAAAATGTTGAGGAAGTCCTTGAATATATCGTAAAAGAGATTACTCCGCCGCAGGGGGACGATAATAAGCCTCTTAAGGCTCTTATTTTCGACTCTGTTTATGATAGTTATCGTGGTGTAATCGTTTATGTAAGAATCAAAGAGGGTAAAATCAAAGCCGGCGACACAATGCGTATTATGTCAACCGGTGCGGAATTTACCGTTGTTGAGGTTGGCTATATGCGTGCAACCTCTATGGAAAAGGCAAATGAACTTACAGCAGGCGAGGTTGGATATATTACAGCTTCAATCAAAACTGTCGGTGACGCTCATGTCGGTGACACAGTCACAACTGCCGATAACCCTGCCGATGAGGCTTTGCCGGGCTATCGTCATGTAAACCCGATGGTTTATTGCGGTCTTTATCCTGCCGACGGTGCCGATTATGAGGCACTTCGTGACGCACTTGAAAAATTGCAACTCAATGACGCTTCTCTTTCATACGAGCCTGAAACTTCAGGTGCTCTCGGCTTTGGTTTTAGATGCGGTTTCTTGGGACTTTTGCATCTCGAAATCATCCAGGAACGCCTTGATCGAGAATATAATCTTGACCTTATTGCAACTGTTCCTTCAGTTGTATATAAGATTTATCTCACCGATGGCACAATGGTTGAGATTGATAACCCGACAAATTATCCCGACCCTGCATATATTGATTACTGCGAAGAACCGTTTGCAGACGCCCATATTTATGTGCCGAGCGAGTTTGTCGGCACTGTTATGGATATGTGTCAGGATAAGCGTGGAATATTCAAGAATATGAACTATATCACTCCCGACAGAGTTGATATTCACTATGAACTTCCGCTTAATGAAATTATTTATGATTTCTTCGATGCACTCAAATCAAGAACAAGAGGCTATGCTTCGTTCGACTATGAGATGAAGGATTACAGAAAGTCCGATCTTGTTAAGGTTGATGTAATGCTCAACGGTGATATTATTGACGCACTTTCGTTCATCATTCACCGAGAAAAAGCATATTCCCGTGCAAGAAGAATTGCAGAACAACTCAAAAAATATATTCCTCGTCATTTGTTTGAAGTTCCTATTCAGGTTGCAATCGGCGGTAAGGTTATCGCAAGAGAAACCGTTAAGGCGCTCCGCAAGGATGTACTTGCAAAGTGCTACGGCGGTGATGTAACCCGTAAAAAGAAACTCCTTGAAAAGCAAAAAGAGGGTAAAAAGCGTATGCGCCAGTTCGGCTCTGTTGAAGTTCCGCAAGAAGCCTTTATGGCAGTTCTCCGCTTGTCCTCCGATGATGACGATTAAAGATAAAACGAGGTATAACATAATGTTTAAACCGATTATAAAAGTAAATGATACAGTAATGTATAGACAGCCTGTGTATTATTCATGGGCTTGTTTGCGTTGTGTTCATAGGCAATAATCGGATTTATTAAATTTTAAATCAACTGCTGATGAACATTTAGGTTTGTCGGCAGTTTTTTATTAAGGTTGAATAGAAAATTTATTAATTTATTAACGAGGTGAAAAAATGAAATTACTTTTATTATTCGGAGATGCGGCAGTAGGAAAAATGACCGTAGGACAGGAACTTTGCAAAATTACTGGTTTTAGGCTTTTTCATAATCATATGACTATTGAGCCTGTGCTTGAAATTTTTGGAGAGTTTAATGGACCTGTTATTAGAAAATTCAGAGAAATTGTATTTGAAGAGTTCGCAAAAAGTGATAAATACGGACTTATTTTCACATTTATGTGGGCGTTTGATTGCAAAGAAGATTGGGAATATACTCAAAAAATTGTTGATATGTTTAAGCAGTATGGAAGTGAAGTGTATTATGTTGAACTTTTTGCTCCACAGGAAGTAAGGTTAAAAAGAAATGCAACCGAGAATCGCTTGAAAAACAAACCGTCAAAAAGAGATATTAATTTTTCAAATAAGCTTTTAATCTATGATGATAATAACCATCGTATGGTAAGTAATGACGGAGAAATACCGTTTGAAAATTATATCAAAATTGATAATACAAATTTATCGGCAAAAGAAACGGCTAAAATAATTAAAAATAGGTTTAATTTTGAATGATGAAAAAACTCCTCTTAAAGTATTGCACTTTAAAAGGAGTTTTTGTTTCTGCAAATAACCAGATTTTTAGTATTCAACTTTTAAGTTTTCTTCGGCTTCTGCCACTTTAAGCATAATTGCACATTCAATTCTTTTTCTGTGGAGTTCACAGCCGAATTCGTAAACGCCGTTTACACTGCCTGTGGTGTGGTATGCGTTTGCGGCACATCCGCCCGAGCAGTACAGCTTTGCAAAACAGTCCTTACACTCTTTGTGAGAATAGACATTACATTCTTGGAATTGCTCAAGCACATTAGGATTTGTAACTCCGTCATAAATGTTGCCGAGCTTGAACTTGTCGTCACCGACAAATTGGTGGCAAGGGAAGAGGTCACCGCTCGGAGTAACCGCCATATATTCCGTGCCTACTCCGCAACCGCTTACTCTCTTGACGATGCAAGGTCCGTGGTTGAGGTCAATCATGTAATGATAAAATGTAAAGCCGTTTCCGCTTCTGTATCGTTTGAGCATTTCGTTTGCAAGAATTTGGTATTGCTCTTTGAGAATAGGCAAGTCGCTTTCCCTAAGTGCCCACGGCTCTTTAGGGTCGCACACAACAGGTTCAACCGATAATTCCTTAAATCCGAGGTCTGCCATATGCAGCAAATCGTTTGAAAAGTCGGTGTTGAAGTGAGTGTATGTGCCTCTCATATAATAGTTCTTTTGCTTTCTGCTGTCGGCAAATTTCTTGAACTTGTCAACGATTAAATCATAACTGCCTTTGCCGTTTGGAGTTTTGCGGAGGTTGTCGTGAACATTCTTTCTGCCGTCAAGCGAAAGCACAACATTGCTCATTTCCTTGTTGCAAAAGTCGATTACTTCATCGTCAACAAGCACACCGTTTGTTGTAAGCGTAAAGCGGAATTTCTTGTCAAATTTCTTTTCCAGCTCTCTGCCGTATTTGACAAGCTCTTTGCAAACATCCCAGTTGAGAAGCGGTTCTCCGCCGAAAAAGTCAACTTCAAGATTCTTTCTTGTGCCACTTTGTTCAATCAAAAAGTCGAGTGCTCTTTTGCCGACTTCAAGGCTCATTAAGCCTTTGTCAGCACCGCCGTATTCGCCTTTGCCTGCAAAACAGTATTCGCAGTTGAGGTTGCATCCGTGTGCAACATGAAGGCAAATGGCTTTGATTACACCTTGACGCTTTTTGAATTCCTTTGCGGTTGCTTCAAAAGTGTCCTCCGCAAAAAGTCTGCCGTCTGCAATAAGGCTTTCAATATCCTCAAAACATTCCTCAATATCCTTGTCGGTTACATCTGCTCTGTCGGAATATTTGTCAAGAATATATGCCTTGATTTCGTCTTTTGTATTTTCTTTGTATCGGGTGATAATATCATATGCAACCTCGTCAACGCTGTGAACACAGCCGCTGTTTTGGTCAAGAATGATATTGTATCCGTTCATTTTGTATGCGTGTATCATAATTTTTTCCTATTAAATCTGTATTTAAAACATAGAAAAACGGTAGCCTCAAATCAGCTACCGTAAGTCCGTTGTAATTACTTCTTAAGTTGCTCGCACTGTTGGTTTGCTACTGAGCAAGAAGTTTTTGATGCTGATTGGCAAGATGTCTGGCATTCACCGCAGCCGCCCTTCTTAGCTGATTCGCAAAGATTTCTTGAGCTTAAAGTATTAATTCTCTTCATAAGAACACCTCATAAAAATTTATTACAGGCTTATTATAGATTATAAACCTGCTTTTGTCAATATTTTATTGGGAAGTTGACCGCTGTCGGATATAATATTCACTCCGTCAGCTATTGCATTTTTGATGTAATCAATCGCTTCATCTGTGATAATTTCGTTTGGAGCAATTATCGGAATGTCGGGCGGATAGGCATAAACAAATTCGTTAGACACCTTTCCGATACATTCGTTTGTGTCCGTCAAAATTCCGTTGTCGGCAATAGAAATAATGATTTCGTTCTTGTCAACAGGCGGTTTTCTTATCGCCTTTGCAGGTGAGTATTCAAGTTCCGTATCGGTTTCAAAAACAGCCTTTTTGAGCAGAGCCAATCCCTCGTCCGTGTCGCCGATTGTTGCCATAAGCAAAATGTAATTTTGCGATACCGCCTCAGGCTCAATTTTGTATTTGTTTCTGAAAATCTCTGCAAGTTCGCTTCCTGTGATATTTGTGCTTGCACATGACAAAATTATTTTTGAAATGTCGTCATTGTATTGAATTTTCAAATTGTCCGTTTCAACAAGTCTCAAATCACAAAGCTTTTCGTAAAATTTGCCAAATTCGATTCGGCAATTCAGCACATAATCACAGCAAATGTCGATGCTGTTCATCAACACATAGCTTGGCGAGGTTGTTTGAAAAATGTCCATATATCGCTTGACTTTGTCGGCGTATTTTTCGTTAAAAACATTCACAACCGCGGTTTGAGTGAGTGACGGCAAAGTTTTGTGAAGTGAAGAAATAACAATGTCACCGCTTGGATATTCGGGAAAATACGGCGTTCCGAGATGTGCACCGTGTGCCGAATCAACAATCAACGGAATGTTGCAGTCAATTTTCGATATAAATCCCTCGTATGTAGGCGAGGTTATAATGACCGCTTTTGCCTCGGGGTGATGATTTATCGCATAGTTTACGGTGTCCTGTTCAAGTTTTGTGTAGTAACCGTTTGTAAGGTCATATTGTGGCTCAACAAATATGATTTTCAGCTTCAACAGCATACAGGCATTGTACACGCTTTTGTGGCAGTTTCGTGCAACAATCACGGTGTCGCCCTCGTTGCACACAGCAAAAATTGATGCAAGTATACCACCGCTTGAACCGTTAACACTTATGAACGAACGCTTGCTTTTGTATATGATTTTGAGCTTGTCCTCGATGTCTTTTATCACTCCGCTTGGGGAATGCAAATTGTCAAAGCCGTCAATTTCGGTTATGTCTATCTCACTACCCAAAATGCCGAACTTGTCGTTTCGTTTGTGCCCCGGCATATGAAACGGATATGTGTCAATGTCTTTTAATTTATCGTGTAAGTTCAACCTTTTCTCTCCTTAAATTCACAATGCCAAGCAGTAAATATCCTGCAAATATCGGCAATGCTTCTATAAGTCCTGTTTCTTTGAATATCAATAGGCATATCAAATCCGATATCAAAATCGTTGCCGTAATGTATGTAAAAATCTTGAATATTCTGCCTTTTTTGTAGTTTAGCAAAAACAAAAGGAATATCGTTATTCCCGTTACTGCCGAGAATGTCAGCGAACCGCCGCAATGCAAAAAATACTGCACCTTGTTGTCGTAGTCAAAATCGTTGGTAAGCGTCAAAATCATACCCATACCCGATATTGTAAGGAGCGGAATATAAGCTTTTGTTTTTAGATATTTTTGGTATGCCAATGTGATTGCCAATGCAAGTGTAACAAATGTCAAAATGCCCCAAATTGCAAATAAACCGTGGTGTTCCAACCCGATTTTTGACAGCGCACCCGAATTTTTGTATGGCGTGCCAAAGTGCATATACCAAATTGTGTACGCTGTTGCAACTGCCGACAGCACACAGCTGATTGTTCTCTTCATTTTATCACCTGTAATATTATACCATATAAATTATAATTATTAAAGATTATATTTGCAATAGCATTTAGTCTATTGTATAATTAGATTGTAGTATATCAATGTGAGGTAAAAAGATGAAATTTATTTCTTGGAATGTTAACGGACTCCGTGCCTGTGTTACAAAGGGCTTTAAAGACTTTTTCAACGATATTGATGCAGATATTTTCTGCGTGCAGGAAACCAAACTTCAGGAGGGTCAAATAGATTTCGCTCCGGAGGGTTATCACGCATATTGGAACTATGCCGAGAAAAAAGGATATTCGGGCACGGCGATTTTTACAAAGAAAGAACCGCTCAATGTAACTTACGGTCTTGGAATTGACGAGCACGACAAAGAGGGCAGACTTATTACCCTTGAATTTGACGATTTCTATTTTGCAACGGTTTATGTTCCGAATTCAAAGCAGGAACTTCTCCGCCTTGATTACCGTATGGTATGGGAGGATGATTTCAGGGAGTATATGCTCAAACTTAACGAGAAAAAACCTGTTGTGTTCTGCGGCGACTTGAATGTTGCTCATAAAGAAATTGACCTTAAAAACCCAAAGACAAACCACAAAAACGCAGGCTTCACAGATGAGGAAAGAAGCAAGATGACTGCGCTTCTTGACAGCGGTTTTACAGATACATTCAGATATTTTTATCCTGACAAAGAGGGGATTTATTCTTGGTGGTCATATAGGTTTAAGGCGAGAGAAAAGAACGCAGGATGGAGAATTGACTATTTTATCACTTCAAATTCTCTTGATGATAAATTGCAAGATGCAAAAATTCATACCGAAATTATGGGCAGCGACCATTGCCCTGTTGAACTTGACATAGATTTATGATAAAGATAATTTTGTGGGATATTGATGCCACACTTTTGAATTTTCTTAAAAGCGAAAGTATGGCGCTTAAAAAAGCGTTTGCTCACTTTGGGTTAGGCGAATGTCCTGACAGCAAGGTTGCCGAGTATTCTGCAATCAATCAAAGCTATTGGAACAGGCTTGAAACAGGTGAACTTACCAAAGAACAGGTACTTGTCGGCAGATTTGAAGAGTTTTTGAGCGTTAACGGTTATAATGATGTTGACGCAGAAAAATTTTGCGAATACTTTGAGACTTCGCTTCCAGATTGTGTCGAATTTATGGGTAATGCCGAAAGTGTGATTAAAACGCTTTCAAAGACATATATGCAGTATGCCGTTACCAACGGTGCAAAGGCTGTACAAGAGAAAAAGCTTGCCGTGTCGGGTATCAAAAAAATCTTAAACGGAGTGTTTATATCCGATGATGTAGGTTTTGCCAAACCATCAAAAGAATTTTTTAATGTCGTGCTTAAAAATATTCCGAGCGTAAATGCAGATGAGATTATGATTGTAGGCGATTCGCTTACTTCCGACATCAAGGGCGGCAACAATATGGGCTTCAAAACCTGTTGGTTCAATCCTCATCATTCGCCGATTAAAGACGGATTTAAGGTTGATTATCAGCTTGATAATCTTGATAATATCTTTGATGTTTTGAAAAACGAAAACAGTTAACCGATAGTTTATGTGATAAATAAAAGGGGTGTTTGTTATGTCAGATAAAACTAAAAAAGTCGGAGCACTGTCCGCAAGAACATGGACTTCAATTTTACTTTTCGGCTTAATCGGTCAAATTGCGTGGGTTGTTGAAAATATGTATTTTTCACGCTTTATGCAAAACGAAATTACAAAGGCACCTTATGCCACAACGCTTCTTGTTGCTTTTTCGGCAATATTTGCCACATTGTCAACGCTTATCGGCGGTGCTTTGTCCGATAGAACGGGTAAACGCAAGGTATTCATCTGCTGGGGATATGTTATTTGGGGATTTACAATCGCCGCATTTTCGCTTGTTCCTATGCAGCCGTCACCTGATAAGGTTTTGCCTATGGTTATTCTTGTTGTTGCAATGGACTGCATTATGTCCGTCATCGGCTCAATCAGCAATGACGCTTCATATAACACTTGGATAACCGATGTTACAAATACTGCAAACCGTGCAAGAGTTGATACAATTCTTGCCGTTATTCCGCTTTTCGCCATGGCGATAGTTTTCGGCGGATTTGACAGTATGACAAACTCCTCCGCAACGGTTGAATCCTGGCAAAAATTCTTCATTATTATGGGAATTATGCCTACGGTCGGTGGCATAATCGGTTTGTTCCTTATGAAAGACAAAGAGGGGATTAAGCCGAATAAATCGAACTCTTTTTTCAATGACTTTACATATTCGCTCAAACCGTCAACAATTAAGCAAAACAAAATGCTTTATGTTTGCCTTTCGGGATATATGATTGCTTCAATCGGCTATCAGGTATATATTAACTATCTTTTCAATATTGTTGAGGGTACACTTAAAATAAAGAATTACATAATACCTGTTGGTATAATTATGGTTCTTGCGGCGGTAGGCTCTGTGCTTATCGGTGTTGCAATGGATAAAAAAGGCAAACAGAATTTTTATTATCCTACAATTATCGCAGGTGTTATAGGTTGTATAATTATTTGGAGTGCCAAGTTTTTTGTTGATAAAAACGCAACTGCCGAAATAATTGTTCTTATTATCGGCGGCACTCTTACTATCGGTGTAAATCTTGTTATGGCCGGTCTTTTTACCGCTTCATACAGAGATTATATTCCCGATGGCAAAGAAGGTCTTTTTCAAGGTTGCCGAATAGTTATGTATGTTTTAGTGCCTATGATTATCGGACCTGTTGTTGCACAAATTATCATCAACGCTGCCAACAGAGGAGTTGCAAGCGAAAATATAGTTTATCCTATGGAATTATTCCTCGGTTGTGCGGTTGTTCTGCTGTTTTGCTTCATTCCGTCACGAATTGTCCGTGTTGAAGGAGCAAAGCATCACGATGAACTTATGAAAGAATTACAAAATGAAGTTAAGGATTAATTATGTTTGATATTAACACAGATTACGGCTATTTTCTGCATCTTGCAAAATGTGCGCTTAACGGCACTCAACCAAAGGAAAAACCGCCTGAGGTTTTGTTTGAAAATGTTTTTTTGATTGCACGCAGACATTCTGTGCAAAATATTTTGTGGTACAGTATTGAAAAACTTAATAATAAGCCGTCAGCCGAACTTTTGTCACAATGGTATTCGGATTACGGAGTGCTACTTCGTCAAACAGCCTATCAGGAAATGGAGATTGAGCGTCTTACGCATATTTTCACATCACGAGGTTTTGATGTTTGCCCGCTTAAAGGCAGTCAAATTCGTTCGTATTATCCCGAACCGGATATGAGGGCAATGGGCGATATAGATTTCTTGGTAAAAACCGACGGCTCAAAGATTCAGCGTGATGTTGTCAAACAGGTTATGCTTGCTAACGGCTATGTTGCCGATGTTCTCGATGACGGTCAGGTAGACGGTTATAAGCGAGAAGATAACAAGGATATTTATGTTGAAGTTCACTTTGAATTTATGCACCCAAAGCATGTGCATTATGAGGATTTCATTGTTGATTGGAACGCTCTTTTGCCTACCGATACAAAGGGTTTGTATAAAATGAGCCTCTTTGATTTGTATTATTTTAATATCGGTCATTTTGTAAAAAATATGTTTTCAAAGGGTATTGGCGTTAAAAATATAGCCGATATATATGTTTTGTGGCATAAACTCTCAAAGGAAGAACAGTTCAAGATGAATTCACGCTTGCTTGCGGCAGGTCTTAATGAATTCAACACCTCACTTGTTAAAATCGCCGATATATGGTTTGGCAATAGGGCAGACGACGGTACAACGCAAAATGCTCAAAAATACATTCTTGACAATAATGAGTACGGCTTTCATCGCAACAATAATGTGCTTAATATGATGAAAAATGAAGCAACTTACGGTCAAACCGACAGAAAAAAATATTTTAAAGACAGGGTCTTCCCGTCAGATGAAGAACTTTACGCAAGATTTAATATTAAACACAAATTGCCGTTCTTGCTTCCGTTTTTGTGGCTTGCAAGAATAGTCCTTCTCGTTTTTGCACCGAAGAAAAAGATTGAAAAAATCAAGAGTGAAGTTGAAGTTATCAACGATATTTCACAGGATGAAATCGAACAGGGCAAAACAGTGTTTAAAGAAATCGGACTTGATTATAAAAAATATTAATAAAAAATTGTTATAGTCATTGCATTTTATTTTGATTGTGTTAAAATAGATTTTGAATTTTTATTTTTTACAAAAGATAGAAATTGTCGTTCTTTCTGTAAATAAAAGAGGTAATTATATATGATGAGAAAAACAAAAATTATTTGCACCATAGGTCCTGCAACCGATGATATGGATGTGCTTCGCCAAATGATGAAAAGCGGTATGAATGTTGCCCGTTTCAATTTCAGCCACGGCGAATACGAAACTCATGAGGACAGATTCAAAGAAGTTGTTGCACTTCGTGAGGAACTTGGTCTTCCTGTAGCAACTTTGCTTGATACAAAAGGTCCGGAAATCAGGCTCGGTAATTTTGAAAATCCGGAAGGTGTAGAAATTAAAGCAGGTGACAGTTTTATTCTTACAACAGAGGAGTGCCTCGGTACTGCCGAAAAAAGCTTTATAAATTATGACGGACTTCCAAACGATGTTCATCCGGGCACAACCATTCTTATCAATGACGGTCTTATGTCTATGACCGTAAATAAGGTTGTCGGCAAGGATATTTATTGCACTGTTGTTGACGGCGGACTTCTTACAAATCATAAGGGCGTCAATGTTCCCGATGTAAATCTTAATATGCCTTATCTTTCGCAAAAGGATATGAACGATTTGAATTTCGGCAAAAAAATGGATTTTGATTTTATAGCCGCATCGTTTTGCAGAAGTGCAACGGATATCACCGTTATGCGTAATTATCTTGAGGCTATCGGATGGAAAACTCCTAAAATTATTGCAAAAATCGAAAATCGTCAGGGACTCGATAACATTGATGAAATTATCGATTCTGTCGATGGTGTTATGGTTGCTCGCGGTGATCTCGGCGTTGAGGTTCCGTTTGAGCAAATTCCGTCTATTCAAAAGAAAATTATCGAAAAAGTGTATAAAGCAGGCAAAATTGTTGTTACTGCAACTCAAATGCTTGAATCTATGATAGAAAATCCAAGACCTACAAGAGCAGAAATTACCGATGTTGCCAACGCTATTTATGACGGCACCTCTGCAATTATGCTTTCGGGTGAGTCGGCAGTCGGCAAGCATCCCGTTGAAGCGGTAAAAATTATGGATAAAATCGCTTTAACTACAGAAGCGGATATTGATTATAAACTGCGTTTTAATCAGCGTCCGTCAAACGAGGATGTTACAACTGCAATCTCGCATGCAACGGTTACCACGGCACACGACCTCAATGCGGTTGCTATCGTAACGGTTACAAAGAGCGGCACAACGGCAAGGATGATTTCACGCTTCAGACCGTTTACTCAAATTGTCGGTGCAACAACCGATGAGAGAGTATACCGTCAGCTTGTGCTTTCGTGGGGTGTAATGCCTGTGATGTGCGAACTTAAAACCAATACCGATGAACTTTTCAATCACGCCGTAGAGGTTTCAAAAAATGCCGGCGTTCTCAAGCAGGGCGACCTTGCGGTTATCACGGCAGGCATTCCGCTCGGTATTTCGGGCACAACCAATATGCTCAAGGTTCACGAGGTTTAATTTTTCTTTGACATAACGGTATAAAATTGATATTATAAATTTGTAAATACTTATTTCTAAAGGGGTAAATTATATATGGAAAAACTAAAGTATTTTGTAAACAACGAGTTCAAGGACTCAAAGGCAGAAACTTGGTACGATTTGCACAATCCGTCAACAGGTGAAGTTACGGGACAGGCTCCTTGTTGCACCAATGACGAGGTGCTTGAAGCAATCGAAGCCGCAAAGGCCGCTTTCCCTGCATGGAAAAACACTCCTGCACGCAAAAGAGCCGCTGTTCTTTATAAGGTTCGTGAACTCCTTAATGAGCATCTTGATGAACTTACAATGCTTGTTTGCGAAGAAAACGGCAAAACTTGGGCAGAGGCGGCAGGTGATGTCGGCAAAGCTATTGAGGGTACAGAACTTGCAACTCAGGCTCCGTCACTTATGATGGGCGAAAGCCTTATGGACGCATCAACAGGCTTTGACACGGTTAAGTACCGTGAAGCTATCGGCGTTTTTGCAGGTATCGTTCCTGTTAACTTCCCGGCTATGATTCCGTTCGGCTGGATGGTTCCTGTTTGCGTTGCTTGCGGTAACACAATCGTTCTCAAAGCCGCTTCTCTCACTCCGAGAACCGCTATGCGTATTGCAGAGCTTTATGTTGAAGCAGGCATTCCAAAGGGCGTTGTAAATATTGTTACTTGTTCACGAAACGAGGTTAACACTATTCTTGACCATCCGGATGTAAAGGGCGTTACATTTGTAGGCTCAACTCCTGTCGGACTTAAGGTATACGAAAGAGCCGCTGCATCGGGCAAAAGATGTCAGGCTCTCTGTCAGGCAAAGAACCACGCTCTTGTTCTTGAGGATTGTGCTCTTGAAAGAACTGTTGCCGGTGTTATCAATTCCGCTTTCGGTTGCGGCGGTCAAAGATGTATGGCTCTTTCATGCTGTGTTGTTCAGGACAGCATTGCCGATAAATTCGTAGCAGAACTTAAAAAGCAAATCGCATCGGTTAATTGCGGACTTGCGTGGGATAAGGGTACTCGCCTCGGTCCTATTACTTATGAAAAGCACTACAAGGAAGTTCTTGCAGATATTGAAAAAGGCGTTAACGAGGGTGCAACACTTGTTGTTGACGGCAGAAATCCGAAACTTCCGGCTGAATGTAAAAACGGCTATTTTGTAGGTCCTACGGTATTTGACAATGTAACCGAAAATATGACAATTGGTCGTGATGAGGTATTCGGCCCTGTTCTTTGCATTAAGAGAGTAAAGACTTTTGAAGAGGGTCTTGAACTTATGAATAACAATCCGTATGCAAACGGTTCCGTTATTTATACTCAAAGCGGTTACTACGCTCGTCAGTTTGCAAGATTCACAGACGGCGGTCAGGTTGGTATCAATGTAGGTATTCCTGTACCGGTCGGCTTCATTCCGTTCAGCGGTCACAAGCAATCATTCTTCGGCGATCTTCATTGCCTCGGCAAGGACGCTTATCGCTTCTTTACAGAAAGTAAATCCGTAACTCAACACTGGTTTGATGAAGAAGAAATGAAAGCAAAAGAAGTAGACACTTGGGACGGTCTCCTTTAATTAACCCTTGAATAAGCAATAACCCCTATGATGAATTTCGGTTCACCATAGGGGTTATTTTTCGTTTGTAAGTCCGAGTATATAATCAATACTTACATTATAATATTTAGAAAGTTTGATTAAAATATCCGTTGGAATATCCCTCAACCCGTTTTCGTATCGGTAATATTGGGGTTGTTTCATTCCAAGATATTCTGCAAGTTCTTTCTGAGTTTTATCGTTATCCTCACGCAAGTCTTTTATTCTTCTGTATAATGCCATTTATCTTGCCTCGCTTTATAACTGCTTGGTTATTGACATCATAGCATTATTGTGATATACTTTAGTCAAAATATAACCGTTTGGTTATAAAAGGTGGAGAAGTATATGGCAACAATAAATCAAATGAGAGATTATCTCAAAATAGCTACTGCTATGGAATCGGATGTTTACACAAGCAAAAAATTGGTTAATAAGCTTTCGAGCAGAATTAATACACTGAATTCGACGAATTATTATACCGAACAAAATTATTTGATGGACAGTATAAAAACTACAAGTGTTGAAAAAAGAAAGAGTCATCTTTCAAAAGGTATAAAAGTTTTTATTATTATGTGTGTTATTTCATGTGTGATTGCGGTTTTGTTTCTTTCTCTTTTTGTGTCGAGCAAAGAATTACTAAAAAATATATTTTTATATGGTGTATCTTTCGGGATGTGGGCGGTAATTATAGGCGTAATTGTTAGAATTAAAAAGAAAAATGCAAAAAGTGAAGCTAATAATAATCGACGTATTAACGAACATAAATTACAAGAATCGAAAATTCTAAAGCAGAAAAATGATTTAATTATTGATGATTATGCTGTTCAATTACAGGAGGCAAGACGACAGTTAGATGTATCGTTAAATAATTTAAATAAACTATATAGTGAAAATCTTTTGCCGGCATCATATAGAAATTTTGTAGCTGTTGCAACAATGTATCAATGGCTGCAATATGGAATTTGTACCGAGATATACGGTCACGGCGGTCTTTTTGACAGATATGATTACGAACTTAAATTTAATAGAATAATAGGTACTTTGGATGAAATAAACAGTAAACTTGATTCTGTAATTGAAAATCAAAGAATGCTCTACGATGAAATTCAACGTGGTAATCAAATTGCTGAAAAAACATATCAAAGCGTACGTAATATTGAAAATAATACCGATAGAATGTCAAAAGATATAAAACAAATTAAAATTAACAGCAATATTACAGCTATGAATACTGCAAGAACTGCAACAATGAATGAATATATGTATTATCGTTCATTATATTATTAATAAAGGAGAACTAATATGAATTCCGAATATTTGGCATGGTTTTATGATAATGAAGAATATTTTTCTGATGAAGGTAAAAATATAATACTTCAGAGTCTAGAAGTATGTGATGAAAGCACATTTCAACAAATAACCAAATTGAAGTTAAAAGAACCAGGCACGGCTGTTTTATTAGCATTGTTTTGCGTTGACCGTTTTTATTTAAAAAGCACATTATTGGGATTTTTAAAGATAATTACACTCGGTGGATTTTTTATATGGAATATAATTGATATTTTTACCGCAACCAAAAGAGCAAAGGCTTATAATAACAAAAGCGTACTTCAAGTTCTTAATCCGTCGGCAGTTCAGTATGTTAAGGGAGCAGATTTGGTAAATGTTATGAATTCTGCGGAAAAGACAACAAAAGTCGTTAATGAAGTTATTGATTTTATTGATACAAAGAATAATCAATATACTAATATTCATTATTAACAAAAAAGCTGCGAGCATTTTGCTCACAGCCTTTTTTCAATCCTCAAGCATTGTTGTGTTGCGGAACAACAGGCTGATGCACCACACAGCCGCAAGGCAAACGAGGGTGTAGATTATTCTCGACATAATTGCAGCTTGACCGCCGAATATCCATGCGACGAGGTCAAATTTAAAAATGCCGATAAGTCCCCAGTTTATGCCTCCGATGATTGTCAGGATTAATGCTATTCTGTCAACTATCTTCATAAAAAACAACTCCTTTTGGAATTAGTATTGTCCAAAAGGAGTTTTGTTATTCAATAATGATTTTAATTAAATTGTTGTTGTCAAAAATTCGATTTCACCGCTGATTTCAAATTTTTCGTGATTTGCAGGGATAAGGAAGCTGTCGCCTTTTTTTGCATTTCTGCCGTCGATTGTGCCGTTACCCTCAATCACCAAAATGTGCATAAATGAATTGCCGTCAGTTTCAAATTCCGCTTTGTCCTTTATTTCGAATCGCTCAACATTGAACAAATTGCATTTTGTGATGAGCTGTTCGTCATATCCACATTTGTGCTCTGTTTCGCCCATAGGCTTTATATCGTGGGTTGGAGGAACAGTCTTTGAAACATCAACCGCCTTTTTGATGTGCAACTCTCTCGGCTTGCCGTCAGCACCGACTCTGCCGTAATCGTAAACTCTGTATGTGCAGTTTGAATTTTGCTGAATTTCCGCAATCATTGCACCTTTGCCGATTGCGTGCACAGTGCCTGCTTCGATGAAAAATGTATCACCCTTTTTAACATTAACAACATTCAATTTGTCAAGGAGAGTGTTATCCTCAATAGCTTTTTGAAATTCTTCCTTTGTAATTTCGTTTTTAAAGCCGTAAATAAGTGTCGCTCCGTCCGAAGCGTCAAGAACATACCACATCTCGGTTTTGCCGAATTCGTTTTCAACTTCTCTTGCATATTTGTCATCCGGATGCACCTGAATAGAAAGATTGTCGTATGCGTCAATAAGCTTTATAAGGATAGGAAAATACGGATATTTTTCCGCATTTTTGCCAAGAACCTTAACAAGTCCAACCTCGTCAAGAACGCTTTGAAGTTCTTTGCCGTCATATTTTCCGCCGTCTATTGTGTTCATACCGTCTTTGTGGCAGGCAAGCATCCAGCCCTCGGCTGTTTTGTCAAATCCTGTTTCAAAGCCGTAATCATCGTGAAGCCTGTTACCGCCCCAAATATAGTCCTTAAATATCGGTTTCAACTTTAGTATTTCCATAGTTATGCCTCTTTTGTGTATAGATGTATTTAATATAATATCAAATTTAGGCTTCACATTCAAGCCGTTTTGTTGTAAAATAGTAAATATATTTTTTATAATGGAGTTACTATGGCAGTTTTAGATGTTCAAAATTTAACATTGTCTTTTGGCGAAAACACTCTTTTCAGCAATGTTTCTTTTGATATTAAAGAAAAAGAAAAAGTTGGTCTTATCGGTTGTAACGGTGCAGGCAAGACTTCGCTTTTTAAGATTATAACAGGAGAGTACACTCCTGATGACGGTGCGTGCTTTATTTCAAAAAATTCTCGATTGGGATATATGGAACAGCACACTTGCAGTGAAAACAAGACCGTCTGGGATGAACTTGTGTCTGTTTTTGACGATTTGATTGTCGTTGAAAAAAGACTTGAAGAAATCACCGAACTTCTCACAAAAGGTGAGGGAAATCAAACGGAACTTATCGAAGAACAGGATAGACTTAATACGATTTTTACCCGTGACGGCGGACTTACATACAAAAGTATGACTCGCTCCGCACTTATCGGTCTTGGTTTTGGCGAGGACGATTTTACTATGCCTACCGCCAAACTTTCAGGCGGTCAACGCTCAAAACTCATTCTTGCAAAACTTCTTTTGTCTAAGGCTGATTTTTTGCTTCTTGATGAGCCTACAAACCACCTTGATATTAAAGCTGTTGAATGGCTTGAGGGCTTTTTAAAGGATTTTAACGGTGCGTGCCTTATCGTGTCGCACGACAGATATTTCCTTGATAAAATCACCACTAAAACAGTTGAAATAGAAAATAAAAAATGCCGTTCGTATATCGGTAATTATTCGGAATTCCTTGTAAAAAAAGCCGCAGAGCAAAAGGCTATTGAGGAAAAGTACGAAAATGATATGAAAGAAATTGCCCGACTTGAGGGGATTATCGAGCAGCAAAGGCAGTGGAACAGAGAAAAGAATATCAAAACCGCCGAAAGCAAGGAAAAAGTTGTTGAAAGAATTAAGGCACAACTTGTTGTTCCCGACAGCAAGGTTGCTCGAATTCGCTTTGACTTCACTCCAAAATGCGTGAGCGGCGAGGATGTTTTGTCAGTGTCCGATTTGAAAAAATCGTTTGGCGATAAAACCATCTTTTCAAACACCTCTTTTGAGGTGAAAAAAGGCGAGCGAGTGTTCCTCCTCGGTGATAACGGCTGCGGAAAAACAACGCTCTTAAAAGTTTTGATGAAAGATTATATTCCCGATGGCGGCACATTCAAGTTCGGCTCAAATGTGTTCACCGGTTATTTTGACCAGGTTCAGGCAAAACTTGATTTAACCAAAACCGCAATAGAAGAGGTGTGGTCGTCGTTCCCGTCCATGAGTGAAACTTCGGTTAGATCGGCACTTGCGGCTTTCTTGTTCAAAGGTGATGAAGTTTATAAAAATCTTTCCGATTGCTCCGGCGGTGAAAGAGCACGAATTGCACTTCTTAAATTAATGCTCGGCAAGTTCAATTTTTTGCTTCTTGACGAGCCGACAAATCATCTTGACGCTTTTTCAAGAGAAGAACTCGAAAATACGCTTCTTGAATATTCGGGCACTATGCTCATTGTGTCGCACGACAGATATTTTATTAACAAACTTGCCTCCCGTATTCTTGAACTCACTCCGACAGGGGTGAATGAATATCTCGGCAATTATGACGAATACATAGACAGAAAAAACAGAGTTGCTTCGCAAGAAGTTGTTGAGAAAAAAGAAACCGTAAAAAAGGTTAACGATTACCTACTTAAAAAGGAACGCCGTTCTCAACTTCTTAAAATGAAAAACCGACTTGCAAAGGTTGAGGAAGAAATAGAAAATACGGAACTCGAAATTGATGAGATTAATTCAAAACTCACCACATCGGATTACGAAGAACTTATGGATCTCACGGCAAAACTCGACCGCAAAACACAGTACCGTGACATTCTTTATACCGAGTGGGAAGAACTGTCCGAAAGATTGACAGAAGCAGAGGAATAATTTATAATCACTTTATGAGAAAAATTATAATTATAGGCGGCGGTGCGGCAGGTCTTATTGCCTCGGCAACAGCTGCAAAGCGTGGCGAAGATGTCACGGTTATAGAAAAGAATTCACGCCCGGCACGCAAGGTTATGATAACCGGTAAGGGCAGATGTAATGTAACAAATGCTTGTTTTGATTTGGATGACTTAATCAATAGCGTTGTCACTAACAAAAGGTTTATGTATTCGGCATTTTCATCTTTTATGCCATACGACACCATTGCTTTGATAGAAGAAATGGGCGTGCCTACAAAAATTGAACGAGGCAACCGTGTGTTTCCGGAGTCGGATAAGGCGGTTGATATTGTTGATGCTCTTGTAAAAAACGCTAAGCAAAGCGGAGTTAAGTTTGTTGAGGGTACTGTCACTTCATTTAACACAGAAAACAATGTTATCAAGTCGGTTAATCTTGCCGACGGAACTGTTGTTGACGGTGATGCTTTTGCAATTTGTACAGGTGGTTTGAGCTATCAGTCAACAGGCTCAACAGGTGACGGATACAGACTTGCCGAAAGTGTCGGACACAGCATTACAGACATTGAGCCGGCACTTATATCGCTTGTTGCTTCAAACGGCTTTGTTCCAAAACTTCAAGGTTTGTCGCTTCGCAATATTTCTATCAAATTGCTTGACGGCGAAAAGGAAATTTATTCCGATTTCGGCGAAATGCTGTTCACTCATTACGGTGTCAGCGGTCCTGTGATTTTGTCCGCTTCATCGCATATGACTCACCCAAAAGAGCATAACTACAAAATCGTTATTGATTTGAAGCCGGCACTTGACGAACAAACGCTTGATAAACGCATACAGCGTGATTTTGCCGAGAATACAAATAAAGATTTTATTAATTCTTTGTCAAAGCTCTTACCAAACAAGCTTATTCCTGTTATAGTAAAGCTGTCGGGTATCGAACCGTCAGAAAAGGTAAATCAAATTACAAAAGCACAGCGTCAAAATCTTGTCAGCTTGTTGAAGAATTTTACAGTTAACATCAGTGATTTCAGACCGATTAACGAGGCAATTATTACTTCGGGCGGTGTTGATGTAAAAGAGATTAACCCCAAAACCATGGGTTCAAAAATTATTGATAATCTTTTCTTCGCCGGAGAGGTTATCGATGTTGACGCTTATACAGGCGGATTTAATTTGCAGGTGGCTTTTTCAACAGGCTATCTGTGCGGAATGAATATATAAATGCAGAGAGGTATTTTTTATGATTAATGTGGCTATTGACGGACCTGCCGGAGCAGGTAAAAGCACTATTGCAAAGGCTGCCGCCAAGGAACTTGGCTTTATTTATGTAGATACGGGTGCTCTTTATCGTGCCGTTGCTTACAATGCCGTTAAAACAGGTGCTATTGATGATGAACAAAAAATTATCAATATGCTCGATTCAACAAAGGTAGAACTTAAATATGTAAACGGCGTTCAGGCGGTGTATCTCAACGGAGAAGATGTCTCGGCGTTTATCCGTACACCCGAGATTTCTATGGGTGCAAGCAAGGTTTCGGCAATACCGCAGGTCAGAGCCTTTCTTCTTAGTTTGCAAAGAGAAATTGCAAGTACAAATAATGTCATTATGGACGGCAGAGATATTGCAACGGTTGTTCTTCCGAATGCCGATGTGAAAATTTTTCTTTTTGCTTCTCCCGAATGCAGAGCAGAAAGAAGATATAAGGAACTCATCGAAAAAGGCGAAAGCGTCAGCTTTGATGATGTCCTCAAAGATGTCAATCAGCGTGACTATCAGGACTCTCACAGAGAGATTGCTCCGCTTAAACCAAGTGACGACTCAATTATGGCAGACACTTCTGAATTTACTTTGCAGGAGTCAATTGATTTAATAGTTAATACAATTAAGGAGAAAATTCAGTGAAAGAATTTGATTACTCAACCGTAAAAGATTACAAACTTTATAATTTTGTAAAAAATGTATTCAAGCCTATTATCAAGATGGTGTTCCACACCGAATATAAGGGACTTGAAAATATCCCTCCAAAGGGCACAAAGTATATTTTGGCAATCAATCACACCCACGCACTCGACCCCGTGTTTGTTGCAGCACCAAAGGAAGTGCCGACACTTCACTTTATGGGCAAGGCAGAGCTTTTTGAAAACCCAATTGCCGCTTGGTTTATGATTCATATGCAGACTTTTCCTGTTCACAGAGGCAAGGGTGACACTTCTGCCATTGAATACGGCGAAAAGATTATCCAAGAGGGTCATGTAATGGCTATTTGTCCCGAGGGCAAGAGAATCAGAGGCAAGGGTGGCAGACCGCAAAGAGCAAAGGCAGGCGTTGCCATTATCGCAAAGGCCACAAATGCCGGTGTTCTTCCTGTTGCTATTTGCTGTGACGGTCCTATTAAGGCAGGTAAAAAGGTTACTGTTTCTTACGGCAAACTCATCACTCCCGAGGAAATGAATTTTGATAAAGAAGATTTCGGCAGAAGCGATATTTCAAATGCTGCCAATATGGTTATGGACAGAATAACCGAACTTTGGGAGGCAGAACAAAAGTGAGTAAGCAAATTATACTTGCAAAAACAGCAGGCTTTTGCTTTGGCGTGGACAGAGCGGTTAATCTTGTTTATGACCTTGTAAACGAGGGCAAAAAGGTCTGCACTCTCGGTCCGATCATTCATAATGCCCAGCTTGTTGCCGATTTGGAGAACAAGGGTGTAAAGATTATTGATGACATTTCAGAAGCACCGCAAGGCTATACGGTTGTTGTTCGCACCCACGGAGTTGAAAAAAATGTTCTTGACGAACTTGAAAATAAGAATATCGATTTCGTAAACGCAACCTGTCCGTTTGTTACAAAAATTCACAATATCGTTAAAAAACAGGACGAAAACACTGTCGTTTTGATAGCGGGAGATAAAAATCATCCCGAGGTTTTGGGCATAAAGTCATACTGTAAAGGTCCGTCATTCGTGTTTAAAGATGAAAAGGAACTTGAAAAAATTATACAAGATAACGATATTGGACAAAAAAACAGCGTGATTTGTGTCGCTCAAACGACATTTTCGCTAAACGAGCAAAAAAAATGCAAAAAAATATTCAAAAAACTATGTACAAACTGTAAAATATTTGATACAATATGTAATGCAACGTCCGATAGGCAAAATGAAGCTGAGGAATTATCAAAAAAATCCGACGCTATGATTGTTGTCGGCGGGCGTCATTCATCAAACACATGTAAATTGCGAGATACAGGCGAGGCTAATTGTCCCACCTTTCTTATTGAAACGGCGGATGAGCTTGCTTCACTTGATTTGAGCACCTACAATGTGATTGGTGTAACTGCGGGGGCGTCGACACCCTCGGTAATAATCAAGGAGGTACTCAAATCCATGTCCGAAGAAATTAAAGAAAAGGAAGTTGAAACAACTTCAGCCGTAACTGAAGAAGTTGTGGAGACAGCAGAAAACGCTGATAAGGCTACAAAGCCTGCTGTCAAAGCATCTGCTGATGGTGAGGCATCCTTTGAAGAATTACTTAACGAATCTTTCAAGGAAAACGAAAACAGCAAGGTAGTTACAGGTACTGTAGTAAGAATTACTCCTACTGAAGTATTTGTAGATGTACCTGGCAGAAAGCAAACAGGCGTTGTTGCATTTGACGATTTGTCATCAGACAATATTTCAAAGTGCGAGGATGTAGTTTCCGTAGGCGACGAAATCCAGCTTGTTATTATGAAAACAGATGATCAAGACGGCGTTCTTAAACTCTCAAAGCGTTTGTTCGACGCTGTAAAGGGTTGGGAAGACATCGTAGCTGCTAAGGAAGCAGACGAAATTCTCGAAGGTCAAGTTACCGCAGTTATTCGCGGCGGCGTTCTTGTATCTGCAAAGGGAACAAGAGTATTTGTTCCTGCATCACTTACAGGTGTTCCTCGTAATCAAGACCTTTCGGTTCTCAAGGACACTACTGTAAAATTCAAGATTATCGACATCAATCCTTCTCGCAGAAGAGCTGTAGGCTCAATCAAGGTTGTAACAGATGCTGAAAGAAAAGAAAAGCAAGAAGCACTCTGGGCAACTCTTAAGGAAGGCGATAAGGTTAAGGGTACTGTTAAGTCACTCACATCATACGGTGCATTTGTTGACCTCGGCGGTATCGACGGTATGATACATATCTCCGAGCTTTCATGGTCAAGAATCAAGCATCCTTCAGAGGTTGTTAATGTTGGCGATGTAGTAGAAGTTACTATCAAGTCACTTGACGAAGAAACAAAGAAGATTTCACTCGGCTTCAAAAATATTGAGGACAATCCGTGGGAAATTCTCAAGAGAGATTATCCTGTCGGTTCTGTTGTTGATGCAAAGATTGTTTCATTTGCAACATTCGGTGCATTTGCAAACATCCTTCCAACTGTTGACGGCTTGATTCACATCAGCCAAATCTCTTGGGACAGAATTAAGACTCCTCAGGATGTTCTTAAAGTCGGTGATGTTGTTAAGGCAAAGATTATCGATATCGATTTTGATAAGAAGAGAGTTTCTCTTTCAATGAAGGAACTCCTTGACAAGCCTGAATCAGCAGAAGAAGCTGCTCCTGAAGCAGAAGAAGCTGCTGAAGAAGCAACAGAAGAATAATTAAATTTTACCGCTTCATTTTTGAAGCGGTATTTTTTTTTGCACAAGAAAACGCTGTAAGTTTTACCTTACAGCGTTGCTTTTATCTTATTTTTATTATTTCGTTAAATACAGCAGTCATTTTTTTGCTTATTTGCAAATCAATGTGGAGTGAGCCGAAAAACCAATGATTATATTCAACATTTTTCATCAACTCTTGAAGATATGTGTTAATCGGTGTTTGCTTCATAGCTGAGTTTGTATGAAGCCTGATGAAGTCTTTTGCCATAGCCGGTGCTTCATGTGTGATAACATAGTCAACGGTAAAGTCGGCATCCTTGAGGTTGTCAGCACCGTTTTTCATTTCTTCGGCATTAGGCATTTCGTCCTTCCACCAGCTTTCGCCCTCTTTTCGCATATCTATGTCGTCGCTTTCGCCGCCGCCCATACAAAAGAAAGTTTTGCCGCAAAAGGTAAATATTTCGCCCCTCATCAAGTGGAAGATGTTAGGGCTGATTTTGTGTGCCGTTCCGCCTTTAAACCTGTACGGTCTGTAAGCGTTGAGCATATCAAAATTTTCATGTGCACCGTCAACAAAGCAGATGGTGTATTTTTTCTTTGAAAGGGTTTCAATAGCCTTTTTTTCTTTGTCGCTTCCGTCCCATAAAAAGCCAAAGTCACCGCAAATAATAAGAATATCGTCATCATTCAGCTTTTTAAGCTTTGGATTTTTGAATAGGCTCAAATCACCGTGGGTATCGCCTGTAATATATACCATTTAAGTTTACCTCAAATTAAATTTAGTCTTTTATTATCAAATAATTTGTGTTATGATGTATTTATAATATAATTTATTTTGTGAGGTGTCAAGTGTATGAAAAAACTACTTTCTGTTTTTATGAGCATTGTTATAGTTTCGCTCACTGTTTTTTGCGTTCCTTTTACGGCAAAAGCGGCAACTTATACTCCGAATGTTACCATATATGCCGATGCATATATGCTTATCAGTCTTGATGATGATTCTTATCCCGTTGTTGCGGAAAAAAATGCGGATAAAAGAAAATATCCTGCTTCGCTTACAAAAATCGTTACCGCTATGGTAACTATAAATAAAGTTAAGGATTTGTCGCAAACCACTACCGTTTCAAAGAATGCTATTGAAACTCTTTATGGTACGGGTGCTCAGGTTGCAGGGCTTAAAATCGGTCAAACCGTAACAATAGAGGAACTGTTGTACTTAACAATGGTCCATTCTGCCTGCGATGCGTGTGAGGTTCTTGCCGAATTCGTCAGCGGAAGTGTTCCTGCATTTGTCGAAGAAATGAATAAGTGGGTAAAATCGCTTGGTTGTAAGGATACAAATTTTGTAAATCCCGACGGTTTGCATGACCCAAACCATTACACCACTCCGTCCGATATGGCAAAAATTACTCTTGCCGCAATGAAAAGTGATATATTCAATAAAATATCATCAACACAGCAGTATAAGTTCGGCAAAACAAACTTTATTCACACCAACTATATGCTTGATAAATTCCATATTACATATTATTATCAGTATGCACAGGGTATCAAAACAGGCTCAACCGAGCAGGCAGGCTATTGCGTCATCACAAAAGCCTCAAAGGGCGGTTATAATTATCTTGCAATCGTTATGGACAGCCCCATTAAAACCCTTGACGGTATCAAAACAAAGTGCTCGTTTATTGATGCAAAGTCACTTTTTGATTGGGCATTTGATTCGCTCAAATATACCACCGTTGTTCGCAAAAACGATGTTGCATATGAAGTGCCTGTTAATAACGGTAAGGACGCCGATACCGTTCAACTTGTTGTAAAGGACGATGTTACAACTCTTGTACCGAGCACGCTTGACCCGTCAAATGTAATCATTGAGCCTGTCGACCCGCCGGAAAGCCTTGACGCACCGGTAACAAAGGGCGATTCCGTTTGCAAAGCAAATGTGATTTTCGGTGAAAAAACAATTGTTACCGTTGACTTGGTAGCGGCAAAGACAGTCGAACTTTCAACATTTTTAAAAATTCTCAACGCTCTTAAAAAGTTTTTTACAAACAAAATTGTTCTTGCAATTTTGGCTTTGTTAATTATATTTGTTTTGATTTATATAATTACATTCGCAAGACGACTTCAGCGTGACAAGGAGCGTGTTGCAAAGCGACGCAGGGAACAAGAGGAACTTGACAAACAGCTTTACGGCGATGATGATTATCTTCCTCCGCCTCGTCCGAGAAGATAAAACAAAACAGCGTTGCTCGTGTAAATTGAACAACGCTGTTTTTAATTTTTGGTTCTTAATTCTTCAATCATTTTGTTGATTGTTTCTTTGTCATTGTCGCTGAGTATACGGTATTTTGCCAAAAACACCTTTTCCTCTTTGGTTAAGTCGCTGATAAAAGCATTGCCGTGCGGTTTGTCAAATATAGGATTGCTCACCATGAGGGCATTGTGATCGGTATAAAAATCATCAACCCTTTTGCCGTAAATTGATGCAAGTTTTTGCAATTGAATTGCATTTGGCAACGAGTCACCGCTTTCCCATTTTGTGTAGGTCGTTCGGTTTGTTCCCATCAGCACTGCCACCTGTGTTTGTGTAAATTTGTATGATTCTCTAAATCGTCTGATGTTAACTTTTAGGTTTTCTTTTGTATAAAAGTCTTCGTTACCAAAAGACATAGGTGCTCACCGCCCCTCTCTCTTTTTGATTATATCACACCTGTTCGACAAAAAGCAACAAATATCTTTTTATTATATCGTTCGTTAATAACGAAACTTGCACTTTTATTTTGAATATTTTTATGATAGAGTAATAATATATGAGGTGATTTATTTGAAGAAAGGTCAATTTAATATTAAAGACTGTATTAACTCTTTTAATGTACAAAAGAAAATTGCATTTTCTTTATCGGTTATATTTTTGATTTTTTACTTGTTGTCGATAATTACATATTTAATAGAGCGGGCCGACATATCGCTGTTGCTTGACAACGATATAATCTCTACTTTTACGAGTATGTTAACGATTTCATTTTCAGTTTCAAGTATTCTTGATGTTTATTTATTCTTGTTTCCGATAGCATTTATAATAATCAATTTTATTATGTTGTGTAAAAATAAATACAACAAAATTGTTATTATTATAGACTTTCTTTTTCAAATAATTAACCCTGTTACAATAGGCTTTTTCGCCTCTGCATTTTTATTGTTAGTGAACAAAGATTATCCGATATAAAAAATAATAGGACGAGAAAAAATATTTCAATAAACATTTGACTGTAAAAAGGAGAAAAATATGAAACAGCACAACAGAAAAAAGACACAAAAAATTATACTTACGGCTTTGCTGTGTATAATTGTATGCTCTTTGGTAGCTTTAGTTTGCTTAATACACAATGCAACCGCATATGTCGAAAAGAAATACAATAAAGATTTTAAAGTTATCAGCATTAAGTTGCCATATTATAAAGATGATTCCGATTTCTTCGATTGGCCTCTATTATACAGACCCGGTGAATTTGTTCCGTTTGCCGTTAATTTTAAAGATACAGAAAAAGATTTTTCTGTCATATATAACAAGGGCGAATTTTATGATGATTACCAGTTGGAAGAAATTAACCGATATATGAAAGAGTATTTAATAAATGTTACAGGTGATTACAACATTGCAGATGCACTTGTTTTACACACTCCGTACAGTTCAAATTATTACGACTATGATGTACTTACAAATATTCTAAAGAAAGACAATACAAAATGGACAAGTGAAAATATTGAGAAACTTATTCAAGAAATATTTGCTGATTATAACGGAATCATTTCGATATATTTACGCTCCGATTTTGAAGATTTATCGTCATTATTAAAAGAAATGGAAACAATCGAAGCAAAAATAGAATCCGAATTTGGAAAATACTATTCTCATCCGGGGTCAAATCCGGTAAATGTTTGTTTTGTGAATTATGATTTGCCGACAAAAAGGATTGACGACGGTGAAAGATTTGATTATTTTGGATTTGAAGAAGATCAAAATAATAATGAAATAAGTGAAGAACAGTTCGCAAATAAAAGCTTTAAAATTAAGAAAACAATCTTATGGTAAAAAATAAATTATAGGATAAAAATGCTGCCTTGCGTTAATAATATTCTTGTACATAAAAACTAAAGGATGATTATGTGCAGTATTATAACAAGGTAGAAATATGCGGAATAAACACAAATGATTTAAAACTTCTTAAAGAAAGTGAAAAAATCGAACTCCTCAAAAAAGCTCAGTCGGGTGACCAAAAAGCAAGGGAAGAACTGATTAACGGTAATTTGCGTCTTGTCCTTTCCGTTGTTCAACGCTTTGCCAACAGAGGCGAGGGGATGGACGATTTGTTTCAGGTTGGCGTTATTGGTTTGATTAAGGCAATTGATAATTTCAATACCGCTCTTAATGTAAGGTTTTCAACTTATGCCGTGCCGATGATAATCGGTGAAATACGCCGTTTTTTGCGTGACAATAATCCTATTCGAGTAAGTCGTTCTCTTCGTGACACTGCTTATAAGGCAATGCAGGTCAAGGAAATGCTGACAAATAAATATAACAAAGAGCCGACCGTTGATGAAATTGCCAAAGAACTTGATATGAAAAAGGCTGATGTCGTGATTGCTCTTGAGGCTATTGTTGACCCTGTGAGCCTCTATGAGCCGGTTTATAACGACGGAGGAGATACGATATTCGTCATGGACCAAATCGGTGATAACAGCACCGATGCCGATTGGGTAGACGAAATTATGATGAAAGATAAGCTCAATAATCTTGACGATAGGGAACACCGTATTTTGTATATGCGTTTTATGCAGGGTAAAACACAAATGGAAACCGCAGAGGAAATCGGAATTTCCCAAGCACAGGTGTCACGGCTTGAAAAAAATGCACTCAAAAGAATAAAGAACGAATAAATAAATAAAGACGAGAAGCATTTAGCCTCTCGTCTTATGTATTATTTTGTTTCTCCGCTTAATTGTTTCCAGTGGATTTTGCAGTATTCTTTGCCGTCAATCGGCGGATAATCCTTGTCATCAACTTTCGCTTCGTTCATACAATCGTATTCACCGACATATGCACATCTTTGGGCACTTTCGCCGCCCTCCGTCATTGCAGGAATGTAGCTTAAACAGAAAATGCCGACTACAACAACAATAATTGCAACAGGTGCAACCTTTGGATTAACCTTTTTGAACAGCGGAGTGACATCGATTTTGTCAAGAAACTTAATCTTTGCAATGATGTTGCATGCAAGCACGGCAAGAGCATAGCCGAGGCAACCTGCAACAATGCCTACAATAAGACCTGCCAAAACATCGCTTGCGTAGTGAACCATCAGGTATACACGGCTTCCCATTGTACAAATTGCGATTGCCGGGAACAACCAGCAAATTTTTTTGTGGTCTTTTTTGAAGCAGATGAACATTGATGTTGCAATTTCAAATGCTGCGGTTGTGTGACCGGACGGGAAAGAGTAATCGCTTTCGCTGAGCATTCCTGCGCCCTTGTACCATGCAAAGTATTCCGCAACACCCTGAAGTGTGTTGTATGGTCTAACTCTCAAAAACATAGGCTTTACGATTACATTTGTTACAAGTGTACCGATAACGATTGAAAAAATCAATGCCGCACCGTATTTTCTTGTTTTCTTAAACAAGCAAAGAACCGCACCGAAAACCACCATCGGAATTACAAATCTTTCATCACCGAATGATGTGAAAAACTTTGCAACCTGTGTCAAAAATCCGTTTTGCATGTGACCGAAGAAGCTGAAAACCCATAGGTCAAAATTGTAAAATATGCTGTCGACCCTCTCGCCGAGTGTGGCAGCCGCAAGTAAAATAGCGTCCATATTTCTCTCCTTATTTGTTTTTGTTTTTAATACAGTATTACTATATCAAATTTTTGTTCTCTTTTCAATAACAATCTTGTCATATTTTTCCGTTTGTGCTACTATTAATTTGGAGTGTGATATTATGCTTATACTTACAGCGGACGAAATCCGAGCAGTAGAAACAAATTGCTTTAAATATTATTCAACCGAAGCCGAGTTAATGCTTAAAGCCGGTACAGCCTGTGCCGACAGTATTACCGAAAAATACGGCGATAAATTAATTAACAGGACCGTTTCGGTATTTTGCGGCAACGGTAAAAATGCAGGCGACGGATTTGTAATCGCAAGACTTCTTTATGCTTACGGTGCAAATGCAAAAATCGTGCTTTGCGATAAAGCACCCGAAATTGCCGAACCGCTTAAATATTATAACGAAGCGGTTTCAAGCGGTGTACCGGTAGAATATTTTGGCGAGAGCAGTGCAAATGCCGACTTTATTGTTGACTGCATTTTCGGCATAGGTTTTCACGGTGAAGCTCGCAGTCCGTTTGATAAGATTTTTGAATCTGTGAATAAAAGCGTAGCAACCGTAATTTCTGTCGATACTCCAAGCGGCACAAACGCAACCAATGGTTCGGCTTGTAAAAATGCCGTAAAAGCCGATTTCACAATAGCAATTTCAACGCTTAAATATTGCCATGTTCTTCCGCCGTCAAATGCTCTTTGCGGCGAAACCAAAATTGTTAATATCGGTATTCCCGAGGATTGTTATTCATTCGGCTATGCACAAATGATAACTCAAAATGAAGTAAAAAATATCGTTCCTCCTCTTGAATTTAATGCTAACAAAGGCTCAAACGGTCATCTTCTTTGCCTTTGCGGTTCTTACAAAATGCCGGGAGCGGCTGTTATTTGTTGCAAATCCGCAATCAGAAGCGGTGCAGGTCTTGTAAAATTGACAATACCCCAATCGGCATATCCTATTGTTGCTTCGCACCTTGTTCAACCGATTTTCAATCCTGTTGAGGAGTCAAACGGAATGTACAGCGAAAAAGCTCTTGAAGAAATATCAAACGATATGCCGTGGGCAAGCACAATAGTTCTCGGTTGCGGTATGGGCGTCAGCGATGATACAAAAAAAATCACAGAATTTGTGCTGAAAAATTCAAAAGTTCCCGTTATTCTTGATGCCGACGGTATAAATTGCATAACTTCGAGCATAGATATATTAAAGGATGTTAAAGTACCTGTTGTTCTTACGCCGCATCCGGGCGAGATGTCAAGGCTCGTGTCAAAATCGGTAGGAGAAGTACAGTCCGACCGTATCGGTATTGCAAAGGATTTTGCAAAGGAGTACGGAGTGACGATTGTATTAAAAGGTGCAAACACCGTAGTTACGGACGGAGAAACGGTGTTTGTAAATATGAGTGGCAATCCTGCAATGGCTATGGGCGGAACGGGTGATATGCTCAGCGGCATTATCGGCTCGTTTGTTGCACAAGGAATAAATCCGTATGACGCAGCAAAGGCAGGCGTGTTTATTCACGGATGTGCCGGTGATGAAGCCGCAAAAGCCGTAAGCCAAAGAGGAATAACCGTTTTTGATATGATAGACCGACTCGGTGCTTTAATGTCCGAATATTAATGCAAGAGTTGATTTTATGAAAAAATTAATATCATTTTCAATGTGCCTTGTGTTTCTGCTTTTGTGCGGTTGTTCAACCGTCAAAAGTACAGTTGAGTTAAAGCCGAAATATTCTCAAACCGCAACAGTCAAAATGGGTGATTATTCCTATTCAGCCAATGTAAAGTTTGACGGTAAAAGCGTGTACATAACCCCCACTTCAACCAATGCAAGCGGAATGACGATTTCCTGCAACGGCAAAGAGGTTGCTTTTTCAAGGCGAGATATGCTTACAAAGGCGGATAAATCAAAGGTTTCCGCCTATAATCCCGCCGTGCTGTTTTATGACGCAATCACAACTGCTTCTGATTGTAAAAAGGTTGATAACGCTTATGTTTTTGACGGCAAAACTTCGGTCGGAAACTTCACTTTGACAGTCAATCAATCATCGGAACTTGTCAGTTTTAATATCCCCGATGCCGATTTCAGCATTGAATTTGATGTTGGATAATATAAAAACACTGCATTCATTCCAAAATGCAGTGTTTATCTATTTATATCCTGTTTATTAGTTTTTTCTAAAATGTAATCTACTGAAACATCATATATTTCCGCAATTTTTATTAATATTGTAGTTGGAATATCACGTTGTCCCAATTCATAATTTGAATAAACTTGTTGAGAACAATTGAGCATATTGGCGATTTGCTTTTGTGTTAAGTCGTTATCTTCACGCAAATCTCGAATTCTTTTGTACATACTTATCACCAAGTATATTATATGTAACTGCATTTTGTTGTATTGACTTTTACCGCAAATTGCAGTATGATATATTTGATGTTTTAAGAGAAAGGAGAATTGCAATGACTTGTCCAAAATGCGGAAGTGAAAATGTTACAATTGTGAGCGAACAAGTAAGTTCAAAAACAAGTGCAAAAGGAAATGGGTGCCTGTGGAAAATAGGAATAAGTTTTTTGATGATCTGCACATTAGGCTTGTGGTCACTTGTAGGTAAGCATAAGGGTACAGGAAAAACGAAAATCAAAAATCAAACAGTCGGCATTTGTCAAAACTGTGGTCATAAATTTAAAATAAGAAGATTTAATTAAATTATAAAAAAGGCTTGATTTTTCAGGCCTTTTTTGTTATAATGCTAACGCATTCGTAAAAAAGAAAGCGAATTCGCACACAATGAGGTTGAGCCAAAGGTTACAAAATCGGCTCTTGCCATACTTCATTGTGGAGGATTAACCTTAAAGGAGGAAATGAAAATGGCAAATGTAGTTTCTATGAAACAGCTTTTAGAAGCAGGTGTACACTTTGGTCACCAAACAAGAAGATGGAACCCTAAAATGGCTGAATACATCTTCACAGAGAGAAATGGTATTTATATCATCGATCTTCAAAAGACAGTAAAGAAGTTGGACGAGGCTTATATGTTCGTTCGTGATCTCGCAGCAGAAGGCGGAAGCATCATCTTTGTTGGTACAAAGAAGCAGGCTCAGGAGAGCGTTAAGGAAGAGGCTATCCGTTGCTCAATGCCATATGTAAATGCAAGATGGCTTGGCGGTATGCTCACAAACTTCAAGACAATCCGTGGTCGTGTTGCTCGTCTTGCTCAGCTCAAGAAGATGCAAGAGGACGGCACATTCGATCTTCTTCCAAAGAAGGAAGTTGCAGGTCTTGAGCTTGAAATCGAAAAGCTTGAGAAGTACCTCGGCGGTATCACAGAAATGAAGAAGATTCCTGATGCAATGTTCATCGTTGACCCACGCAAGGAAAGAATTGCTGTATCAGAAGCAACAAAGCTCGGTCTTCCAATCGTTGCTATCGTTGACACAAACTGCGATCCTGATGAAATCGACTATGTAATTCCTGGTAACGACGACGCTATCCGTGCAGTAAAGCTTATTGCAGGTGCTATGGCTAACGCTGTTATCGAGGGTAGAGACGGCGCTGATGCAGTTGCTCCTGAAGAAGCTCCTGCAGCAGAAGAAGCAGCTGAATAATTAATTATAACTTAATTTTACTTTATTATATTGGAGGATATTATTATGGCATTTACAGCACAAGATGTAAAGGCTCTTCGTGAGAAGACCGGCGTTGGTATGATGGAGTGCAAAAAGGCTCTCGTTGAAGCTGACGGCGATATGGATAAGGCTATCGACTTCCTTCGTGAAAGAGGCCTTGCAGCTGCACAGAAGAAGGCATCAAGAATTGCCGCTGAAGGTGTAGTTCTCCCTTACTATGACGAAACTGCAAAGAAGGGTGTTGTTCTTGAGGTTAACTCAGAAACAGACTTCGTTGCAAAGAATGAAAAGTTTATGTCTTTCGTAGAAGGCGTTGCAAAGACAATCCTTGCAACAAACCCTGCCGATGTTGAAGCTCTTAAGGAAGAGAAGTTCAATGGCACAGACAGAACTGTTACAGAAACACTTAACGACCTCGTTCTTGCAATTGGTGAAAATATGAAAGTTCGCCGTTTTGAAAGAATGGACGGTATCGTTTCAACATACATCCATGCCGGCGGCAGCGTTGGTGTTATGGTTGGTTTTGATGTTGCAGACGAATCAAAGGTAGCTGATCCTGAATTTGTAGCTATGGGCAAGAATGTTGCTATGCAAATCGCAGCTATGAATCCTGAATATTTGAGCAGCGACGACATCTCTGCAGAAGAATCAGAGAAGATGCACTCAATCACTGTTGACAGTGCTCTTAACAAGCCTGATTCACTTCCTATTCCAATCCTCAGCAAGCTTATCGACGAAGCTATCAACGATAAGAAGTGGACTGATGAAGACATCACAATTTATCAGGGCCTTGACAATAAGCAAAGAAAGAACTTCACAAACTTCATTTCTAAGGAAACTCTTGAAATTCTTGCAGGCATCGCAGTTTCACACAAGGACGAAATCGTTGACAACAAGATTTTCACAGGCCTTGTAAAGGGCAGACTCCAGAAGCAAATCAAGGAAGTTTGCCTTCTTGAACAAGACTTCGTTCGTTCAGATCTCTTCCAGGGTTCAGTTGCAGGCTATATTGAAAGCGTTGCAAAGGCTCTTGGCACAGAAATCAAGGCAACAAACTTCATCCGTATGATGAAGGGCGACGGCCTCGAAAAGAGAGAAGAAAACTTCGCAGAAGAAATTGCAAAGCAAATCAACGGCTAATTAAACATTTAAGAGCATCTCGAAAGAGATGCTCTTTTTTCTTGCTCAATTTTAATTTTTATGTTATTATCTGCTTAGGTGATAATATGGACAGTACAAATTACCCTTTAGGAAGAAAGATTCCTTTTGATTTATTTAGAGATGAATTAATTAAGGGTCAGTATATGTATGAAAATAATTTTTATATAGACGGTATTGATAAGTATGATGACTGCTGGATTGGCTTTAATGATCAGTTTGAAGAACCGTATTGGTTTGGCATTACTCCCGATGGCAATAATGCGTATGAGTATAATACTGCTGAAGAAATTTTAAACGCTAAAGTGTTTGATGGAAAGTCTTTGTACGACCTTTGGGACAAGGTATATTTTTATTCCCTTAACGGAGTGGATGCTTTAGAGTGGATTTGGTATGGCTTAGAATTCTGTTATTGCCGAAAGCAGGACGCTTATAATGTGGCAAAGCTTACAACTAAACTTTGGAATGATGATTATGATAAATTGAAAACCGAATTTGAGGAGCTTGTACAAACGGAAAATAACAGAGTTTATACTGCTTATTATAAAGAAAAAATGCTTGCGTTTGTTCATTGCTCGATAAGGTCGGAATATGTAGAGGGTGCAACAAGCGAAAAAGTTGCCTATATTGAAGCAATTTATGTTGAAGAAGAATATCGAAATTTCGGTATAGCAACTCATTTGATAGAACTGTGCGAAAAATGGGCTAAAAAGCAGGGAATTACTCAAATTGCATCTGATTGTGAAATCGATAATTTGGACAGTATCAATCTTCATCTTTCAAACGGTTTTCATGAAAAAGCAAAATTGGTTCATTTCATAAAAAATATTTGATATAAATATATTAGAAACATTTAATAATTAAAAATATAACTTGTTCACATATAATTTAACAATCGTTTGTAACCGCTGATGCAAATTGTTTAAAACTGTTAACTAAATAAAAATTATCGCTTGAAACTCCCTGTTTTAGGGGCTTTCAGGCGATTTTTTTATGTCAAATTCTGACCGAACAAAATTTTATAAATTATTGAAATATGTTTGTTTCAAAAAATTAGATTTGTAAATCGGACTGATTAGAAAATATAAATTTAAATTTATATTTTTACGCCAACATTTTTTCAATAGTGTTGTAAAAACAACAAAATTATGGTATAATTTGCATATATTTAAGTTGTTTTAAAATTTTTACGGACTGAAAATATTAAATAGGGGTGTTTTTATGAAAAAAGTTATCAGCCTGTTATTATCACTTTCTTTGATTTTCTCTGTCGGCTTGCCCGGTACTCTGGTTAATGCCGCAGAAAGCATCACTATATATTATAATGATGCGGAGCTTACTGAAACCTTGCACATCACCGAATATGATTCTGCACAGTTGGTGGCTCATTCGGAGTCGGAATTTCCGGCAGGCTCGACTGTTGAGTGGGAAAGCAATATGCCTTTGCTTGCGGATGTTGACGAGACAGGTAAGGTAACTGCGTATGATTATTCAAAAGCTGCCGTCATCAAATATTGGCTTGATAATGAGGTTCGCCCAACTCCGCTTATAGGTAATGCAACCGCAGACGCTATTGAAAAGGCTTTTGCGAAGGCGGGTATCGACCTTAATGACAGTAACCTCAATACCGACTTGGTTGTTGCGATTGTAAAGGGTATTAACCAAACCATGGGTGAAGCTCTTGAAAAAATGCTGAATAATATGACAATCACAATCACTGCAAGACTTGTCAACGAAAGCGGAAACGTTCTTGCTTCAGATAAGGCAGAGGTTGCGGTTGACCAAAGTTTGGCAGGTAATATTTGGCCTACGGGTGTACATATCACAAACAAAAAGACTGTTCCAAAAACCGTTGCTGTCGGCAAGCAGGTGCAAATGTACGGTGCCGTAACTCCTGTTCGACTTAAGCAAAGTGTTAAATGGAGCGTCGGCAAGGCTCTTGATACCGAGTCAAGGAAGCACGCAACAATTACTGATGATGGTCTTGTAACTTTCACTTCTCCGGGTACTGTTTATATTCGTGCAAATCCCGAAAACGCTCTTTATTCTGCGGTTACAGATACCGTTGAATTTAAGGTTGTTTCTCGTGAAGAACTTCCTGTTACCGACTTTTCAATCGGCGGAACTCTTGATATAAAAGAGGGTGAAACCTCACAGCTCACTATCGAAAATGCTTCTCCTGCCGGTGCATACACAGGCGATGTAAAGTGGGAATGTTCGGATACGTCAGCCGCTGTCATTACTCAAGGCGGTGTTGTTACTGCTCTTGATGCAGGTCAAGGTTTGCAGGTATCAAAAACTGTAACCATCACGGCAACAATTGACGGCGTTTCAAAAACGGCGTCGCTAAAAATTAACAGAAATATTATCGGCGACAAAATCAACAGCGTTGAAATCAACGGATATGAGAACATTGCCCTTAATGAAACAAACAAATATACTGCCGATGTAACCCCTGTAAGACTTAACACAAATACAGGCGTTGTGCGTCAGTGGGGATTATATGATTCACAGTCGGGCAAGCTTGTGCTTGCAACGGCAGACACTCCTGCCGATAACGGCTTTGCTTCGATTGATTCAAACGGCAATCTTGTAGCAAGAGAAGTCGGAATAATCAAAATTTATGTTAAGGTGACTTATAATGACACTTCGCTTGAAGCGGAAAAAACCGTTTCATCGGGTGTTCCGATTACAAGTTTTTCTTTGTCAAAAGGCAACGGTTTTATCACAAACTTTTTGACGGGCAGTAGGGATTCGTTCCTTGAAGAGGGTAAGACAGGTCAGCTTAATATAACAAATATTTTGCCGGCAGATTATGCCCCTGATTTGCTCAAAAATGTTGTTTGGAAAAGTTCCGACCCGTCTGTTGCTTATGTTGATGAAAACGGTAAGGTGTTTGGTCTTGATTCAGGCGGACTTACAATTTTTGATGCTAAATCGGTTACAATCACTGCGATTATCGGCGGTGTGTCATCATCTGTGACTTTTAATGTCAGAGGTGCATCCGTAAATAATCTTGTAAGTGCTTCAATTTCGGGCAACGATTATGTTGTAAAAGATTTTCCGAGAGAGTATTCTGCAATATTTTCTCCGTCAAGAATCAGCGTGAAAAATATTCATTGGGGACTTACAACCGATGACGGCAGCCGTCCGTGGAATTCAAGCTGGAGCAGTACATCGGGCAATACCGAAAACAGCCTTGCAACTGTTGATTCAAACGGTAAGGTATACGGAAAATCGGCAGGCACAACAACTCTTTGGGTCTTTGGCAGAGAGGGTACAACTTCGTTAAGCGGTTCTTTTGTCGAGGCTTCAAAACAAATTCAGGTTGTTGAAATTCAGCCAAAAAATATAGCGGTAATCGCACCCGAGAAGTATGATTATGTCGAGGGCGAAACAAAACTTGATTTGACAGGCTTAAAGGTTTCTGCAACATATGACCGCAACGAATTGGCAAATTATTATCCCGATGCCGAAAGTTACGGCGATTCTGTTATCAGCGTTGATGTTAACGATTATGAAATTAGCGGATTTGACCCAACTTTGATTGACAGAGAACAATATGTACTTGTAACTCTCGTCAGGGCCGGCGAGCAGTTCCGTGCGGTATTTCCTGTTAAGGTGAATTCAAAAGCCGTTGAGTCAATTGATATTACCGCTCCGAGATACGCATATATTGAGGGTGTGAAAGAACTTGATTTGAGCGGACTCAAAGCATATGCAAATTACAGCAATGCACCTCGTGAGGAAGTTTTTGATTACAAGGTTGATGAATCTTCTGTTGATTTTACAAAGCTTAACGAAGAGCAAACTGTTAAGGTAACCTACGAGCATTACGGTCGTTCGGCAACAGCCGAGTTCCCGATTATCATTTACGGAAAACCTGTTGTGTCGGTTGATACATCAAATTATGACGGCTCGTGGACGAGCAGTGATGTTACATTTACTTTAGACAGTACACATCAATTGGACGGCGTTAAATATTACTATAATGTTGACGGTGGTGAATGGAACGAAATTAACGGCAATTCTTTGACTGTTTCTGAAAATACAGACAGCGTATATACATTTAAAGCCATTAACAGTGCGGGAATTGAAAGCGAAATCACACAGCCGTATACGGTTAAAATCGACAAGATTGTTCCGTCATTCACTCTTGTTCAGGATAATACAAATCTCACAAATCAGTCGTATTCTGTAAGAATTACAGATTTGAATGTCGGCGCTTCAGGCGTTAAGGCGGTTTATCTCAACGGTGATGTGCTTGATGACCAAACGCAGTTTGCAGTCAGCGAAAACGGCAAATATACGGTCAAAATTGTTTCAAATAGCTTGCTCGAAAGTGAGCAAACCGTGACCGTTGAAAATATTGATAAACAAAAACCGACCGTAACGGAAGTATCGGTTTCACACAAAGACACAAATGATTTTGCAAGATTTGTAAACAAGATCACTTTTGGTATGTTCTTTAATAAAACCACTCAGCTTACAGTAACGGCAGAAGATGAGGGCGTTGCAGGTGTTGACAGAATTGAATATCGATTTGTTGATGAAAACGGCACACCGCTCGGAGATTGGGCTGTGTATGATAATAATAACAAGCCTACACAGGACGCCGATTTTAAGGGTTATGCCGAAGCAAGAGCGATTGATAAGGCGGGTAATATTTCCGACAGTAAGCTGACAGGCGGATATGTTATTGATACCGAAGCACCTACGGATATAGTTGTAACTTCCGAAGCAGACGGTGAAATTTACGAAAGTGACAGTTGGACATCCAAGAATGTTACAATCAAACTTTCATCAACCGCTTATTCGGGAATTTACAGATACTATTACAGCCTTAACGGCAGTGAATGGACAGAAATTGACGGCGATACTATCACCGTAAAGAATCAGGGCATATGGAATTACAGATTTAAAGCTGTTTCTTATTCAAATAACGAAACGGTTACAACGGATGACTTTGTTGTTAAAATCGATAAAACCGAACCTGTTGTTCGTGTCGATTTTGAGGGCACATTCGGCAGATGGACAGCCGATCCCGTTAAATTCAGTATGACTATACTCAATCAGGCAATTTCGGGTGTTCGTTATTATTACAGCACCGACGGCGGTAAATCCTGGATTCAAGCCGAAGAAGGCTCTGTAATTACTATCGATGAAAATGTAGATGCTTCATATATATTCAAAGCAGTTAACGGAGCAGGGGTTGAAAGTAATTATTCCGACAGTTACCGTGTAATGATAGATACTGTTGCACCTACTCTTGAGTATACCCTTGAAACAGAGAATAAAACAGATTCTCCGTACAATGTTTTCTTTAAGGTTAATACCGGTCGCTCCGGACTCAAATCCGTCAGTGTAAACGGTGAAGATATAACGGGCAAAGATTCGTTTGAGGTTGCGGAAAACGGCAAGTATGTTGTCGTAATGACAGCTAATAACGGACTCACATCAACAGAGGTTATTAAGATAAATAATATCGCTGTGGCTGAAAAACCTGTTCTTTATGTTACACCTTCGGGTACAATCGGCAGTGAAACCGACCAACTTGTCTGCTTCAATCTTTCCTCACCTAATTGCGGTGATGGTACGGTTTATTATTACAATGACGGCAACGGCTGGAAAGAGGTTGATGGCGATACATTTGTTGTTTCAAGGGCAGGCAATTACAAGCTTCGTTTTAAGGCTGTAAATAACGGTCTTGAAAGCTATCAAAGTCCGGAATATAATGTATCTCTTACAACAAGCTATTACAAAACCGTGTTTAAAACAACAGTTCTTGAAAATCCGACTTCAACGGAGGGTACTGCGGTTCTTCAAGATGTCAAGATTTATGTTGATGACAAACTTATCGGTACTACCGATATAAACGGTGAAGTGACATACTGGCTTGTTGAGGGTGAGCATAATGTTTTGTTTGATAACGGAACATTTAACAGAACTCAAACCGTTGTTATGACCGATGACGGTGAGCTTAATGTTCCTATGGTTGCACTTGATCTCAATAAAGACGGTGTTGTAAATGCCAAGGATTATGTAATGCTTAGAGATGTTACCGACCCACAGCTTTCAGCTCTTTATAATGAAATATTTATGAATTTCTATAATGAAAGCGAAGACACATTTACTTATCAAAATCAGTCTTAAAGGAATTTTATGAAACTTTATATTAAACAAAGAGTGTTTTCATTTGTCGATAAATTTTCGGTTAAGGATGAAAACGGAACAGATAGGTATTTTGTTGAGGGGCAAATCATCTCACTTGGCAAAAAGCTTCATATTTTTGACAGTGAGCATAATGAAATTGCACTTGTTAAACAAAAAATCGTTTCTCTGCGACCTAAATTTGTTGTTGAAGTAAACGGTGAAGAAGTAGCTGAAATCGTTAAAAAAATTACATTCTTTAAACCTCAATATTATGTTGAAGGCTTGGGATGGAATGTTGAGGGTGATTTTTTTGCTCACGATTATGTTATAGAATCAAACGGAGCAGAGGTTGTATCTATTCATAAAGCGTGGGTGAGCTGGGGAGATACTTTTGAGCTTGATATTGCCGACGGTAATGATGAGGTTACGGCTTTGGCGGTTGTACTTGCTATTGATGCGGTTCTTCACAGTCAAAACGCAACGGCTTCAGCACAGTTCGGTAACATTTAAGTAAAAGACGGTTACGGAATATTTATCCGTAACTGTCTTTTTTATGTACTTTTTACTAAAAATGTGCTATAATTATAAAACGCCGTTTGTATAAAATGACAATAATTTATAATTTTCAAAAAAACTTCAAAATTTTTTTGTTATATTTCGGATTTTTGCGGACTAATTAGTGAAGGGCAATAAATTGATGTGAAAGGAGGAGTTGCTGTGGGGAAAAGTAAAGCGGATATTTTGCTTGAAGAATCCTTTGAGCAGTATAGCAAGGCTATTGAAAAGTTTTGCTATGTAAGGCTCGGCGAAGCGTCGGATTACGCTTCCGATTGCTTGCAGGAAACTTATTGTTTGTTTTACCGAAAACTGCTTGACGGTACAGAATTTGAAAATCCCAGAGCATTCCTCTATAAAACAGCCAATAATATGGTGCTCAAGGCAAAGGAAAATTATTATAAAAATGCCAAACGCACCAAGAGCCTTGATGAAGCGGAAAATATACCGACATACATAGAAGAAAGTATAGAAGATAAAATTGAAAATAATGATGTTGATATAGATTTTGCAAAATCACTTCTTCTGTCGTCGCTTGATGATGACGAACTGATACTTTATCAAATGAAGTATGTTGAGCGATTGTCATTAAAGGAAATAAGCGATAAAATACATATTTCGCCGTCGGCAGTAGCAATGCGAACATCACGACTGCGAAGTAAGGTTAAAGAACTTGTAATACCAACCTTAACGGAAATTAGGAAAGGAGGCAGTTAAAAATGAATGTAACGGTTAATAATAAAACTCTGTCACTTCTTGTAAACGACTTGAAGTCAAACGACGATATTATTGAATTTTTAAATTCTGTCATTGATGAAGAATTTGAAAAAGAAACACCTGATTGTGATTTAATTAATGATTGTATTGACGCCATTGCAAGCCTTGACGATGATGACAGCAAAAAGCCCGTTCTTCATATTGCCTTAACTCCCCAAACTATCAAAAAAATCGTTAACCCACATCGTTCATCATGGAATAATTTAAACAGAGCACTTCGTGTAGCTATAATAGCCGCAATTATTGCAACAGGTACAGTAAGCGTTAATGCCGCAGTTAATTCCGTAACGGGAGTAAATCTTATCAAAGAATTAGCTTCAGCTGTTGTTGAAGTGTTTACATCTTCCGATGATGAAAAAAATAAACAAATAAAAACAGAAAAACCAATAAAATCCAAAAAGCAGAGTAATAAAGATTCGGAAGGATCAAACGTTCAGATTGCAGAAGATGTTGAAAAAAATGAGTCGGCAGCTTCAACTTCGGACGATACTTCAATTGATAATAAAATAATTGATGATTCGCCTCAAGCTGTAAGTAATTCTTCATATAATAAAACAGATGTTAAAACCGATGATAAACCGCTGATTACCAGACCGAGTGTATCTTATGCACCGTCGGTTGACAATGGTAAAGACCCTGAGAAAAACGACAATAATAAAGATAACAACGATATACCTTCAAAAACTTTTAAAGGTGTAGAAGCACAATATGCTTCAATGAAGCGTAATCTTGTAATTGGCGAAACCCTTGATTATACAGGTATGACTGTTTATGCTGTTTACAGTGACGGTTCAAAAGAGCAGATAAGTCTTAGCGATTGTACCTATCAAAAAGCGTTTGATACCTCGAAAGTCGGTGACTATACTCTTCAGGTTCAGTACAAATCGGCTGTTTTCAATTTCGGTGTAACTGTTCGTCCGGATGAAGAAACACGATATAGCAGTATTTGTTCAAATGATGAATTTGATTATCTTCTTGCAGATAAGGGTGCATATATCACAAAATACAAAGGAAGTTCTGATGTATTGACGCTTGATTATGTAGACGGAAACAGCGTATATGCATTAAGTCCAAAATTGTTTGAGTCAGGCGGTATAAAAGAAATCTCATCTTCAACTGTCACCAAGCTTTATGATTCTGTATTTAAAAACTGCAAGAGCCTTGAAAAGGTCAATATGCCAAATTGTAATGTAATCGGAAGCGAAGCATTTAACGGCTGTGAAAATCTTTTTGATTTTACACTCGCCGATACGCTTACTTCAATAGGCAACGGTTCGTTTGCAAAATCAGGTATTGAATCTGTAACTCTCGGCAGTAAAATTACAAACATTCCGGAATTCGCATTTTCTGAATGCTCGGCATTAATTGAGGTAAATATGCTCGGTAAAGTAACAAAAATAGGCAACAATGCATTTTCCGAATGTTCGTCGCTTATGAATGTAAACGGTACGGCTTACATTTCGTCTGTAGGTGATTTTGGATTTTATTCGTGTGAAAATATGGAGTTTGATGCTCAACCTACACGGCTTCATTCGGTTGGCAATTGCGGTTTTGCTATGTGTAAGACTCTTGATTTGGGAGAACTTTACGGTCTTGTTTCAACCGGAGTACAGGCATTTCAATATTGCAGCAATATTGACAGTGTTTGTATTTCGGGAGATGTAACCACCATTCCGAATGCGGCATTTCAGGGTGCTCATATCAAGGAACTTGTTATTGAGGAGGGCGTTGAGGTTATAGAACCTTACGCTTTTATGAGCACTCTTGTTAAAGAAATTGAGCTTCCACGCTCTGTTACCGAAATTGGTACATATTCTTTTTACACTACCGCACTTACAGCGGTAAAAGGTGGAGAAAATGTACAAACTGTTGGCTCTCGTGCATTTTATCCGTCAAGGCGGTTGACGATTTATGCCAACAGTGAAAATGCTCTTGTGCGGTTTGCCCGTGATAATAATATAAAATTCATTGTGGGCAACAGAGGCGAAGAGCAGGAGATATAAGAGAGGAGATACAAATATGAAAAAGTTTTTATCTGTATTATTAAGTATAATTATGGTTTTGTCGGTTTGTCCGCTTACAGCACTTGCGGAGGAGGTTGTAGCCGCTTATGAAAGCAATACGGCGGAGGGCGAAACCGGCTCTGCAATCGAACCGGACCAAACTGACCTCGGAATAAATGTATCGGCATCCGGCAGTAATGATTATTGCACCTGGTCATATGATTCCGAAACAAAAACCATGACGATTAACGGCAAACTTATAAAAGGTATGCCCGATGGGGAATATCCAAATGCACTTCCTACATATACCGTTGATGAAAGCGGCAATAAGGTGTTTGCCTATTTCGGATTTGAAAATCTTATTTTCGGCAGTGATGTCAGAGAATTTGAGTTGGCTTATATTAATAAAAGTTATTATCCGAATTTGAAGTTTGTTTCGCTTGAAAATACTAAGGTTACCGTTATCGGCGAAAAGTTGTTTGAATGTTGCAATGCAAGTGAAATTAAACTTCCTGAAAATTTGGAAGACATTGGTGATGACGCTTTTCATTCAAGCAATATTGATAATATTGTGATTCCGTCAAAGGTAACGCATATCGGTGCTTCTGCTTTTGCTGAGTCAGCTGTGACAACAGTTTCTTTTGGAAACATTCATGCAACGGTAGATGATTATGTTTTTAAAAACTGTAAATATCTTACATCGGTTGATATGCAAAATGCAGTCTTAACTTCAGGTAACGACACACCTATGGTTCCGAAGGGAATTTTTATGGGTTGCACAATGCTTAACGATGTAAAACTTAATGATAACATCAAAACAGTCGGTTCATCGGCATTTAGCGGTTGCTCATCGCTTGAATCTGTCAGCATTCCTAATGCAGATATTATTCAGTTTAACGCATTTACAGATTGTACAAAACTTTCAAATCTTAACAGAAATTCGGATAAGAAAATAACTATCGGTCAGTTCGCATTTTCCGGTACCTCATCACTTCAAAACGAAGATTTTAATAATATTGTCGGTCTCGGCCAATATGCATTTCAACATTCTGCTGTTCAAAATTGTACAATATACAGCTACGGCTCAGAGGAGAACGCCGGTGAAAATGCATTTTATTGTGCTAAAAATTTGAAAAATGTAACAATTAAAAATAATTATATATCCAACTATATGTTTTCGAGAGCTGTTGTTGATACTGTAAATTTTGTATCCGCTGCCAAAGACATGATATATTTTTATACCTATTGTTTTGCAAATGCTACGATTAAAAATATTAATATGAGTTTTCCGGAGGAAAGCACCATTAAAATCGGTTCTTATGCCTTTTCAGGAGCAAACTATATCGGTTCAAAGCCGTTAAAATTTGAAAGTGAAGGTTCTGTCACTATTAACAAATGTTCGTTTAAGAAATTTAACGGCGAAGTTGATTTTTCCGATTGCTATATTTCAAAAATATCATTGGAGGCTTTCCGTGAATCAACGATTTCAAAATTTGAAGCACAAGTCGGAGATAAAGTTGATAATTATGCTTTTTCGGATTGCGGCAATCTCACCTCTTTTGTAAATACTGAATACAGAGCCGGAACAGCCTATGGCGATTATGTGTTTAATAACTGCCCAAAACTCACAAAGTTTTATTCGGATACTCCCGAGGGGGATGTAGAGTCAAGCATTGGCAAGTATACATTCTATAACTGTCCTGCGTTGTCAGATGTGAAAATCGGTAAAGTTACGGAAATCGGTATGCATGCATTTGAAAATTGCACTTCGCTTGTATCCTTGTCGTTCCCTAATTTGCAGGTACTTGAAAGCAGTGCTTTTATGAATTGTACTTCGCTTCAAACGATAGATATAGGCTACGCAAATGAAGTACCAAGTTGTGCTTTTAAATGTTGCTATTCGCTTGTAACCGTTAAACACAGCGGTGATGTTGTAAATGTAGCATCTGAAGCGTTTTATTGTTGTCAGGAACTTTTTAATTTTAATACATATACTGTGTTTTATATAGAAAGCAATGCCTTTAACGGTTGTGAAAATTTTGTTCCTAATTCACTTAAAAGGATAAAAACAATCGGAAATAATGCTTTTGAGTCCTGCCGTGCCATTACAACACTTCAATTTGGTGACTTCTTAAAATCAATAGGTGATGAGGCTTTTTCAGATTGTAGCAATCTTACAGATGTGACTTTTTCACCAACCGCTATAAAATTCGGTGAAAATATATTTGAAAATTGTTCAAAACTTAAAAATATGACCTTCAAAGGCTATACTTATGAAATGCCTTCAATGTTGGGAAATGTTAACTTTAGCGATCTTACAATCTACTGCGGTAAAGATACTTCTGCTGAAACATTTGCAAATTCCCATAAAATTAAGGTTGTTAACATTCTGCCTGAATTTTCAATCGGCGGAGATAATCAGGGTAAGTTGGATAACGGTCGCTGGTTTGTTGACAATGGCGTGCTTAAAATTTACGGTTCAGGCAGCGGCGAACTCGGTTCTGTGTTTATGTTAGCAGACGACACCGAATATGCAACCGAAAATCTTATTAGGAATTATAATGTTACAAGTGTTGAATTCCATGGTAATATTACCTCTATTCCTGATAATTTCTTTAGCGGGTGCAGCTTTGATGAACTTACCAGGCTTGAGTTACCAGAATCAATTAAGAGTATCGGTGCAAATGCCTTTAATAAAGTGAAATCAACAAAAGGTTTTGAGGTTGTTATGCCTGCAAATATAGCTTCAATCGGTGACTATGCTTTTGCGAATTCATCTGTATTAAGCTTTGATTTCTCGTTGTGTAAAAATATATACACTCTCGGTGAGGGTGTGTTCAGCGGTAATCAAAAGTTGACTTCAATTGATATAAATACTCCCGCAATTCCTAAAAATGCTTTTTACGGTGATAAAGCACTCACCTCTGTAACGCTTCACAATCAAACTTCAATAGGTGACTCCGCATTTGAAAATACAGGTCTTACTGAAATCAATTTCCCAAATGCCCTTAATTTAATCGGCGATTACGCTTTTAAAAATTCTGCAATTATTGGAGTTTCAATTCCGGCTTCTGTTAAAAAAATAGGTGCAGGTGTATTTACAAACTGCTTGAAGTTGATGAGCGTTACTGTTAATTCACTTGATACGGAATTTAACTTTGCTTCAATTATTTCACCTGAAAATTCGATGGGCTACAGAAGCGACGGCTCCCGTATTTACGGCTTTAAAATTAAGGCAGACCCTCGCAGTAAGGCACATGCCTATTCCGTAAAGGCTTTACTTGATTTGGAACCGATTAAACTTGCATATAACTCTACAGGTTATGTGTCAAAGAATAAAAGTATAAATGATTGTGCTCGTTGGTATTATTATCCTGATGATAATACTTTGCTTATAACCGGTAATTCCGTTGTCGGCGGTACATTTTATGATGAAAATTATAATCCGGTAAACTTTGACAATGTTGATACAGTGAGATTTTTTGATGATGTATCTATTATCGAACCGGGGTGGAAAGCAATTAATCCTAAGAATGTATATATTTCCGAAATGACAAAGCAAATTTCGGATAAAGCATTTGCAGATTGTACAAATCTTCAAGCAATTAATATCCCTGATTCTGTAACAAACCTTGGCGAATATGCCTTCGATAAATGTTCGGGCCTTAAATCCGTAACGATAGGTAAAGGCGTTCAAAACATTTCTGCATTTGCCTTCAGAGAATGTATTAAGCTTCAGGAACTTAATATTCTCGGTGCCGTAATTATCGGAAGAGCAGCATTTAAGGATTGCTCAAAGCTTGTTACACTTAATTTGCCTGACACATTGCAAACTGTTCGTACAACCGCATTCATTAATTGCTATTCTGTTATTCGTATTAACTTTGGCAAAAACTTAAGAATTATTGAAAGCTATGCTTTTGCAAACCTTCCGTTTTGTGATGAAATAAATATTGATTCAAATATTACAAATGTAAGTCAAAATGCTTTTTGTAATACAGGTATTTCAACCAAAGGTATAACTGTCAATTATCTTGACGGTGCAACCTCCGTTTCCCTTAACGGATATAATGACGCAAATATTACAACGCTTAAATTTTCAAAGAAGTTTAAGAATTTACTTGATTACAACAAACTTTCATCACTAAAGGAAATAGTTGTAGAAGAGAATAACGAGAACGGTATTTATTCGTATCAGCATGGACTTTACGATAATACAACTCTTATTCTTGCTCCGCAGAATATTAAAACTCTTCAAATTAAGGACGGAACAACAAGGATTGCACCTTATGCAGCAAGGTATAACAGTTTCAGTATTGCTGTTATTCCTGACGGTGTAACCGAAATAGGAGATAATGCATTTTCCGATTCTTTAACACTTAAGGCTGTAAAATTCCCTAAAACAGTTGAAACAATCGGTAATCGTGCGTTTGAAAATTGCACAAAAATCAAAACAATAAATATTCCAGACCCTGTAAAAACACTTGGTGAGAGAGCGTTTTATAACTGTAAAACGCTTGCTGCGGCTGTTCTTCCGGAAGGTTTGCAGGAAATCAAGAGTGAATGTTTTAATAACTGTAAGAATATTGTTTCGATGGTTGTTCCTCAAAGTGTAAAAACAATCGGCGGCGGTGCTTTTTCAAATATGTCAAGCCTTGAAAAACTTTATGTGTGGAAATCAACAGTTGGTTATGCCATTGTAGGTGATTCGCCAAAAGTCACCGTTTTCACTTTAATAGGTTCACCGACATACGAATATGCCCGTAATTATAAAGTGCCTTTAAAAGGCTACACAGATGAAGAAGTGTTTGCAGATGAATGCTTTGCTGCGATTGAATCACTTGAAAGTTATCTCGGCTATTGTACCGAAGGTCACGGTGATATTGAGTGGTTAACCGTTTATGAACCGGATTGTGAAAATGACGGCTATCGTATCGGTGTATGTGAATATTGTTCTGTTATTCTTAAAGAGGAGCATATCAAAGCACCGGGTCATAAATATCATCAGGTTGCTTACATTAAAGAAACCGAAACTCAACGAGGCATAAGAGTTTTCAAGTGCTTAAATTGCGGTGAAACCAAGACAACATACACAATTCCGACTTCATCGAAAGAACCGGAAGTAGGAGTTTACTATGTTCGAGGCTCGGTTGAAGCTCTTATTAACAGAAATGCAGGTATTTATGAAAACTTCGGTGTTGAAAATGCCAATGTAATTATCGACGGCAATGTAGTTGCACGTACGGATGAATACGGCAGATTTTCATTTGAAATGAAATCCGGTACATATGCTGTAGAAATTGAATACAGCTTTGGATTTAAGAGAATGGTAGGTCTTACGATAACAGACCATGATGTTGTTCTTACCGAACCTATAAGAATTGTTGCTTGTGACTTTAATAAGGACGGCAGGGTGGATTCCGCCGACCAAAATCTGTTTAGAATTATCGTGTCAAGCAAAAAAGGCGATCCTGCATATTTGAGTTATGTTGACCTCAATCACGATGGATATATTAATGCAAAGGATTACTTGATTATTCAATATTTTGAAGGAACGGATGCACTTACATATCCTTATGATGAATTAAATCTTGCTTAAAACGGTATTACGCTATACAGCTTAATATATGGGTAGTTAAGGAGAACAGGGCTGAGAATTCAGCCCTGTTCTCCTATTAAAAAAGTGTTACGGACAAATAAATGTTCGTAACACTTTTCTTATTTGTTTCTGTATTCTTTTAACAGTTTTGCATAATCTTTTGCATTTACCGTTCCGTCTTGAACAACATCAAAATAAGAGTTTGATTTGTTGTAGTAATCAATAAAGCTTATGCTGTATTCATTTTCGCAATTTTCACATCCGATTGTTACATTGTCACCGTCAAAGGTTTTAATTTTGTAACTGTGTCCGAGAGCGTAAAGCTTGTTTGTGTAGGATTTTCCGCACCCTATGCAGGTAAACACGCTGTATCCGTCTTTTTCACAACTCGGTTGCTCAACGATTTTTTCCGTGTAAATATGCTCGGTACATTCAAATGCAAAATTGATTTTAAAACTTCCTGTGTTAATCGGGTTTTTGTATTTAGCCGAAAGATAATATCTTTTGCCTGCCGTCAAATTGTACTCAATGCTGAAATTCAGATTGCTGTCGTCCTTGCCGTCACCGTCGTCATTGTAAGCGATTGCACTCTTTTTCATTGTGCTAAAGTTATCGGAATATGTATAAGTTTGTGCGTCATAAATAAGTCCGAATGTGTCATCACTTGACGATGAAGAAAAGGTGACTGTACAATTCGTTTTCGGAGCAAACGACCAAATACTTTGTCCGTTACCGCTTTTTATTGTTGCATTGCTCGCACCAACGGTAACAGGGGAGTCAAACATTATGTAATTTTGTAAGCAATAGCTTTGTGCATAACTGTTTGCGTCACATTCTGCAACAAAACCGTTTGTAAGATTCATTTGGCTGTTATAGCCGAATGCGTTGTCACCGATTGTTGTTACACTGCTCGGAACAGTTATTGATTTAAGCGTGTCACTGCCTGCAAATGCCGCCGTTCCGATATATGTTAATGTGTCGGGAAGCGTTACACTTGTCAGTTTCTGCTCAAAGCAAAAGGCAAAGTCACCGATTTTCGTTACACCGTTTTCAACAACAATGTTCGATGTTTTATCTTTATAATTGTTCCACGGTACAGTTTCGTAGTTGTCTGCCGTAAAATCTTCTGTGTCGGATTTTATCGTCAGTGTTTTTGTGTTACTGTCGTAATTCCACCCCGATTGATCGGCAAGTGCGGTAGCCGTTCCTGCCGTAACAGCCGAGGCACTCATTATTAAGCCCAAAAGAAGGGCAATCGTTTTTTTCTTATTCATTTTTTGCCCTCCTTAAACAACTTCATATGTTGCTTGCAGTACAAGCTGATTGTTTTCCGATTTAACTGTTTTCCATTCTTTAAACACATAAAACGGAATTTTAGGTGCCGTTACGCCTTCAATGGCTTTATTTGTCAAATCAAGTTCGTTTGCGGAATCGATATATTTCGTTTCAATCACTCTGCCGTTATTGTTCAGCAAAGTCAATTTTATTTTGTCGGCTGGCTCAACTTCATCTTCCGTAAGATAGGCATTTACAACAGCATCTGAGTTTGCAACAATTTGACATACCGCTTCGTTTTGGCTTACTTTTTTTGTTACGCCGTCCTTTGTGACTGTCCATTTTTCAACATTCATATTGTCTGTGCTGTCGCTGATGTCAAGGGTAACAATGTCGCCGTATTGTGCCTGAGTAGTTGAAGTTGTCGGTTCTATAATTTCACCGTTTGCACCGTAAACCAAAAGTTTTATACTTATTGTTCTTACTCTCAAAAGTGCAGAAGCTTCAATTATGTTTTTTGTTGCAGAGTCGAGAGCGGAGCCGTCTTTGTTTTCAATGGCAATCCCGGCAGCACTTTTGGCGTTTGCAATTGCTTCACAATATGCCTCTTTTGATTCATCTGTATATGCTTCAAAGTTTTCCGTTATTGTCAAAAGGGAAGCGTTGTATGCTTCAAGAAAATCATTAAATTCCGAATTTGTATCTGTCGGATTCGTAATGTTTTTCTTTTCCCAATATCCGCACAGATTGTCACAGCAGTAAATGTCGTACCCTTGCTCCGTTGCGGTAGGAGCAACTGTTCTTGAGTAAACCAAATTAGGGTGATTGTTTGGATTTTCTGGCAACAATTCCGTGTAACTGCTGTCACCTCGTACACAGGTGTATTCACCTACACCTTTAAATGTGCAGTCTGCTTCTCTGATAACTGCGTAAGTGTACTCATGACCGAGTGCGTTTACATAACTGCTTTCATCAATTTCTTCATGAGAGCAAACCGAACACCTTTGTGCCGTGTAGCCTTTTTCGGTGCAGGTAGGTGCTACTGTTACCGTTTGGTATGAGTGCGGTGCAAGTTCTGTGTAATTATCTTTGTATGTATCACCGCATTGCGTACAAGTGTAGAGCGTGTAGCCTTTTTCGGAACAGGTGGACTGAATTACCTCACTTGTGTAGTTGTGCTCCGCTTTTTCGGTTTCGATTTGATATACGCCGCCGCAGATGTCGCAAATGCTTTCTCTTATTCCCGGAGAATTGCAGGTAGGATTCTTTATAACATCGCCGAAAGTCAATCTGCAAGCTTCTTCCTTGCTCTCTTCGTTGATTGTAATAACCTGAGTATCTCCGTATTCGGATTTGTTGACGGTAATCGGAGTCCAGTAGTAAACGATGTGAGTCTGTTTTTCCTGAATACCTTTGACGGTAGGTGTGTTCACAATGGCCGATGTGTCTACCGTTTGTCCATCCTCTATAATTACAGAACCCATATTCTGTTTTGATACACTTATAAATTCAACAATGTAGTTGTATTTAAGCCCGTTCATAGCCGATGTAAGTTCTTGGGCTATTGATGTGACCGATTTTGAATTGTATGTTCCCGTGTATCCGTTTTGTGAAAGAACATCTGCCATTGCGTTTTGAGCCTGAATTAACGCTGTGTAGTAGTTGTTCCATGTTTCGGCTGTGTATCGTGTAGATTGAGCTGTTTCGGATGATATGATTTTGTTTTGCTTTCCTGTTTCTTTTGCCGCAGTTAAAGCATTCCTTAAATCGTTGTATGATTCTCTATCTCTTGTCGGAGATGTTACAGAAGTGAATTTACTTACTGCATTTTTAATATTATTTGCACAGGTTGTTACTTTTTCGGCTGTGTTTAATGAATAATCATATGCCGATGGGTCAACAGCAGTTGCCGCATCATATGCCTGCATCAAAGCTGAAAGACCGCCTTGTTTGTAGTACTGTACATTTTTCAGTAAGTTCCTGTTTGAATTTGAGTTGATACTGTCAAGTAAAGGCTTGTAGTTTATAACATAAAATGTTCTTGCGTCAACACCTGAAATGTATTTAACCCATTTTACGGTGTTTCCGTCGGATTTTGTACCGTTGCCGATGCTGAATTGTGTAGGCTTTGCCGCAACAAAGTAATTTCCTCCCTGAAATGCAGCTTGATAACTGATGTTGAAATAATTAGCCATATATCTCATATCGCCCGTAGAAAGAATGATGTTGTTATCGTCGCCGATTTCATAAGCGTTGATTTGATATGATTTTGAAATTACATTGCTGAATTCTCTTGAAACGACATCACCGCGATATTGTGAATTTTTGATGAAAAGTCCACCGTTCTGTCCTCTCATTGCCATATACAAAACTCTTGGATTTGACGGATTTGCGGTTATCGAACTGCTTGTCTTGTAAAATCCTACAAGATACGGAATGTTAGGCGAAGAATTTGTATAAAGATATACACCGTTTTGATAGTAAAAATTCGCTGTTACATTGTTTCCTTCGGCAGTAAAGCTTGTTACAAGAGGATCGTTTGTGTATTCATACCACAAACATCCTGTGTTTAGCGGAATTGTTCCGTTGTCCGATGAAGAAAATTTTGGAGAAATATTCGGAGCAGGAGCACTCCATTCGGTCATAGAATTTACGGCGTTGCTAAGCGTTGTTGTGTATTGAGCAATGCTTAGTGAGGTGACGCCCCCGTATGAATATGCGTCAATGGCTTTTTGTGCGTTTACATAAGCTGTGTAAGCATTACTCATATTTTTGTATATTTTTCCGCTTGCCATTTTGTTTTCAAATTCAGTCATAGCTTTTTTCAGCGGCTGAATTTCTGCAAGGGCAAGGCTCGAAGCGTAATTTATTTTACCGAACTCAATCCAAACATCCGACCATTTGTTTGATGTGTTGCCGTTATTATTTCTGCTGCACATAGCAAGAAATGTGATGTCGTTTTTATTGTTTTGTTTGGCTGCATTAATTGCCGATGTAATATCGAGAGTTACATATTTGTTGTTATTATCGGTGTAATTGTGCTCAATATAACCGACTTTATTATTATCGTTTAATCCGAAAGTTTGCTTAATATAATTTACACTTCCGTTTCCGGCATTATTTGAAATTCCTGAATAAGCAGTGACTTTTTTTGTTTCGGATTTTGGTTTTAGGTACTCCGAAACGCTTGAAGAGTCTACATAATAAATTTCAATTCCGAAATTATCAATTTTTGTTTGATGCCAATTGTCGCTTGTTATTGTAATGCTTGCATAATCACCGACATTTATATTCGTAATATCATAATTCCAAAGACCTACCGTTGTATTGTTTTTCAATGAATCGTTGATTATGTTGAAGATGTTTCCGTTGTATCTTGATGTATCTTCAATACCGCACAGCAAGCCGCTTTTGCTGAATGTAATTTCGCCTTCGCCTGCGCCGAATACGGTTGTCAGACTTGTCGGTATAGCAGAAATTAATATAATCGTTGACATAAATAGAGAAGTCAGTGATTTTAATATTTTTTTATTTTTCATTGCGATTCTCCGTTTGTAATGATTTGTATGCGTATAATGATAGATATTTTATTCTTTTATATTATAAACAATTTATATGTATTGTTCAATTGGCATATTTAACATAATATTAACACAAAAAATAGAACATTCGTCAATAGACATTGGGTGTTTTGATAAGGTATAATAATTGAGATGATAGATATTTTTATAATTTTACAAGTATATTAACCTTAACTTATCTTTATCGGAGAGAAAAATGAAAAAATTCAGTTCAAGAATTATAGCCGTTATATTGGCAGTTGTGCTGGTGTTTACATCGGCGTTGCCTATTTCGGCAAAATCTTTTGCAACAAATTCACTTTTAACAACCGATGTAGGTCCTTCAAATTGGATGAGCGGAATAAAGGATAATACTTCGCTCTCGGATATTACCATTCCGGGAACACACGATTCCGGTACTCAAAATGTAGACCTGCCGATATGGTCAAAAACACAGACACTTTCTATTTCGGAACAGCTTAACATAGGCATTAGATATTTTGATTTACGCCTTGAGCATGTATCCGATGTGTATTATAACGCCCAAATCGTTCATGGCTCTTCAAATTGTTGGAACAGTGGCGGCGGACACCTTACGCTTTATGAGGTGTTGGAAGATATGTACGCTTTCCTTGACCGAAATCCAAGCGAAACAGTTATCGTAAGCGTTAAGCAGGATTACGGAAATGATATTAACGCTCTTGCAAACGATGTTAATACACTCATTGATTTAAGAAGCAAATATTGGTTTACCGGCTCATACACTCCGTCACTCGGTTCTGTCAGGGGTAAATGCGTTCTTGCGACCCGAATAAGTGAAGTCGGAAGAGGTATCAGTCTCAGCTGGGGCGATCAAGGCTCCGACGGCGGTGCTGTGGATTCGGGTTGGATGAAGGTTCAGGACAGATACAAAATGTCGCCTTCATCAAAATGGTCCAATGCCGCAAAACCTATGCTTGATGAAAAAAAGCCGAACGGCGTTTGGTATGTTAATTTTATGTCTACGACCGGTGGCGGTATTTCGGGTGTCGAACCTAATGCGGCAACTATGAAAGGTTATTTCAGAACATATGAAATGATGAATAATAAATGTTACGGTATTATTTGTCTTGACTATGCCGATGAGGATTTAACCTCAAAAATTTACAAGGCAAACGACCTTGTCGCCAAGGCTCAAGCCGACAGCGAAAAAGGGCAGTATTATTACAGGCTTAATTTAAATACATGGGATGATGTTCCATCGTCTTGGCAAAGCGTTTCTTGTAGGCTCTATTATAAAACCAACAACGGAACCGGTGATGTAAAATCCGTTCTTTTGTTTGACCAAACGGATGCTTACAAAGGCTATGCTTTTGTTTCAGCAGTTACAAACAATGATTTTACAGGATATGTTGACGGCTTTCCGATAAAGGTTGAAATGTCTTTTCATTGGACAAACAATGACGGTGTCGGAATTGACCAAAGGTTGTATGTGGGTAACGGACCGGATGATAATTTGACCATGATAGGTAAAAGTACCGTCAGATATACTAATTCAACAAATTCTTCCACAGGTTTTTCTGCCGATGCAAGTACTTATCCGCAGATTAAAACCATTTCTTTTGTCGATAAGTCTGATTTGAATATTGCCGTTCCTGCCGTAGCTTCGGATTCGGTAAATACATACACATTAAAATACAGTATTCGCGACCAATATGATGTTAAGTGGCAAGACGATTCCGCTTCGCTTAGTGCCGATGCGGATTATCCCGGTATAACATTTTCGCGAAATCGCCTTTTGGTAGATAAAAATGCCAATGATATAGCACCTAATACATCCTTCAATGTTTACGCTGCTTATAATTCCGCAAACGGTGTTTTGCGTAGTTCTCCTCGCAGAATAACCGTGTCACCAAACAAAATTCCGTATAAGTTTGTTAATTACAACGGGGATGTTCTTCAGCAAGGTTCCGATTATTCAGGCGTTACGCCGCAATATACCGGTGAAACACCAAAGCGTGAACCGGACGAAAACGGTCATTATACCTTTACATCTTGGACTCCTTTATCTCCATTGTCGGTAAAGAATAATGTTTATACGGCTTTCTTTACCGTCAATAAGCATCTTGTGAGCAAAACCGTTGTTCAAAAGGCGGCAACCTGTACCGAATCAGGTATAAGCACAAACTATTGTACTTGCGGCTATTCTTGGACAAATGTAACTCATGCAACAGGACACAACTATATCACCGTTCATAAAGACCCTACTTGCACCGAGGATGGATATAATAAAGAAGTTTGCCGTGTAGACGGTGATGTTAAAACAAATACCGTATTACCGGCTACGGGTCATGATACCAAAAATGCGGTAAAAGGTGAATATGTTGCTTCTTCAAATGGCGAAAACGGCTACATTCCGTTTTATTGCCCGGTATGCAATGAAGAAATCGTTTCTATTCGAAAATACGATACCGTTAATTGGAGTGCGTATTATGATGCAGTCGGCGTTGTAAACGGAATTATGGTTGATTCTGATTATTCATCTTATAATTCCGAATATGTTGCCGAGTTTGAAGCTGCCGTTGCTGCGGCTCGCAGTATTGAAAATGACGAAAGCAAAAATAATTTGCAATCAAATATTGACGAAGCGGCAAATCAAATCAACAAAGCCGTTGCTGATTTCTGCTCAAAAATCGGAGTGAATTATTATACTCTTAATTTTGTGTTTGATAACGGCGTTAGCCGTAAGCTTACATATAAAGAGGGTACCGCTGTTTCAAATATAGCTGTTCCTGCAAATACGGCAACCGTTATGACTGAAAATACCCACACAATTTACAGATGGGGCACGATTGCAACAGTTACCCAAAACAAAACTTATGTTGAAAGCAGTGTAACAAAGCCTCATACATTCAATACATTTATTTCACCGGATATTGAACATACCGGAAAATGTACAGAAGATGTTACGGTAGAGCACAGATGTATTTGCGGTTATTCATACACCGAGAACAATGGTAAAGGCACTATTCACGACTGGGGTGAGTGGACTTCAAACGGTGACGGAACCCATACTCATCATTGCTTAAATGATAACTCTCATACAGAAACAGACGCTTGTGTTATTAACACCGAAACACATGCTTGTGTTATCTGCTCTTATAAACTTAATGTTTCAAATTATGAATACTATATTGAAATATCCGAAAAATTGTTGAATTCAGATTCAAAAAAATATTCGCCTGAAGCATTGGAAAAACATAAGGCTGTTGTTGAAAAAGCAAAAGAAGATTTTAATAATGCTGATACTCAGGCTAAAATTGACAACATCTCGTCTGCTTTGTCTGTTTCGTGTATGAATGTTATGATGACAACAAGGTATTACCATGTTAAGTTTTCATATGTTATTGATGATGAAACAGTTGTTGAAGTTACATCTTCGGATGATTTGTATGACAGTTCCGTTACCTTTGAAATTCCGTCCGATGTTTTACAAAACAGAATTGTTGAAAAGTGGACCTTGTATAATGCAGACACCGATACAATTACAAGATGTGCGGAAAATGTAACATCACTTACCTTTAATGTAAGCGACAATGTAGAATATATTGCTTATATTAAAACGGAAAAGAACGATGCTTCTCAAAAATCGACCGTCACTCTTCTTGATAACGACGGCAGAGTTACACAAACTCTTGAAATTGAAAATGGGGAATACAGCATTACCGTTGACGGTGCAACTTTAACGATGACAAGCGGTGACAAAGTATATACCTTTACTGCAAAAAATGTTGCTTTCCGTAAGGTGACCGGATTTTCAACAGATAATGCTCCTGTTCCTGATATGATTTCGGTATCATCCGATATTACTATAAACACATTATATACATAATTTATTTTGAATAGGCAGTTAGTTATAATAAGTTATTTTTACGATAGAGAAATTTATGATAGAAATTGATAATAACAGCAGAGTTCTGTTTTTCGGTGACAGTGTAACTGACATAGATTTTAATCGTCAGTATGACCATTTGCTTCACGGCAAGCAGGTTTATGCCCTTAATATTGGCGAAGAAATCAAGAAAAAGTTTCCGAACGCCGAGGTGTTTTACAAGGGGATTGTTGATGATAGAACCTACAATCTTTGCAATAGAATGGACGATGATTGCATTGCGCTGAAACCGAATGTTGTGATTATGCTTGTCGGCGGAAATGATGCGTGGGAGGAGTATTCTCCCGAATTGTGCCCACCGCCAAATCAAACTTTGGAATCAAATATGGATGAGCTTTTTGGTAGAATGAAAAATGAACTTGATGATGTTCAAATCCTTTATGTTCTTCCGTTTTTGGTTGATACGCTTGAGGAGTTTCACCCGTTTATCAAAACGCTAAATCGGTTTAGAAAACGACTTAAATTGTCGGCACAGGCAAACGGAATAGAAATTCTTGATTTGCAACCCGTGCTTGATGAAACACAAAAAACATTTTCTCCGCAGGAACTTTCAGCCGATTCGTTTCATCCAACCGACCTTTGCCACAAAATTATTTCCGATGAAATATTGAAGCATTTATCTCTTGACACGGAATAATCTGTGTATTATAATATTTTTCGGAAAAAAGGGAGTAGTTAGCATTTGCATTGCAAATGTTGCATAGGTCGTCAGTACGGGAAAACCCGGTCTGTGCAGTTCCAAATGGTATTAACAAGACTTTTGCCGTTTTATTACGGCAAAGGTCTGTTTTTTTAATACGCAAAGGAGGATTTTATGGAAACAATACTTTTAAGAGCATCTGTTTTGCAGGAATTCGCCAATCTTTTCTCCAATATCGGAGAAATAAAATGGCAAATGGTTTTGATGTGGGCAGTCGGTGGATTGCTCGTTTATCTTGCAATTGCAAAAGAGATGGAACCAACACTTTTGTTGCCGATGGGCTTCGGCACAATTCTTGTCAATTTGCCTTGGTCGGGTGCAATCACTCAACCCGGAGCAGAGGAAGGACCGATTGACACCTTGTTTAACGCAGGTATAGCCAATGAGCTGTTCCCGTTGTTGCTGTTTATCGGTATCGGTGCAATGATAGACTTCGGTCCGTTGCTTAAAAATCCGTGGTTGATGCTTTTCGGTGCTGCCGCACAGTTTGGCATATTCTTTACATTCTTTGTTGCAAGCTTTTTCTTTGATGTCAATGACGCCGCTTCAATCGCCATTATCGGTGCGGCAGACGGTCCGACATCAATCTTCGTTGCAAATGAGCTTAACTCCAAGTACCTCGGTGCAATTATGGTTGCGGCATATTCGTATATGGCTCTTGTGCCTATTGTTCAGCCTCCTGTTATCAAGGCTGTCACAACCAAGAAAGAACGCCAAATCCGTATGAAGTATTCGGCAGGCGATGTATCAAAAACAACCAAGATTTTGTTCCCGATTGTTGTTACTGTTATTGCAGGCCTCGTTGCTCCAAAATCGGTTGCTCTTGTCGGCTTCTTGATGTTCGGCAATCTCATCAGAGAATGCGGCGTGCTCAATAATCTTTCAGAAACCGCACAAAATTCATTTGCAAATATCATCACAATTCTTTTGGGTATCACTGTTGCAGGCAGAATGAACTATAAGTCTTTCGTTCAGTGGGACACAATTTTGATTCTTGCCCTCGGTTTGGTTGCGTTTGTATTCGACACAATCGGCGGTGTTGTGTTTGCAAAGTTCCTCAATTTGTTCTTGCCAAAGGATAAAAAAATCAACCCTATGATTGGTGCGGCAGGTATTTCCGCATTCCCAATGAGCGGTAGAGTTGTCAATCAAATGGGACTTAAAGAGGATAATCAAAACTTCTTGCTTATGCAATCAATCAGCGTTAATGTTTCGGGTCAAATTGCTTCTGTTATTGCCGGCGGCTTAATCCTGACTCTTGTATCTTAATAAGGAGGGAATATAATGCAAAATTTATTTATTTCTCTTTTAACGGTTTTTACAATGGCAATTCACGCAAATAGCTGGAAAACTTCACTTCCTGTTGTTTTGTACGGAATGCTCGGTATATTTATTGTTATCGGCGTTATCGTTCTTGTAACTTACTTGCTTAATAAATCCACATCTAAGAAAAAAGATGATTCGGATAAATAGTTTTTTATAACATAAACAAAAACGGAGAGGCTTGAACCTCTCCGTTTTACTTTTCTGTTTATTTATTGCATTTTTGCTTCACGCTTTGCTTCAAGCTCTTTTTGTGCTTCTTCCTTTACCTTGCCGGTATAGTCGTTGAAGAACATAGGAATGATTGTAAGCAAGAATCCGATTGCCGGAACAATTGTTACAAGAGCAACAAGCATTTTTTGTGTACTCTCCGATTGCTGGAAGAATATTTGTCTGCCCGCAATATCCACAAGTGATTTGTCAACAGCCTTAAAGTCTGTTTTGGCAAGAATTTGACCGAATACAAATGTTGCAACAGCGGCGTTAACCTTTGAAAGGAAGGTCTGGAATGCAAAGCACACACCCTCTTGGCGTTCGCCTGTTTTCCATTCAAGATAGTCAACTGCGTCGGCAATGAGTGCATAGGTGATTACATTGTAAATACCGAGCGGAAGACCCATCAAGAAAAGGAATACCCACAAAACATAAATGTTAGCCTTTGTTACATCGTGAGCCATTACCAAATAGCAAAGTGCGTGTACAACCATGCCGAAAAGTGCAGAACCGATGTAGATTTGCTTGAGTGAAAATTTCTTTCTGAGAACAGGGAAGATGGCCATAGCCGGTACCATACCCACGCCGATAGCAACTGTGAGTGTTGTTACGATGGTTCCGCGAGGAATCCAAAAATCGTAAGCCGCAGCGGCATCAACATTGTCAACAAGTGTTGTTTGAGCACCCGGTAAGAAGTCCTTGAAAATCTGTGTAAAGTCTGTGTAGTTTTGGATGATAACATAGTTGCCGATGTAGTCTGCACATTGGTTTGCAGTAACCATTGTTGAACCGAGAACAGCAGCAAAAATAACGATGATGAGGAGCTTGTTTTTGCCAAGAACAACAAATGTTTCCTTAAATGACGGTGTGTGATCCATCTTTGGAACTCTTTCCTTTGAAACAAAGAAAATGAGAATAGAAAGTGCACATCCGAGAACAGCAAAGATTACACCTGAAAGGAAGAAACCCTTTGTGTAGCCCATATTGCTCTGGTAAAGAATCGGAACAAGAAGTGCAGGCAAAATACCGCCGAATGTAGAACCGAGTCTTGCGGTTGAGATAAATGATGTTCTTTCGCTTTCAAGCGGTGTGATAACCGATGAAAGTCCCCAAAACGGAACATCCTGTACCGTAAATGCAACACCCCAAAGAATGTATGTAACAAGTGCCCATACAAATGCAGCCTTTGAACCTTCTTCGAAAGGTGCAGAGAACAATGCGATTGTTGTCAATGCAATCGGCACAGGTGAGAACAAAAGGTAAGGACGCATCTTGCCCCATTTTGACTTTGTTCTGTCAACAATCATACCCATTACAGGGTCGTTGAGTGCGTCAAAAATTCTGCCGATAAGAATAATTGTTGTGCCTTGTTTAAGTGTCAAGCCTGCTCCGTTTTGGAAAAATACGAGAGTAAACATTGACATAAGTGTGTATATGCCTGAACGGCCGAACGCACCCACTGTAAAGCAAATACGCTCTTTCATTGTTAAGTATTTTTTCTGCTCCATTAAATCTTCCTCGCTTTTACTGCCGGCATAATAATAGGTTTATCCTCACCGACATTCATCATTTCATCAATAAGCTGTTGTTTCAATTCTTCACGAACTTTTGCATAAGCCTTGTTTTTGATAAGATTATGCTTTTCAATCGGGTCTTTTTCCAAATCGTAAAGATAATCCTCAAAGTAAACTTTTGCCTTTGCGTGAATATATCCGCAAGGACTTGCGTCTCTGATTGAATATTTGTATTTGTCGGTTCTGATAGCTCTTGAGTTTGAAGCCTCGCTGACCTGAATAAATACATTCTTTCGCGGCGGCTCTTCACCGCTTACTTGCTTTGCAAGGTCGATACCCATATACTGCTTTGGAATATCAATGCCTGCCATAGCCATAAGTGTCGGCGGAATGTCAATGAGTGATGAAAGCCTTGTTTCTCTTTTGCCACCAACAAATTCGCCGCCCTTGATGATGAGCGGGGTATGTGTTGCACTTTCGTGGCAAGAACGCTTGTATTCAAGGTTTCTTGTTTTAAAGTGACTGCCGTGGTCGGAGGTATAAATAATGATTGTGTCATCATAAATGCCCTCGTCTTTAAGCTTTTGTACAAGTCTGCCGACATTGTAGTCAAGTCTGTTAATGGCCGACATATAGTCAGGGTACATTTCTTTGTAGTCGCCCTTCATAAATGTCAAATCATCGGGAAGAGGATAGTTCTTGTAGTCGTCTATTGTTTCTTTGAATCCCTCATAGCAATGATGGTCGTTTTGGTGGTGCGGCTCAAGCTGGCTGATGAACATAAAGAAAGGCTTATCCTTATCTCTTTTTTCTATGTATTCGGTTGCATAGTCGTTTATGCAGTCCGCTCTGTATCCGGTAAAGTCGATTTTGTTGCCGTTTTCATCAAATATAAATCCGTCATATCCGTGTGATGTAAATTCCAAAACATCGGCACCACGGAAGTATTGATATTCACCGAGTCGCTCTTTTGGAATTGCAGTTGCTTCGCAGTGCATACCAATGCCCGGTAATCTGTCCGATGCCAAATGCCATTTTCCGATGTACGCCGTTTGATAGCCTGCATTGTTGAAGTAGTGTGCAAGGCTCGGAGTACCGTCAGGAAGCGGAATACCGTTCCAATAACAACCGATTTGTGTTGCATAAAGTCCCGATTGCAGGCATGCTCTCGCAGGTCCGCAAACAGGCTGACAGGTGAAGTTGTTTTCAAACATAACGCCTTCGCTTGCCAACTGCATCAAATTAGGAGTTACTCGGTCGTTAACCGTGTCCCAACGCTGTTGATCGGAAAAATAGAATATAATGTTTTTTTTCTTCATAATTTTCCCCTTTATTTTTGTTTACCGTGCGATAAATCCTGCTATTGCGTTGTAAAAGTTAACAAGTGCAACGCAGGTAACAATTACGGTAAATATTTTTTGTATAACTTTCTCATTAACCTTTTTGTTCATTTTTGCACCCACAATACCGCCGAGAGCCGCACACAAAATTGCAACAATAAGTGTAACAACATCAAACTTTGGTATTGTATGTGTAACCCCAAGGGTAATAAGCTTTGAAAGCTGACTGAAAAAGATTGTGCCAACGCTGTAAACGGCAGCCTCTTTTACGGTCATAGAGAAGAACAGCACCAAAAATGCAACATTGATAGGACCACCGCCTACTCCCAAAAACGATGCGATAAATCCGAGAGTTAAACCGACAATAATGATAGGCACAGGTTTTGTGAGTTTGAAGCTCTTTGCATTTTTTGTGTTTACATATATAACGGATGCCACGAGTAATATGCCCAAAACAAGTCCTTGAATACTCTTTAGCAGTGAGTTGTTGAAAAGCGTCAGGAAGTAGTCAAACAGCTTTGAACCGCAAATGCCGCCGACAACAGCACCTATTGAAAGATAAACGATTATGCCAAATTCGATTTTTGTCTTTGCTCTGATGTGCTTAATAGTTGAGGTTATGCTCATACTGAACACGGCACATGCAGAGATGAAGTTAACAACCGCAATTGTATCGTGACCGATTAAGTCAAGCAACGGCTTGATGATTACTCCGCCGCCAAGACCTACAAACGCACCAAAAAATGTTGCGGCAAAAATAACAACCGCATATATTAAACAAAAAGCCATTTTATCTCCAATTCTATTTGTTTTAATTCGTTGACATAAATCCGTCCGATTGATATAATCAATCTAAGGATGGTTGATTTTATGCCTATTTCAGTTATGATAAAGCCGTCGTCATCGGCTTGTAATTTAAAATGTGAGTACTGTTTTTATACCTCTCTTGCCGAAAAACGAGATGAGGCGTTCAAAGGATATATGAACGAAAAAACAGCTCAAAATGTTATCAAAAGTGCTCTTGAATATGCCGATTCAACAGAAGTGATTTTTACATTTCAGGGCGGTGAACCTTTGCTTTCGGGCATAGACTTTTTTAGGATGTTCATCAAAAAAGAACAAGAACTTAACACCAAAGGTTCAAAGATAACAAATTGTATTCAAACAAACGCAACGCTTATTGATGAGCAGTGGTGTGAGTTTTTTAAATCAAACAACATCCTTGTCGGTGTATCGCTCGACGGCGACCGTGAACTCAATTCCTACCGTATTTATAAGGACGGCAGGGAATCGTTTGACGATGTTATGTCGGCAATCGAACTTTTGAAAAAATATAATGTGCAGTTCAATATTTTGAGCGTCTTGACTTCTCAACTTGCTCAAAATTTCAGAAAATCATACCGATTTTTTAAAAGTAACAATCTGCACTTTTTGCAGTATATCCCATGCCTAAAGGAATTTGGCGAGGAAAACAGCGAATACGCAATGTCTGTTGACGATTATGCAAGCTATTTGAAATCGGGATATAAACTTTATTTCAACGATATAAGCCGAGGCACGCAGATGTCAATCCGCCAGTTTGATAACTATCGACTTCTTATGCAGGGCAGACCTGCCGAGCAATGCGGAATGAACGGCTTTTGCTCCGAGCAATTTGTTGTTGAAGCTGACGGCTCAACTTATCCGTGCGATTTTTATTGCATAAACGAATGTTACCTCGGTAATATAAATGAGGTTTCATTTTCAAAAATGCGTGAAAGCGAAATCTTCAAATCTTTTGTAAAATCATCATATGCCGTTGATGAAAAATGTAAAGAATGTCGATATTTTACTCTTTGCAGAGGCGGCGGATGTAAGCGAAACAGAGCTTCTGCCGACTACTGTGAGGCATATAAAATGTTTTTTAAAGATATAATCTGTTTTTAAAGCCAGTAAATATTATACAGTTTTTTATATATAAAGTCAACGAATATAAAAATTTGTACATACCGATACAATATGTTGATAATTTACAGTTTATTTGTGCTTATACAAGTGTATAATTATCTATTTTGTATATTGACACCCATATTACATATTGTTATAATACATTATACAATTTGTTATTGAAAGGATAACACTATGAGCAGAAAGATGAAGCACAGCGAAAAGCTTGCTTATAAATACAAATTCCTGCGTGAAAAGATTATTGAATCCTATCGCAGGGGATGTAAAATTCTTAATATTGTAAAAATCATATTTTCTGTTATATTTGTGATTTTCAGCTTGATTGTTGCATCGTCTGTTAAAGATTCAAACGACAAAACCGCCTGGCTTATTTGGTGGGTTGTTATTATATTTGTTGCGGTTGCAGTCTTTACAATTACAGATTATTGCAAATATCTTGTAAAAGATAAGGTCATACCGTATTTGCTTGACGATGACCAACTTGAATTTGGCGAATACGACATTTTTAAGGACGATGACGAAGAAGACAACGAAGAAGAGGAGGACGAAGAAAAATGAAAAATATATTCAAGATTTTCAAAAGAGATATGAAAAATATATTTACCAATTCAATGGCTATTATTCTTGCTGTCGGCGTTGCTCTTTTGCCAAGTCTTTATGCGTGGTTCAATATTTATGCAAACTGGGACCCTTATGGCAAAACAGGTGCTATGAAAGTTGCTGTTTGTAATGAAGATGAGGGTGCGACATATAAGAAACTTGAAATTGCCATCGGTGACCAAATTTGTGATAATTTAAAGGGCAACGATTCTATTGATTGGCAGTTCGTTTCAAAAAAAGACGCCGTAAAAGGTGTTGAAGCAGGCAGATATTATGCCGCTATTGAGATTCCGAGCGGTTTCAGTAAAAACCTTGCGTCTATTGTTACCGAGGATTATGAACGACCGCAAATTGTTTATTATGCAAACGAAAAGAAAAATGCCATTGCAACAAAAATCACCGACAAGGTTGTACAGACTGTTCAAACAACGGTTAACGAATCGTTTGTAACAACTGTTGTTGATGTGCTCAGTGCCGTTATAGGCTCTGCAATGGAAGCCGATCCCGTATCGGGTGAGGATACTTTTGACCATCTCAAAAATCAAGTCGGCAATGCGAGAGAAACGATTGATACAATTTCTGATTCTCTTACCAGTCTTGATAAGCTTTTGAATATGACCAAAAATATGAATATTGACACCAAGGAACTTAATTCATTTCTCAAAGACACTGATTCAATGATTAATGATACCTCCGATGCCGTAAAACTTACTCAAGAGGCAATGGGTTCAATGACCGAATCAATCGGCAATATTCTTGACAGTACTTGCGAAACACTCGATGAAGCGGCAAACACAATTGACAAGGTTGCAAACAAGGATTTGTCAAGTATTACCGCAACCACTAAGCAGGTCGCAGCACAACTTGACAGCGTAAAAGACGAACTTGATGAGATTTCTAAACTCCTTACAAAAATTAATTCGGCTTTGCCAAAGCCTGTGCCGGAAATTAACGCTCTTACGGTAAGGCTTACCAATGTCAGCAAGTCGCTTCAAATCATTTCTTCGGGACTTGTTAAGGCGTCTAATGTAGATTATGATAAAAATGCTTATAACAATGCAAAAAAGCTTCGCAAAGTTTCTGCTTCGCTCAAAAGTGCTGCGGAAAATTATGATGATAATGTAGCGCCTGCATTAACACAAACGATTGACAGCCTTGTTATAACTCTTGGTGATTTGTCGGATATGCTCGATAATTTCCAAGACAAAGCTCCCGAAATCAGTTCTTTTGCGGCAACTTTAAAGGATTGTGCGGATACAGGCGACAGCCTTGTTATCTCTATGAATAAGGTGCTCAAAAACACCGATAAAAAGCTTAAAAACCTTATTGACTTGATAGATAATATCAGGGACAGCGAAATGGTGAATGCCGTTGTAAACCTCACCACCAAAAACGGCGGCGACCTCGGTGAATTCCTTGCTTGCCCTGTTGAAGTAAAAACAGATAAGGTTTACGGAATAAAAAACTACGGTTCTGCTATGGCACCGTTCTATTCAACTCTTGCAATTTGGGTTGGCGCAATTATGCTTGTTGCCCTTGTAAAAACAAATATCAAAAAGAAAAAAGAGATTTCACCGTTATTGAAACCTCATGAAGAATTCTTTGGCAGAAGTCTTTTGTTCTTGTGTGTTGCGATTGTTCAGGGCTTAATTATCTGCCTTGGCGACCTCTATTTCTTGAAGATACAGTGCTATCACCCGCTCAAATTCCTGTTTGCAGGTGTGCTTGCCTCAATAGTCTACTCGTTCTTTATATATTCAATCGTATACACCTTTGGTGATTTAGGCAAGGCAATAGGCGTTATTATGCTTGTTGTTCAGATTGGCGGTTCAGGCGGTACCTTCCCGATAGATGTAACACCTCAATTCTTTGTGTCAATCAATCCTTATATTCCGTTCACCTTTGTAATTGAGGCTATGCGTGAATGTATTTGCGGAACATATGGCAACGACTATTGGATTTACCTTCTCAAACTTCTTGCTTATGCGGTTGCGGGTCTTGTTATCGGTTTGCCGGTTAAGGCAATTGTCAAAAAGCCTGTCAAGTTCTTTGAAAAGAAGATTGAAGAAACAGGATTGTTCTAAGCTTACAGCTCCTCTTGTATACACAAGGGGAGTTTGCTGTTTTGGATTTTAAACTTATTGTGTACATTTTCCGTTTGGAATTGTAAAAGTAACATTTTGTGATATAATGTATTGGGTGATAAAATGGCAAAGATTACAAAAATTGCATTGACCGGAGCACCGTGTTCGGGAAAAACCTCTGCTGTGGAAAGACTTGCGGCAGATTTATATACAGACAGCAGAGATGTCTTTATTTGTCCCGAATCGGCATATGAGGTTATAGCAAGCGGCCTAAGCAGGGAGGACTACCTTGCTTTTGAAACTATTGTTGCAAAAAAACAACTCGAAAATGAAGCTGAAATATTGAAAAAAGCAGAGCAAAGCGAAAAAAATGAGGTCGTAATTATTTATGACCGTGGCATAACAGATTGCTTCAGCTATGTTGATGACAGCGATGCACTTGCTGAAAATATAGGTATCAATATTGTTGATTCGTGGGCAAGATATGACGCTTTGATTGTTATGGAAACTGCACCCGAAAGCGAGTATTTTTCAACCTCCGCACGAATTGAAACCTATGATGAGGCTCTTGAATATCAAAAAAAATTGCTTGCCGTAACCGTCGGACACTCACATTTGCGTTTTATAAAAAACGAAAGTACTTTTGAGGAAAAATATATTTCTTGCAGGGCAGAATTCGAGTCGGTTTTGAGCGGATACGAGATTGAAAAAAAGTTCCTTGTAGAGTATCCGGATTTTGCTTTGCTTGAAAAATATAATCCGTTTAAGGCAGAAATTTCACAAACCTATTTGCTTTGTGCGGTCGGCTCACACAGAATCAGAAAAAGAGGCTCAAACGGAACATTCACCTATTTTGAAACGCTCAAAATCCGTGTAACGGGCTCTTGTGCGGAAGAAACCGAGGATGTTATATCTAAGGCACAATATGACGAATTGATGAAAAGTGCCGACCCTGATAAAAATACAATTATAAAGGATAGATATTGTTTTTTGTATGAAGGTCAGTATTTTGAACTTGATGTTTTTCGTTTTTGGGACGACCGTGCGTTCCTTGAACTTGAACTGAAAAGCGAAAATCAAGAATATAAACTACCGCCCGAAATTAAGGTGATTGAGGATGTTTCGGACGATTATCATTATAAAAACAGTTATTTGGCAGGATTAAAATTATGAAAACAGTAAAACCAACATTCTATAAGGATTTTAAATGTATTGCAGGTGCTTGCCCCGATTCCTGTTGTCAGGGTTGGGAGGTAGATGCCGATGTTGAGTCGCTTGAATATTACAAAACCCTTGATTCATCACTCGAAATTAAGCAGAGAATAGACCGTGTTCTTTCAAAGGACGAATTTGACAACACGATTTTTACTCTTGCAGCAAAAAAGCGTTGCCCTTTTTTGAATGATGAAAACCTTTGCGATATGCACATTGCAATAGGCGGAGAGCACACTCCGTATACTTGCCGTACTTTTCCGAGATTTATTTATGATTTTGGCGGTACAAGGGAAATAGGCGTTTCGTTTTCTTGTCCTGTTGCTTCCGATATGATGTATGATTTACCGTCATTTGAATTTGAGGAAGAAGTGACAGACGAACTTCCGTCACTCAACGATATTGACGGTATGCTGTATTATACGCTTATAAAGGCAAGAAAAGAGGCATATGCAATAGTAAAAGATAAGTCACAACCTATCAGTCAACGACTTTCAAATCTCCTTGATTTTGCACGGGATTTGCAGTCGCAAATTGATGATTATTCCGACGGTGATGATGAAAGTATAGAATTTTTCGAGGTGTTTGAAAATCCCGAATTAATCAATCCCCAGTGGGAAGCTAAGGTTGAAAACAGAGTGGTTAAACCTGTTTCAAATGTTCAGGCAAACGAAAATATCGCAATGTATTTTTTGTATAAATATTTCTTGCAGGCTGTATATGATTTGGATGTTTTGAGTAAAGCAAAAATGGCTGTTGTGGGCGTTCTTGTCAATACATATTTCGGTGAGGACAGCTGGACAATTCATCTTTGGAGCAAGGAAACGGAGCATTCTCAATATAATATGGACAGATACAAAAATCTTTTAAAAACGGCAAAGTGCCTGTCCGTAGAAGAAATGAAAAAACATTTGAAATAATATTTTTCAATTTTCGGTTGACAAACTATGTGTGCAGGTGTATAATGTATACAAATAAATATCCGATAAGTGAGGCTACTTAAGGGATATGGACTGCTGCCGCAAAGCGATGGAGACATCACTAGTTGGTTTGAACAGTTATCGTCGTATCAAGGCGTTGACTAATGCAGTTTCACCGCCCTTTTGAGCTAAAGCCCAAACGGAATAGCAAGGCTCAATTGCATTGTGACGCTTTGTTTTATGTATGAATTTTAACCATATATCCGTTTTGGGATGTATGGTTTTTATTTTAATAATTATTAATGTGAGGTGAAGAAAAATGGACAATGTGGGAAGTAAAAACGCAGAATCCAAAGGGCGAAGTATAACAAAACTTAATATCTCGGCTGTCGTTTTTCTTCAGTCGAACAAATTTAGGCAATAACTTTGCCTTTTAGATTGCGTCTGCTCCCCATAGTTGTATGAGCACTGCTCAAAAAACTATTTTTAGGAGGAAAAGACCAATGAAGAAGAATTTGAATGAAAGAGTTTTGAAGCAACAATTTGCTGAAAACATTGTTAAAAGAGACAAAATCAACGAGAGATTGGCTATGACCGTTAGGTCGGATGTAAATTCTGTGCTTGATTATTTCAACACATCCCTTGACGGTTTGACCGAAAACAAGGTTGAAGAATCAAAGGACATTTACGGCAAAAATGTTGTTACAAGTTCAAACAAAAACTCGTTAATTAAAAGGCTTTACGGAGCTTTTATCAATCCGTTTACTTTAGTTCTTATCGTGCTTGCAATTGTTTCTGCATTTACCGATATCATTTTTGCAGAGCATGGCGATAAGAACCCTATCACTGTAATTATCATCAGCGTAATGGTGTTGATTTCCGGTTTTCTCCGTTTTATTCAAGAGGAAAGAAGCGAACGAGCTTCGGAAAAACTGACCGAAATGATTGAAACAACGGCTTGCATCAAAAGAGCAAATGCCGAAAAAGAGGAAATCCCTGTTGATGAAATTGTTGTTGGTGATATCATCTATTTTTCAGCAGGTGATTTAGTTCCTGCCGATGTTAGAATTATCAATGCAAAAGATTTGTTTATCAATCAATCTGCATTGACAGGCGAGAGCGAGCCGGTTGAAAAAACTGCCGATTGTCAGGAAAATACAAAATTGACTGAAAGCACCTGCCTTGCATTTATGGGCAGCACTGTTGTCAGCGGTAGCGGAATTGCCGTTGCTGTTGCAGTCGGTGACGACACAATGCTTGGTGAAACTGCTCAAACTCTCAACGAAAAGCTTGCAAAAACCACCTTTGAAAAGGGTGTAAATTCAGTGTCTTGGGTGTTGATTCGCTTTATGCTTGTGATGGTTCCTGTTGTTCTGTTCATCAACGGATTCACAAAAGGCAACTGGCTTGAAGCTGTGCTGTTTGCAATTTCGGTTGCAGTAGGACTTACACCTGAAATGCTCCCTATGATAGTAACCACATGCCTTGCAAAAGGTGCTGTATCAATGGGCAAGAAAAAGGTTATTATCAAAAAACTGAATTCTATTCAAAATTTAGGTTCGGTTGATATACTTTGCACGGACAAAACAGGCACTTTAACTCAAAACAAGGTTGTCCTTGAAAAGCATATCGACCTTATGGGAAACGAAAATGACAGAGTTCTCCGTCACGCTTTTTTGAATAGTTTTTATCAAACAGGCTTGAAAAACCTGATGGATATTGCCATCATTAAAAAGGCAAATGAACTTAATAAAAGCAACGATTCCTTGCTTAGACTTGATAGAATTTATACAAAAATTGACGAAATTCCGTTTGATTTTGAACGTAGAAGAATGAGCGTTGTTGTTCAGGATATCAACGGCAAAACACAAATGATTACAAAGGGTGCTGTTGAGGAAATGCTTTCTGTTTCAGGTTTTGTTGAATACAACGACACCATTGTTCCGTTGACCGATGAAATGAGAGAACTTGTGCTCGACAGAGTGAACAAGCTCAATAACGACGGAATGAGAGTGCTTGGAGTTGCACACAAAACAGATTTTGCGCCTGTTGGTGAGTTCTCGGTTGCCGATGAACAGGATATGGTGCTCATCGGATACTTGGCATTTCTTGACCCGCCAAAGGAAACAACTGCAAATGCTATCAAGGCGTTGCGTGAAAACGGCGTTTCTGTAAAAATTCTCACAGGGGATAACGAAAAAGTCACCGCTTGTATTTGCAGACAAATCGGATTACCTGTTAAAAATCTTATTCTCGGTTCCGATTTGGATTATATGAGCGATGAAAAGCTCCGAGAAGTTGCCGAAAAAACAACTGTTTTTGCAAAACTTTCACCAACTGAAAAGGCGAGAGTTGTTACTGCACTTCGTGACAATGGTCACACAGTCGGATATATGGGTGACGGCATCAATGATGCGCCTGCAATGAAAGTCAGCGATGTCGGAATCAGTGTTGACACAGCCGTTGACATCGCAAAAGAAAGTGCTGATGTTATTCTGCTTGAAAAAGACTTGTCAGTTCTTCGTGACGGAATTATTGAGGGCAGAAAAACTTATGCCAATATGATTAAATATATCAAGATGACCGCATCATCAAACTTTGGCAATATGTTTTCTGTTTTGGCTGCAAGTGCGTTTCTTCCGTTCTTGCCTATGGAATCTATCCATTTGATTTTGCTCAATCTTATTTATGATATTTCCTGTATTGCAATTCCGTGGGATAATGTAGACAAGGAATTTCTCAAAAAGCCACGCAAGTGGGATGCTTCGGGTATCGGCAGATTTATGGTTTGGATTGGACCTACAAGTTCTGTTTTTGACATAGTTACATATGCACTGATGTATTTTGTGATTTGCCCTCTTGTATGTGGCGGAGCATATAAAAATCTTGATGCAAACGGTCAGCTTGTGTTTATGGCACTGTTCCAAACAGGTTGGTTTGTTGAATCAATGTGGAGTCAAACTCTCGTAATTCATATGATCAGAACACCAAAAATTCCGTTTGTTCAAAGCAGAGCGTCACTTCCGGTTACAACTCTTACTTTTATGGGGATTTTCGCTTTGACAGCTATTCCGTTCACTCCACTTGGAACTGCAATCGGTTTGACAGCGTTGCCTGCAATTTATTTTGCATATCTTGCCGGAATCATCTTTGCGTATATGTGCCTTGTAACAATCGTAAAGAGGGTTTTTGTAAAGAAATACGGTGAACTTATTTAATTAAATAGTAATGAAAATAATAAAAAACGGTGTAATCCATTTAGTTGGGCTACACCGTTTTACTGTACTGTTTAGTAAAGTTTAATTATTAAATATTGCATCAATAAGCGTTTCATAAACTGCCGCAGGGTCGGAGATGAACTTGTCTTTAATAAGCTCCGCCTGTGATTCGTTAACGGCAAAAAGTTCAAGATTCATAAAGTCTGTTGTATTGTCGCTGACTTTAAGGTGAACTTTATATCCGCCGTCAACTTTTTCGCTGATTACCTTGTTGTCACGCTGATAGGTTTCTCTTGCAATAACCTTTTGGCAAGCTTTTATGCTTCTTTGTCTGATAGTCAGCGGAAGTTCTTTTTCAATCAGTGCGATTTCTTCTATGTCCTGCTCATCCATATATAGCATTTCGTCATCGTTTTCCATTATTGTGCCCGCTTTAAGAAGTTTTGCAACAGCGTCGGATATTTCAAAATAATTGGCAATCATTGCCCCGTCAACCGCTTCAATTATAGTTGCGGCACTTACTCTGTTATTCATATTTGCCACTATGTAGCATACAAGCATATATATAGAACTTACACTTCTCAATCCGCCGTCTTTAACATTTGCCATAAAAGCGTCAAATCTCATTTTAGGCTCGATAATTTTTTCTGTATTGTCACTCATTTTTTTACCTCTTAAAATTTTCTGTTATATATATTAGCATATATTCATTGTTCTTGCAAACATTACTTGCAAATATAGGCAATATATATTATAATATAAAATATTAAAATGGAGTATTATGATGATTAAGTTAACAAAACGCTTGCAGGCGATAGCCGATATGGTAAAGTGTGGCTGTATTCCCGTTGATGTCGGAACAGACCACGGATATATTCCCGTGTATTTGATTCAAAATAAAATATGCAAAACAGCCGTTGCCTGCGATATAAACGAAGGTCCGCTTAATTCGTGCCGTTTACTTGTTTCTCAGTACGGATTTGATGACAAAATCAAATGTGTTTTGTCAAACGGACTTCAAAGCGTAGATGACGAATTTGACACGGTTATTATTGCCGGTATGGGTGGTGAGCTTATTGCCGATATATTGTCAAAAGCGGAGAATATTACTTTGAAAAATATTATTCTTAACCCTATGACACATCCTGAGATTGCCCGCAAATGGCTGTTTGACAACGGATTTGAAATTACAAAGGACATTGTTGTTGCCGACGGCAGACATCATTACAGTGTTTTTTCTGCCGAATATGTCGGCAATGTCGGTGAAAAAAAGCAGTCGGATTATTATCTCGGCTCAATTACGGATTTTAGTGATACAGAATACTTTGAGCATTTGCTCGTTTATTTGAAAAATAAGCAAAAATCGGGGCTTGACCTTGCCGATTTGATAAAAACTATTGAGGAAAAATTATGACAACGGTTAAAAATATTTATGATTATATCAATTCGGTTGCTCCTTATGATACGCAGGAAGAATGGGACAATTCGGGACATCTTGTCGGCGACTTCAGAAAGCCGGTCAAAAAGGTTGTTATGGCTCTCGACTGCACAAAAGATGTTGCCGCATTTGCAAATGATGTAAACGCCGATTTGGTTCTTACGCATCATCCGCTTATTTTCGGCGGTATCAAAAATGTTTTGAGCGACACGGCGGTGTATAATCTTGTAAATTCCGGCATTGCTTTTTTGTGTGCTCATACAAATTTTGACAAAGCAGAGTGCGGAATCAATGCCAATCTTGCAAAGATTATAGGCTTGAATGATACTCGTACAATCTCTGACGGATTTGTGATTGTCGGCTCGCTTGATACTCCTATGAGTATGGATGATTTTGCCGAATATATTGAGCATAAACTCGGTTCGGCAGGTATCAGATATACAGATACGGACAAACTCATAAAAACGGTTGCAGTCGGCGGTGGCGCATGCAGCGAATTTATGTGGGAGGCACTCCAAACAGCAGATTGCTTTGTGACGGGTGATTTGAAGTATCACGAAATGCTTGATGCTTCGGAAGCCGGCTTTGCCGTTGTTTCGGCAGGGCATTTTGAAACCGAAAATGCAGCATTTTTGATGTTTAAAGAAAATTTAGAGCAGATTTTTACAGATGTTGAATTTGTCGTTGCACCTCGTGAAAATCCTGTAAAAACTATTTAGAATAGAGATGTACTATGGCATTTGACGGAATATTCCTTCATTTAATAAAAAACGAAATAGCTTCAAAAGTTGTAGGCTTTAGGGTTGATAAGATTTACCAGCCGTCAAAAGAAGAAATACTTTTCACTTTCAGAACCTATGACGGAAGCGAAAAACTGCTTTTGTCGGCAAAGGCTGACAGCTCCAGAATACAACTTACAAATCAATATATCGAAAATCCGAAAAAGCCGCCTATGCTTACAATGCTTTTGCGTAAGCTTTTATGTGGTGCTGTACTTCGAGAAATCAAGCAGGAGGGCTTTGAGAGAATACTCACTCTTGTTTTCGATGCAAAAAATGATTTGGGCGACCCCGTAGAATATCGCCTTATCATTGAAATAATGGGTAAGTACAGCAATATTATTCTTGTTGATAAAAAGTACAAGATTATTGAATGTGTAAAAAGAATTGACGAAACCAAGTCGTCTGTAAGAGAAATTTTGCCGGGATTAACTTATAAACTTCCGCCGGGACAGGACAAAATGAATATCTTGACCGACAGTATTCCCGACATTGAAGCAAAAATGAAGTCGCTTGATACTACTCGCGGCAAAGCGGCAGGCAAGGTCATTCAGGGTATTTCGCCTATTGTTGCCAATGAAATTGAGTTTGATTTGAGTCTTTCGGGATTAAAAGAGCATATCTATCATCCGCAACCGACTGTTGTCATTCTTGATAAGCCAAAAGATTTCACATATTTTATGCCACATCAATTTGGTGATTTGTGCACATATAAAACCTTTGATACACTTTCGGATTTGGTTGATTATTTTTATTATGAGCAGGTAAGAATTGAAAGAATAAGACAGCGTTCAAATGATTTGTTTCACCGTCTTAACACTCTCAAAGAGCGTGCTGTAAGAAAATCAATTAATCGCAGACGAGAACTTGACGAATGTGCGGATAAAGAAAGACTGAAAATCTGCGGTGACTTGATTAATGCAAATCTACACCGACTTGAAAAAGGTGCAATGTTTTATGATTTGGAGAATTATTATGACAATATGTCTCCAATCAGAATTTCTGTTGACCCAACTCTTTCTCCGGCACAAAATGCACAGAAGTATTATAAGAATTATCGTAAAAAACAGATTGCCGAAAATAAACTTCTCGATTTTATTAAAGAAGCCGACGAAGAGGCAAGCTACCTTGATACTGTTATTGACGAACTCTCAAGGGCTGAAACAGACAGTGAAATAACCGCCATCAGAGATGAGTTGCGTTCTGTCGGCTTACTTTCAAGAGCAGGGATTAAAAATCAAAAGCAGAAAAAGCTTCCGCCAAAGAAATATATTTCTTCGGATGGATACACGATTTTTGTCGGCAGAAACAATGTGCAGAATGACAAACTCACTCTTAAAACCGCTAAGAACTATGATTTATGGTTCCATGTCAAAGATACACCGGGAAGCCATGTAATCGTTGAAGCGGTCAAGGAAAAGCCGTTTACCGACAAATTGATTCGTGAAGCGGCAATGCTTGCTTGTGTAAATTCAAAGGCAGGCTCATCATCAAATGTCGCGGTTGATTATACAATAGTAAAAAATGTTCATAAGCCAAACGGTGCAAAGCCGGGTATGGTTATTTATGATGACTATAAAACAGAGTATGTCACTCCAAATGAAGAAGAACTTGCGGAGGTGAAAGAAATTGAGTAATGTTGCTGTTATCCTCGGTGCCGGCAACGGTACAAGAATGAAGTGCGAGCAAAGCAAACTTTTGCTTAAAATTAAAGGCAAAACCGTTATCGAGCGGAGCGTAGAAGCATTTTTGAATATCTCCGATATAGATGAGGTTATCGTTGTTGCAATACAGCAGGATATAGATACATTTATATCTCTGTTCCCGGATGAAAGAGTGTCTTTTGCAATCGGCGGAGATACAAGACAGCAGAGCGTTTATAATGCAATTCAAACGATTGATGATGCCGAGCTTATTGCAATTCATGACGGTGCAAGACCTCTTGTAAAAGCTGAGGATATTGAAAATACTGTCCGTCAGGCTAAGGAACACAAAGCAGCCGCTGTCGGTGTTCCGGTAAAGGATACCATAAAAATTATAGACAAAGATTCTTTCGTTGTTGAAACTCCCGAGCGTTCTTCGCTTTTTGCCGTTCAAACTCCGCAGATATTTGATTTTAAGTTATATAGCGAAATACTTGAAAAAGCTGTATCAGACGGCAAAGATTTTACCGATGACTGTCAGCTTGCCGAATACAGCGGTGTTAAGGTAAAAATGGTAGAAGGCAGTTATTCAAATATCAAAATTACAACTCCCGACGACATTCCCGTTGCCGAGAGTTTGCTTGAAAAGGAAGAGGCATAATTATGCGTATTGGTCACGGATATGATGTACACAAATTAACCGAAGGAAGAAAACTTATTATCGGCGGTGTGGATATTCCGTACAAGCTTGGGCTTCTCGGTCACAGCGATGCGGATGTGTTGCTTCACGCAATTTCGGATGCGATTTTGGGAGCTGCCGCATTGGGTGATATCGGCGGAATGTTTCCGGATACAGACGATAAGTGGAAAGGTGCCGATTCCCTTAAATTGCTTGAAGCTGTTGTAAAAAGAGTAAATGATGAGGGCTATTTTATTGAAAATATCGATTCAACTCTTATTGCACAACAGCCTAAGATGAAACCGCATATTCCTTTTATGAGGGAGAATATTGCAAAAGCGTGCGGCGTTGACATTTCGCAGGTAAGCGTTAAGGCAACCACCGAGGAACAACTCGGTTTTACAGGCAGACAAGAGGGCATTTCGGCTCACGCCGTTGTTCTTTTAAATAATAGATAATCAAATTATTTTAAAGGTGCTTAATTATATGGATGAATTTACTTCAATTAAAGAAATTCTTGATAAAACAGGAAAATATACAGGGCTTACGGCAGGTACCTCAATGCGTCCGATTATTCATCAAAACAGGGATAATATTATTGTAGTAAAACCTACAGGACGACTGAAAAAATATGATGTTCCTGTTTATCAAACAAAAAACGGCAAATATATTATGCACAGAATTATTGAAGTGTATGATGACCATTACATAACCATGGGCGATAATCGCAGGGATAGGGAATATGTTACCGATGATATGATTTGCGGTGTGCTTGTAGGATATTTTCGCAAAGGCAAAAAATATGTTGACTGCCAAAAAACAAAGTGGTATAAGATTTATTCCCGTGTTTGGGTTGCACTTATGCCGTTAAGACCTATTTCTATGTTTATTAATCGTTGTCTTGATATTATAGACAGACATATTTTAAAGAGGTATTGACAGTGGAGCAAAGACGAAAAATATCCAAATCTGATTTAACTACATTAAAATGGATGTGGCACACCTTCAATAAAGAGCGTTGGCAAATATTTGTTTTGATTTTTACAAATACATTGAATGCTGTTTTGACGATTATTTATGCGGATTTTTCAAAAAATATTGTTAACGCCGCCACAAAAGAGCATTCGTTCGACAGGATCGTTTATTTTGCTGTTCTTTTCCTGTTGATTATTATGTTTCAACTTTTTTTAACACTTGTTTCAAGAAGTTTTACAGAACGGTGCAAGGCGAGAATCGAGGTTACGCTTCGTAAACATATCCTTGATGTTGTTTTAATAAAAGATTATCAAGGCGTAACAAAGTATCATACCGGTGAAATTCAAAACCGTATGACAAGTGATGTGACCACAATTTCAGATGGCTTTACAACAATTTTGCCGAATTTGGTTAATTTTATTGTAAGATTGGTTTGTGCGTTTGTTTATCTTGTTGTTTTGGATAAGGTGTTCACTCTTGTATTTTTAGTCGGCGGTATTCTTGTTTTTGCTTTTAGCTTTTTATTCAGGAAAATATTAAAAAGGCTTCACAAAAATGTTCAGGAATCAGAAGGCAGAGTTCGTTCTTTTATCCAGGAAATTCTCACTTCGTTACTTGTTGTAAAATCTTTTAATGTTGAAGAAAAGGTTTCGGGCGAAGCTGATGAACTTATGGAAAACAACTATAAAACAAAGATGAAGCGTCGTTTGTTTGGCATTTTTGCAAATGCCGGCATAAATACAACTTTCAATTTGGGTTATGTATTTGCACTTGCCTATGGTTCATATAGACTTCTTCACGGCTTGGATTACGGTAATCTTGTAGCAATGCTTCAGCTTGTAAATCAAATTCAGCAGCCGTTTGCTTCACTTTCGGGTATGCTTCCAAAGTATTTTGCTCTTCTTGCATCTGCCGAAAGAATTATTGAACTCGATAATATTAAGGACGAAACTCAACAAAATAAAAATGATGTTAATGTCGAATTGATATATGACAGCCTTAATTGTATTGATTTTAATAATATTACTTTTGCATACGACAGAGATTTGATTCTTGATGACACATCTTTGATTGTAAACAAAGGCGATTTTGTTGCTATTATGGGTATTTCGGGTATCGGTAAATCAACGCTTTTAAAGCTTCTTTTGGGCGTCTTTACTGTTAATTCAGGTTCAATTACGCTTGATGTTAACGGCGAAAAAATTCTTGTTGACTGCCATACAAGAAAAATGTTTTCATATGTTCCGCAAGGTAATTTCCTGATGTCGGGTTCTATAAAAGATAACCTTACTTTTATAAATTCAAATGTTACCGATGAAGAAATCAAAAATGCCGTAAGAATTTCCTGTGCCGACCAGTTTGTTTATGATTTGCCTGACGGACTTGATACGGTTATCGGTGAGCGTGGAATAGGCCTTTCCGAAGGTCAGCTTCAGCGTCTTGCTATTGCCCGCTCAATTCTGTCAAAATCGCCGATTATGCTTCTTGATGAGGCAACATCCGCACTTGATGAGGCAACCGAACTTCGATTTTTGAAAAATTTAAAAGAAATGCAGGATAAAACCTGTATTATAGTTTCGCATAAAACCGCCGCTCTTGAAATATGTAATAAGCATATTCAAATTATTGACGGCAAAATTGTTGTGGAGGAAAAATAATGTTGATGACAAAATGGGGAGAGGACTTGAACAAAAACTGTCCTCTTTCGGAATATCCCCGACCGCAGTTTAAGCGTGACAGTTATTTTAATTTAAACGGTATGTGGCAATGTGAATTCTGCGAAAGTGAGGAAATTCCGGCTGAATTCTCATATGATATTGTTGTTCCGTTTTCTCCGGAAGCACCGCTTTCCGGCGTTAACAGAACGCTCAAATCAACAGAATACCTTATATATAATAAGAAATTTGATTTGCCGGACGGATTTAATAAGGGCAGAGTTTTCATTCATTTCGGTGCTGTTGACCAAATTGCCAAAGTTTATATTAACGGTCAATTTGTAGGCGTTCATCACGGTGGATATACTCCGTTTACATTTGAAATTACCGAGCAAATCAAGGAACATAATATTATCAATGTAGTTGTTCGTGATTTGACGGAAAAAAACGAGTATTCACGCGGAAAGCAAAAGACAAATCGAGGCGGCATTTGGTATTCTGCACAAAGCGGAATTTGGCAAACTGTTTGGCTTGAAAGCACACCTGTTGATTATATTCCGAATGTCCGCATAACTCCAGATTTTGACAGTCAAACCGTTAAGTTTGAAACGCAAAACCATTTAACCGTTCAAAAGCTCATTTATGACGGCGATAATCTGATTGCCGATACAACAAATGATGTAGTAAAAATTGACAATGCAAAAGAATGGTCACCTGAAAATCCTTTTCTTTATGATGTGATTTTTAAATATAAGGATGATGAGGTTCACTCATATTTCGGTATTCGCAAGTTTTCAGTCGGCAAGGACGGCAGCGGTATGCCTCGCCTTATGCTCAATAATAAGCCGTATTTTATGAACGGTCTGCTTGACCAGGGCTATTATCCCGACGGATTTCTTACTCCTCCGTCAAACGAGGCAATGGAGTTTGATGTTAAATCCGTCAAGAATTTAGGCTTCAATATGCTTCGTAAGCATATCAAAATCGAGCCTATGCTTTGGTACCATTACTGCGATGTAAACGGCATTATCGTTTGGCAGGATATGATTAACGGCGGCGGAAATTACGGACTTGAAGTCAGTGCGATTCCGTTTGTCGGCATCAATCTTGATGATACAAATTATAAAATCTTTAAGCGTACAAGTCTTGAAGCCCGTAAACTGTATTATAAAGAACTTGATGAAATGGTTTCCGCTCTTTATAACTGTCCGTGCATTGCTGTGTGGGTCCCTTTCAACGAAGGTTGGGGACAGTTCGACAGTAACTATGCTTATACTCTCCTTAAATCCATGGACAACACACGAATTGTTGATTCGGCTTCAGGTTGGCACGACAGAGGCAACACAGATGTTATCTCAAAGCATATTTACTTTACGCCGATTAAGGTTCATTCAGGCGTAAAGCCTTGGTGCTTAACGGAGTTCGGCGGACTCAGTATCAGAGTAAAAGGCCATACCTTTAATAATAAAATGTTTGGCTATAAAATTTTTAATTCCAAAGAAGGTCTTACAAAGGCTTATAAGAATTTGTTTGAAAAAACAATTATTCCGCAGATTAAAGACGGACTTTCCGCAACGGTTTACACTCAGGTTACCGATGTTGAAGATGAACTCAACGGACTGTTTACTTATGATAGAAAGGTGCAAAAAATCGACACCGATATATTAAAATCAATTAACGAAAGGGTTAAATTATAATGAAAGCAATTATCAAAACAAACAAGGGCGATATGTCCTTTGACCTTATGCCGGAGGTTGCTCCAAAGGCTGTTGAAAACTTTGTTACTCACGCAAAAAACGGCTACTATGACGGCCTTATTTTTCACAGAGTAATCAAGGACTTTATGATTCAGGGCGGCGACCCAACCGGTACAGGTATGGGCGGCGAATCAATTTGGGGCAAGAATTTTGAGGATGAATTTTCTCTTGACGCACGCAATTATTACGGCGCTCTTTCAATGGCAAACGCAGGACCTAACACAAACGGCTCACAGTTTTTTGTGGTTCAGGCAAAGGAAGTTCCGTCACATCTTCTTGAACAAATGGAAGATTTGCAGGATAACGGCTTTCCTCGTGAGGTTATCGATACTTATAAGGAAAAGGGCGGCACGCCGTGGCTTGATTTCCACCATACTGTATTTGGTATGATTACCGACGGCGAGGATGTTCTCGAGGATATTGCCGCAACAAAAACCGGGGTGAATGACAAGCCTGTTTTTGATGTTACAATTGATACAATCGAAATTATCGACTAATCATATTTTGACAAATTATACTCTCTTTGCATTTTATAATGTATGCAAAGGGGGTATTTTTATTGTTATATATGTTGATATATTATTAGCACTCAATTTTTTTGTGTCGTTTTTCCTGCTTCAAATTACCTGCCTGTTTTGCAAACGAAAGCCAAAGCTTGTAAAAATAATTCTTGCCTCCGTTATAGGCTCTGCATATTCGCTCGTTATCTTTTGTGATGACGTCCCTGCTTTTTCGCTTGTGCTCGGTCAAATTGCCGTTTCGGGTGTTATGGTTTTTGTAACATTCGGATTTAGCAGGTTTTATACCTTTGTTAAACAGCTTGCGGTCTTTTATTTCGGCAATTTTCTGCTTCTCGGTGTTATGATGGCGGCTTGTTTTTTGTTTAAACTGAAATTCATTGCAATTAATAATAACATTTTGTATTTTGATGTTTCGTCAGCAACAATTATTGTTTGCTCCGTTGCTTCATACGTGGCGTCGTCTGTGATAATTCGGTTGTATAATCGTACACTTTCAAAAAAAGAAATATATTTTTTAACAATAGAAAATAACGGAACTTCAACCGATTTGCTCGCTTTCCTCGATACAGGTAATAAACTGCGTGAGCCTTTTTCAAACGCTCCCGTTATCATTGTTGACTCTTCCAAAATATCCGCAGACGGTAAAAATACTCGGCTTGTTCCTGTGTCAACCGTTAACGGAGTAGGATTTTTAACTGCCTTTAAACCCGATAAAATTATTCTCAAATCCGCCAAAGGCGAAGAAGTGATAGAAAACGCATACATAGCACTCAGTAATGATGTAAAAGATGAGAATTATTCCGCAATACTTAATTATGATATTCTGTCTGTTTGAGGTGTTTTTATGAAAAATATATTATTAAAATTATTTTACAAGCTGTTTCCAAAGCAGTTTTGTCATTACATAAACGGTCCCGATGTTCTTCCGCCGCCGCTTAAAAGGGAAGAAGAACAAAAAATTATGCTTGAACTTGCCGAAGGTAATGACGAACATAAGGATTTGCTTGTTGTGCATAATCTTCGCCTTGTTGTTTATATCGCACGCAAGTATGATTGCCCGACTGCTACAACCGAAGATTTGGTTTCCATCGGCACAATCGGTCTTATGAAAGCGGTAAACACCTTTGATTATACAAAAAATATCAAACTTGCAACTTACGCTTCACGCTGTATCGAAAACGAAATTCTTATGTATTTGCGAAAAACGGGTAATTCAAAAATCGAATTGTCGTTTGATGAACCTTTGAGCACGGACTGGGACGGCAATGAGATGACACTCCGTGATGTTCTCGGCACGGAACCGGACGAAATCAGCCAAAATATTGAATATGAGGACGAGAAAAAATTGCTTCGCAAAATAGTTACCAATCTGCCGGATAAAGAAAAAAATATTATGAACCGCCGCTTCGGACTCAACGGTTGCAAGCCGTTAACGCAAAAACAACTTGCCGATGAACTTTCCATTTCGCAGTCCTATATATCCCGCCTCGAAAAGCGGATAATATCAAATCTTCGCAAGGAATTTGACAAGGCACAAAAAATCGGCTGAACCAAAATATCTGCTTGACTTTTACATAACCCCGTGTTATTATATTCGGGCAGTTGCACCTGTGGCGGAACTGGCAGACGCGCTAGATTTAGGATCTAGTATCGAGAGATGTGCAGGTTCGATTCCTGTCAGGTGCACCAATTTCACCCTTGATAATCATATATCAAGGGTGTTTTATTTTTGCTTGAAATAGCCTATTTTAAAGGCTTTTTGCTTTTTGTTTATTTTTGCGATAAATTCAAACTGCTTTGTTTTTAAATCAAAGTGCAGTCATAATTGCAGTCATTTTTTAAGAGGGGTAGATTATAAGTCTGCCCCTCTTTTTTTTAAATTGCTATTCCGTTGTCGGCATAATAAGAGTTTCAACATTAAATTTTATATATTTATATTGTAATGTTTTGTATGTTACCGAAAATAAAAAAATAGCCACAAGGCTGGTCGGTCAGATAAGCTTCCACCAAAACGGTGTACCTATTGAGCTCCAACAAAGTGGCTATATTGGTAGTATATTATATTCAGGACGTTCTGTCAACATTCATGGTGTTCCTTTTCCGGAAGTCTTTAATGCAAAAGACGGAAGAAAAATTCTTTATGATATAAATAAAATAACAGAAGTTAAAGACGCTGTTGGTGCCTCTGTTCCGCTAAAAAGCGGAATGGGCGCAGCAAGAACAATAACTTCTGCTATTGATGAAAGTATACCAAAATCAAATGATGATGTCAAGGTGTATTATCTCAACATTACAAATTCTGCCGATGAACAAACAGGATATAGGGCTTTGAGGAAATATTAAGGACAAAACGGAGCAGGAATCAAAGCAAGAGAATACCTCGAAAGTCTTGGGTATGATGGAGTTAATAACGGCAACGAGGAATACATTGCATTTAACTCGAATCAAATCAAGCTGATTGACAATGTTGCTCCTACAAACAAGTCCGATATTCGGTACTCAAGAAATACAAGTATTGATGACTTTGATGTAAAGAGGTATAATGAAGTTGATGATAATCCGCATATTGTAAACGCAAAAGCAGAAGAAAGTTATAGGAAAAACTATTATGAAATTGACACAAGCACAAACGGATTGTTTGACGATGTTAAAACTCGTAGGAGTAACAGTAGATACAGCGAACACGGCGATGAATTTCTTGACGGAAGAAGAACAACAAAACCAAATGACGGACTGGCTAATCGAAAGATACGAGCAGAAGATTCCGACAACGGAACAGGACATACTGAAAATGACGGTGATGTTGACTTGCGAGGAGAAGACAACAGAAAATCACGAAACACTCGACTGAATCACGATGAAAACTTTGATGATGTAAATGATGCTTTTGAACAGGCAATAAAGGTGTTGCAAAACATTAAGGGCATTGATGTATCAAGTGAAGTCGTTGAAGAAGAAATGGTAGCGGATAACGCACTCGCTGTGTTTTCCGCTCCATTTTCGATTAATAATGAACCGTTTTATATGGTAGCGGTTGTTAATGTAAAAGCAGAAAAAAATCAATACTATTTACACGAAATTTCAGTAGAAGCAAAAAAGACACATTGCCGTTCAAGACTGGGACCGTCAATGACGGCACTCCCAGCGACAATGTATCTTCTATCTACACTTTACTTGAAAAGCTCCAAAATGTCAATAAGCAATTTTCTAAAAACATTTTTATTGACAGCGAGGGTAACGAGCTTACAAACGAGCAACAGGAATATTTCAAAGACAGCAAGGTTCGTGACGAGGACGGCAATTTGCTTGTGGTATATCACGGCTCAAATGTCAAAGCGTATTATATCAACATTACAAATCCTGCCGATGAACAAACAGGATATAAGGCTTTGAGAAAATATCAAGGTCAAAACGAAGCAGGAATCAAAGCAAGAGAATACCTTGAAAGTCTTGGATATGACGGAGTGAATAACGGCAATGAGGAATATATTGCGTTTAACTCGAATCAAATCAAGCTGATTGACAATGTTACTCCTACAAACAAGACCGATATTCGGTACTCGAAAGATACAAACTTTACCAAAGCATTGACAGGTGATGAAAAGAAAAAGTATAATAATGCTATAAAGACAGGTAATGATAACGGACTGCGCATAAGTGATAATTCAATGCTTGTCGAATGCGAAAACAAGTCCGAGTATCAATACAAATATGTCGTGTATGACGAATTTGAGGACGGACAGAGAATAATGGATGTGTATGCAATCGGAAAGATTGATACTAACATTGAAGATGATGTGCCGTCACAATATCACACAATAGCTAATATAATCAATAAGACAAAGGAACAGGGATATGATAACAAACGATATGTTCGACAAATATTCAAATCTTACATTAAAAATACTTCCTATGTACTCTCCGAATACAATAATAATACTTCTCGATTTAATGTCATCGGACGAGGCAGTGTTAAAAATGGAACAAATACTCTCGACAAATCCGTCGGAAGAAGAAGTTCTCAAGAAGATACAGGAAGTGTTTCAAGTGACACCGGAAGATATTCTCGAAACACTCGACTGAACCACGATGAAAACTTCGATGATGTAAACGATGCTTTTGAACAGGCAATAAAGGTTTTGCAAAACATTAAGGGTATTGATGTATCAAGTGAAGTCGTTGAAGAAGTCGGCAGGGCTCAAAGGAATATTGATAAAGAACTTGACGGCTATCACGCACAGAAAATGCGTAATAAAAATTCAGTTGGCGAAATTGCACGCAAATTAAAATCAGAGTACAACAGTATATGTTGTTTTGCTTATATTTCTTTCAGTGCCCGATTTATTGTGTTGAGCACTGTTTTTTTATCTGCCGACCAAAGGGGAGCAATCAGGTCTTTTTTTGCCCCGTCACCTGTCAAGCGGTGGATAACAACATTCTCCGGAACGATTTGTACACATTCTTTTATTATCTCTGTGTACTGTTCCAATGTCAGCACTTCAAATTTGCCTTGTTCATAATCTTTTGCAAGGTCTGTGCCTTTGAGAATGTGAAGCAGTTGAAGCTTTATTCCGTCAGTAACCTTGCACGCATATTTAACACTTTTCAGCATATCGTTCTTGCTTTCACCCGGCAATCCCAAAATGATGTGAGTAACCACATTTATGCCGATTTTATGCAAGTCTGCAACTGCTTTGTCGTAAACTTCAAGCGTGTAGCCTCTGCGGATGTATTTTGCCGTATTTTCGTTGATTGTTTGCAACCCAAGTTCAACAAATATCGGTTTGATTTTGTTAAGTTCATTAAGCAATGCGAGTACATCATCTCCGAGGCAATCGGGTCTTGTGCCGATTGAAAGTGCAACAATGTCGGGATGAATAATCGCTTCGGTATAAATCGCTCTTAATTTTTCAATCGGTGCATAGGTGTTTGTAAATGCCTGAAAATATGCAATATATTTGCCGTTTTTGATTTTCTTTTCAAGTCGTTTTTTGCCATTATCAATTTGCTCTGTAATTGTCAGGTCGGGACTTTCGGCAAAATCACCGCTTCCGCCTTTTGAGCAGAATATGCAACCTCTTGTGCCGATTTTTCCGTCACGATTCGGACAGGTGAAACCGCCGTTGAGTGCGATTTTGTAGACTTTTTCGCCAAATCTTTCTTTGAGATAATTATTGAGCGTTGTATATTTCATAAAATTCTTTCAAATTCTTTTCGTTTCCGCAAACATAGGATGTAATTTTGTTAAGGCTTAGTTCATCACCGTTAACTTGTGTGCAAATCCCGCCCGCTTCGTGTAAAATAAGTGTTGCTCCTGCCCAATCCCAAGGGCGAATAATAAGCTCATAATATAAATCGGCTTTTCCGGCTGCAATATAGCAGATGTCAAGTGCCGCCGAACCGCCTCGTCTGACTTCAAGAGCTTTGTAGAATATTTCTTCTGTGAGGGTAAAGGTTTTGTGCGCAAGTTCGTGCTCATATGGACAAGTGCCGAAAAGAACAAGACTTTTTTTCAAATCGCAATCGCTGACATGGATTGGCTTGCCGTTTAAAAATGCACCTTTGCCTTTTTCGGCATAGTAAAGGTTGTTCAAATCAGGGTCAAGCACAACGCCGATGATCAACTCTTTGTTCTTTGCAAGACCGACGCTGATTGCACTGTGCTGAAAGCCTTTTATAAAGTTTGTTGTGCCGTCGATAGGGTCAATAATGAAGCAGTAACCGTCTGTAAGTTCCTTATTGCCGTCACCCTCCTCACCAAAAAGCTGTGCTTTGGGAACAACTTTTTTAAGCTCGGTATATAAAAAGTCCTGAATTTTTTTGTCATATTTTGTAACGAGGTCAACACTTGAACTTTTTTCACAAATGCCAAGGTCATTGCCTGCACTGCGGTATATTTCTCCTGCTTTTTTTACTATTTCAATAATTTCGTTTAACATAATATCATCTCCGTGTTGATTATAAGACGATTATATCATATTTATTTTTTATTTCAATATAATTTAGTATGTTCATTATACTTTTGCTGTCTAAGATTTTGATAAAACTACTCAATATAACAGGCAAGGGAGCAACCTCTTTGCCGGGGAAGTTGGCAATGAAATTAAAGCCCGGAATATTATTTCATCTTTCAAGAGGAGTTTACTGCATTTGCGTAACAGGTACTAATGGCAAAACAACAACTTGTGCAATGATTGAACATGGTCTGAAAAGCAACAGTATTCCGTGTTTCATCAATAAAAGCGGAGCAAATATGCTCGGTGGAGTGACAACCGCTTTTATTAAAAATTCGAATATTTTCGGCAAACCCAAATGTCGTTACGCCGTGCTTGAATGTGACGAAAACAGCTTGCCGTTGATTACAAATTGCATTAATGCAAAAATTATTGTTGTAACAAATATATTCCGTGACCAGCTTGACAGATATGCCGAGGTTAACACAACATTTGAAAAAATCAAGCAGGGAATACTTAATTCACCAAATGCAACCGTTGTGCTCAATGCCGATTGTCCGCTTACTTATTCGCTTAAATTCGATTGTAAAAACGAAGTCAAAACATTCGGAGTTAACGGCAACGGTAAAAATAAGGTGGCTTCAGATTCTCCGTTTTGTCCTTGTTGCGGTGCAAAGCTTAAATACAAAAGTATTATGTATGCACAACTCGGTGATTTTTATTGCCAAAATTGTAAGTATAAAAGAGTTACTCCGGATTTGTGTGCAACCGATGTGCATGGTTCGTCTTTTGTTCTTGAAAATCAAAGTGTAAATCTTGCACTCGGCGGTATATATAATGTATATAATTTTTTGTCCGCTTCATCTGTGCTTAATTTATTACATCTTAACTATTTGTCGCTTCAATCGTTTGGTGGTTCATTCGGCAGAACAGAAAGCTTTTATTGTGATAATAAAAAAATCACGGTTATGCTTGTTAAAAATCCCGTTGGCTTTTCAAATTGTCTGCATCTTGCTTTTGGGCGGTACAATAACTTTGACAGTGTGTTTGCACTTAATGATAACGATGCCGACGGCAGAGATGTCAGCTGGATATGGGATGTTGATTTTACCTGCGTTTCGTCAAGAAAAAACTACACCGTAGGCAAGCGTGCATACGATATGGCACTCAGGCTGAAATATGACGGAATTGCTCCTACCGTTATAGACGGTGAAAAGTATCAAACAGTTATTAATCTTATAAAAAACGGCAACAGAGATTTTGTTATTTTTGCTTCTTATACCGCTATGATGAATATGAGGCATATGTTGATAGAAAATTTCGGCGGTGATGAATTTTGGCAGTAAAAATTGTGCATCTGTATCCTGATGAGATGAACCTTTACGGTGACGGCGGCAATATTATTTGTCTTAAAAAACGACTTGAAGCACGCAACTTTAAGGTTGATGTAATCGGTGTCGGAATAGGTGACAGAATACCGAATTTTGATATTATGTTCATAGGCGGCGGACAGGACAGAGAAATGAAACTTATTTGCAAAGATATTCGCCGTAAATCCGAGGAACTAACCTATTATATTAATTCGGGCAAAACTTTGCTTGCAATTTGCGGCGGCTATCAAATTCTCGGAGAATATTATAAAACTTTAAATTCTCAAACAATCGAACTAACGGGTGCTTTGCCCTTTTTTACGGAATGTGCAAAGCAAAGGATGATTGGCAATATTGTCTTTGAGTCGCCGTTTGGCAAAACAGTCGGCTTTGAAAATCACAGCGGCAAAACCTATCTTGCCAAAGAACTTCAACCTCTCGGAAAGGTGATAACAGGTTTTGGAAATAACGGTGAGGATAAAACGGAGGGAATACTTTACAAAAACACTTTTGGCACTTATGCTCATGGTCCTGTTTTGCCGAAAAATCCTATGCTTGCAGATGAAATTATCAAAAGAGCACTTTGCGTCGGTGAACTGCAAAGCATTGATGACGAACTTGAGCAAAAATGTCATAATTCTCTCGTGTTAAGATTTACATAACCCTTGACAAAAAGCCGCTTATTTGGTAAGATACTATCAATATTGAAAGGCAGTGATTAAGAGGAGTAACACTTGATTGTTTTTCAGAGAGTTGACGGGTGGTGTAAGTCAGCAGGCAGACGGTGTGAAGGTAGCTTATGAGCCGATAGGATGAAGTAGCAGTAGTCCTGTCCGTATTTCTGCGTTAAGGAAATGAGTGGCACAGTCGCTATGCTGTGCAATTTGAGTGGTACCACGGATTTATTCGCCTCATTTTTTGAGGCGTTTTTTATTTTTTATAGGAGATGAAAAAATGGCAAAAGAACTTGCAAAGCAATATAATCCTTCGGAAGTTGAGGATCGCACTTATGACTTTTGGTGCAAAAACAAATACTTCCATGCTAAAAGAGAAGAGGGCAAGGAAACTTACACTATCGTAATTCCGCCTCCAAACATCACGGGTCAGCTCCATATGGGACATGCCCTTGATAACACACTTCAGGATATACTTGTTCGTTATCATAGAATGGCAGGTTACGATACCCTTTGGCTTCCGGGCACAGACCACGCTTCAATTGCAACAGAAGCAAAGATTGTTGAAAAAATGCGTGAAGAGGGCATTACCAAAGAAGATTTGGGTAGAGAAAAGTTCCTTGAGCGTGCTTGGGATTGGAAAAAGCAATACGGCGGCAGAATCATTGAACAGCTCAAAAAGATGGGCTCTTCTTGCGACTGGGACAGAGAACGCTTTACTCTTGATGAGGGCTGCTCAAAGGCTGTTCGTGAGGTATTTGTTGGTCTTTATGATAAAGATTTGATTTATCGCGGCAACAGAATGGTTAACTGGTGCCCTCATTGCAATACTTCAATTTCGGACGCCGAGGTTGAATATGATGAAAAAGAAGGCAATTTCTGGCATCTTCTTTATACAGTTAAGGAAACAGGCGAAAAACTTGAACTTGCTACCACAAGACCCGAAACTATGCTTGGCGATACAGCCGTAGCTATCAACGGTGACGACCCAAGATACGCACATCTTCACGGTTGCCATGTTATTCTTCCGCTTCTTAACAAGGAAATTCCTATCGTATGTGATGAACACGCCGATATGACAAAGGGAACAGGTGTTGTAAAGATTACTCCTGCACACGACCCTAACGACTTTGAGGTCGGACTTCGTCATAATCTTCCTATCGTTCGTACTTTCACATATGACGGACATATGACAGGTGCAAAGGACAAGGCTGTTGCCGATGAAATCTTTGCTTCAGGCAGAGCAACACAGAACGAACCCGAAGTTCTTGATTGCGGCAAATATGCAGGTATGACAACTCTTGAAGCAAGAAAGGCTATTGTTTCCGACCTTGAAGCAGGCGGTTATATCAAAGAAATTGAGCCACTTAAGCACGATGTCGGCACTTGCTATCGTTGCCATTCAACAATTGAGCCGATGGTTTCAAAGCAATGGTTTGTAAAGATGGACCCTCTCGCAGGTCCTGCCATTGACGCTGTTGAAAACGGCGACATCAAGTTTGTTCCTGAAAGATTTAAGAAAAACTATATGAGCTGGATGCGTGGCACAAGAGATTGGTGCATTTCCCGTCAGCTTTGGTGGGGTCACAGAATTCCTGCGTGGTACTGCGATGATTGCGGTGCAACTATGGTTTCAAAGGAAGATCTTTGCGATTGTACAAAGTGCGGAAGTAAGAATATTAAGCAAGACCCTGACACACTCGACACTTGGTTCTCATCGGCATTGTGGCCGTTCTCAACTCTTGGCTGGCCTGATGAAACAGAGGATTTGAAGCATTATTATCCAACAAACACTCTTGTTACAGGCTATGACATTATCGGTTTCTGGGTTTCAAGAATGATTTTCTCAGGCCTTGCATACACCGACAAAGCACCGTTTGACACAGTTCTTATCCACGGTCTTGTTCGTGATGCACAGGGCAGAAAGATGAGTAAGTCACTTGGCAACGGTATTGACCCTCTTGAAATTATTGATAAGTACGGTGCAGATGCACTCCGCTTCACTCTTGCAACAGGTAACTCACCGGGAAATGATATGCGTTTTTCCGATGACAAGGTTATGGCTTCCCGTAACTTTGCAAACAAACTTTGGAACGCCGCAAGATTTGTTCTTATGTATCTCGGTGATGATTACAAGTACAACGGACTTCCTCAAAATCTCCTTATTGAAGATAAGTGGATTGTTTCAAAGGCTAATTCTCTTGCAAAAGAGGTAACGGAAAATCTTGATAAGTACGAGCTTGGTATCGCAGTTCAAAAGCTTTATGACTTCATTTGGGATGTTTTTTGCGATTGGTATATCGAAATTGCAAAAATCAGACTTCAGGGCGATGATGAAAGTGCCAAGGAAGACGCAAAGGCTGTATTGGTGTTTGTTCTTACTTATATCTTGAAGCTTCTTCATCCGTTTATGCCGTTTATTACAGAAGAAATTTATCAGGCTATTCCGCACGATACAGAGTCTATTATGGTATCGCAGTGGTGTAAGTTTGATGAGTCGCTCACATTTGAGGCTGACGAATCTGAAATGGAAAAGATTATGGCTTCCATTCGTGCAATTCGTAACCGCAGAGCAGAGATGAACATTCCTCCATCAAAGAAGTCAAAAGTTTATATCGAAACTTCAAATATTGCAACATTCTCAAACGGTGTTAATTTTGTAAAGCGTCTTGCATATGCAAACGAAGTTGAAGTAAGCGAATCTTTCGGTGACCTCGGCAATGTTGTTACCATTATCACAGATGACGCAAAGGTATATATTCCTCTCGGTGATTTGGTAGACTTTGAGGCAGAAAAGAAGCGTCTTGAAAAAGAACTTGCCACAGCAGAAGATAAGCTTGAGTTCATCAACAAAAAGCTTAACAATCCGGGATTTGTAAACAAAGCTCCTGAAAAGGTTGTTCAACAAAATAAGGATGACGCTGCAAAACTTGAAGAAAAGATTGCACAGATTAAAAAGTCAATCGAGGAAATCGCACAGCAATGATTTATGATGAAGCATTAAATTTCATATTGGGTAAACAAAGCCTCGGCATTATGCCGGGGCTTACTCGTATTATTAACTTGCTTGAAACTATGGGTAATCCGCAAAATGACATAAAGATTATCCACATTGCAGGCACAAACGGAAAGGGCACTGTTGCCAAAACAATCAACAATGCCTTGATTAATGCAGGAAACAAAGTCGGTCTTTTTTCATCTCCTTGGATTGAAGATTATCGAGAACAAATTCAAATTAATAATGAGTTTATTTCAAAGGAAGAATTTGCTTCTTATGTGGATAAATATAAGGATAACGATTGCACGGAATTTGAATTCTTGACCGCAATTATGTACAAATATTTTGCCGACAGCAAGGTGGATTATGCAGTAGTTGAGTGCGGAATGGGCGGCAAAGGTGACAGCACCAATGTTGAGGAGTCAAACATTTCTGTTATAACTTCTATTTCGCTCGACCATACTGCGTTTTTGGGCAATACTGTTGAGCGGATTGCAGAAGAAAAAAGCGGAATTCTTCGCAAAAATTCCACTTGTGTTCTGTATCCCAACTCGGATGTTGAACATATATTTGAGAATAAATGCAAAAAACTTGTTAAGGTTAAAGAACAGGGAAATTTCAAGAAAAATAATCTTGCAACCTCAAATGCCGTGCTTGAGTTATTAGGTGTTCCTATCGTTGAACAATGTGCCGAGTTGCCTGCAAGACAGGAATATATTGATTCTGTTATGCTTGACGGAGCACATAATAGAAATGGTGCACAGGCTCTTGAACCGTATCTTCCAAACGGCAATGTCACCGCCGTTATCGGTATGATGAAGGATAAAGATGTTGACGGCTATTTGTCAATCATTGCTCCGCATTTGAACAGAATTATCACCACGACACCCGAAAATTCTCGTTCGATGCCTGCCGAGGAGTTGAAGCATCTTGCTCAAAAATACTGCAAAGATGTCGTTGCCGTTGACAGTTCAAACGAAGCTGTGGCACTCGCAAAGCAGGATGAAAACTTCAAACTCGTTTGCGGTTCGTTTTATCTTGCAAGAGAGGTCAGAAATTTAATTTAACCGCTTCTATAATTTTACAAAATATGCTATGCCAATCTGTTACTATGTTAACGGATTGGTATTTTTTATTTTTAGATTTGGGGGATAAATATGAATGTAACAATCGAATCAAGCGGAAATCTTGTAATTGCATATTTGTACGGCGAAATCGACCACCACACCGCAGTTGATATTCGGGACAAGATTGACAACGCATTGAGTTTCATTAAGCCGCAGCATCTTATTTTAGATTTTAAGAATGTAACTTTTATGGATTCCAGCGGAATCGGTCTTGTTATGGGCAGATACAGATTGCTTATGAATTTTCATGCAACGCTTGAAATACGAAATGTCACTAAGCAGACAAAAAAGATTATGGAACTTGCCGGGCTCGGCTCGATAGCGATAATTAAGGAGATACAATAATGAAAATATTAAATGAATTTAAACTTACCGTTGACAGCAAAAGCGTAAACGAGAGTTTTTGCAGGGTGGTGGTTACCGCATTTGCTTCTGCTCTTGACCCGACAATTGAAGAAATTACTGATTTAAAAACCGCCGTGTCAGAAGCTGTTACCAATTCAATAGTTCACGGTTATGCCGATACTTGCGGCACTATTTACATAACAGGTCAGCTTTTAGAAAATGATGTGATAAAAATCAAAATTAAGGACAAAGGCAGAGGTATTGCCGATGTAAGTGAAGCAATGACACCGCTTTACACAACAGGCGGAAGCGACAGAGCGGGACTCGGCTTCACCGTTATGCAGTCATTTTGCGATAGGGTAAAGGTTACTTCTTCTCTCGGAATGGGCACAACGGTTGTATTAACTAAAAAAATCAACGGTCGTACAAAATGGTAACTTCACGCAGAGACAAAATGATTGAGGACAATATCGGGCTTGTTCACTCTATTGCCAAACGCTTTAAGGGCAGAGGAGAGGATTATGACGATTTGTATCAGGCAGGCTGTGTCGGTCTTATCAAAGCGGTTGATAATTTTGATGAGTCAAAGGGCTTTCTGTTCTCAACCTATGCAGTGCCAGTTATAATGGGCGAAATTCGGCGCCTTTTTCGTGACGGGGGAGCAGTCAAAGTTTCACGCTCATTAAAAGAAAAATCCATTAAGGTGCAGGCTATCAGAGAAAAATTCATCAAAAAAGAGCTTCGAGAGCCAACCGTCAGCGAATTGTCCGAACTCTGCGGAATAGAAACGGAAGAATTGTCCGAGGTGCTAAATGTTATCAACCCCGTTGTTTCTTTGAGTTGCACAACAGAGGACGGCGACGAAACAATCGATATTCCCGTTGATGATACGGACAAACTGTTTGACAGATTATCTGTTCATCACGCAATCAAGGATTTGTCAAATGATGAACTTTTATTGATAAAATATAGGTTTTATGAGGGCAAAACGCAGTGCGAATCAGCCAAACTTTTGGGCATATCACAGGTGCAGGTGTCTCGCCGAGAAAAACAGCTTCTTGCAAAATTAAGAACAAGACTTGAATAATATTCATAAATTATATATTAATTATTAAAAAATAATTTGCATTTGTTTTTAATTTATGGTATAGTAAATCATTATATTATATTTTTTCGGAGGGAGAACATATGCAAAATATTAATATGGCGTTGTCATTCAATGACCTTGTCGATAAGGTCGACGGATGGGTGTGGGGCTGGCCTCTCATCATTATCATTTTGTGTGCCGGTGTGTGGCTCACAGTCAGAACAGGCTTTGTACAGGTTAAACATCTTGGCAAAGCGCTCAAATTTATGGTTAAAAATGAAGAAAACGGCGAAGGTGAAGTATCATCATTTGCGGCACTTTGTACAGCACTTTCCGCAACTATCGGTACAGGTAACATCGTAGGAGTTGCAACGGCTATCTGCCTCGGCGGTCCGGGTGCACTTTTGTGGATGATTTTAGCCGCATTTTTCGGTATGGCAACCAAGTATTCCGAGGGCTTTCTTGCTATTAAGTACAGAGAGAGAAAAGAAGACGGTCATTATATCGGCGGTCCTTTCTATTACATAGAAAAAGGTATGGGCAAAAAATGGAAATGGCTTGCAAAGCTTTTTGCATTTTTCGGTATCTTTGTAGGTCTTATGGGTATCGGTACTTTTACTCAAATCAACGGTATTACTTCCGCTGTTCAGAATTTCTTTGACCCTCACAGAGAGCATATTGCCTTTTCAATCGGTGAATACAGCTATTCTTGGGCAGTCGTTATCGGCGGTATCATTGTTACCGTTTGCACAGCTCTTGTTGTTCTCGGCGGTATCAAGAGAATTGCCAAAGTTTCGCAGATTATCGTTCCGTTTATGGCAATCATTTATGTGCTCTTTGCATTGATAATCGTTATTACTCATATCAAGAATATCCCTTCAACAGTTGCTTTGGTATGTAAATCCGCTTTTGCTCCGGAGCCTGTTATCGGTGCTCTCACCGGTATTACAATTAAGGTTGCTATGCAAAAGGGTATCGGCAGAGGTATCTTTTCAAACGAAGCAGGTCTCGGTTCCGCTCCTATCGCAACAGCTGCCGCAAAGACAGATGACACGGTTCGTCAGGGTCTTGTTACAATGACAGGTACATTTATCGACACAATCGTAATTTGTACTCTCACAGGTCTTTCAATTCTCGTTACAGGTGCACAGGACAAGTACATTGTCGGTGAATTTGAGGGCGTAAACATCACAACCCATGCGTGGAAAACAGGTCTTCCGTGGAACGCAAACTTCTCGGCATTCGTTCTTATGATTTGCCTTGCATTCTTTGCGTTTACAACTATTCTCGGTTGGAACTATTACAGCGAGCGTTGCCTTGAATATCTCACAGGCAGCAGAAAACTCATTATTCCTTATAGAATTTTGTACATCGCTTGCGTATTCATCGGCCCGTACCTCACAGTTGCCGCTGTTTGGAACATTGCCGATATATTCAACGGTCTTATGGCTTTTCCAAACCTTGTTGCACTCTTTGCACTCTCCGGAGTTGTCGGCAAAGAAACCCGTGATTATTTCAAAAAGAAAAACCACGAGGACATAAAAGACATCGCAAAGCAAAATAAATAATTTATAAAATAAAAGCGACATTGTTCAAAAGAACAGTGTCGCTTTTTTGTGCCTTGTTTAATGCGTGATTTTGCAGATAATTTTATTCTACTGTAACAACTTTTGCCAGGTTTCTCGGTTTGTCAACATCAAGTCCCTTGTCAGCCGAAACATAATATGCAAGCAGTTGCATTGCAACAACAGCCGGAATTGCCATAAAGTCGTCATTGAGATTTGGCAAAACAAAATCAGGCTTGATGTCTTTTGTTTGAAGTCCGTCTTTTACAAAGCTGATAACCGTTGCTCCTCGTGACTCAACCTCTCTTATGTTCGAGATTTGCTTTGACATCAATTTTTCTTGCGTAAGCAGAGCAATAACAGGAGTTTTTTTAGTTATCAATGCTATTGTGCCGTGCTTCAATTCGCCCGATGCAAATGCTTCCGAATGAATGTAGCTGATTTCTTTTAGCTTCAATGACGCTTCAAGCAGAGCAGGGTAGTCAAGTCCTCTGCCAATCATAAATGTGTGCTCCGCAGTGAGCAAAGATTGTGACAGATGATGAATTTCGTCCTTGCGTTGAAGTATGTCGTCAACGGCTTGCGGGATTTTTTCAAGTTCGTTTACGAAACATCTTGTTTCATCTTCGTTGAAGCAACCACGCAAAAGCGCAGTTTTTGCAGTAATCAAACAGAATACCGCAACTTGAGTTGTGTACGCCTTTGTTGATGCAACAGCAATTTCGGGGCCGGCATTTGTGTAAATGACATTGTCGCTCATCATTGCGATTGATGAGCCTTTGACATTGACAATCGAAAGTGTTTTTGCACCCTTTGATTTTGCGTATTTCAACGCTTCAAGGGTGTCTATTGTTTCACCGCTTTGCGAAACGCAGATAACAAGCGTTTTGTCGCTTACAATCGGGTCGCAATACATATACTCGCTCGCCATATAAACATTTACGGGAACGGCACAGGTCTTTTCAATCAAATGCTTGCCGATGAGTCCTGCGTGCATAGCCGTGCCACAGGCGATAACCGTGATGTTTTCACATTCCGTAAAAATGCTGTCGTCAACTCCGTCAGCCGAAAAATCAGGCAATCCGTCTTTGATTCTCAAACGGATTGTTTTTTCAATAACCTCCGGTTGTTCGCTGATTTCCTTTTCCATATAAAACGGATAGTGTTTCTTGCCCGAATTGTTGATGTCCCAATCAAGTTCAAGCATCTTCACATCAACCTTGTTGTCCTGAAAATCCCTTACTTCAATACCGTTTTTGCTGATTTCTGCAATAGTCAGTTCAGGCAAAACAAAGTATTCCTTGCTGTATTCGCCGATAGCCGTGATGTCGGATGCAATGTATGCACCGTCATCATTCACACAGCACACAATAGGACTGACATTTCTGACAGCGTAAATCACATCGGGAATGTCATCAAACATAATTCCAAGTGCAAATGTACCCTTAATTTCTCTGACCGCCTTGATGATGGCTTCGCTCGGGTCACTGCCAATGTGGTAGTAATTGTCAATCAAAGCGGCAACAACTTCGCTGTCCGTCTGGCTTTTTAGCTTGCCTGCAATACCGAGTTGGTTTTTTATTGAAGCATAATTCTCAATAATTCCGTTGTGTACAAGTGTTACATTGCCGAATTTGTGCGGATGAGAGTTTGAATCGCTCACACCGCCGTGCGTTGCCCATCTTGTATGCCCAATGCCCGTGTTGCCCTTGATGTCCTTTGATTTTTCATCAAGCCTTTCAACTCTGCCCTCACATTTTGCAACGATAACTTCGTTGAGCGTGTCGTTGAAAACGGCAATACCTGCACTGTCGTAACCTCTGTATTCCAGGGTTTTAAGCCCTTTGATTAATTTACCTCTTGCGTCTGTATGTCCTGTGTATCCGATAATTCCACACATAATCATTCCTCATTTCTTATTATAACTGTATGATTAAATCAAAAATTTATACTTAATATTGCTTTGTGAAAAAGGATTTGTTGCTTCGTTGCCGAAGTTTTTGCCTTTTTCTTACGCACCAAAGCGTACGAAAGAGCATCCGCCGAATATTTCGATAACTCTTTTCCTCGTCAACCCATAGGGTTCGGGCGCTAACTGTGGCTGAAAACACAGCCGGCAGTTTTATATCATCAATAATTAAGTGCAAAATCATCACGCATTAAATTTTCAAGGTGCTATCCTTACGGATAAATACTATTTACCACAAAGAAAAGTAAATGTCAATCGAATTAACAGTTTGTTTATAGAATTATTAATGATTTGGTAACATTAGAGAGGTTTTCCCGTCCTCTCGGAGCAAGATAGCAAACATCTTCAATTCTTATTCCAAATTTACCCGGAATGTAAATCCCCGGTTCAATTGATGTAACATTGCCTACTTCGTAAGTGTCTTTGCTTCTCGGTGAAGCATTGAATCCCTCGTGAATTTCAAGACCCACACCGTGTCCGAGTCCGTGCCTGAAATACTGTGCCATATTCTTTTCGTCAAGCACATCATATGCCGCCTTGTAAACATCGGCACACTTAACACCTGCGTTCAAGGCTTTGATTCCCGCAAGCTGAGCTTTGAGTACCAAATCGTATATTTCTTTCATCTCGTCACTTGCACTGCCAACCGCAACGGTCCTTGTCATATCACTGTGGTAGCCTTGATAGGTAGCACCAAAGTCAAACAGAACAAATTCGCCGTCTTTTACCGTGTTTTCGCTCGGTACACCGTGAGGCATAGAAGTTCTTTCGCCTGCAAGCAAAATTGTGTCAAAACTCACTCCGTCAGAGCCTTCTTTTGCCATAAGATAGTCAAAATATGCCGCAAGTTCTTTTTCTGTCTTGCCCGGCTTAATATGGTTAAGAAGTTCCAAAAATGCCTTTTCGGCAATTTGATTTGCTTTTTTCATCAACACGATTTCTTCGGCTTCTTTTCTGTTTCGCTCTCTCATAAGCAAGTTGCCGAGTTCAACCATTTGAGCATCTTTGCAGTGCTCCTTGATGTTTTCAAACGCTTTGAGTGAAATTGTGTTGCTTTCGTATACAATGCTTTTCGACTTGCTGTCGTTTATGATTTTCTCAAGTTCTTCATAATAGCTTCTCTTGAACTCAATAACTTTAAGTCCCGTTTCTTTTGCGTGATTTTCGGCAGTTTCGGTATATCTTGAATCAACAAGATGAAAAGCGTCACCGTTATTCAAAATAATAACCATTCCTTCGCTCGGAGAAAATCCGCACAGGTAGTGCATATTTGCTTCATCTAAGAGAACAAGTGCATCTGCTCCTTTTCTTTTGAGTATGTTTACGCATTTTTCGATATTTTGCATTTTTTCACCTCATAAAATATATGTTATCCGTATTATAAAACTTTAAAGATTTTATGTCAATTTATTGACTTTATATTTTTAATATGCTAATTTATTATTAATTAGTTTTAAGGAGAAGTATATGGAAAAGTATCTTATCAACCCAAACCAAAGAATTGCAAAAATCAATAAAGATTTGTACGGCCATTTTTCCGAACATCTCGGCAGATGTATCTATGAGGGCATTTATGTTGGTGAAAACTCAAAAATTCCCAATGTAAACGGTATGAGATGTGATGTTGTAGAGGCACTCAAGGATATGGGTATTCCTGTTCTTCGTTGGCCCGGCGGTTGCTTTGCCGATGAATACCATTGGAAAGACGGAATAGGTGATAAATCTCAAAGAAAGAAAATGATTAATACTCACTGGGGCGGAGTTGTTGAAGATAATTCATTCGGCACTCACGAATATTTTGAACTTTGCCGTCAACTTGGTTGTGATACCTATGTCAACGGCAATGTCGGATCAGGTTCTGTTCGTGAAATGAGCGAGTGGGTAGAATATATGACTTTTGACGGTGTTTCTCCTATGGCTGAACTTCGCAAGAAAAACGGCAGCGAAAAGCCGTTTAATCTTAAATATTTCGGCGTCGGCAACGAATCTTGGGGTTGCGGCGGAAATATGGACCCGGAATATTACGGTTGCCTTTTTAAGCGTTATAATACATATTGCCGTGATTATGATTCAAATAAGCATATTTCTCGTATTGCCTGCGGACCTAATGTTGATGATTATCATTGGACAAAAGAGGTTATGGACAAGGTTAAGCACCACGCAAACGGTATTTCGCTTCACTATTACACTATCCCTACCGGTCAATGGCACCATAAAGGCTCTGCAACGGTGTTTGATAAAAAAGAATATGATTCAACAATTTGCAAGGCTTACAGAATGGAAGAACTTATTACCAATCACCTTGCAATGATGGACAGTATCAATCCTCAACGCTGGGTTAAACTTATCGTTGATGAGTGGGGCACTTGGTATGATGTTGAGGAGGGTACAAATCCGGGATTTTTGTATCAGCAAAACACTATGCGTGACGCTATTGTTGCCGGTCTTACTCTCAATATTTTCAACAAGCATGCCGACAGACTTATGATGGCTAATATTGCTCAAACCGTTAATGTACTTCAGTCTGTTATTCTTACAGACGGTGAAAAAATGATTAAAACGCCTACTTATTATGTTTTCAAGATGTATAAGGAACATCAGGAAAATACTCTTGTGGGTTCGTATATCACTACACCGCTTGTAAATTCACCTAATGATAACAAGGTTTTCCCTCAACTTTGTGAATCTGCTTCAGTTGATGAAAACGGTACAATTTATTCAACGATAACAAACAATTCGTCAACCAAGTCTGCAAAGATTAAATGTCAAATTGCAGATACAAAGGTTGAAAGTATTACTGCAGAAATCTTAACCGGTGAATGTCATCAAAAGAATGACTTTGACAACGCAGACAATGTAAAAACCGTGGAGTTTACCGATTTCAGAAAGCTTAAAGACGGCTTTACTGCTGCAATTCCTGCTTGCAGCGTTGTTAAGTTTGTTATTAATAAGTGATGGATAATAATTGCAAAAGATGTTTGCTTTTTGAAGCAGGTCAAAATGTTACATACAGTCAAATCCAAGATTATATTAAAACAATAGATGCTTCGGAAAAGGTGAGCGATGAATTATATAATCATCGTTTGTCTATGTGTAAAAAATGCGACAGCTTGATTTCGGGCATGTGCCTGAAATGCGGCTGTTATGTAGAGGTTCGAGCAATTTTAAAAAACAAAGATTGTCCGAATTTTGATGATAAAAAATGGTGAAACGAGGAAATAATTATGCAAAGAATTGCCGAATTTGAAAAAGTCAGCTTTGAACAATTTGAAAAGGACTGGCTCAAGGCGTATCCCGAAACAGAGAATGTAAAATCAATCTATGACAGTATCAAACTTCCTGTTCGTGCAACAGTCGGCTCGGCAGGTTACGATTTTTTTGCACCTACCGATATAACAATCAAAACAGGTGACTCTACTCTTATTCCTACGGGTATCCGTGCAAAAATCAACGACGGATGGGTGCTCAGCATTTTCCCTCGCTCGGGTCTTGGCTTTAAGCACAGAGTCGGACTTGATAACACTGTCGGCATAATTGATGCCGATTATTATAACTCTTCAAACGAGGGTCATATTATGATTAAACTTTCCTGCACCGCTCACGATGACGGTCACAGCGTTACCGTATCGGCAGGCGACGGATTTTCGCAGGGTATTTTTACTCAGTTCGGCATTACGATGTCGGATGATGCCGATGGTATTCGTGACGGCGGCTTCGGCTCAACAACAAAATAAGAAAGCATATTATGGCAACAATACTCCAAATCGGCGAAGGCAATTTTCTGTGTGCTTTTGTTGAAGAATACATACAAAACGCTTGTGACAACGGCTATAAAGGTTCGGTGGCAATATGTCAGCCGAGAACAAATAACAAAGTCATCAACGCTTTGAACGGTCAAAACAGGATTTATGATATTATTCACAGAGGCAGAATTAACGGCAGAGTTATCGATGACAGATGCCGTATCACTTGTGTGTCAGATTGTATAGATACAGTTAACGAAACGGATAGACTTGTTGATACTTTTTGCGGTGATGAACTTCAAATTGTTGTTTCCAACACTACCGAAGCAGGAATTGCGTTTGTTGAAACAGATAAATGTTCCGATTTTCCGAATGTTTCGTTTCCGGGTAAAATTGCTTATATGCTTTATCAAAGATATAAGCAAAATAAAGGCAATTTGGTGTTTTTGCCGGTTGAACTTATAGAAAATAACGGTATTGAACTTAAAAATTGTATACTTAAATATGCAAAGCTTTGGGACTTCAACGAAGATTTTACGGATTATGTTAATACAAAATGCCATTTTTGTAACACACTTGTTGACAGAATCGTAACCGGTCATAATCAAAACGATGCAGACCCTTGCAGTGTGACCTGTGAGCCGTACAGATTATTTATTATAGATGCAGACGATTATGCAAAATCCGTGTTGCCTTTTAATGACGATACGGTTGTATTTACCGATAATATTGCTAATTACAGAACCCGCAAGGTTCGTATACTTAACGGTGTCCACACATCAACCGTCTTGGGTGCTTATCTTAAAGGCTTTGACATTGTTCGTGATATGGTAAATGACGATTATTTTAAGTCATACATTTCTGATATTTTGGAGGAAATTTATCCTACAATTTCGCTTGATAAAGCTGTTCTTGAGGAATACGCAAACAGTGTTTTGGAAAGATTCAATAATCCGTTTATTGACCACAAGCTTCTTGATATTTCACTTAATTCGGTTGCAAAGTTTAAAGCAAGGGTTTTGCCGTCAATTCTTGATTATGCAAAAATCAACGGCACCGCTCCGATAAATCTTTCAAAATCACTTGCTTATCTTATCGCTTTTTATAATCACAAAAGTGTAAGAGAATACGAAGTACACGACAGCAAAACCGTGCTTTTGTTCTTTGAAGGCAAGCCGAGTATATCCGATGTGCTTGATAATACCGATTTTTGGGGCGTAAAGTTAACCGAAATTCCTAATATGAAAAATGTTGTTGAGAAATTTTACAATGAAATCTAAATTTATTAAAATTAACGAAGCGGATAATGTTGCCGTTGCACTTGAAGATATTGAAGCCGGTTATACAGAAAATAATTTGACCGCCCTTGATAATATTCCTTTTGCTCATAAGATTTTGCTTGAAGATTTAAAAGTAGGAGATGATGTAATCAAATACGGTTATCCGATAGGTCATGTTGACCGTGATTTAAAAAAGGGAAGTTATATTCACTCACACAACCTTAAAACAAACTTGTCCGATAAACTCGAATATTCGTTTTTGCATAACAATAAATATTTACCGAAAAAAAGCGACCTCACTTTTAACGGATATGTCAGAAAAGACGGCAAGGTCGGCATAAGAAATGAAATCTGGATTATCCCTACGGTAGGTTGCGTAAATAAAACAGCTACCGAACTTGAAAAACGCTTTTCAAATATCGGTCAGGGCTGTGACGGCGTGTATGCTTTTACACACCAATTCGGTTGCAGTCAACTCGGTGACGACCAGGAAAACACTCGAAAAGTTCTTGCCGCTCTCGCTCATCATCCAAATGCAGGCGGTGTGCTTATTGTTTCTCTCGGATGTGAAAATACAAATTTGAGCGTTTTCAAAGAATATCTCGGTGATGTTGACGAAAACCGTGTAAAATTTATGGTTTGCCAAGATGTTACCGATGAAATTGAAGAGGGAACAAGGCTCATTAAAGAGATATATGATGTAATTAAAAATGATGAAAGACAACCTGTAAATATTGACAAACTTGTTGTAGGCTATAAATGCGGCGGCTCGGATGCTTTTTCGGGTATGACTGCAAACGCACTTTGCGGTGTAATAAACGACCGCCTTACCTCATACGGTGCAACAACGATTCTTACCGAAGTTCCCGAGATGTTCGGTGCAGAACAAATCTTGATGGAACGAAGTGAAAACGAAACCGTTTTCAATAAGCAAGTTGATATGATAAACGGATTTAAGGATTATTTTTATTCTCACGGTGTTGTGTGCTATGAAAATCCGTCACCGGGCAATCGCGACGGCGGAATTACAACCCTTGAAGAAAAATCGCTCGGTTGTGTTCAAAAAGGCGGTAAAAGCATAGTAACCGATGTTTTGAAGTACGGTGAGAGTGTACATAAAAACGGACTTAATCTTTTGAACGGTCCGGGCAACGATATTGTTTCGGTAACAAATCTTGTTTGTGCAGGATGTCAGGTTATTTTGTTCACAACGGGCAGAGGCACTTCACTCGGTGCGGCTGTGCCTACAATCAAAATTTCTTCAAATTCTGCACTTTTTGGAAGAAAAGCCAATTGGATTGATTTTAACGCAGGCGAGCTTATTAACGGAATAGGCTTTGATATTCTTGCCGATGAACTTCAAAACAAGTTGATATCCGTTCTTAACGGCGAAAAGACAAAAAATGAATTGAACAATTATCGTGATATATCTGTTTTTAAGGACGGAGTTATAATGTAGTTCTTGTTTTTGTCGGCTTTTAGTGGTATATTAGCATTTGATTATTTAGTTATTTAAAGGTGAAATGATGGGATTTTTGGGTAAACGATTAAAAGAAGCAACGGGTCTTAATATTATTATCGTCGGTTGCGGGGTTGTAGGCACAGCTCTTGTTGAACAGCTTGTGCTTGAAAACCACGACATTACCGTTGTTGACACCTCTCCTCAAAAGGTGCAAAAAATAACGGATATGTATGATGTTATGGGTGTTGTAGGCAACGGTGCATCATTCAGCGTTCAAAAGGACGCCGGTATTATAGATGCCGACCTTATTATCGCCGTAACGGATTCGGACGAACTCAATCTTCTTTGCTGCACTGTTGCTTCCCGTGTCGGTCACTGTGCAACCATCGCAAAGGTTCGTAATCCCGAATATTCGCACGAACTTAATCATATCAAGGACAAACTCGGTCTTGCAATGATTGTAAATCCCGAATATGAAGCTTCACGAGAAATATACAAAATTCTTTGCCTGCCAACCGCTCTTGAGGTCACATCATTTGCTCACGGCAAAGCAGACCTTGTAAAAATCAGAATACCGCACGGTAATATACTTGACGGTATGACTCTTGCACAACTCGGTAAAAGCACAAACGATGTTCTTATCTGCGGTGTTGAAAGAGATAAACAAATATACATTCCAACAGGTGATTTCGAACTTAAAGCAGGGGATATGATTTCTTTTGTTGCTCCGGCGAAAAAGGTTTCGGACTTCTTTAAACATATCGGTTTTAAAACGAATAAGGTAAAGAATACGATGATTATCGGCGGCGGTGACGCAGGATATTATCTTGCAAAACGCCTTTCGGATAACGGCATTGATGTTTGCCTTATTGATAAAGATAAGGAAAGATGCGAAGAGATTGCCACCTTGCTTCCAAAGGTTGTCGTAATCAACGGCAACGGTGTTGATGAAGATTTGCTTACCGAAGAGGGCATACAAAGTGCCGAGTCTTTTGTGACTCTCACAGGTTCGGATGAGGAAAATATTCTTCTTACCGTTCATGCAAAACAGTTTTCAAATGCCAAGCTTGTTACAAAGATTAATAAAATCAGGTTTAAGGACGCTATCAATAATCTTGATATAGGCTCGGTTATCTATCCTCGTTATATAACAAGTGAAGCCATTATTGCTTATGTCAGAGCAAAGAATGCTTCAAAAGGTTCAAATGTAGAAACCCTTTATCATTTATTTGACCACAGGGTTGAGGCGGTTGAATTTAAAATAGACAAAGAGTCAAAAGTGACCAACACTCCTATTATGAAACTTAAACTTAAAGATAATCTTCTTATCTGCTTTATTTTCAGAAGAGGTAAGGTTATCATTCCGTCCGGTCAGGACTGTATTTTGCCGGGTGACAGCGTTATGATTGTAACAACACATACCGGTTTTAACGACATTAGTAATATTCTTGCATAAGGATAACATATATGAACGGTTCTATTATCAGAAAAATTTTGGGCTATGTGCTGATTTTAGAGGGTGCACTTTTGTTTTTGCCTTGTATCGTCGGATTAATTTATCACGAATCGGAATACAAGACCTATCTTATCTGTGCGGTTGTAACCCTTGCAATCGGTGCTTTGATAGCCGTTAAAAAAGCTAAAAATAATGTATTTTATCTCAAAGAAGGATGCACGGCAACGGCACTCAGTTGGATTGTCCTTTCTGTTTTCGGTGCTGTTCCTTTTGTACTTACAGGCGAAATTTCGCATTTCGTCGATGCTTTGTTTGAAACTGTATCGGGATTTACAACAACGGGTGCAAGCATTCTCACGGATGTTGAGGCACTTTCTCATGCTTCTCTCTTTTGGCGAAGCTTTACACACTGGATAGGCGGTATGGGTGTTCTTGTATTTTTACTCGCCGTTGTTCAAATGTCCGGCGGTTCAAATATGAATCTTATGCGTGCCGAAAGTCCCGGACCTTCGGTAGGCAAACTTGTACCGAAAATGCGTTATACCGCACGAATTCTTTATATTTTGTATTTCGCTTTAACTGTTTTGGAAATTGTATTTCTTGTTTGCGGCGATATGCCTCTGTTTGATGCTATTACAGCTTCACTCGGCACAGCCGGTACCGGTGGCTTTGGTATCAAAGCCGATTCCATGGCGAGTTATTCAACCTATGTTCAGTGGGTTATCACAATATTTATGGCACTCTTCGGAGTTAACTTTAATTTTTATTATTTTCTTATCTTCCGTCAATTCGGTAAAGCACTTAAAATGGAAGAAGTCAGAGCGTATTTCGGAGTTATAATTTTTTCAACCGTTGCGGTAGTTATCAATACTTATCATTTGTTTGACAATCTTTCAGACGCAATTACACATTCGGCATTTCAGGTCGCATCTATTATCACAACAACAGGTTATTCAACCGTAGATTTTGATATGTGGCCATCGTTTTCAAAAGCGATTTTGGTGCTTTTGATGTTTGTCGGTGCTTGTGCGGGAAGTACGGGCGGCGGTATAAAAGTTTCAAGATTTTTGGTTGCTCTCAAAACTGTTAATAAAGAAATTCAATCATATCTTCACCCAAAAAATATCAAAAAAATAACACTTGACGGTAAAGCGGTTGAACACGAAATACTTCGTTCGACAAATGTTTTTATTATTACATATTTTGTAATTTTTGTTTTCAGTATGCTTATTATATCGATTGAAAATTATGATTTGGTAACAAATTTTACCGCTGTTGCCGCAACAATTAACAATATCGGTCCGGGTCTTGAACTTGTCGGACCGTCAAGGAATTTTGGTCAGTTCACCGATTTGTCAAAGCTTGTTTTGATTTTCGATATGCTTGCCGGCAGACTTGAACTGTTCCCGATTTTGCTCCTTTTCAGTCCTCGTCTTTGGATTGATACATTTAAGCGAAAAACCGCTCGCAAAATCCGTAGTAATTAAAAAATCCGTAGGAGTTCTTTTCCTACGGATTTTTATGATTTTATGCCGCAATATCATACCAGTTTTGCTGAACATCTTTTATTTTCTGTGCACGCTCCTCGTGGCGTGCTTTTTGCTTCTTTGCTTGTTTTTCTTTTTTGTCTTGAATAAGCAGAAATATACTGCCTATTACTAAGTAGATGCAAAGCTCTGCAAGGAAGAAAATACGCTGTCCGTCTTTAGATACCGTTAAAAACAGATTGAACGGTATTGCCATTGCTCCGTAACCGACAATGAGTGTAACAATCGAAATAATAATACCTTTAAGCAAATCCTTTTTGTTCATAATAAATCTCCTTTTTCATTAACAATGTGTGTTTTTTGTCTACATCTGCATTGTAAACCATATGAGATTTATATACAATAGGGTAGTGCTTACAAGTCCTAAAAATTGTACTTATAATACAAAAGTTCTTATCTCTTTTTTAAAATTATTGACTTTATAATCTTGATTGCTTTAGGAATATCATCGCTTTTTATTGCAGAAGGTACAAAAACTATTTTTAGTTTTCCATTGCTGCAATCAACAATGTTTGCATTAATTCCGTTTTGCTCAAAAGCTTTGTAATTATTGTTAAACAGAACTTCGGCTTTAACTTGCAGTCCGTTTTCACTCAAATTTATTTTTGCATTCGGCAAAGCTTTTTTCAATTCTTCACAAAAGTATTTTGCTTTTGCCGTGTACAATCTTCTTATTTTTCTTGCCTGCGAATTAATGTGTCCGTCACGGATGTATTGACAGAGTGCAATTTGCTCTGTTTTACTTGCTGTTTGCGAAAATTTGTTTTCGTTTTTGCAAAATTCGTTTGCAAGTTCCTCGGTCAGTACCATAAAGCTGATTCTGATACCGGGGATAAGTACATTTGAAAAGCTGCCCATATATATTATATTTTGAGCATTTGAAAGAGCAAATAAAGAGGGAATCGGCTTTGTTTGATACAAAAAGTCACTGTCAAAGTCATCCTCGATTACAAGACTTCCACGCTCCTTGCTGTATTCCACAAGTTCAAGCCGCCTTTTAATCGGCATAACATTTCCGTACGATGTCATATGTGACGGTGAAACATAAATGATATCTGCGTCTTTGTTTCTTGTTCTGACTTCAAAGCCGTAATCTGCAAACAAATTCATACCCTGCACAAAACTTTTGTCCGGAAAAGATACAGTGCCTTTGTTCTTGATAAGTGAACATAGAATATATAAAAGCGATTGAACGCCTGCACCGACAACAATTCTGTCCGGCGAAGCCGATACATTTCGCTTTGCTCGGATATAGTCGGACAAAACTTCTCTCAAGTCTGCCTCGCCTTGAACATCACCGTATGACAGCAATCGTTCCTCCTGTCGAAGTGCACTTTTTATGTATCGTTGCCACAGTTTAATGTCAAAGCTTTCCTCGTCGGCGTCACCGCTTTTGAGGTCGTAGAGAATTTTGCTTTCCTCCTTCTTTCCTTTTATAACAGTTGAAGCTGTGCTCTTTTGCTCTGTTACATAATATCCGCTTTTAGGGGAAGCGATAACATATCCGTCTGCCTGAAGTTCAAAGTAAGCATTTTGTATTGTTGTTTTGCTTACGGGCAAAAGCTGTGTAGCGGTTCTTACCGATGGTAATTTGTCACCGGCTTTGAGCTGATTTGTAAGTATCAAGTTTTTGTAATAATTATATATTTCAATATATTTTTTCATATCTGTACCTTAAATTATTTATACATTTGCCTATATGATTAATGTCAACAATATTATATAATATATAGAATAAAATATCAATAGGAGATAGTGTTTATTACACTTTGTGAATATATTATGGCTGATATTATTTATACACTTTGCGGCGGAACATACATTAATATAACAAACAAATGCCCTTGCAGATGCACTTTCTGTATTCGATCGCAGGGCAATGCGGTCGGCGATGCCGAAAATCTTTGGTTTTACGGCAACGAGCCGAGCCTTGATGATATTAAAAAAGCTATTGATGCTTACGGATTTGAAAAGGTAGACGCTGTTTGCTTTTGTGGCTACGGCGAACCTACCGAACGACTTGATGTCTTGATTGCTACGGCAAATTACCTCAGAACAATCAATCCGTCAATCAAAATCCGTGTTAACACAAACGGACTTTCGGATTTAATCAACGGCAGAAGTACAGCCAAGGAAATCGGCGAAGCTTTTGATATTGTTTCTGTTTCACTTAACGACCCTGATTCCGACAGCTACGATGCCGTTACAAGAAATATTTTTCCTAAAAAAGCATTTCCGTCACTTCTTGAATTTACAAAAGAATGTGCAAAATATTGCCCTGAGGTTCATATGAGCGTTGTTGATGTTATCGGTGAAGAAAACATCGAAAAGTCAAGAAAACTTGCCGAGTCCCTCGGTGCTAAATTCATCTGCCGCTCCTTTGATGAAGGCAGATAATCATAAAAGTATAAGACTGCAATCTTTTCAGTAGGATTGCAGTCTGTTTTTGTTTATGTATAAAAATTTGTTTGATTTGAGTAATCAAAACATTGTTTTCCGATTATTTTTAATTCTTTTCTAATATAATTTGTCATTTGCAGTTTTTGCATCATAATAATAACTTGAAAAGTTGCTTTTTCATTATCATTTTCCTTTTATATTATAGTCTGGTTCTGCATAGCTTTTCCATTGAATAAATTTAAAGCATGCAAAATGTTTTTTAGGTGTGTTGGTTACATAATAAAAGCTAGGAATATAATCGGCTTTTAATGTGCTGTTGAATTTCATGCTTAGTTTATCTATATATATATCGTCAAATGTATATTCTTTATCATAAAAATAAAAACGTGCAACATCGTTTTCAAAGCATTTTAAAAATTGCTTTGAATCATCTTTTGAAATTATATATTTGTAATCAAGATTATTTTTATCGTAGTAGTTTATTATATTCTCCGTGTCAAGGTACATTCCGATAATTTTTTGGTCAACATTTTTTTGCAACCATTCTGTGCACCAATTTTGGATATCGTCAAATTGATAATCGTCATAATAACCTTTTTTATTTTTGCTCACAATAAAATGTCTGTTGTTATATTCATATTCAAACGAAAAATCAATCCAAACCGTTTTTGTTAAAAAGATTTCATATTCTTCCTCTTCAGAATGGGCTTGGTTGTATTTAATTAATTTAAACTCTTGCGGATTTGCGTTGTATTTCTCGCAAAGATATTCCAAGGATTGTTCTTTTGCAGAATCAACATCAGTTTTGCGCATGTGTTGTTCAATCAAAAAAATTCCCAATATCAACATTACAACGGCAAACAAAACAGCAAAGATAATTATTATTTTATTCTTTTTAGTCATATAATTGCTCCTTTCTGAACCGAAATATATATATCTTTCTACTTTTTGTATATCATAATTTGTAAATTCTGTCAATGATATATTCAAAATTATATAAAAATATGGAAAAAATGTACAATTTGCATATTGATATTTTACAATTATGTTAAAACCATCTTTTATCATAATAAATATTATAAAAAATATTACCAAAAGTTAGTGACAAACGGTGTTATTTATTGTATAATAGTTCAGTAAATTTATAAATTTGAAAGGAGTTTTTTATGAAACACTCTGAAATCGTCGGAAAAATGAGCCTTGAGCAAAAGGCAACATTTGTTTCCGGTTATGACTATTGGCATCTTGAGGAAGCTCCGGAACTCGGGCTCCCTAAGATTTGCATTACAGACGGCCCTCACGGCTTGCGTAAGGCAAAGGGTAAGGACTATGTACCTGAAGAAGGCGAGGCAAAGTCATCGGGCGGTATCGGTCTTGGCAACTCTGTTCCTACAACTTGCTTCCCGCCTGCCGCAACTTCATCTTGCTCTTGGGATGATGATTTGCTCTTTGAAGAGGGTGCAGCTATGGGTGAAGAATGCCTTAAAGAAAAGGTTTCCGTTATTCTCGGCCCGGGTACAAATATCAAGCGTGCTCCAACATGCGGCAGAAACTTTGAGTATTTTTCAGAAGATCCGCTTCTTGCAGGTAAGTGCTCAGCTGCCATCATCAACGGCGTTCAGTCAAAGGGCGTAGGTACATCACTTAAGCACTTTGCTTGTAATTCACAGGAAGCATTCCGTATGGTTCTCAACGAAGTTATTGATGAGCGTACAATGCGTGAGATTTATTTCCCGGCATTTGAAATTGCTGTTAAAGAGGCTCAGCCTTGGACTGTTATGAATTCATATAACCGTATTAACGGTGTTTATGCTTCACAAAATGAATGGATGCAACAGCAGGTTCTCCGTAAGGAATGGGGCTTTAAGGGCCTTATCGTAACAGACTGGGGTGCATCTGTTGACCGTGTTGACGGCGTTAAAGCAGGTACAGACCTTGAAATGCCTACATCCGGTAAGCTTAATGCTAAAAAAATTGTTGCCGCTGTAAACGACGGAACTCTTGAAGAATCAATTCTTGACGAAAGAGTAGATGCTGTTGTTGACCTCATCTTGAAGTCAAAGCCGGCTCTTGAAAAAACACATACATATGACAAAAAGGCTCACCACAAGATTGCTCAAAAGATTGCAGAAGGCTCAATGGTTCTTCTTAAGAACGATGACAGCATTCTTCCTCTTCAGGCAGGTCAAAAGGTAGCTGTTATCGGTGAGATGGCAAAAGCTCCTCGTTTCCAGGGCGCAGGTTCCTCTGTTATCAATCCTACAATGCTTTCAAACGCTTATGATGAACTTGTAGAACTCGGCGTAGATGTTACTTATGCACAGGGCTATTACAAGTCGGCAGGCACTAAGAAAGAGCAAAAGACAAGAATGACTGAGGCACAGCTTACGGCAGAGGCTGTTAATGCTGCAAAGAATGCCGATGTTGCTATTGTATTCGCAGGTCTTACAGAGGACTTCGAGGGCGAAGGCTACGACAGAGAAACAATCAATATGCCTCCAAATCACAACAAACTTATTTCGGATGTTGCCGCTGCAAATCCAAATACCGTTGTTGTTCTCGCAGGCGGTTCTGTTGTACTTATGCCATGGCTTTCAGAAGTTAAGGGTCTTCTTAATTCAGGACTAGGCGGTCAGGCAGGCGGTGCCGCAGTTGCAAATATCCTTACAGGTAAAGTTAATCCTTCAGGTAAAACTTCGGAAACATATCCTGTTTCATTTGAAGCAAATCCTACATTCGGTAATTATCCGGGCGGTCCTGTAACTTCAGAACATAAAGAAAGCGTTTATATCGGTTACAGATATTACGATTCTGCTAACGAAGATGTTGTGTTCCCGTTCGGTTACGGTCTTTCTTATACAACATTTGAATACAGCGACATTAAGCTTTCAGCTGATTCTATTAAAGATACAGACACTCTTACCGTATCGTTCAAGGTTAAGAATACAGGCAGTGTAGCCGGTGCAGAAATTGCTCAGGTTTATGTTGCAGATAAGGAATCAACAATCTTCCGTCCTGCAAAGGAACTTAAAGGATACAAAAAGGTATTCCTTAATGCGGGCGAAGAAAAGGAAGTTTCTGTTGAACTTTCAAAGAGAGCATTTGCTTTCTATAATGTTAAAATCGGTGATTGGTGCGTTGAGTCCGGTGACTTTGATATTATGGTTGCCGCTTCATCAAGAGATGTTAAACTCACCGCTACCGTAAATGTAGAAGCTCCTGCTTGCGAAATCCCTGATTATCACACAACTGCTCCTGCTTACTACAATGATGTTAAAAACATCACTCGTGATGATTTTGCCGCAGTTTACGGTGAGCTTCCAAATCCTCAAATTGATACTTCAAAGAGGATTGATAAGTACTCATGCCTTAATGATGCAAGACATACAAAGTGGGGCGGCAGACTTTGCAGACTCATCTCAAAGGTTATGTCAGGTATGGGCTCAGCTGAAAACGGCGACGGTAAGATGCTTGCCGCTATGGCAACACAGATTCCTGTTCGTAACTTCGTACAGATGTCTATGGGTGCATTCAGTGAATATCAGGCTGAGGGACTTCTTATGATGCTTAATGATGATCAATCTTCATTCATCGGCTTCAGCAAAATTTTCTGGACTCTCGGCGGAACACTCGCAAGACTTCCAAAACTTCTTTCAGCTATCTAATAGTATTAAAATCGGGACTGTGATTTTTCACAGTCCCTTATATTTTATAATGATTTTATAAAATATAAAAAAGTCCGTCTAACGACGAACTCTTTATTTTTGGCGGAGAGCAAGGGATTCGAACCCTCGAACAGGTTATAGCCCGTTACACGATTTCCAATCGTGCTCCTTCGGCCAGCTCGGACAACTCTCCAAATAAATTACTTGCCTATTATAACTTATTAAAATATAAATTGCAAGTAAAAAATTAATATGTTATAATAAAAATATAAATTTGGGAGGTCTTTAATATGAAAAACAAAAAATCTACTGTGCTTTATGCTGTTTTTGCCGTAATTTTACTCATAGTAGGTGCTATTACAACAGGGGTTGCAATCAAAGCAGGCAATGATTATAAAGGAACTGTTGCAGCTTATAAACTTTATCAAAAATCAGGTTTCGACTTAGGTTCTGCAAAATTATCCGCTCAAACAGATTCAGCTAAAGAACGCGCAGACGAATACAAAAACAACTTTAAAAAATTCTTTGCTATTTCTATTTTGCTTTATGTCGCACTTTTAGTAATGCTTGTTTTAATTTATCTAAACACAGTTAAAGCAAAAGAATTGGAAGAAGAAAATAAAAAACAAGAGTAATGTAAAAGTCCTATCAAAAAAGATAGGACTTTTTTTGTAGTGGATAGGCTTGCCTATCTTTTTTATATTTTAAAGCATTTTTGGAGTGATTTATAATCTCCGAGAACAAGCATGCTGATGTTGCTTGAAAGAACGGTGTCAGGCGTTATTGCCATATTCATTTTGCCATATTCTTTAAGAGCCAAAATGTTGATGTTGTACTTTTTACGAATGTCAATTCTTCCGATTGATTTGCCAATCCAATTATCCGGCACTTGTACCTCAAAAATGGCGTATGAATCGTCAACCTCAATATAATCAAGAATATGGTCGGAAGTGTACCTGATTGCAGTCCATTTTGCCATTTGTTTTTCTGGATAAACAACTCTGTCAGCTCCGTTGCGTAATAAGAACTTTTCCTGTACATCACGCTTTGCCGCAGATACAACAAATTCTGCACCCAATTCTTTTAGCAGGGAAGTGGTTTCAAGTGAGTTTTGAAAATTTCCCGACATCGTTACAATGCAAACATCAAAATTTCTTATTCCGAGTGAATTCAAAAAATCAGGGTCTGTGCTGTCGCCGATTTGTGCATTAGTGACATATTGAAGAACATCATTAACTTTTTCTTCGTCGTTATCAATTGCCATAACTTCGTGGCCTAATTGGTTAAGTTCCATTGCAATGTGCTTGCCAAAGTGTCCAAGACCGATAAGTAAAATATTTTTCATTTTGTGCTCCTTTAACCTACTGTAATTTTTTCAAGCGGCAGTTTTGCATTGATTTGTTTTTTGCCTGATAATGTTGCGTAAATGAGTGTTAAGCTTCCGACTCTTCCAAGGTACATCAGTACTATAAGAATAAGCTGTGACGCCAAGCTCAATTTTGGCGTAATACCTAAAGTCAATCCTACCGTGCCGATAGCAGATGCTGTTTCAAACAGGCTTGCAACCAACGGTAATTTTTCAATAGTGCAAATTGAAACACCGCCGATGAAGAAAAGTGTGATGTACATCATAACAATTGTTGCCGCATTTTTTATAACGCTGTCGTCAATTCTCCTGCCAAATGCACAAACATTTTCTTTTCGCTTAAAACAAGCAAAGGCATTGAGAATCAGCACAGCCATTGTTGTTGTTTTAAGACCGCCTGCTGTTGAACCCGGTGAACCGCCGACAAGCATAAGAAAAATCATAATAGCCTGTGACGGTCGAGTTAACTTTGTCAAATCGGTTGTATTAAAACCTGCCGTTCTTGTTGTGACCGATTGGAACAGGGAAGCAAGCAATCTGTTGCCGATGCTGTAATTCGAATAGTCAAAAATGAAGAAATATATAGCCGGCAGTAAAATCAAAATAAGCGATGTCAGAAGAATAATCTTACTTTGCATACTGTATTTTTTAATTTTGAATTTGTTGTTGCATATGTCATCCCAAGTCAAAAATCCAATACCGCCGATTACAATAAGAAGCATAACGGTTATGTTGATAACAGGATTTGATGTGTATGGGGTCAACGAGCAGAATTGATTGCCCTCTGTGCCTAAAATGTCAAAACCTGCGTTGCAAAATGCGGAAACAGAATGGAATACTGACATCCAAATTCCTTTTGCACCAAAGTTTTTGCAGAAAACAGGCATCATAGAAACTGCTCCGACTGCTTCTATAATAAATGTGCCTGTGATGATGAACTTTGTCAGTTTGACTATTCCGCCAACTTTTGGAGCGGAAATTGCGTCCTGCATTGTGCTTCGTTGCATAAGAGATATTCTTCTGCCTGCAAGCATAGAAAATGATGCGGCAATTGTGACAACTCCAAGACCGCCGATTTGAATAAGCGTTATAATTACAGCTTGACCGAAAGCAGACCAATAACTGCCCGTGTCTCTAACTACAAGTCCGGTTACACAAACGGCGGAAGTTGATGTGAATAATGCTTCGTTGAACGGAGTGACAACTCTTTCCGCCGATGAAATAGGCAACATCAAAAGCAGAGCACCGAGCAATATCACTCCTGCGAATCCCAATAATATAACTTGAAATGACGATAGTCTTTTCTTTATGTTTGATTTCTTCGGCATAAATTAAACTCCTTTGCCGATTTTAATTAATTATAGTTTGATTGTTTCAAAAACAATGTGAGAACTCGGTTGGTCTTCATAAAGAATACCGATTGTGTTGTTGTCAATTTTTGTCATACAACTGTAAGCAAAGAAGCCTTCGTTAATCTTGATGTCCTCTTTAGACCACTTGATGCCTTTACATTTGCCCTTTTTGTCGTATTCAAAAGTACCTGTTGAGATAACACCGTCATTTCTGCCTTTCTTTGATGGGTGAGAAACATATACTTTTTCGCTGTCAATAAAGCAGTTCTTTTGGCATTTTGGCGCTTTGAATTTGGCGTTTTTTGTTTTTAGCCAAGTAATGCCGTTGTCATAAGAAATTGCGGCAGGTGTCGTCTTGTAACCTCTTGCTCTTGAAAAAGAGTAAAGAATTCCGTCATGACCTTCTGCAAGCGTCCATTCGTTAATGTTAGGTGTGTAAGGAACGGCTTCGTTTCTTCTCCAAGTAGTGCCGTTGTCATCGGAATAAATACAAACCGAACCTTTGAGAGTATAAAGAGGAAATATTATTCTGCCGCTCTTTGTTGTAATTGCGTTACCCGGAGCGACTCCGAGAAAATATCCGTCTTTTTCCTGATTAAGAATGCTTCCGGTGATGTCGACAGGCTTTGACCAAGTTGTACCCTTGTCGGATGATCGAAGCATAAATACATAACTTCTTTTAACTGCTTTGAGGGGAGCACCGAATGTAGTTCCTTCGCCTCCGTCGGCTTTTTTGCTTGCACCGTTGAGGAAGATGTTACCTACATATTTGTCGTTTTCATAAAGTTCGCCGTCTGTAAAGTTAACCCTGTACGGAGTGGCGGATTTTGTTTTGTCAATAACCTTGCCGCTTTCAAGAACATAGTAGAAGTTGCCGTCTTTGTCATAAATGAGCGGAACTGTTTTTCCGTCAAAATTTGCATAAGCAACCTTGTTCTTGTCCATCATCTTTTTGTTGAAAAGACCTTTTGATTCCGGATAATATGTAACAAGAAGCACGATGTCGCCGTTTTGTGCAACAGCCATACAAGGGTCGATGTAAAATGCGGTTGCAGTGTTTTCCTTGTCAGAATTGATAACTCTTGCAGGCGGTGTGGCAATAGTTTTGATGTCGCTCCAGTTCTTGCCGCCGTCTGTGCTTGTTCTGACAGCGATTTCAATAAAGCCCCAATCCGTAGGCACATGAGCTTTGTCGATAGCAGCAACAAGTGTGCCGTCAGCATTCACTAAACTTGGAATACGGAAGGCAACACCGCTGTTTGATTCGTTTGCTTCCTTTGTAAGCTCTGCGGACAAAAATTCTGTGTTAGTTCCGCAAAACAATGTTTGTTTGTTAGCCATCATAATCACCCTAATATATAAATTTATAACCTATATTATACCAAACTTATATCTGCACTTCAATACCAAAATATTAAATATAGATGAACACAACATTTAAATGACCGATAATAATGACTATTGAATAATTGAAACATTTGTTGTATAATATAGTGATTATAGATTTTTAGCAAAAAATAGTGAGTTGATGATATGGACAAATTTAAATTAGTCAGCAAATTCAAGCCGACAGGCGACCAGCCTCAAGCGATTGAAAAGCTTGCAGAGGGCGTTTTACGAGGCGACAAAGAGCAAACTCTTATGGGTGTTACGGGTTCGGGCAAGACTTTTACAATGGCAAATATCATTGAAAAAGTAAACAGACCTACACTTGTTTTGGCTCATAACAAAACACTTGCGGCACAGCTTTGCTCCGAGTTTAAGGAGTTTTTCCCTGAAAATGCAGTTGAGTATTTTGTTTCTTATTATGACTACTATCAACCGGAGGCTTATGTGCCGACGACCGATACTTATATCGAAAAAGACAGTGCTATAAATGACGAAATCGACAAACTTCGTCACAGTGCAACGGCGGCTTTGTCGGAGCGTAGAGATGTTATTATCGTTGCGTCCGTATCGTGTATTTATTCTATCGGTGACCCGCTTGATTACAAAAAAATGGTAATCTCGTTGCGACCTGGTATGCAAAAAGAGCGTGATGAGCTTATTCATAAACTTGTTGAAATTCAATACGAACGCAATGATATTAATTTTGTTCGTAATAAGTTCCGTGTTCGTGGCGACACAGTTGAAATTTATCCTGCCGGAAGTTCGGGTAATGCAGTCAGAGTTGAATTTTTCGGCGATGAAATTGACCGAATTTGCGAGATTAACCCTCTTACGGGTAAGGTTGAGGGCATACTGAGCTCATGCGTTATTTATCCTGCTTCTCACTATGTTGTCAGTCACGAAAAACTCAAAAAGGCACTCAACGAGATTTACAATGAAATGGTGGAACGAGTTGCGTATTTTGAAGCTAACGGCAAACTTCTTGAAGCACAGCGTATTAAAGAACGCACTATGAATGATATAGAAATGCTTGAAGAAACAGGCTTTTGCAAAGGTATTGAAAATTATTCACGAATTATGAGTGACAGAAAACCTGGTGAAGCACCGTTTACACTTATTGATTATTTTCCTGATGATTTTCTTATGTTTGTTGATGAAAGCCATGTTATGCTTCCGCAGGTGCGTGGAATGTACGGCGGTGACCGTTCAAGAAAGGGAAGCCTTATTGATTACGGTTTCAGACTTCCGTCTGCTTTTGATAACCGTCCGCTGACTTTTGATGAGTTTTACGGCAAAATCAATCAGGTTATATTTACTTCGGCAACTCCGGGCGAGTTTGAAAAAGAAAATTCTACGCAGATTGTTGAGCAGGTAATAAGACCTACGGGATTGCTCGACCCAATCATCACAGTTAAACCGACAGATGACCAAATGGACGACTTACTGTCCGAAATCAATGTCAGAATTGAACGCAAAGAAAGAGTGCTTGTAACCACGCTTACAAAGAAGATGGCAGAGGATTTAACGGCTTATCTTGAGGGCTTTGACATCAAGGTTAGATATATGCACCACGATGTTGACACCATTGAAAGAATGGAAATTATCCGAGATTTACGACTTGGAAAGTTTGATGTTTTAGTCGGTATCAATCTGCTTCGTGAGGGACTTGATATTCCCGAAGTGTCACTTGTTGCAATTCTTGATGCCGATAAAGAGGGCTTTTTGCGTTCCGAAACTTCGCTTGTCCAGACAATCGGCAGAGCGGCAAGAAACGAAAACGGCGAAGTTATTATGTATGCCGACAGCGTTACTCCGTCTATGGAACGAGCAATTACCGAAACCGTGCGACGCAGAAAAATACAGGAAGAATACAATAAAGAGCACAATATCACTCCGAAAACAATTAAAAAAGATGTTCGTGATGTTATTGAAATTACTACTAAAGAAGCGTTTGACGAGCATAATAAACGAATGACGGCAAAGGAATGCAGGGTAATGATTGAAAAACTCACACGAGAAATGAAAGAAGCGGCTAAAATGCTTGAATTTGAGCATGCTGCATTTCTTCGTGATAAGATTAAAGAACTTAGTGATGAGGACTGAATATGATTAAAAACATTGTTGTTAAAGGTGCAAGAGAGCACAATTTGAAGAATATTGATATAGAAATACCGAGAGATAAACTTGTTGTGTTTACGGGTCTTTCGGGTTCGGGTAAGTCATCTTTGGCATTTGATACCATTTATGCCGAGGGTCAAAGACGATATGTGGAGTCGCTTTCGTCATATGCAAGAATGTTTCTCGGTCAAATGGACAAGCCGGATGTTGACTATATTGAGGGACTTTCTCCCGCTATATCCATTGACCAAAAAACGACTTCTAAAAATCCCCGTTCAACAGTAGGTACGGTTACCGAAATATACGATTATCTTCGACTTTTGTGGGCAAGAATCGGTATACCTCATTGTCCTGTGTGCGGCAGAGAAATCACTCAGCAAACCGTTGACCAAATTGTTGATAAACTTATGGAATTTCCGGAGCGTACAAAAATTCAGGTTTTAGCACCTATTGCTAGAGGTAAAAAAGGCGAATTTGTAAAGGAAATTAATGATATTCGCAAGCAGGGGTTTGTTCGTTGCAGAATTGACGGAGAAATTGTCGATTTGCAGGACGAAATAAAACTGTCAAAAACAAAAAAACACAATATTGAAGTTGTTGTTGACCGACTTGTAATCAAAGACGGTATTCAATCTCGACTTACAGACAGTGTGGAAACCGCTACAAAAATAGGTAACGGACTTCTTATTGTTGATGTAAACGGTGAAAGTGAAGAACTGTTTTCGCTTAACTATGCTTGTCCGGAGCACGGTGTTTCTATTGAGGAAATGAGCCCGAGAATGTTTTCGTTTAACAATCCGTTTGGAGCTTGTAAAAAGTGTGACGGACTCGGAACCTTTAAGGAAATCGACCCTGATTTGATTATTCCCGACAAAAAAATGTCGATTAATCAAGGCGCAATCAAGGCAAGCGGTTGGAATGTTGCAGAGGGCAGTTCTATCGCAAGAATGTATATGGATGCCCTTGCAAAAGAATATAATTTTTCACTTGATATGCCGGTTGAGATGATTAATGATGAGGGCTTGAATGCTATTCTTTATGGTACAAACGGCAAAAAACTGAAAATGAAGCGTGTTACTTCATACGGAAGCGGAACATATTTGAGTGATTTTGAGGGTATTATAAATAATCTTAAACGCAGATATGCCGAAACCACCTCCGATTATGCAAGAACCGCTATCGAAGAAGTTATGCAAGAATGTACTTGTGGTGAGTGCAAAGGTTCAAGATTAAAGCCGGAGGCTATGGCGGTTACGGTCGGCGGCAAAAATATATATGAATTTTGTTCAATGTCCGTATCGGAAGAACTTGATTTTGTCAATAATCTTGAATTGACCGAAAAAGAGCAAATGATTGGCAATCTTGTTCTTAAAGAAATTAAGGAACGACTTACATTTCTTAATTCCGTAGGTCTTGACTATCTTTCGCTTTCAAGAGAATCAGGCACTTTGTCCGGCGGTGAGGCTCAAAGAATCAGACTTGCAACTCAAATCGGTTCTTCTCTTATGGGCGTGCTTTATATTCTTGATGAGCCTTCAATTGGACTTCACCAAAGAGATAATGAAAAACTTCTTGATACGCTTCGTCATCTTCGTGATTTGGGTAATACACTCATTGTTGTTGAACATGATGAGGATACAATGCGTGCGGCGGATTTTCTTGTTGATATCGGTCCGGGTGCAGGTATACACGGTGGTGAACTTATTGCAGCAGGCACACCTGAAGAGGTTATGGCTTGTGAAAGCAGTATTACCGGTCAGTATTTGAGCGGCAAAAGATGTATTCCCGTGCCGACAAAACGAAGAGAGGGTAACGGTAAAAAACTCACTGTATTCGGCGCAAAGGAGAATAACCTTAAAAATATCGATGTCGAAATTCCGCTCGGTAAATTTGTGGCAGTAACAGGTGTTTCGGGTTCGGGTAAATCCTCGTTTGTTAATGAGATTGTATATAAGCATCTTTGTAATGTTCTCAATCACGCAAAGAAGCATACGGCCAAATTTTCGTCCATGAAAGGCATTGATGCACTTGATAAGGTTATTGATATTGACCAATCGCCGATAGGCAGAACGCCTCGTTCTAATCCTGCAACATATACAGGCGTGTTTAATGACATAAGAGATTTGTATGCTTCCACAAACGACGCAAAAGCTAAGGGCTACGGCCCAAACAGATTTTCGTTTAATGTCAAAGGCGGCAGATGCGAGGCTTGCCAGGGCGACGGTATCGTTAAAATCGAAATGCACTTCCTTGCGGATGTTTATGTTCCGTGTGAGGTTTGCGGCGGTAAAAGATATAACAGAGAAACTCTTGATGTAAAATTCAAAGGCAAGAGTATATATGATGTTCTTGAAATGACGGTTGACGAAGCACTTGAATTTTTCTCTACTCATACCAAGATTGCAAGAAAACTTCAAACTTTGTCGGATGTCGGTCTTGGATATGTTAAATTAGGACAGCCTGCCACAACACTTTCGGGCGGCGAAGCTCAAAGGGTTAAGCTTGCAACAGAACTTGCAAAGCGTTCAACAGGCAGAACCATTTATATACTCGACGAGCCTACAACAGGACTTCATACCGCCGATGTTTCAAAACTGCTCGATGTGCTTAACAAACTTGTTGACACAGGCAATACGGTACTTGTTATTGAACATAATCTTGATGTTATAAAATGTTCGGATTATATTATTGACCTCGGTCCCGAAGGCGGTAAGGGCGGCGGCAAAATCGTTGCAACGGGAACACCCGAAGAAGTTGCCAAGGTTAAAAAGTCATATACCGGTCAGTATCTTAAAAAGCTTCTTTGATTTTATTACAATCGTGTAACTATTGTTGATAACAAAATGTTATTTTGATATTATAGTAAGGATAAAAATATGTCATTTTATGTCATAATGATTTAAGGAGTTATTTTAATGGAAAGAAAAGTTGTTATTTTTGATCATCCGCTTATTCAACATAAGCTCAGCATTCTCCGTAACAAAGAAACAAGCACAAAAGATTTCAGAGAACTTGTTAATGAAATTTCTATGCTTATGATGTTTGAAGCTACAAGAGATTTGCCTATGGAAACCGTTAAGGTTGAAACACCGTGCGGTATTGCCGAATGTAAGCAGCTTGCAGGCCGTAAACTTGCATTTGTTCCGATTTTGCGTGCCGGTCTCGGTATGGTAGACGGTTGTCTTAAGATGGTACCGAGTGCAAGAGTAGGTCACATCGGTCTTTATCGTGACGAAACCACTCATACTCCTGTTGAATACTATTGTAAATTGCCTAAAGATATTGACAAAAGAGATGTTTTTGTTGTTGACCCAATGCTTGCTACGGGCGGCTCGGCTGTTGACGCCATTTCTCAAATTAAACTCAGAAATCCTCGTAAAATTTGCTTTATGTGTATGATTGCCGCTCCGGAAGGACTTGAAGTACTCAAAAAAGCTCATCCTGATGTTGACATTTATTGTGCCGCTCTCGATGAAAAGTTAAACGAAGATTGTTATATTATTCCTGGTCTCGGTGATGCCGGTGACAGAATTTTCGGTACTAAGTAAATTTTAGTATATAATTAACAAACGGAGGATAAATCAATGGCTAAAACAAAAATTAAAATCGGCAAAGACGGCATTTATGATGCGCGTCAGCTTGGTGCACCGAAGATGATTCTTCTCGGATTTCAGCATATGTTTGCTATGTTCGGAGCAACCGTAACAGTTCCGCTTTTAACAGGACTTTCAATTTCAACAACACTTTTGTTTGCAGGTCTCGGAACCCTTTTGTTCCACTGCCTTACAAAGTTTAAAGTTCCAGCATTTCTCGGTTCTTCATTCGCATTTATCGGCGGTTACCTTGCAGTAGCACCGCTCAACAAGGATGGAAGCGGAAACAAAGAAATGCTTCCGTATGCGTGCCTCGGCGTTGCGTGTGCCGGTCTTCTTTACCTTGTTGTAGCAGCTCTTATTAAGGCTGTCGGCGTAAATAGGGTTATGAAGCTTTTCCCGCCTGTTGTTACAGGACCTATTATTATGGCAATCGGTCTCGGTCTTGCACCGTCTGCCGTTACAAATTGCAGCAGTAACTGGTGGCTTGCAATCATTGCTCTCGCACTTGTAATCGTTTTCAACATTTTCGGTAAAGGTATGATTAAGATTATCCCAATCCTTTTGGGTATTGTCGGTGCCTATATCGTTGCTGTCCTTGTAGGTAATGTCGGTGGTGTAGAAAACTTTGCTATCGATTTTTCAGCAGTAAAGGCTGCTCCTTGGATCGGTAATCCTGTTGAGTGGTCATCAACCGTATTTGGCGGTGTATCTGATAAGTCAAAGGCTATTTCCGCTATTATTGCTATCGTTCCTATTGCTATTGCAACAATGATGGAACATATCGGCGATATTTCGGCAATTTCCGCTACATGTAACAAGAACTTCATTAACGACCCGGGCCTTAACAGAACCCTTCTCGGTGACGGCCTTGCAACATCACTTGCATCACTTTTCGGTGCTCCTGCAAATACTACATACGGTGAAAATACCGGTGTTCTTGCTCTTTCAAAGGTTTATGACCCAAGAGTAATCAGAATTGCGGCTTACTTTGCAGTTTTCTTCAGCCTTTCACCAAAATTCGCAGCTCTTATCGAATCCATTCCTATGGCTGTTGTCGGCGGTATCTCATTTGTTCTTTACGGTATGATTTCCGCTATCGGTGTTCGTAATGTTGTAGAAGCAAAGGTTGATTTCTCAAAGGCTCGTAATACAATTATTGCTGCTGTAATCCTTGTTGTGGCTCTTGGCTTGTCAGGTGGCATCACATTCACAGTCGGTTCAGCTACAATTACACTTTCATCACTTGCTTGTGCTTCAATCGCAGGTATTGTTTTGAATGTCATTTTCCCTGAAAAGGATTTTGACCCTAACAAGGCATTCCAATCGGATACAGTATCGGCTCAAATTAATACAGAATCCGATTACGGCAAAAAGAAATAAGAGTTTGTTGATGAAATAATTAAGCACGAAGCGTAAAAACTTCGTGCTTTTCTTATGCTTTGTTATCTGTATAATCTAATCGCAACAACTATTTTGTGCTTTTTTGTTTCGTTAAGTGTTTGAGAATATATAAATTTGCCGTAACCACGAACCGACACCACATCGTTTTCTTTTAATTGGACGGAGTCTTTATATACGGTTTTTGAATTTATAAAAATTTTTTCCTGATTAACAAGCTGTGACGCCGCATTTCTTGACATTTTGAATACCGCTGACACAACTGTGTCAATTCGTAATGACGAAACTATGTATTCTGTTTCATCGGGCAGTTTGTTAAACATCTCGGGTATGTCATCGATTATGTTGCATTTTACGGTTGTATGCTTAATTCCGGATAAATTATCAATTATATATTTGCTTATTTTTTCAAGACAAAATACATATCCTATATTGTCAAGTATCTTTATATCGCCGAGCATTTCACGCTCGATACCCAAATTCATAAGCGCACCTAAAAAATCTCTGTGCGTTAATTTGTCTGAAAATTTTTGCTGGAGCGGTTCAACTTTTATACAAACGATAGGGTAGGAATATATTTCGTCACCAAAAGCCGTTATGCATCTGTCTGCATTTTCATATCCACCGAAAAGAGTGTATGCACTGTCGGTCTTTATTGATTTTAATATGTTTATTTCCTGCAAGTTCAAAAAGTTTGAATATGTTGTGTATCCTCTTTCAAACGCTCTGTGGGAAAGCTCTGTAAGTTTTTTTTTGAGCAAAACTTCATTTTCCATCTGTTATCTCCGTTACGGTAAGTGTGTTGTCGGTTACCGTAAATTTTATTTCTTTGCCGGCAAATGCAAAACCGTATTGTCTGCCGTCTTCGTGATATGCCGGTCGTGGGTCACCCTCCAATATTTCTTTTAAGGCGTTTTGCTTCTCTTTTTTTATATTGTTAAGTATATCATCGTCTATAATAACTTTTAATTTGTGATTTTTATTTTCGTCGGCAAATCCGCACACCGCGTCTGTGTGGCAGTCACTGAAAGTGATATATGGTTTAATGTCATATATCGGTGTGCCCGATACCAAATCGGCACCGCTTACAATTAAAGTTACATTATCATTTTTGTCTTTTATTACTTTTTCAAGTTTTACGCTTGAAAGACCGATAGGGTTTGGCCGAAAAGGGGAACGGGTTGCAAAAACACCTACTTTTTCGTTTCCGCCGAGTCGCGGAGGTCTTACGGTTAACGAGGTTGATTGATGCGAATTAAGACTGAAACCCCAAATGAGCCATAAATGACTGAATTCCTCAATTCTTTTAAAAGCTGCATGGTTTGAGTATTCTTTTTCAAATATAATTTGTGATTTTATTTCGTTCACAAGTCCGCTTTGCCTTGGCACCGCAAACTTGCTGTCGTAATCATTTATTATTTTTGCAATAGGTTTTATTTCCATTTTTACCCCTTGTTTTGTAAAGATTTAACAGTATTATAACACATATTTTTGCTTTTTTAAAAAAAAATGTTGAATTTATGATAACTTTAATGTATTATATAGTAGAAATATCTTGTAAGGAGAAAATATAATGGCTAAAGTAAAAGATAAGTCAGGACTTGCAAAATTCAACAGATTCCTTTCTGTTGTCTTAATTCTATTGGTAATAGCAACTGCTGTAATCGTAATCGTATCACCTGCTAAGGTTGCTCAACAACAGGGAGATACTTCAGGAGAATTCGTTGATGAAGCTGTTATTGATGAACTCAAACCGGGTACATATGGTGGCGTTGATTTTAAAACAACCGATGATGTTGTTAACTATTATGTTGAATGTTACAACAACACAAAGACTATGACAGTAGACGGTACATATGACGGAAGCCCTATCAAAGCGTATAAGCTTCTCGGCGATGAAACTCTTGATGTTAAAAACCTTCTTGTTGAAGGTAAGTCAAATGATACTATCAACAAACTTGTTCCGGGTATTGTAGGCGGTCTTTTCACCGGCGGTGTAAAGAGCTTGTCACCTGGTAACTCTCTTGAACCAAAGAACGACTGGCAGGAAGCAAGTAGCGGTAAGATTGACAGAACTGTTTCACACCTTACTGCAGATGATGTTCTTGCTTGTAATGTTACAGACAACGGTGACGGCACAATCACAATGGTTATTCAGCCTAAGGCTCAGCTTCTTGCTATGCCTGGTGAAGATTCACAGGGTCGTTTCTTTAATGTTCTCGGTGACATCTCAGGCGTTGTAAGCAGTATCAGCATTCTTTCATTCTCTGAAGGTTCTGTTGATGACAACTTTGTTGTTAACTATGCCGGAGGTACAGGTACGATTAAGATTAACGTTGCTAACAAGGAAATTGTAGAAGCTGATTACAATATGCATGTTCATATTGATGTAACTCATGCAAATGTTGCAATTCTTAAGGATAAGAGTGCTTCACTTGATATCGATTATTCAAACCACTTCCCGGCTTCAGAGCAATATCTCAAGGATCACCTTGTAACAATTAAAAAATAAAACTTTATAAGGATTTAAAGGTAGCTTCGTGCTACCTTTATTTTTGCGTTTGATATGAAAAAAACTTCTGAAAAATTTCAAAATGTTTTTGTTGTGTGGCTTATTGCTACTGTATGCTGCTTTTTGTGGGGCAGTGCTTTTCCGATTATTAAAATCGGATACAACCTTTTTAATATTGACTCATCCGATACAGCTTCAATTATTCTTTTTGCCGGAATAAGATTTATTTTAGCCGGTGTGCTGACAATAATAATTTTCAGCTTTGCAAATAAAAAATTTGTTAAACCTAAAAAGACTTCACTTGGTAAGGTCTGTGTGCTTGCAATGTTCCAAACAATTTTGCAATACTTGTTTTTCTACATCGGACTTGCTCATACAACAGGCGTCAAATCAAGTATCATCGACGGCACAAGCACTTTTTTTGCAATTTTAATTTCTGTCTTTATTTTTAAACAGGAAAAGTTTACTTTTGCAAAAATTTTAGGCAGTCTGTTCGGCTTTTCGGGAGTTGTTCTTGCCGGCTTGTCGGGAAACAGGGGAGGCTTTTCTTTTCAAATCGGCGATGTTTTGCTGTTGATTTCCGCTCTCTCTTATGCCTGCTCGTCTGTTTTTATGAAAAGGTACAGTAATGACGATAATCCTGCAGTCCTGTCGGGCTATCAGTTTGTGCTTGGCGGTGCGGTTATGACTGTCGTCGGTTTGCTCATGGGCGGTAAAGTTTCTACAAATGAAATAAAAGGAGTATTAGTCCTTTTATACCTTGGATTTATTTCGGCAATAGCATATTCATTGTGGGGCGTTTTGCTTAAATACAATGATGTTTCAAGAGTGACGGTTTGCGGCTCTATGACCCCTATTTTCGGTTTTACTCTGTCATATATACTTCTCGGTGAAGATAACGGTAAAATGCTTTATAAGCTTGTCGGACTTCTTTGTGTTGTCGGCGGTATGATTATCGTTAATCTTAAATTCAATAAAAATAAAAAAGAAAAATCGTTGTAAATTACAGCGATTTTTATTAATGTTATAAGTATTTTTGATATTCTTGCACGGCTAATTTGTCGCAGATTTCGTTATATTTGTGTCCGTTATGACCTTTTACCCATACAAATTCTACATCGTGGATTTGCAGTTGTTTTAGCATTTCTTCCCATAAATCTATGTTGAGTGCAGGCTTTTTATCGGATTTCTTCCAGTTGTTCTTTTTCCAAGAATAAACCCATCCTTTATTTATTGCATCGCAAACATATTTGCTGTCTGTTGTGAGTGTAACTTTGCACGGCTCTTTGAGCGCCTTGAGTGCTTCAATTACCGCAGTCATTTCCATTCGGTTGTTTGTTGTTTCTTTTTCACTGCCCGAAAGTTGTTTCTCTGTTTGTTTATATATCAATACTGCACCCCAGCCGCCCGGTCCGGGATTACCGCTGCACGCACCGTCTGTGTAGATATTTATTTCTTTCATTTTTATCACCGAGGTATATTTTATCATTTATTATGATAATAATCAATATAGTTTATGTATTAATTTCTTGACATCTGTGTAATAATAATTTAAAATATATTTAATTGTATTTAGAACGGAAAAATACATATTTTTAAGGAGGATTTTTATTTAATGACAAATCAAAAAAAGGTGCCTGCGAGCGACGAAAGAAAACGGAATTCTAAGCGTCGCTATTACACAAAAAAAAGAGCACCGAAGAAAGCAGTTTCTCTCCCGCCTGTTGAGCAGGAGAAAGTTCGCATTTCTTTTTTAGGCGGTATGAACGAAATCGGAAAGAATATGACCCTTTATGAATACAAAAACGATATGTTCATAGTGGATTGCGGTCTTGCTTTTCCGACAGCTGAATTACCGGGTGTTGACCTTGTAATTCCCGATTTTACTTATGTTATCAATAACCAAGACAGAATTAGGGGTATTATTGTCACTCACGGTCATGAGGACCATATCGGAGGCCTTGCATATCTTTTAAAAAAAGTTAATATTCCGGTATATGCAACAAAACTCACAATCGGTCTTATTAAAGGCAAACTTGAGGAACACGGGCTTCTCAATAAGGTTAAACTTGTTGAAATTAAGCCGAGAGATAATATAACACTCGGTTCTTTTAATATTGAATTAATTCATGTTAATCACTCAATTCCTGATGCAGTTGGTTTGGCGATCAGATGTCCTGCCGGAATTATCATTCAAACAGGCGACTTTAAGATTGATACAACACCTGTTGACGGCGATATGATTGACCTTCCTCGTTTTGCCGAATACGGCAAAAAAGGCGTTCTTGCTCTCCTTTCCGATTCAACCAATGCAGAACGACCGGGTTGCACTATGAGTGAAAAAAATGTCGGCGAAAGTTTTGAGTTGTTGTTCCGCAAGGCTAAAAATAAGAGAATTATTGTTGCAACCTTTGCTTCAAACATTCATAGAGTTCAGCAGATTATTGATGTTGCAAACGCAAGAGGCAGAAAAGTTGCCGTCATCGGCAGAAGCCTTGAAAACCTTGTTAAAGTCGGTGAAGAATTAGGCTACCTTAATGTTCCGAAAAATATTCTTATCCCGATTGACACCATTAAGAATTATCCTGATGATAAACTTGTTATTATTACAACAGGTTCGCAGGGTGAGCCTATGTCAGCCTTGACCAAAATGGCTTTTGGTGAGCATAGGAAGGTCACAATTACTCCCAACGACTATGTTATTATTTCTGCAACACCAATTCCGGGTAACGAAAAGATGGTTGGCGGCGTTGTAAATGCTCTTATGAAGCGTGGCGTTGAGGTTATTTACGAAAAAATGTATGAAGTTCACGCATCCGGTCACGCCTGTCAGGAAGATTTGAAGTTGATGATAGGACTTGTTAAGCCTAAATATTTCATTCCTGTTCACGGTGAGCAAAAGCATTTAATGAAACATGCACAGCTTGCAAGGGCAATGGGCATTGACGAAAAGAATATTTATATTGCCGAAATCGGTGAAACTATTGAACTTACAGAAACATACATTAAAAAAGTCGGCACTGTTACAGCCGGAGATGTATATGTTGACGGACTTGGCGTAGGCGATGTCGGAAATGTTGTTCTTAACGACCGTAAACGACTTTCACAGGACGGCTTGATTATCGTTGTTGCAACTATCGATGCACACGGCGGTTATGTTGTTTCCGGTCCTGACATTGTTTCTCGCGGATTTGTTTATGTAAAGGATAACGAGGAACTTATGAATGCTGCCCGTGACCTTGCTTGCAGGGTTATTGATGAGCAGTACGATAGCAAGTATCATGATTGGAATTCGGTTAAAACAAAGGTGCGTGACGAAATTTCCCGTCTAATGTACGAGAAAACAAAGCGTTCACCTATGATACTTCCTATTTTTATGGAAATATAAAGGAGAATAGATATGAAAGTAATTTTAAAAGCAGATGTAAAATCACTCGGTAAAAAGGGTGATTTGGTAAATGCAAGTGACGGATACGCAAGAAATTTCCTTTTTCCAAAGGGTCTTGCCGTTGAAGCAAATGCAACTGCAATGAATGAATTTAACAATAAAGAACAGTCAAAGAAGTTCCACAAGGCAGAGGAAGTCAAAGCTGCCGAAGAAGTTAAGGCTCAAATTGACGGTAAAACTTTTGCACTCAAGGCAAAAGCAGGTGCAAACGGCAAACTTTTCGGCTCTGTAACCGCAAAAGATGTTGCCGCAAAAATCAAAGAAGAAATGAACATCGATATTGATAAGAGAAAAATTTCAATGACAGATATTAAGGCTTTTGGTACAGTTAAAGCCGAAGTTAAGGTTTATCAGGGCGTTGTTGCAACAATCAGCGTTCAAGTTACAGAATTATAATTTATAGGGTAATTTGATATGGCAGAATTAAATGTTACATTACCATATAATCTTGAAGCGGAGCAAAGTGTTCTCGGCAGTATTCTGATTGACAATAAGTGTATGGCTGACGCAAACCTTTATTTGCGTGCTGATTATTTCTATCTTCCTCAGCATAAGGCTATATACAGTGCAATGGACTATCAGTTTATGAATAACGGCGGTGCTATTGACCCGGTTATTATTGCCGATGCACTTACAAAAGACGGCACATACGATTTGGCAGGCGGTAAGGAATATCTTATGCAACTTGCAAATGTCGTTCCGTCAACCGCTAATATAGAAAAATACGCCAAAATTGTTCAGGAACAGTACTATTTGCGAAATCTTATTAAGGTTTCGCAGAGTATTATTGAAGATGCAACAAGTGGTGAAGGTGCGGCAAAAGATATTCTTGATACCGCACAACAAAGAATTTATGATATTGGCGAGGGCAAAACAGGCAAAGGTCCGGAGAAAATCGCCGATGTTATTATGAATAAGGTTTACCCCGAATTAAAAAACAGAACGGGTGAGAATAAAGAGGATTATCTCGGAATTCCGACAGGTTTCGGTCTTCTTGACAGATATATTACAGGTCTTAATAAATCCGACTTCATTCTTATCGGTGCCCGTCCTGCTATGGGTAAAACTTCGTTTGCTCTTAACCTTGCACAGAATATCACTATGGGTGCAAGAAAGCGTTGCGTTTTCTTCTCACTCGAAATGACAAAGGAACAGCTTGCAGAAAGATTGCTTGCTTCTCAAGCCGGTATTGAATCGCAAAAGTTCAGAACAGGTGAACTTTCAAACGATGAGTGGATAAGACTCGGTAATGCACTTTCGGCATTCCACGATGTTGAACTTTATCTTGATGATACAGCGGCAATTACCGTTCCTGAAATTAAATCAATAGTTCGTCGAGTGAAAGGTGTAGATTGTATTTTGATTGACTACCTTGGACTTATTCAGTCTGCCGTACATAAGGAGAACCGTGTGCAAGAGGTGTCAGAAATCACAAGAAATCTCAAAATGATGGCAAAGGATTTGAACATTCCTGTTATTTGCTGTGCACAGCTTTCCCGTGGTACAGAGGGCAGAGGCAAAACACATACACCGCAGTTATCGGACCTTCGTGAATCGGGCTCTATCGAGCAGGATGCTGATATTGTTATGTTCCTGTATCGTCCTGATTATTACAGAAATGAACTTTCCGAAGAAGAGCGTGATGAGGTTGATGAAAATCTCACAGAGCTTATTGTAGCCAAAAACCGTCACGGCGGTGTCGGAACAATTCAGTTAACCTTTGATAAGGAGTTCACAAGATTTAGAAGTATTGACAATGTTAGAGATTACAGCCAAAGCTGATTTGCTTGTTAAAAAATATAATATGCTGTCACACGGCGATTTCGTTGTTGTCGGTGTTTCGGGCGGCGCAGATTCTATGGCACTTTTGTGTTATCTTCTTTCAAAAAGGGAAGAATTTGATTTGCGTATTTTGGTCGCAAATGTCGAGCACGGCATAAGAGGTAAGGAATCTGTTGCAGACACAGATTTTGTAAAGCAGTTTTGCAAAAGTAAAGATGTTGAATTCGTAACAATTTCTATAAACGCTGTTGATGAAGCAAAGCAAAATTCTTTGGGCGTTGAGGAATATTCAAGAATTAAAAGATATGAGTTCTTCAATTCGTTCAATCCCGATAAAATTGCAACCGCTCACAATCTTTCCGATAATGTCGAAACCGTACTTTTTCGTATGTCGAGGGGCACTTCGGCAAAGGGTTTGTGCGGTATTCCGCCTGTAAGAGATAATATTATTCGACCGCTTCTTACCTGTACGGGTGAAGAAATAAGACAGGCTTGCAAAAACAGCGGTATTCCTTTTAGGACCGACAGCACAAATTTTGACGATGCTTACAGCCGTAATCACATTAGGCAAAACATTGTTCCTCTTTTTAAAAGGCTCAATCCGTCTTTTGAAACAACGGTTTCAAGAATGATTGAAAGTATAAACGAGGACGAAAGCTTTATTAATTCAGTAGTTAATGATTGCTATGAACAGTGTTTTGATAACGGTTCTTTAAATGTTTCGTTGCTCAATTCATATGATGTTGCTGTTGCAAAGCGAGTTATCATCAAATATTTGTCTGCATACGGTGTAACTGTCGATGATTATCACCTTGGCGGAATTATTGAATTAATCAAGTCAAACGGTAAGTTCCAAATTGCAAATGACAATTTTGTTGTTTGCAAAAAGGGAAGATTGCGATATGCAAAAATGAACCAAACCGTCGATTTTGATAATCTGTTTGTGAAAAAACAAATAATAACTAACGATGAATTTTTAACTAACTGTAAATTATGGCGTGAAAAATTTGACTTCTTTTGTGACTGTGATAAAATAAGTGGTAATGTTTATGTTAGAGGCAGAACGGAATATGACAAAATTTCTCCTGCCGGCAGAGGATGCACAAAAACACTTAAAAAGCTTTTCAACGAGCTTGGCATAAATATTGAAAAAAGAGCCTGCGTTCCGATTATATGCGATGATAAAGGCGTTATCGGTGTTTACGGCTATTGTGTTGACGAAAGGGTAAAACCTGATTCTTCAACAAAAAATATTCTTCTTTTAAAGATTCTTTTGGAGGACTAAATTTAATGCGAAAAAATCTTTCTCAAAATTGGAAATCTATAATATTCTATATTTTGATTCCGATTATGCTCATAGGTTCGATATTTTTGTTTTCAGGTCAAAACAGAAATACCGCAACAACAAATTACAGCGATATTGTTAATTTGTTTCGCACCGAACAAGTCAGCGAATACGAACTTGACTTAAGTTCCGGTCAGTTGACCTATAAGCTAACAACCGATAAAAAAGGAACAGTTAACAAGTACACCGTTCCGAGTGTGTCGTATTTTCTTGATGACATCAGCGATTATGTTAAAGATTACAATGACGCTCATCCTGATAAGCCTATATCTTATAATTACAAAAAAGGCTCAACAAATACTTGGTGGATGAGTATGTTGCCTACTTTTATCTTTACAATTATTATTGTGTTGTTGTTCCTGTGGCTGATGAGAAAAATGACCGGCTCAATTTCGAACGAAACAAATCGTACCTTGAGTTTTGGCAAAATAAAATCAAAAACGCAGTCGGGCGAGGAATCCGACAAAAAATTTGAAGATGTTGCAGGCTGTGAAGAGGAAAAAGCAGAACTTGAAGAACTTGTTGACTTCCTTAAAAACAGCGAAAAATATACCGAACTCGGTGCAAGAATTCCTAAAGGCGTGCTTCTTGTAGGCCCTCCGGGTACAGGTAAAACCTTGCTTGCCAAGGCTGTTGCAGGCGAAGCAGGTGCACCTTTCTTGAGCATTTCGGGTTCTGACTTTGTAGAAATGTATGTCGGTGTCGGTGCATCCCGTGTTCGTGACTTGTTTGAACAAGCAAAGAAAAAAGCACCTTGCATCGTGTTTATTGATGAAATCGATGCAGTAGGTCGTCATCGTGGCACAGGTATGGGCGGCGGTAACGATGAAAGAGAGCAAACACTTAACCAACTTCTTGTTGAGATGGACGGCTTCGGCTCAAATTCAGGCGTTATTGTCATTGCGGCTACAAACAGACCCGATGTTCTTGACCCTGCACTTCTCCGTCCGGGTAGATTTGACAGACAGATTACCGTTAACCGTCCTGACGCACAGGGCAGAGAAGATATTCTCAAAGTTCATTCAAAGGGCAAGCCTCTCGGTCCCGATGTTGATTTGCACGAAATTGCAAAGGATACAATCGGATTTACAGGTGCAGACCTTGAAAATCTTATGAACGAAGCCGCACTTCTTGCTGTAAGAAGAAATAAAAAGGCTATAACTCTTCAAGATATTATTGATGCAACTTCAAGAGTTGAACTCGGTACAGAAAAGAAATCTCACAAGTTTTCAGAAAAAGCAAAGAAACTTACTGCTTTCCACGAAGCGGGTCACGCTGTTGCATCTTTCTACACCGAGGGTCACGACCCTGTAAGAGAAATTTCCATTGTTCCTCGCGGACTCGGTGCAGGTGGTTACACTTGGTACACTCCGCAGGAAGAAAATTACAATTCCCGCAAGGAAATGCTCGACAATCTTGTTTCAATGTTTGGCGGTCGTGTTGCAGAAGCACTTGCACTTGATGACATTTCAACGGGTGCATCAAACGACCTTCAGCGTGCAACCGAGATTGTCCGTGATATGGTAATCAAATACGGTATGAGTGAAAATATCGGTCCTGTTGTTTATGACAGCGGCAACGGTGAGGTTTTCCTCGGCAAGGACTACGGTCATGTAAACAATTATTCCGAGGCTACTTCGGCTCGTATTGATGCAGAGGTTGAAAAGATTATGCGTGAAGCATACGAAAAAACCGTTGCAATTCTCAAAGAGCATTATGACAAGCTCGAACTTGTTGCAAACACTCTTCTTGAAAAAGAAAAGATTTCAGGCGAAGTATTTGAGTCTTTGATGAAGTTCGGTATACTCCCGACTTCAGAAGAAACATCTTCAACCGATGATGCTCCTGCAGAAATTGAAACCGTTGCAGAAGCACAAAGTGAAGTGATTGAAACAGCACAAGCAACTCAAACCGAAAATACGGAAAATACGGAAGAATAAACAAAACGGCGTAGCATCTGTTACGCCGTTTAATTTATGTACTTGTTTATATAAAAAGTGTATGTTATATTAGTCTTGAGGTGATTTTATGATTAGAGAAGCTAAAGTAAATGATTATCTGGGAATATGCAAAGTAGCAACTGACGATTTGGGTTATAAATGTGAACCGGAGCTTGTAAAATACAGGCTTGAAAATATTGACACAAACCGTGAAAAGGTTTATGTGGCAGAAACAGAAGGTAAAATTGTCGGTTTTATCCACGCTGAAATGTATAATACTTTATATTATAAAAGTATGGTCAATCTTCTGGGGTTAGCCGTGAATAGTGAATTCAGACACAAAGGCTATGGTAGAGCACTTCTCGGTGAAGTTGAAACTTGGGCAAAAAATAAAGGTGTTGATTTAATTAGGGTTAATTCCGGTTTTTCACGAAAAGAGGCTCACGCATTTTACCGTAACTTAGGCTATGATAATGAAAAAGAACAAATCCGCTTTTTGAAGCAATTATAAAAGAATATATTAAATTGTAATCACTAGACCACTAGTTTACTAGTGGCTATAATTATAATTTTAAATACGGCTTTATTTTTCCAAATAATTCTTCCGTATTTATGTTTTGTGATTCAAAAGCTTTATTTAAGTCATTTTTTATTGATTTTTCATTTTTTTGATGTTCAACAATATATTTTATAATATGAAATTCATCTTTGGTGATGTGTTCCGATACTATTTTTTGCATATCAGCATATGATAAATTTGAAAAGGATTTATTGTTCTTGTTTGATAAAATTATATTGTTATTATTTGATAATTCTATTCCGTCTATGCTGGTAAAGAAAAGCTTAACTTGTTTGTAACCGTAATCTTTCGGTGTGAAATTCGGATATTTTTCCAAAACTAATTGATTAATATATCCGATTGTTTTGTTTTTGCTTGTTTCTAAAAGTTGTCGTACGTAGCTTTCAATTTCTTTTCTTTCGTTTGTTGTTATCAGTTTTATATTATTTGAATTGGCGGTATTAATTTCGATTACATCATTGAATTTCTTTAGAAAAGTAGAAAATTTTGCACATCCGTAATTTCTTGTGTCAAAATCAGAATGTTTATTCTTTAAGTATCTCTTTATTTCTCCAATATTTACACCTTCTCTTTTGTCGTTTGATTCAAGACATTCTATAATATCGGATTTGATTTCTTCAAGAGGGGTTATGGAAGTTTCTTCTTGCTCTGCTTTATTATCGGATAACGAAATGTTTTCTTCATTTAATTCATCATTTGTGCTGCCATATAATAAATCAAGATATTTAAACTGGTCACAGCAGTTGATAAGAGCTTTTGATGTTTTTGATTCACCCATACCTATGGTGAATTTTCCTTCTTGTTTTAATCTTGAAATCAATCTGGAGAAGTCACTGTCGCTTGAAACAATACAAAATGCGTCTACATTGTTTCTGTATAAAATATCCATGGCGTTTATTACTAATGCCATATCGGATGAATTTTTACCGCTTGTTGTTTGAAGTTGTTGTATTTGAGTTAGAGCATATTGACTTACAATATCATTCCAAGGCGAAAGTTGTTCTTTTGAAAAATCACCGTATATTCTTTTTATAGTGATGTTCCAATCGGTCTTCAGTTCGTCAAATATTGTTGAAATATATTTGTAAGAGATGTTTTCGGCATCGATTAATAAAGCTAATTTCTTTTCTGAAACATAGTCCATAAATATACCTTCTTATTCTATAAATGATTTGTACTTTTCAAAATAATTGAGCAACTCTTGCTCCGTGTTGTATGCAGAAAGAGCGCCGACTTTTGTTACAGCCTTGCCGCCTGTAATGTTGCCTAGGAGTACACATTCTTTGAGCGGCTTGTCATAGAAAAGTCCGTACATAAACCCTGAAAGAAAAGCGTCACCGGCACCTGTTGAATCAACATTTTTGAATTCGTCAATACTCGGTACAAAGAAACTGCCGTTTTCGTCAATTCCGATACAACCGTCTTTGTCAACTTTTACAACAACTTTATCAAAATATTTTGTAAGTGCTTGTGCGGCTTCTTCGGGAGTTGATGTGTTGCTTATCTTTTTTGCTTCCTTTTGGTTTGGTGTGTAATAATCGGCAATTTCAAGATAGTCTGCGTATTTTTCAAAGCTCATATCGTCATCCCATCCCGTATCAAGTACAAGCTTTGTTCCGCCTTCATGAAGTTTTTTATACACATCCAAAAATCCGCCAAGTTGCATCATTGTGATTTTGCTGCCTTTGGCTATTTGAAAAAACTTTTCTTTTGCATTATCGTCAGCTTCAATAGAACCTTTGCCGTATGTAAAAAATGTTCTGTCCTTAGGCAATATAATTGCCGATGTGATATTGAGCGGAATTTTATCGCCCTCATAAAGGTTTGTCGGTTCAACGCCGTTTTGTAAAAATTTGTCCTTGGCAAATTCCGAAAAGATGTCAGTTCCGAGTTCCGTGGCGATTTTGGTTTCAATTCCGAGTCTGCCGAGGTTAATAAGTGTAGCCGGCAAACCGCCGCCGAGTTGTAAGTCAAAATCCTTGCAGTAAAGTTCTTCACCTACATCCGGTATTCTTTCCATTCCCTGATAGAGCAGGTCAACATTTGTTGCACCCGCACCTGCTATAAAAGCCATAGCGTATCTCCTTTATATGAATAAATTATAATTTAATTATATTGTTTCAAACTTTTTATGTCAATAAATCCGGTGTATAAAAATATTTATTTTATTTCTTAATTTTCGGTTGACTATTTTGCCGATTTATTATATAATTAAATTCCGAAAGAGGTGCGATATGACAACACTAATTAAGGGCGCTTTCGTATATATGGGAGCGGGATTTTCAAAACTTGATGTTCTGATTACAGATGGTAAAATCAATACCCTTGGTACCTCCATTTTTACAAATGGAGTTGACGCTGTTTTTTTTGCACAGGATAAGTATTTAATTCCGGGTTTCGTGGATGTTCATATACATCTCAGAGAGCCCGGTTTTTCTTATAAAGAGACGATTAGGACAGGCACTCTTGCAGCTGCCAAGGGCGGATACACCGGTGTTTGCCCAATGCCTAATATCAATCCTGTTCCTGACAGTGTCGAAAATATCGGTATTGAACTTGATTTAATCAAAAAAGATGCAGTAATTAACACCTATCCGTTTGCTTCAATTACAAAGGGAAGAAAAGGCAGAGGAGAGCTTGTTGATTTTGATGCGTTAAAGGAACTTGCCGTTGGCTTTAGTGACGACGGAACAGGCGTTCAGGATGAGCAGGATATGAGGCTTGCTATGGAGCAATGTGCAAAAATCGGTAAGGTTATTTCAGCTCATTGCGAAGTTAACGATTTGCTTCACGGCGGATATATTCACGATGGTGAATATTGCAAGGCTCACGGACATAAGGGCATTTGCTCCGCTTCGGAATATGAGCAGATTGAACGAGATTGCAAACTTGCAGAAGAAACTGGCGTTCACTATCATGTTTGCCATATTTCAACCAAAGAAAGCGTTGATATAATCCGTAAAGCAAAGGCACGAGGAGTTAATGTCACCTGCGAAACAGGACCGCATTATCTCACGATGTGCGACAAGGACTTGCAAGAGGACGGAAGATTTAAGATGAATCCTCCGCTTCGCAGCGAAGAAGATAAACAAGCGTTGCTTCAAGGAATAATTGACGGCACAATTGATGTGATTGCAACTGACCATGCACCGCATTCGGCTGAAGAAAAGTCAAAAGGACTTGCAGGTTCGGCGATGGGCGTTGTCGGTCTTGAAACTTCGTTTGCAGTTCTTTATACAAAACTTGTAAAATCCGGTTTTATCACTCTTGAAAAGCTCATTGAGCTTATGAGTGTTAATCCGAGAAAAATATTTGATTTGCCGGGTGGCGAAATCAAGGAAGGTGAGGTTGCCGATTTGGCATTGCTCGACCTTGATGCAAAATGGAGTGTTGACCCTGATGACTTTTTGTCTATGGGCAGAGCAACTCCGTTTGAAGGCTGGCAACTTCAAGGCAAAAATATAATGACAATGTGTGGAGGGAAAGTAGTTTATGAAGCCTTATGATAAAAAAATAATTCTTGAAAACGGTATGGAATTTTATGGCTATGGCTTTGGCTCAAATAAGCAAGCTATAAACGAAATCGTTTTCAATACTTCTATGGTCGGTTATCAGGAAATTATTTCCGACCCGTCATACACTGATCAAATGGTTTGTATGACATATCCTCTTATCGGTAACTATGGTATGGCCGATGATGACTATGAAACAAGAATTCCGACTATGGGTGGTTTGATTGTCAGAGAGTACAACGATTTGCCATCAAACTTCAGATATACCAAAACCCTTTCGGAAGTTCTTGACGAATATGACATTCCGGGTATCAGCGGAGTTGACACAAGAATGATTACCCGTATTATCCGCAACGAGGGTAGCCAAAAGGTTATGATTTGCGATGCCGATAAACCATATGACGAGGCGTATGCAGAGCTTAAGGCATATGTTATTCCAACCGATATGGTTTCAAGAGTTTCTTGCAAAAAGCGTTGGTATTCTCGTACACCAAATCATAAATATGATGTTGTTGCAATCGACTGCGGTATCAAACTCAATATTGTTAGAAAACTTAATGAAAAAGGATGCAATGTAACAGTTGTTCCGTTTGACACTCCAGCAGAGGAAATTCTCAAACTTCGTCCGGACGGATTGTTCCTTTCAAACGGTCCCGGTGACCCTGAATATGTACAACCTGTTATCAACCTTGTAAGAGAACTTCACGGCAAACTTCCAATCTTTGGTATCTGCCTCGGTCATCAGATGATTTCTCTTGCACTCGGAGCAAAGACATTTAAGATGAAATTCGGCCACAGAGGCGGTAATCATCCTGTACTTAATCTTGAAACAGGCAAAATTGAAATTACTTCTCAAAACCACTCATATGCTGTTGATGTTGACAGTCTTGAGGGTACACCGCTTAAATTAACACACAAAAACCTGCTTGATAACACGGCAGAGGGTGTAGAATCAAAGGAAAATAAACTTTTCTCCGTTCAGTATCACCCTGAATCCGCACCGGGTCCGCAAGACAGTGCATATTTGTTTGATAAATTTATTGATTTAATGGCAAAGGAGGCTGAATAATATGCCAAAGCGTACAGATATACATAAGGTATTGGTAATAGGTTCAGGCCCTATTGTCATTGGACAAGCTGCAGAGTTTGACTATTCGGGCACACAGGCTTGTCTTGCACTTCGTGAAGAGGGCTATGAGGTTGTTCTCATCAACTCAAACCCGGCAACAATTATGACAGATACCGACATCGCCGATAAGGTTTATATGGAGCCTCTCAATCTTGAATATGTCGCAAGAATTATCCGTCACGAAAGACCGGATGCAATTCTTCCGTCACTCGGCGGTCAAACAGGTCTTAATCTTGCCGTTCAGCTTGCTAAAAAAGGCGTTCTCCGAGAATGCGATGTAGAAATTCTCGGTACAAGCTTTGAAGCTATTGAAAGAGCAGAGGACAGAGAATTGTTCAAGGACTTGTGTGAAAGCCTTGGCGAACCTGTTCTTCCGTCAGAAATTGCAAACACTCTTGAGGAGGGCTTGCAGGCAGCTCGTGACATCGGATATCCTGTTGTTCTTCGTCCTGCGTTTACCCTTGGTGGTACAGGCGGTGGCTTTGCCGATGATGAGGAAGAATGTGAACTTATGCTTAAAAATGCACTTGCACTTTCTCCTGTTCATCAGGTTCTTGTTGAAAAGTCAATCAAGGGCTACAAGGAAATTGAGTATGAAGTAATGCGTGATGCAAACGATACCGCTATCACAATTTGTAATATGGAAAACATTGACCCTGTCGGTATTCACACAGGTGACAGTGTTGTTGTTGCTCCGTCACAAACACTCACAAACAAAGAGTATCATATGCTTCGTGACAGTGCACTCAAAATTATCAGAGAACTCAAAATTGAGGGTGGATGTAATGTTCAGTTTGCACTTGACCCGCTTTCATTCCAATATTATTTGATTGAAGTTAACCCAAGAGTTTCTCGTTCTTCGGCACTTGCGTCAAAGGCTTCAGGTTATCCTATTGCAAGAGTTTCTGCAAAAATTTCAGTCGGTATGCACCTTGATGAAATTCAAATTGCAAACACTCCTGCTTCATTTGAGCCTACGCTCGACTATGTTGTAACCAAGATTGCTCGATTCCCGTTTGATAAGTTTGCTGATGCAAATAACTCACTCAACACTCAAATGAAGGCAACCGGTGAAGTAATGGCTATCGGCAGAACAATGGAGGAATCACTCCTCAAAGCTATTCGTTCACTCGAAACCGGTGTTTGCCATCTTTATAACAAAAAGTTTGATACATATTCTGCCGATGAACTTTTGGAATATATCAAAATCGGCACAGATGACAGACTTTTTGCAATTGCTCAACTTATCCGCCTCGGTGTTGACCTTAATATGATTTATAATGACACCAAAATAGATATGTTCTTCCTTGATAAGTTTAAGAACATTACAGATTTTGAACAGACTCTTAAGAGCAATATCGGTGATGTTGAAACTCTTAAGGATGCAAAGAAGATGGGCGTTTCCGATAAATATATCGGTCAGGTTTGGGGTATGACAGAAGCCGAAGTATTTAATCTTCGTAAGGTTAACAAAATTTTCCCTGTATATAAAATGATTGATACCTGTGCATCGGAGTTCGACAGTTATGTTCCGTATTTCTACTCAACATATGAACAAGAAAACGAGTCCGTTGTCAGCGATAAAAAGAAGATTATCGTTCTTGGTTCGGGTCCTATCCGTATCGGTCAGGGTGTGGAATTTGACTACTCAACCGTTCATGCAATTTGGTCAATCAGAGATGCAGGTTATGAGGCTATTATAATCAATAACAACCCTGAAACTGTTTCAACCGACTACACAACATCAGACAAACTCTATTTTGAGCCACTCACAGTTGAAGATGTTATGAATGTAATCGAACTTGAAAAGCCGCTCGGAATCGTTGTTTCTCTCGGCGGACAGACGGCTATTAACCTTGCACCGCCTCTTGATGCTCTCGGTGTTCCGATTATCGGCACTGATGTTGAAGCTATCGACAGAGCAGAAAACAGAGATTCGTTTGAAAGGGTTATGAACGACCTCGGTATCCCTCAACCAAAGGGTGAGGCTGTAACAGATATTGAAGAGGGCGTAAGAGTTGCCGAAAAAATCGGCTATCCTGTTCTTGTTCGTCCGTCATTCGTTCTCGGCGGCCGTGCAATGCAAATCGTTGCAAACGAAGAATCGCTCCGCCATTATCTTCAAACAGCAGTAGAAATTAACACAGAACAGCCTGTACTTGTTGACAAATATATTATGGGCAGAGAACTCGAAATTGACGCTATTTGTGACGGCAATGATGTATTTATTCCGGGTATTATGGAACATGTTGAGCGAACAGGCGTTCACTCAGGCGACAGTATTTCCGTTTATCCTACATTTACGGCAAGTCAAAAGGTTAAGGACAAAATCATTGACTATACCGTTAAACTCGGCAAGGCAATCGGTATTGTCGGACTCTACAATATTCAGTTTATCGCCGATGAAAACGACGATGTATATGTAATCGAGGTTAACCCTCGTTCATCTCGTACAGTTCCTTTCCTTTCAAAGGCAACAAGTGTACCTATGGCTCACATTGCCACACAGGTTATTCTCGGTCACAGCTTAAAAGAACAAGGATATACAAATGTTTATCAGCCTGAAAAGAAGCGTTGGTATGTTAAAGCTCCGGCTTTCTCGTTCAGTAAACTCAAGGGTATGGATACTTATCTTTCACCTGAAATGAAATCAACCGGTGAAGCTATTGGCTACGATAAGTCGCTTACAAGAGCACTTTACAAGGCTATTCAGGCTTCGGGTATGAATGTTGCAAACTACGGCACGGTTCTTGTTACAATTGCTGATCAAGATAAACCGACAGCATTGCCGCTTATCAAGAGATTTTACGACCTCGGCTTTAATATTGAGGCTACGGAGGGTACGGCAAAATATCTTAAAGAACATGGCATAAGAACAAGAGTTCGTCAAAAGCTTACTGCCGATGAAAGTGACGAAATCCTTAAGGCTCTTCGTCAGGGTCATATTGCATATGTAATCAATACCATTGACATCAATGCAGGCGACAGCCATTCGGACGGCTCGGAAATCAGAAGAGCGGCAGTAGACAACAATGTTACTATGTTTACATCTCTTGATACCGTTAAGGTTCTTCTTGATGTACTTGAAGAAATTACACTCGGTGTATCAACTATTGATGCAGAATAAAGGATAATTTATGTATAAGCAGAATAAATATAAAATTTTATCAAATGATGCTTTAACCGAAGATGTATATAAAATGGTTCTCGGCGGTGATACTCAATATATCACTGCTCCGGGACAGTTTATTAACATTCAACTTGACGGCAAGTTTTTACGCAGACCTATTTCTGTTTGTGATTACAGTGATGACACAATCACAATTATCTACAAGGTTGTAGGTGAGGGAACAGAACAGATGAAAAATCTTGCTGTCGGAGAAGTGCTTGATGTTCTTACGGGACTTGGCAACGGTTATGATATTTCAAAATCAACAAAGCCGCTTCTTATAGGCGGTGGAGTTGGTGTTCCGCCTATGTATAATCTTGCAAAAGCATTGATTAATGACGGTCAAAAAGTGTCTGTTGTTTTGGGCTTTAACACTGCAAAAGAGATTTTTTACGAGCAGGAGTTTAAGACACTCGGCTGTGATGTTTTTGTTACAACTGTTGACGGCTCTTACGGAATTAAAGGTTTTGTAACCGATGCAATGAAAGATATTGATTACGATTATTTCTATACTTGCGGTCCGCTTCCGATGTTTAAGGCTGTTTATAACGCAACCGAAACTTCGGGTCAGTTCAGCTTTGAAGAGCGTATGGGGTGCGGTTTCGGTGCATGTATGGGTTGCTCATGCAAAACAAAATACGGCAACAAGCGAATTTGTAAGGACGGTCCTGTTCTTGTTAAGGAGGAGATTATATGGTAGATTTATCGGTAAACCTTGCAGGAATGAAAATGGACAATCCTGTTGTGCCGGCATCGGGTACATTCGGTTTCGGCAACGAATTTAAGGATTTTTATGATATAAATATTCTCGGTTCATTCTCATTTAAAGGAACAACAAAAGATGCCAGATTCGGTAATCCTACTCCAAGAATTGCAGAATGTAAAAACGGAATGATTAACGCTGTCGGACTTCAAAATCCAGGTGTTCATCATGTTATTGAGTACGAACTTCCTGAAATGAAAAAATATTTTCACAAGCCGGTAATTGCAAATGTTTCGGGCTTCAGCGTGGAAGATTATGCTTATACCTGCGAACTTCTTGACAGGGAAGAACAGGTCGGTATTTTAGAGGTTAATGTTTCTTGCCCAAATGTTCACGGCGGCGGAATGTCATTCGGCACATCTCCCGAGGCTGCGGCAGAGGTTACAAAGGCTGTTAAGGCAGTTACAACGAAGCCTGTATTTATCAAACTTTCGCCAAACGTAACGGATATTGTATCTATTGCAAAGGCTTGCGAGGAAGCAGGTGCGGACGGTATTTGCCTTATTAATACTATGCTCGGTATGAGAGTTGATATTAAACGCAGAAAACCTGTTATCGCCAACACAATGGGCGGTTTCAGCGGTGATGCAATATTTCCTGTTGCTGTCAGAATGGTTTATCAGGTTTCAAAAGCTTGCAATATTCCTGTTATGGGTTGCGGCGGCGTCAGCACTGCAAAAGATGTCATTGAAATGATGATGGCAGGTGCAACTGCTGTTCAGGTCGGAGCGGCAAATCTTGTCAATCCGTATGCTTGTAAGAACATTATTGAAGCATTGCCGATTGAATGTGAAAAATTAGGCATAAACAAATTAAGTGATATTATAGGAGTGATTGATTAATGGGTAAAGATGTTATTATCGCTTGCGACTTTGCAAGTGCAAAAGACACATTTGCGTTTCTTGACAAGTTTACGGAAGAAAAGCCTTTTGTAAAAATCGGTATGGAACTTTTTTATGCCGAAGGTCCTGAAATTGTAAGAGAAATTAAGCGTAGAGGTCACAAGATTTTTCTTGATTTAAAGCTTCACGATATTCCAAATACAGTAAAAAAGTCAATGGCTGTTTTGTCAAAGCTTGATGTTGATATGACAAATCTTCATGCCGCAGGCACAATTGATATGATGAAAGCTGCTCTTGAGGGACTTACTCGTGAGGACGGCACTCGTCCTATTTTAATTGCCGTAACGCAGCTTACTTCAACAAGTGAGGAGCGTATGCAAAACGAACTTCTCATTAATGCGTCAATTAATGACACAATTGTTAAATATGCACAAAATGCCAAGGAAGCAGGTCTTGATGGCGTTGTTTGCTCACCTCTTGAGGCAGGAATGGTTAAGGATGCTTGCTCAAAAGATTTTATTACAGTTACTCCGGGTGTAAGATTTGCCGACGGTGAAGTAGGCGACCAAGTTCGTGTTACAACACCTGAAAAGGCAAAAGAAATCGGCTCTGACTATATTGTTGTAGGCAGACCTATTACTCAGGCAGATGACCCTGTTGCGGCTTACAGAAGATGCTGTGCAGAATTTATCGGTTAATATATTTAGGAGGACATTATGGAAAGCTACAAAAGAGAATTTATTCAATTTTTGGAAAGTGCCGGAGTGTTAAAGTTTGGTGATTTTACAGCAAAAAGCGGCAGAAAAATCCCATATTTTATCAATGCAGGCGAAATTAAAACAGGCGAGCAGATTTCAAAACTAGGCGAATTTTATGCAAAGGCTTATTTTGAAAAAGTAGGCAATAAAAAGGCTGTCCTTTACGGTCCGGCATACAAGGGTATTCCTATTGCGGTTTCGGTTGCCGTAGCTCTTGCAAAGCAAGGTCTTGATGTTCCGTTTTTCTTCAACAGAAAAGAAGAAAAAGACCACGGCGAAGGCGGTGTGTTTGTTGGATACAAGCCTCAGCCGGGTGAAGAAATCGTTATCGTTGAGGATGTTGTAACTGCCGGTACTGCCATCAGAGAAAGTATGGCTATTCTCTCAAAGATTGAGGGCACAAAGGTTGCTGCAACATTCGTTATGGTTGACCGCAAAGAAAAGGGTCAAACAGATAAATCTGCAATTGCTGAGGTCGGAGAAGAGTATGGCTTCCCTGTATACAGCGTTGTTGATGTTTATGACATTATCGAATATCTTGAAGAAGATGAAAAGAATGCCGAGAATGTTGCAAGAATTAAGGCATATCTTGAAATTAACGGTGCAAAGGCATAATTATGGAGGTACAATAAATGCGTCATTTATTAGATACAACCGATTTAACACTTGAAGAAATTGATGATATGATTGCTCTTGCAACCGATATTATCGAAAATAAGCAAAAATACGCTCATGTGTGCGACGGTAAAAAGCTTGCAACCTTGTTCTTTGAGCCGAGCACCCGTACCCGTCTTTCGTTTGAAGCGGCTATGTATGAGCTTGGCGGAAATGTTCTTGGATTTTCTTCTGCTGATTCTACCTCTGCTTCAAAGGGCGAAACGGTTGAAGATACTGTTCGTATAGTGTCAAATTATGCGGATATTATTGCTATGCGTCATCCTCTTGAGGGTGCTCCGAGAGTTGCAACAAAAAGAACTCTTGTTCCGATTATCAACGCAGGTGACGGCGGTCACGCACATCCGACTCAAACACTTGCCGACCTTTTAACTATTTACAGAGAAAAAGGCAAACTCGGTGATATTACAATCGGTCTTTGCGGTGATTTAAAGTTCGGCAGAACCGTTCACTCGCTCATTAAGGCTATGTGCAGATATAAGAATGTAAAGTTTGTGCTTATTGCACCTAAAGAACTGCAAGTTCCGGATTATATTATTTCCGATGTGCTTATTCCGAGCGGTGCCGAATATGTTCAGGTGGAATCTCTTGAAGATGTTATGCCTTCTCTTGATGTTCTATATATGACAAGAATTCAAAGAGAACGCTTTTTCTCCGAAGAAGAATACTTGAAACACAAGGATGCTTATATCCTTGATTTGAAAAAGCTTGACAACGCTAAAAAGGATTTGACTATAATGCATCCGCTTCCGAGAGTCAACGAGATTTCTACCGATGTAGATGATGACCCGAGAGCGAAGTATTTTGAACAAGCACTCAACGGCAAATATATCCGTATGGCGCTTATTATGACTTTATTGAAATGGGGTGGCAATCTTGAATATTGATTCTATCGAAAACGGTTATGTAATCGACCATATCCCGGCAGGTAAGGGTATGCAGATTTATAATATCCTTTCTCTTGACAAGCTTTCCTGTCAGGTTGCTATTATTACAAACGCAAAGTCGAAGAAAAATGATGTAAAGGATATTATTAAGATTAACGAGCTTGTGGACTTGGATTTGGATGTTATTGCATACATTGCTCCGAATGCAACCGTTAATGTTATAAAAAACAGTGAGAGGATTGACAAAAAGAATCTCTCTCTTCCAAAAGAAATCAAGAATGTTGTTAAGTGCCCAAATCCTCGTTGCATCTCAAACAATGAGGATATAGACCATATTTTCAAGTTGACCGATGAGAAGGGAACTTATCGTTGCCTTTATTGCGAAACTATGGCACTTTAATTAAAATTTATAAAAATAATTCTTGACATTGCCTGCCTATTCTGTTATTATTTATAGGCAGGATAAATGGCCCGGTAGTTCAGTTGGTTAGAACGCCAGCCTGTCACGCTGGAGGTCGACGGTTCGAGCCCGTTCCGGGTCGCCATTATGCTGATATAGCTCAGTCGGTAGAGTGCATCCTTGGTAAGGATGAGGTCACCGGTTCAAATCCGGTTATCAGCTCCACCGAAGCCTTAGAAAACCTTGAAATTTTTGTTTTCAAGGCTTTTTTTATTTTATAAAAAAGCACCTTCTCAATTTTGAGGAGGTGCTTTGTGTTTATTATCTTATTCTGTCTATAACAGCTTGTGCGTTTGCATAAATTTTTTCAATGTCAATGTTTTTGAATTCACCGTTGTCATATAAAATTTTGCCGTTTATCATTGTCATTTTGACAATATCCTTGCCGCCGCTGTAAACAAGATTTTTTGTTATATTGTTGATTGGTTGCATACTCGGTCTGTGCATATCAATTACAATCAAATCCGCCTTTTTGTCAACATCAATAACATCACAGTCGGTTAGTCCCATACATCTTGCCGAACCGATTGTTGATGCTTTAAGAATGTCATTCGCATCTGTTGAAGCGGCGTCTTTGTCGTTGAGCTTTTGAGTTGCACAAATTGTATACATTTCTCTGAACATATCAAGTGCATTGTTACTGCTTGCTCCGTCAGTACCTACGGCGACTTTGACACCGTTTTTAAGAAGCTTTGATACAGGAGCGATACCAGATGCCAATTTTGCATTTGAACAAGCGTTTATGACCGCCCATATGCCTTTTTCTTTGTAGATTTCTATATCTTCATCATCAATCCAAACACTGTGATACGCTCCGCCGCCGTAATTGAATATTCCAAGCTCGTTTAGATATTTGGTAGGTGACATACCGTTTCTTTTTATACAATCCTCAACTTCTGATTTCGTTTCGCTTGCGTGAGTAAAAACAGGTGCTTGATATTTTTCTGCAAGTTTTGCAATGCCTTTTATCAGTTCTTTATCGGTTGTATATTCAGCGTGGAAGCCTAACTTGTAGCTTACAAGACTGTCATAATTGTTGAACTTGTTGTAGTAATCTTCGACTGCGTTAACGCTTTCCTTAAAGTTGTTAAGCCCGCTTGTCATTACGGTTCTAAATCCAAAATCAACGCTTGCTTTTGCCATCATTTCAGGGAAGTAATACATATCAAAGCATGCACTTGTGCCGCTTGTAAGATATTCCAAAAAAGCAAGCATGGATAAATCGTAAATGTCTTGCGGTGTAAGCTTTGCTTCAAGCGGAAAAATTTTATCATAAAGCCATGGCTGAAGCGGTAAATCGTCGGCAAATGAACGGCCGAATGTCATCGCAGAATGTGTATGTGCATTTTTGAATGACGGCATAAGTAAATTACCATTTAAATCATACACGGTATCGGCTGTTTTGTCATATTCTCCTATGGCAACAATGCTGTCACCGTCAACGAATACATCTTCTTTAATAATGTTAAAATATTTATCTAATACTAAACCGTTTGTAAATTTAATCATTATCTTTTATCCTTTGCAAATTTTCCTTAAACGGAGCACGAATAATACCTCTGTCGGTAATTATTGCAGTTATAAGTTCATTATCCGTAACATCAAATGCAGGGTTATAGCATTTTGTCTCTTTTAATGCCATAGGCTCTCTGTACCACATTTCTTTGATTTCACTCGGCTCTCGTTCTTCAATTACAATATCATCACCGGTTGGACAGTTGTAATCGATTGTAGAATACGGACCGAGAACATAAAACGGAATATTATAGTACTTTGCAAGAATTGCAACACCGCTTGTGCCGATTTTGTTTGCTATGTCGCCGTTTGCGGCAATTCTGTCTGTTCCGACAAGGACAGCGTTAATTTTACCTTGCTTCATTACAAGGCTTGCCATATTGTCACATATGAGCGTAACATCAATTCCGGCTTTTTCAAGTTCAAATGAAGTGAGTCTTGCACCTTGCAAAAGCGGCCTGGTTTCGTCCGTGTATGCGTGGAAGGTGTATCCTTGTTCTTTACCTAAAAGCAGTGGTCCAAGTCCTGTGCCGTATTCGCTTGTGGCAAGTGCACCGGCATTGCAGTGGGTAAGTATTCCGTCATCGTCTCTGAGAAGTGAAAGTCCGTATTCGCTGATTTTTTTACACATTTCAATATCTTCGTTGTGTATTGCAATTGCTTCGTCAATTAGACTTTTTCCGTTTTCATACGCCTTGAGCATTCTTGAAGTTGCCCACGAAAGATTAACCGCTGTCGGTCTGGAGGAATCAAGATATTTCTTCAATTCGTATTTGTCCTCGTCAAGAAGCGCCATAGCATATCCTGCGAAAATTCCGATTGCAGGTGCACCACGAACCTGAAGAGTTTTTATTGCATAGTAGTAATCTTCTTTTGTTTTTGGATTTATGTATTCAATTCTGTTTGGTAAAGCCGTTTGGTCAAGAAAAAACAGCTTTCCGTTTTTAAAATCTATATTTTTCATTATAACGCCTTTATAATTTCTTTAATCAGTTTTCTGAATTTAGTTCCTGCTTTTTCCGCGGCAATCGTAACATCCTCGCCTGAAAGCGGTTTATCATATATTCCGCACGCCATATTTGAAATCATACTGATTGCACCGACTTTCAGTCCGCAGTGAACGGCGGCAATTGTTTCAACAACCGTGCTCATTCCTACCGCATCGGCACCTAAAGTTGATAACATTTTTATTTCGCTCGGTGTTTCAAATTGAGGACCTTTGAGCTGTACATATGTACCTTCATTCAATTTTATATTGTTTTCATACGCAACTTTTTTTATAAGTTTTTGTAAATCTTTATCGTAAGCATTGCTCATATCGGGAAAACGAACTCCGTAGTTGTCGTCATTTGCACCAATCAAAGGACTGTCAATAAAGCACGAGATGTGGTCTTTTATAAGCATAAAATCGCCGACACTAAATTCTTTGTTAATTCCGCCTGCGGCATTGGTGAGTATAAGGGTGTTAACACCCAAATTCTTAAGCAATCGTATTATATCGGCAATTTGCTTTGATGAATATCCTTCATAAAGGTGTACTCTTCCTTGCATTAAAACAACATTTTTGCCTTCAAATTTACCGAAAATAAGCTTTCCTTTATGTGACGGTGCGGTAGACACAGGCATATTCGGAATGTTTTTATATTCAATTTCGGCAATAGGGGATACTTCGTTTGCAAGTTCTCCGAGTCCCGAACCTAAAATTACAGCAATTTCAGGTTTAAAATCCGTAATGCTTCGTATGTATTCTGTTTGCGTATTTTGCATAAATTCACCTCAAAACTCTTTATTAATGTAATTATAGCTTATAATATTATATAAATCAAATTAATTTTACATAAATCCTATTGCAAATTTCTGTTTATTTTGTTATTATTAAATTGTTATATTTTTACTGAAAGGCTATGGAAATCAGTATGAAAAAATTTCTTTCTGTAATTCTTGTTTTAGCAATTTCATTATGCGGTGTATTTGCACTTGTGGGTTGTTCAAAAAATGAGAACAAAAATTTTGATATGGTATTTATTACCGACGGCGGAACAATTAGTGACGGTGCATATAACCAAAGTGCCTGGGACGGTGTAAAAGAATTTGCCGAAGAAAAAAATATGTCTTATCGCTATTATCAGCCGAGTGTTGACGAAAACGGTGATGTTAATGTTGATACAATAGGCAATTATATTAAATTGGCTGTTGATAATAAAGCAGAATACATCGTTATGCAGGGTGAAAAAATGGCTGTTGCCGTTGATAAATATGCTCCCCAATACGGTGATATTAACTTTCTTCTTGTTGATGCATATCCTCACGCAGAGAACAGTGATACGGTTGACTCTTTTACAAATGTTATGACAGTAACATTTGATACTCTTCAAGCAGGATATCTTGCAGGATATACTTCTGTAATTAAGGGATATAATAGGGTCGGTTATCTCGGCTCTGTTTCAGACAAATCTTCGGCTTCATACGGTGCCGGATTTGTACAGGGCGTCGCAAAGGCTGCAGATGAAGGCGGAACTCCCGTTATTTGCGAATATGCAAATTATGATGCTGATAATTTGAATTATGATTATTCATTTACAATTCGTCCTGTATATAAAAAAGTTTCAGAATCTACCGAAAAGACTTTTAAGGTTAATGTAATCGGCGGTATGGGTTCAGGTGTTTATGCCGACGGTGAAAATGTTACAATAACTGCCGATAAGCCTGAAAAAGACAAAATTTTTGACCATTGGGAAGTAAAAAGTGATACAGAAGGCGTCAAAGATAAAAAGGTAAATATCAGTTCCGATAAAAAATCAACGATGAATCTTCTTGTAGGCGATTGTGATTGCACAATTAAAGCTGTATATAAAGATGCAAAAACAGTTCAAATTGTTGTTGCAAAAAGTGCCGATCTTTCTCTTTCATCTCTTTATGATACATACAATGTTGAAAAAAATTCAACCACATTTGTTACAGCACCTTCGGCTCAAAGCGGTATGGTCTTTGACCATTGGGAATGTGATGACAAGGACGCAATTGAGGATGTTAATTCTGCTTCCACAAATGTAACTGTTAAAGACAAAACAATTTCAATAATTCCTGTTTATGTTAAATCTGACACTCCTACTTTTGATGTTACTGTTGAAAACGGAACAGGTTCGGGTTCGTACAGGAGCGGTGATCATATTTCTGTTGTTGCAGATCCTCCAAAAGACGGCTATATGTTCTACAAGTGGGAGAATGTTGACAATCAGGGTAATTCAACAGGCATAGCAATGACAAATGAGTATTGCTATATCACCGATTTTGAAATGATAGACAGATATTCATCAATCGCCGAAATTATGTATGACAATGGCACTCAAGTGATTTTTGGCGGTGGTAACTCACAGGCAGATTCAATATTTACCGCTACATGGAAAATAAGTCATCAAGTATACGGTTTTGGTTACGGATATGATCAAAATTCAATGGGTAATTGTCTTTCAAGTGTTGTAACTGATTACAGAGTAGCAATTGTAAATGCTCTTAAAGAGTATAAGGGCGGTTCATATTATGAGGGTAATTGCTCAAATAATTGCCTTTATGTTGTAGATATGAGCACTCAAAAAACATACAAAGACAAAGACGGAAATGAAGTTGAAGATAAGAATTATAACGAAAGTTATGCAAAGGTTTATAAAGCACTTGCTGATGGTACAATCAAACCTAATCTTCCTGCCGATGATGTAAGAACGGTTGTAAATTCAAAATGTATGACCCTTAATTATTGGATAAAATAAAACATGTTAAATTTAAAAGGCATCGTAAGTATACGCTTACGATGTCTTTTGTTATGCTTTAGTATTCAATTTCACCTTTGTAAACAAGGTTGCAATCGCCGGAGAGGGTAATGCCCATATCCGTGTAATTTACAATCAAGTCTCCGCCACGGACTTTTACGGTAATGTCTTCACCTTTGTTGCAATATCCGTTTTCAACAGCTGCAACAACCGCTGCACAGGCACCTGTGCCGCAAGCCATTGTTTCACCGTTTCCACGCTCCCAAACACGCATTTTAATTGTTTTGTTGTTAATTACTCTTACAAATTCAGTATTAACTCTTTCCGGGAATATATCGGCATTCTCAAATTTAGGCCCGATTGTTTCAATATCAACTTTGTCAACATTTTCAACAAATACAACTGCATGAGGATTGCCTACCGATACGCAGGTAATGTTGTATTCATTGCTGTTTATGATTACAGGTCTGTCTATAATCTTTTCACCGTCAAGGTTAACAGGAACTTTTTGCGGGTTGAGTGTTGCCTTACCCATCTGAACGGTAACGGATGTAACTTTGCCGTTTCTTGTATATACTTTAAGATGCTTAACACCTGCATTTGTTTCGATGCTCATTTTTTCCTTTTTAACAATGCCATTGTCATAAAGGAATTTGCCGACGCATCTTATGCAGTTTCCTGCCATATTGCCCTCGCTGCCGTCTTGGTTAAAGATTCTCATCTTGGCATCGGCAATGTCGCTGCTTTCGATAAGAGCAATTCCGCTTCCGCCGATTGAATAATGTCTGTCGCAAAATTCAATGGCAAAGCTTTCGGGGCAGGTGATAATTCCGCATTGATTGTTAAAGAAAATGTAGTCGTCACCCGTGCCGTGCATTTTTGAAAATTTAAGTATACCTTTTTCTTTACGCATATTGTTGATGTCAACAAGTTCTGTGTTGTTTTGGTTATACTTTGATGCAATAATATCGGCAAGTGCATTTGCCGTGTCAAGCGAAGTAAGCGTTGCAATACCGAGCTGGTTTGCTCTGTTGTGAAGCTTGATGTAATCCGAAATCGATTTTTTATCGGATTTGCCGGTGTATACAATGTAGTCGATTTTGCCGGATTCAACAAGGTCCATAATGGAGTTGTCTTCACGAAGCTTGTTTACAATACCTACATTGATACCGAGTCTTTGAATTTCCTTTGCGGTTTCAGGTGTGGCGTAAAGTTTTGCACCAAGGTCATCAAGCTTTTTTGCAAGATTTACAATTTCGTATCTGTCTTGCTTTGTAACCGTTATGAGAACTCCATGACCGTGCTTGTTTGCGTCAACTTTAAATCCTGCACTTACAAGTCCTTTGAAAAGTGCTTCTTTAAGATTTTTGCCAACGCCGAGCACCTCACCCGTAGACTTCATTTCAGGTCCGAGTTGAGAGTTAACATCATTTAACTTCTCAAAACTGAATACAGGCACTTTAACGGCAAAATACGGAGGAATGTGATACAAACCTGTTCCGTATCCGAGTTCTTTAAGCTTAGAGCCTACCATAATCTTTGTTGCAAGTTCAACCATCGGTACGCCTGTAACTTTGCTGATGTAAGGAATTGTCCTTGATGCTCTCGGGTTAACTTCAATTACATAAAGTTCATTGTGATAAATAAGGTATTGAATATTTACAAGTCCCTGTGTTCCGAGTGACAAAGCAAGCTTTTCCGAAACCTCACAAATACGCTCCAGCATTTTGTCGTTAAGGTTATACGGTGGATATACGGCTATTGAGTCGCCCGAATGAACTCCGGCTCTCTCTATATGCTCCATGATACCCGGAATGAGTACATCCGTTCCGTCGCTTATGCAGTCAACTTCAAGTTCGGTACCCATCATATATTTGTCAACGAGAACAGGATTTTCAATTCCTTGTTCAAGAATAATCTGCATATATTGCTTTACATCGTCATCCGTGTATGCGATTGTCATATTTTGACCGCCGATAACATATGACGGACGGAGTAAAACAGGGTATTCAAGCTTGTGAGCAACCTCGATTGCTTCATCAAGAGTCATCACGGATTCGCCCTTAGGTCTGAATATTCCGAATGATTCAAGAAGTTCGTCAAATCTTTCTCTGTCCTCGGCTATGTCAATGGATTCAGCCGATGTACCGAGAATTTTTATTCCGTTTTCGTCAAGGTATTTTGTAAGCTTAATGGCTGTTTGTCCGCCGAACGCAACAACTACACCGATAGGCTTTTCAACCTTGATGATGTTCATTATATCTTCTTGACAAAGCGGTTCAAAATAAAGTCTGTCGCCTGTGTCGAAGTCGGTAGATACGGTTTCGGGATTGTTGTTTACAAGGATAACCTCATATCCGAGTTCTTTAAGAGTCCAAACGCAGTGCACGGAAGAATAGTCAAATTCGATACCCTGACCGATTCTGATAGGCCCCGAACCGAGTACGATAATTTTTTCTTTTCCCGATTTCGGCAAATCTCTGCTTTCGCAATGTTCATCGTATGTTGAGTAAAAATACGGTGTTTCTGCCTTGAATTCGCCTGCACAGGTGTCAACCATTTTGTATACGCAATCCTTGTGGAATGCAAGTGCACCGCCGCTGATTCTTTCAAGTGCTTCGTCTGTATATCCGAGATTTTTTCCTTTGAGATATTCTTCTTTGGATAAAGCCTTGTCGGTTATTGATTTTTCATAATCGGCAAGATTTTTTAACTTGTACAAGAACCACTCATCTATCATTGTTATTGAGTGAATTTCATCAACGCTGACACCGTTTTTGAGTGCTTTGAATACGGTGAACAATCTCAAATCGTCTTGACTGTGGAGTTGTTTCATTATGTCAACATTGTCAAGTGCTTTGTTGTTGAGAGTGTCAAGTGAGATTTCAGCACCTCTTACCGCTTTCATAATAGCTTGCTCAAATGACGGAGCAATGCTCATTACTTCGCCCGTTGCTTTCATCTGAGTTCCGAGTTTACGCGAAGCCTGAACAAATTTGTCAAACGGCCACTTAGGAAGTTTAACAACAACATAGTCAAGCGTAGGCTCAAAGCATGCACAGGTTTTGCCTGTTACATCGTTTTTGATTTCATCAAGAGTATAACCCAGTGCAATTTTTGTTGTAACCTTTGCAATAGGGTAACCCGTTGCCTTTGATGCAAGTGCCGAAGAACGCGAAACTCTTGGGTTAACTTCAATAACGCTGTACTCAAATGTTTCCGGATTAAGTGCAAACTGACAGTTGCAACCGCCTTCAATTTTAAGTTCGCTGATTATATCAAGAGAAGCGGAACGGAGCATTTGGTATTCTTTGTCCGATAGTGTTACAGTCGGTGCGATAACGATGCTGTCACCTGTATGAACGCCGACAGGGTCAAAATTTTCCATTGAGCATACCGCAATAACATTGCCGACATGGTCACGCATAACTTCAAATTCGATTTCTTTCCATCCGGCTATGTATTTTTCTACCAACACCTGAGTAATAGGGGAGAGCATAAGTCCGTTTTTAGCAATAATGTTAAGCTCTTCCTTGTTGTATGCAACACCGCCGCCTGCACCGCCGAGTGTAAACGCAGGGCGAATAATTACAGGATAACCGATTTCTTCCGCAATTTTGTCGGCAGTTTCCAAATCATTTGCAATATCAGACGGAACAACAGGTTGGTTAAGCTTAAGCATTGTATCTCTGAAAAGTTGTCGGTCTTCTGCTTTGTCTATTGCTTCGGCATTTGTACCGAGGAGTTTAACTCCCATTTCTTCAAGATAGCCGTCTTTTGCAAGCTGCATACCGAGAGTAAGTCCTGTTTGTCCTCCGAGTCCGCAAAGAATGGAATCGGGTTTTTCTTTTTCAATTATTCTTTTAAGTGTGTCTTCGGTTAAAGGTTCAAGATAAATATGGTCGGCAAGTGCTTTGTCGGTCATGATGGTTGCCGGGTTTGAGTTAACCAAAACAACCTCAATGCCTTCATCACGCAAAACTCTGCAAGCTTGTGCACCCGCATAGTCAAATTCTGCGGCTTGTCCGATTACTATGGGACCGGAACCGATAACAAGAACTTTTTTTATGTCTTTATTAAGAGGCATTATTCTTTACCTTCCATCATATCAATAAATTTGTCAAATATAAATTCTGTGTCTTTGGGACCGGAGCATGCTTCAGGGTGAAATTGAACCGAGAACGCTTTTTTACCCGGATATTCCACACCTTCGCAAGTGTTGTCATTTGCGTTTATATAGCTGATTTTTCCGCCAACCTTTTCAATGCTTTCGTTGACAACGGCATATCCGTGGTTTTGAGAGGAAATGTATGTCCTGCCTGTTTCAAGATTTTTTACAGGCTGGTTAACACCTCTGTGTCCGTATTTGAGTTTTGTTGTTTCACCGCCCATAGCAAGTGCCAAAAGCTGATGACCGAGGCAAATACCGAAAATAGGAACTTTACCGATCAGCTTTTTTATTTCCTCAACAATTCCTACATTTTCGGCAGGGTCGCCGGGACCGTTTGAGAGCATAATTCCGTCAACGCCGAGTTTTAATATGTCCTCGGCTTTGGTATCATATGGCATTACAGCCACATTACAGCCTCTTGAATTGAGTTCTCTTATGATATTTTGTTTTGCACCAAAGTCCATAAGAACAACATTATGCTTATGTTCTTTGCTCGGGTAAAGTTCCGCTTTGCTTGTTGAAACGGATTTAACCGCATCTTTAATTACATAATTTTTAACTGCTTCAAAATCAGCCTTGTCCGGGTTGGATGTTATGATTGCATTCATTACGCCGGCTTCACGGATAGTCTTTGTAACTTCTCTTACATCAACGCCGTAAACTCCTACAATGCAGTTATCCGTTAAGTATTTTTCAAGCGTTTCTTCACACCTGAAGTTTGAAGGATTGTCGCATTTTTCACGCACAATGTATGCGCTTACATTGCTTTTTTTGCTTTCCTTATCGACTTCTATCATACCGTAGTTACCGATAAGAGGAAATGTTTGCATAACGATTTGACCGTAGTAGCTTGGGTCTGTAAGCGTTTCGATATATCCGCACATACCTGTTGTAAAAACAAGTTCGCCGATTACATCTCCTGATGCTCCAAAGCGGTATCCTTTAAATTTTTGCCCGTTTTCAAGGCAAATATATACTTCGTTGTTCATTGTTTATATCAATCCTGTAATAATTTAACCAAAACGGCTTTTTGAGCGTGAAGTCTGTTTTCCGCTTCGTCAAAAATTTCATCGGCGTGTTCTTCAAATACCTTTGCGGTGATTTCTTCTTCTCTGTGAGCAGGGAGGCAGTGAAGAACCATCGCATCATCGTTTGCAACAGCCATAACTTCATCATTAATTTGGAAGTTTTTGAAAATCTTTTCTCTTTCTGCCTTTTCTTCTTCCTGACCCATTGATGCCCAAACATCGGTGTAAAGAATGTCCGCACCCTTTGCACATTCCAAAATATCCGATGAACAGGTAAATTTGCCGTTTTCGTTTGCCCACTTCATAATTTCCGCGTCAGGCTTGTAATCGTCAGGGCAGGCAATGGCACATTCCATACCCATTGTGATTGCACCTACAATAAGGCTGTTTGCCATGTTGTTGCCGTCACCGATAAAAGAGAATTTTAATCCGTCAAAGCTCTTTTTGTATTCTCTGATTGTCATAAGGTCTGCAAGAACCTGACATGGGTGGCAGTAATCCGTAAGACCGTTGATAATCGGAATTGAGCCGTATTCCGCAAGGTCTTCAACTTCTTTTTGCTCAAATGTTCTTATCATGATACCGTCAAGGTAACGGGATAAAACTCTTGCTGTGTCTTGTACAGGCTCGCCTCTGCCGATTTGAAGGTCACGGTTAGAAAGAAACAAAGCCTGTCCGCCGAGCTGATACATACCTGTTTCAAAGCTGACTCTTGTTCTTGTTGAACTCTTTTGGAAAATCATACCGAGTGTTTTGCCCTTGAGAATGTGGTGTTCGATTCCGTTGTGATTTTCGTATTTAAGTTGGTCAGCCAAATTGAGAATATCAAGAATTTCTTCTTTGTCTAAATCTTGTAATTTGAGTAAATGCTTCATTTTTCTATTACCTCTTTCAATATTTTAAGTCCTTCGTTTAATTCGCCGAATGAAATGTTAAGAGCAGGGAGCAGTCTTACTTTGTTTTTGTGAGCCGTTAAAACAAGGAGTCCTTTTTGCAGACATTCCTTTGCAATTTCTCCCGCATCTTTGTTTGTAAGAATACCGAGCATAAGACCCATACCGGATATACTTTCAACATTTTTCCATTTGGAAATTTCATTAATTATGTATTTGCTTTTTTCGGATACCCCGATTAAAAAGTCGTCGTCAAGTCGCTTTACAATGCTGATGGCTCCTGCCGCCGCAATTGGATTTCCGCCGAATGTTGAGCCGTGGCTGCCGGGCGAAACCGTATCTTTCAGTTTGTCACCGAATATAACCGCACCCATAGGCAAGCCGCCTGCAAGAGCTTTTGCCGTTGATACAATATCCGGCTTAATTCCGAAGTTTTGGTAAGCAAAATATTTACCTGTTCTGCCATTACCGGTTTGAACTTCATCAACAACCATAAGAATGTCCTTTTCATTTGCGATTTTTTCAATTTCTTTTACAAATTCCGGTGAAAGATTGTTAACTCCGCCTTCACCTTGAATACACTCAAACATAATTGCACAAACATCGTCTGTAATCAGTTCGTTGAGTTTTTCAATATCGTTTGCTGGGCAATACTTAAATCCCGGTGTAAACGGACCGAAAGTTGTGTGAAAACATTCCTGACCCGTCGCCGCAAGAGTTGTTATTGTTCTTCCGTGGAACGAATCAACAAGTGTGATTATTGTTGAACGACCTTCGCCGTATTTGTCAAAACTGTATTTTCTTGCAAATTTAATGGCACCTTCGTTTGCTTCTGCTCCCGAGTTACCAAAGAATACATTACACATACCTGTTTTTTCGCAAAGAAGTTTTGCAAGTTCCGCACAAGGTTCTGTATAGTATAAATTACTTGTGTGTTGTACTTTCGTAAGTTGTTCTTCAACCGCCTTAACCCATTCGTCATCGCAAATGCCGAATGCCGTAACACCTATTCCCGAACCGAAATCTATATATTTTTTGCCATTCTCGTCATAAAGGGTAGAGCCTTTACCTTTTGAAAGACAAACATCAAATCGACCATAAGAATGTGCCACAAATTTATTGTCAAGTTCTTTTGTGTTCATTGTTTTACCTGCCTTTAAACATTGTTCCCATACCTTCATCGGTAAGAAGTTCCATAAGTATCGAATGCGGAACACGTCCGTCAATGATGAACGCCTTTGTGCATCCGTTTCTTATAGCCTGTGTCATAGAATCGATTTTAGGTATCATTCCGCCTTTGATAATACCGTCCGCAATAAGAGCCGGAATGTCGGAAATAAATACTTTTTGAATTTTAGAACTATCATCGTTTACATCTCTGAGAAGCCCAACAATATCTGTCATAGAAATGAGTGCTTCTGCCTTTAAGTCACCGGCAATTTGAGCGGCAACCGTATCGGCATTGATGTTGTAGCAATTACCGTGTTCATCATATCCTATTGTTGAAATAACCGGAATAAAGTTGTTTGCTAAAACTTCGCTGATAACTTCCATATTTGTTTCCGTTATTTCACCGACAAAACCGTGCTCGCTGTCGAGCGGTTTGCACTTTATCATATTTCCGTCCATTCCGGAAAGTCCGATTGCGTGACCGCCGAGGTTGCCGATTTGACAAACAAGGTCTTTGTTGACTTTGCCTGCAAGTACCATTTGAACAACATCAACCGTTTCCTTGTCCGTTACTCTTAAACCGTCAACAAATTTGCTTTCTACTCCGATTTTATCAAGTGTTTTGTTTATTGCAGGTCCTCCGCCGTGCACCAAAACCACCTTAATACCTACTGTTGTAAGAAGAACGAGGTCACGCATAACCGCTTCCTTGAGCTCGTCATTTATCATAGCGTTGCCGCCGTATTTTACAACAATAGTCTTTTTTCTGTATTTTTGAATATGCGGTAAAGCCTCCGCAATAATATGAGCTTTGCTTTCATTGTCTATATTAGTGTTCATAGTTTGTTATCCTCCGTTTTATCAGGTGCGATAGTCGCCGTTAATTTTTACATAGTCGTATGTCAAATCACAGCCCCAAGCAGTTGCACTTTCGTTACCGTCATTAAGATTAATGAGTACATATATTTCATCGTCAGATAAAACTTTTGCCGCTTCGTCCTCGCTGAATTCAATTCCCGCACCGTTTCTGCAAACAGATACAATTCCTTTTGCACTCTTCAAATCTACATCCACTTTGTTGATGTCAAATTCTGCGTCGGCATATCCTACCGCACAAAGAATTCGTCCCCAGTTAGCATCTTCACCGAATATAGCGGCTTTAAAAAGAGAAGAACATACAACACTTTTTGCAACTGTGATAGCTGTTTCTTTGTCCTTTGCACCTGATGTAATACATTCAATCAGCTTTGTTGCACCTTCGCCGTCTTTTGCGAGCATTCTCGTAAGATTTGCCATAACTTCGTATAATGCAGATTTGAATGTGTCAAATTCAGCACCGTGAGCGGTTATTTCATCATTAAATGCCAAACCGTTTGCCATTAGGGTTACCATATCGTTTGTTGATGTGTCGCCATCAATTGAAAGGCAGTTGTATGTAACCTTAACGATTTCGGACAAGGCCTCTTGCAAAAGTTCTGCCGAGATTGCACAGTCTGTTGTGATAAAGTTGAGCGTTGTTGCCATGTTCGGGTGAATCATACCCGAACCTTTTGCCATACCGCCGATATGGCACTTTGTGCCGTTGATTTCAAATTCTAATGCATATTCTTTTTTTACCGTGTCGGTTGTCATAATAGCGGTAGCGGCTTCAAGATTTTTGTTATAGCAAAGTCCTTTTACCAAATCCGGAATACCGGCTTTTATCGGTTCAATCGGAAGAACCTGTCCGATAACGCCTGTTGATGCAACTACAACCTGCTCCTTAGGAACATTAAGTTCATTTGCAAGCAGTTCGCACATCATTTCTGCTTTTTCAACACCGTCTGCATTGCAGGTGTTGGCATTCTTTGAGTTTGCAATCACCGCAATAGCTTTGTTGCCGCTTTTTTCAAGATTTGCTTTTGTAACAAGTATCGGAGCGCCCTTTACTTTGTTTTGCGTGTAAACGGCTGCCGTGTTGCATACTACATCCGATACAAAAATGCAAATATCGTTTTTGTGTTTAGCATTCGGAGTATCATTGGCAGGTCTTTTGATTCCACAGTAAACACCGTTTGCCTTGAAGCCTTTTGCCGCACATATTCCGCCTTCAATTATTTTAAATTCCATATCTATTCTCCTAAGTTAAGTCCTGTTGTTTCATCAATTCCAAGCACGATGTTTAAGCATTGGATTGCCGCACCGCTTGCGCCTTTACCCAAATTGTCAAAACGGGAAGTAATGAGAATTCGGTCATCGTTGCCGTTGATTTCAATTTCCATATCGTCACGGTTTTCAAAATTGTTTGAGCCTATCATCGTTGATGAGTATCCCAAATCTCTGACTTTTACAAATTGCTCACCGTCATAGTGTTTTTTAAATATTTCGCATATTTCGTACGGTGTATATTTTTTGTTAAGCATATCACTGAAAAGAGGAATACTTACAACCATTCCTTGCGGATAATCGCAAATGTGAGGTGCAAAAAACGGGGTGTTGTCAAGACCGCTTATTGCTTTCATCTCTTTTAGATGCTTATGCTCCTGAGTAAGTGCATATTGGCGAGGTGAGTCAAGTTCCGGATCTCTTTCAGCAGATTCATACTGAGCAATTCCTTTTTTGCCTGCACCCGTGTATCCGCTCATTGCATAGCAGGTGACAGGATAGTCGCTTGGCATAACTCCCTCGGAAATAAGCGGGTAAACAATGCTGTTAAATCCGCTTGCATAACATCCCGGAACAGCAATTCTTTTTGAAGTTTTAATTCTTTCTCTGAACTTTTTGTCAAGTTCAGGAAAACCGTATGCCCATTCGGGATTTGTTCTGTGAGCCGTTGATGTGTCGATAATTACAACAGCGTCGTTTTCAACAAGCTCCACAGCTTCAATGCTTGCCGCATCCGGTAAGCATAAAAATGTAATATCCGACGAGTTTATCATCTTTGCTCTTTCGATGGGATCTTTTCTTTTTGCTTCATCAATATGCAAAAGTTCAATGTCGTTCCTGTTTTCAAATCTTTTGTATATTTTTAACCCGGTAGTACCTTGACTTCCGTCAATAAAAATCTTTTTCATAATACGCCTCTTATATTTAAAACTTAATTTATTATACTCTATCATTTTTCATTGTCAATAGATATTCAAAAAAATGTAATAAATATACATAAAAAAGAATATTTATACATAAAATGATACGAAAAAAAGCAGTGTCATAACTGCTTTGTAATTCCAAAAGTATTGTCTTGCGAATCTTTAAAAAACGGAATGTGAACAGGAAAATATGTTAAAAACATAAATCCAATTGCAATTATCATTAAAAGAGCAAATGATATACCGTTAATAAGCCCATTTCCTTTTGAACTTTTTATTATATTATAACTGATTATATAAGCTGCCAAAATCCCGATAAAAAAGCTTGCAATGTTTACAAATTCAAAATTTTTGCCGAACATACCTTTGCTGATATAAAAAACGGCAAGTGTGAAAAGCATTCCTGAAACAATACCGATTAACTTGGCAAAATAAACATTAAATTTGTCTTGCGATAACTTTATTGTTTCAATAAATGTCCATATCAGAAAAGGAAAAAACAAAAGTTTTAAATGTTCAAACGGACTTTCGTTTACGGGGCAGAACAGTCCTATAATAGAATTGTTATTTGACCATTTGTAAATGAAGTGCATTAATGTTCCGAGTACGGCGGAAAAAATAAATCCGATTACCTCAAGTTTAAGTGTTTTTTTATTCATAATATCACCTATATTATGATATGATAAAAATAAAAAAATTATTATAATAAACAAAAAAACAGACTGTCTGATGACAGTCTGCTATGGCGCAGAGGGTGGGATTCGAACCCACGTGGGCGTGAACCCAAACGGTTTTCAAGACCGCCTCGTTATGACCACTTCGATACCTCTGCGTAACTCGAATGCTTTGCTATATTATCATAACGGTTACAAAATGTCAAGTGTTTTTTTCAAATAATTTAATTTTATAATTTTGCTTGACATTTAGGTGTTTATATGGTAAAGTAATTTCTGCACTTAGGTGCAACAACTTGACAGGAAAAAACCAAGTTACATGCAGAAGTACTCAAGCTGGTGACGAGGCGCCCCTGCTAAGGGCGTAGGCCGGGAAACCGACGCGAGAGTTCGAATCTCTCCTTCTGCGCCAAGCAAGAAAGAAGTCTTATGTTTTAGGACTTCTTTTTTTATTTTTGTGCTTTTTTGTTTTTTGAGAGATGAGAACTCTAATTAATCCATATATAATATGTATAGGTTATTTATTGACTTATATTTTTTGTATATCAGTACAAAATAAAGTTTTAGTTAAGATTTGCAAAACTTATTGACATAAAAGTGTTTTATGCTATTATTATGGTAGAAATACTAAGTGAGGCAAATTATGGAAAAGGATATACTTATCAGAACAAAAAATTTGTCAAAATATTATGCTGTCGGAGATGAAACCATCAAGGCTCTTGATGATGTGAATCTTGAGATTGAGCGAGGGCAAATTGTCGCCATTCTCGGTACATCCGGCTCAGGTAAATCAACGCTTTTGAATATGCTTGCGGGACTTGAAAGGCCTACTAAAGGTGAGGTTCAAATCGGCAAATTCAGAATTGATGAATTGAGCGAGGCACAGCTTACAAAGTTTAGACAAAGATATACGGGATTTATTTTTCAGGCATATAATCTTTTACCTACATTAACGGCACTTGAAAATGTGGCTTTTCCGCTGTGCTTTAGGGGTGTTGATAAACAGGTGAGAGAAAAGAAAGCATTTGAGATGCTTAAACTTGTCGGAATAGAAAAACGATATAAGCATAAACCTGCCGAAATGAGTGGCGGTCAACAGCAGAGAGTCGGCATTGCAAGGGCGCTTGTAACAGATCCAAGCATTATTTTTGCCGATGAACCCACAGGAAACCTTGACAGTCATACTACTCAAGAGGTTATGGAACTTATCAGAAATATTGTTGATACTCGACATAATACTGTTATTATGGTAACACATGATAAAAGCGTTGCGGAATATGCCGATATTATAGTTAACATTAGCGATGGAAAGGTCGTTTCAAAAGAATACAAAAGAAATATGGAGAACTGATATGAAAAAATTAAAAGGTATTTTATCGATTTTTATTGTTATGATTATGGCGTTGAGCGTTCAAATTCCTGTTTTTGCAGCCGAACAAATGATTGCTCCAAAAGTTACATTTTCTAATTTTTCTGTTGATAAAACAACAATTAAACCGGGTGATATTTTTACTTTTACTGTTACAGCCTCAAGTACAAGAGGTCAATATATTGACGATGCATCATTCAAATTTTCCGGCGGCGATGCATTCTCTGTATATAAAGGCTCCGATACAGAATATGTTTCGTCATTCGGTTCATCTGTTACAGTAAGCAAAACATTTATTTGTAACAATGAAACAACTGCCGGCTCACATCCTATTTCGGTATCCTGCAATTTTTCATATTCGGGTCATGAAGTAAACGGAGACGGTTCGGCGGAAGCAAACTATAGCGTTATGACATCATCAGGCTCAACAACAACCGGTAATACGCCTGTTCTTGTTATGTCATATGAAAAATTTGCCGAAGATATTAAAGCAGGCGATAAGTTTAATTTTGATTTCTATATTACAAACAAAAGTACAGCTTATGATGTAAGAAATGTTAATGTAAAAATAAACGGCGGCGATGCCTTTACTGTTGTTAACAGCGGCGATACTATTTACAAAAACGGTATAGCTAAAAATCAGACAGCAGAATTTTCTAAAAAACTTATTTGCAATAAATCTGTATCATCGGGCTATCATCCTATTTCGTTGTCCGTTACATATGAATATGTAAAAGCAGGGGCAACAGAGCAGGGTACAGCTGAAGCAACATTTACTGTAAAAACCGCTGCAAAGAAGCATGATTCCTCTGTTTCTCTTACTCCGAGATTGGTCGTAGGAAGCTTCAATTATGGCAACAAGTCTATCCGAGGCGGTAAAAAGTTTACTCTCAACTTTACTATTAAAAACAATTCAAAGAGAATTAAGGCAAAGAATGTAATTATCAAACTTTCAGGCGGTGATGTTTTTGTTGTTGCTGACGGAACCGATACAATTTCTGTTAATAACATTAATCCAAATTCAACAGTTACCGTTTCAAAGAAGTTTAATTGCCTTAACACTGCACAATCAGGCGTTCATCCAATCACTGCATCTATTTCATATGAATATATTGAAGGCGGTCAAAAACAATCGGGAACTGATGATTTGACAATGAGTGTTCCTGTTGTTCAACCTGACAAGGTTATGTTCACAAGCATTGACCTTGCCGACAAAACAATCAATACGGGTGATGAAACCGACTGTGCGTTCAGCATTGTAAATACAGGTAAAACCGTGCTTAACAACGGCAGTATCAAAGTTGTTGACGAATCCGGTACAGAACTTAATTCATCTTATATTGGTACAATTGAAGCCGGTGCACAGTATTCGAGCAATTATAATTTGCCGATTACAATGAATGAACCCGGTGATTATAAGCTCACTTTGGTGTTTGAATATGAAAATGATAATGCCGATAAGAAAAGAATTAAGCAAACCTTTAAAGTTCATGTAGAAGATTATACCGATCCGTTCCCAACAGACCCGGCTGATACACCTGACGACAAAGGCGATGATGATTCCTCAAGCAGTAAAACAAAGGTGATTATCGGTGTTGTTGCAGGTGTTGTCGGTGCAGCCGTTATTGTAACAATTATTGTTAAGAAAAAGAAAAAGCACAACAAGAAAGGTAAGGTAGATTTTAATGAAGAAATCTGATCTTATTGCAATTGCTTGGCAGAACCTTAAAAACAGAAAGACAAGAACTATCCTTACAATTTGCGGTGTTGTTGTCGGTGCTTGTGCTATTATTATTATGCTTTCAATCGGTCTTGGTATCGACAAAATGATTACAGATCAATACAAGAGTGATTCTAAACTTACAAAAATTTCCGTGTATTCATCGGATGACGAAAACGGGAAACCGCTTCCGTTTGATGATTCGGCTGTTAAATATTTTGAGAAAATAGACGGCGTAAAAACTGTTGTTCCGATGTTTATGGTTGACAGTAATGCTTCAATTTCCTGTGGCAAATACAGATATACCGGAACTATTTACGGCATTGACCTTTCTCAAATGGAAGCACTCGGTTATAAACTCAAAAGCGGTGACTTTTCAGGTGTTAATAATCCTAACTGTGCTTTCTTTGGTAAGGATTCCGTAACAAATTTTCAGGACGCACAGGGAAATCAGGTAAACTATTCTTACGATAAAAACTATGAGGTTACCTCTTGTGATATTAATGCTATGGAAGATTCATTCCTTATTTCATCTAAGTCGGGTGACGACGGATCCGGCACGGATTCAACTGCAAAGTATGGCAATAAGCAAAAACTTGAAGTTTCAGGCGTTCTAAAACCGAGTTCATCATCGGATTATGATTCACAATATTCTGTATTTATTAATATGGACTTGGCAAAAAGACTTTTTGAAGAAAGTCAAATGATGTCTTCTTCGGCAAGAAAAGACAAGTTGACATACAGCAGTATTTCTGTATATGTTGATGATTCAAGTAAGGTTAAGGATGTAAAAACAACCCTCCAAAATGCAGGATATTCGTGCTCAACTGATGACGAGGCTCTCGAAAGCTCAAAAAAGGTTATGAAAGTTGTTCAGCTTGTTTTGGGTGCAATCGGTGCGGTTTCAATGTTCGTTGCATCATTTGGTATCAGCAACACAATGGTTATGTCTGTTTTTGAACGCCAAAAGGAAATCGGTATTCTCAAAGTTATCGGTTGCGAAATTAAGGATATTAAAGCTATGTTTCTTTATGAAGCTGCCATTATCGGCGGCATCGGCGGTGCAATTGCAGTTGTAATCAGCTATATCGTTTCAATATCGGCAAATCTAATAGGACGAGCGGTTATGAATCATATGGGCGGAGGTTCATTCTTAGGAATGGGTGCGGATGTAAAGGTTACTTTGTCATATATTCCGCCATGGCTTGCAGTTTGCGGTGTTGTAATTTCAGCGGGAATCGGTATTCTTGCAGGTCTTTCACCGGCTAAAAAATCTGTTAAGGTTAGTGCCTTGACTGCAATTCAAAACTAAATATTAACAAGAAAAAGTCCACCGTTTGGTGGACTTTTTTTGATGTGTATAATGAATTATGCTTCTGCCTTTTTAGCAAAGCATTCACTGCAATAAACCGGTCTGCCGTCAGTTGGCTTAAACGGTACTTTACAGCTTTTTCCGCATTCTGCACAAGTTGCATCGTGCATTTCTCTCGGACCCTTAGCCGCATGCTTTCTTGCGTCACGGCAAGCTTTACAACGCTGCGGTTCGTTTACAAAGCCTTTTTCTGCATAAAATTCCTGCTCGCCGGCTGTAAAAACAAACTCGTTGTGACAATCCTTGCAAACTAATGTTTTATCTTCGTACATGTTTCTTCCTACCTCTCTATAGATTTGCCTGGGATAATTATTCAAAAAGCAACTCCCTCGAGTTTCTTACGAATACGTTGTATGGCATTGTCGATAGCTTTGGTATTTTTTTCAAGTTTATCGGCAATTTCGCTGTATGAACATCCAACAATGTAAAGCCTTAAAACCTCATTTTCAAAGCTTGAAAGTTCTTCATAAAGCACCTGACTGAGATTTGACACACTTTCTTTTACAAGATATTCATCCTCCGCACTGAGATGCACAACATCATTAAAATAATCATCTTCAATGGATACAAGGCTTGATTGCGGAATATCTTTAAGTCGAGATACTTTTCTCAAAGCCGATTGTATTGAGTTGTTAATGCAATGCCCTGCATATGTGCTAAACGATGCGCCTTTTTCTTCTCTGTAAGAGTTAATTGCCGCCAACAAACCTATCATACCTTCTTGAATCAGATCATCCTTTTCAAGAGGCGAGTTGATGTATTTCATAGCAATAGCTTCAACCGTAGGCTTGTATCGGTTAATCAACTCGGTAATAGCATTTTCGTTTTTGCGTAAAGTGAGAAGGTCATTGTCCGATTTTATATTTTTATCAGCCATTTTACCTCCATAATCACTTCAAATTAACATCTCTTTAATATTATAATAAACTATTGATTGTCAACTGTCAACAAAAATTGTTTGTTTTATACAAAAAACATATAAATTTAACAATTATTTCGTTAAGTATTTATACATTGAATCTAAAGAGGACTATGTCACCGTCGTTCATAACATAATCTTTGCCTTCGCTTCTTACAAGTCCTTTTTCCTTTGCAACGGTCATTGAACCGCAAGCCATAAGGTCGTCAAACGACACAACTTCTGCTCTGATGAAGCCACGCTCAAAATCGGTATGAATTTTGCCGGCTGCCTGTGGGGCTTTTGTTCCTTTTTTGATTGTCCAAGCTCTAACTTCCGGCTTACCTGCCGTTAAATAACTGATAAGACCTAAAAGGGAATAACTTTTTTTAATCAAACGGTCAAGACCGGATTTCTCAAGTCCCATATCTTCAAGGAACATTTCCTTTTCGTCAGCGTCAAGCTCTGCAATTTGTGCTTCCATTTCAGCACAAATCGGGAATGTTTCAGCACCTTCTTGTGCCGCAATTTCCTTAACAATGTTGTAGAATTTGTTGTTGTCGATTCCGTCAACAAAATCATTTTCGCCCATATTGCAGGCGTAAATTACAGGCTTGATTGTAAGAAGCGCAACATCTTTGAGATATTCCTTTTCTTCGTCTGAAATTTCGCATGCTCTTGCTGTTTTGCCTTGTTCCATCTCTTTTACAAGTCTTTCAAGAAAATCAACTTCATTTGTAAGAGTTTTATCGCCCTTCATTGCCTTTCTTCTGTTGTCAAGTCGTCTTGAAAGAATGTCAAGGTCCGAAAGAATAAGTTCAAGGTTAATTGTTTCAATATCTCTTGCCGGGTCTATACTACCGTCAACATGGGTAATATCGTCATTTTCAAAGCATCTTACAACATGAATAATTGCGTCAACTTCTCTGATGTGAGAAAGAAACTTGTTGCCGAGACCTTCACCTTGGCTTGCACCTTTTACAAGACCTGCAATGTCAACAAATTCAATTGTTGCAGGTGTAAACTTATCCGGATGATACATTTCGGCAAGCTTATCGAGTCTTTCGTCAGGTACACTTACCATACCTACATTTGGCTCAATTGTGCAGAAAGGGTAGTTTGCGCTTTGTGCACCTGCGTTTGTAATTGCGTTAAAAAGAGTACTTTTTCCTACATTAGGTAATCCAACCATTCCTAATTTCATATATATAAACTCCTTTATGTAAATTTATTCTGCATTATTATATAACATTATAAATATTTTTACAAGAGTAAATATATCTTGACATTAGGCTTTATATGGAATAAAATATTAACTAATATTTTTTTAAATAAATACTTACTATTATGAGGGAGGGGCATTATGGAACTTAACGGCTCACAAATCGTACTTGAAGTTCTTAAAGAACAGGGCGTAGACACCATCTTCGGTTATCCGGGCGGTACTATCCTTAACATTTTTGATGAACTCTATAAGTACGGCGATACTTTTAATCATATATTAACTGCTCATGAGCAAGCTGCCGCACACGCTGCCGACGGCTATGCAAGAGCAACGGGTAAGGTCGGTGTCTGCTTTGCTACATCCGGTCCGGGTTGTACAAATCTTGTTACAGGCATTGCAACTGCATATATGGACAGCGTGCCTATCGTTGCAATTACATGCAACTATGCTACATCCGGTCTTGGCAGAGATTCATTCCAAGAGGTTGATATTTGCGGCATCACCATGCCGATTACAAAACATAATTTCCAAGTAGAAAAGGTAGAGGATTTGGCGGATATTATTCGCCGTGCATTCAAAATTGCACAGACAGGTCGTAAAGGTCCTGTGTTGATTGATATTCCAAAGGATATTACTGCGGCTTCCTGCGAATATATAAAACAGGATAAAGTTATTCCTGAAAAGGCAAAAACACCAAAGGAATCTTGCTTTAACAGAGCGGTTGAACTTCTTAACAACGCAAAAAAGCCTGTTATTTACTGTGGCGGCGGTTCTATTTCTTCTAATGTCGGTCAAGACCTTATCAAATTTGCCGAAAAAATCGATTGTCCTGTTGTATCATCTCTTATGGGACTCGGTGCATTTCCGTACAATCATCCGCTTCACCTTGGTTTGATTGGTATGCACGGTCATTTTGAGTGTAATAAGGCTGCTCATGATTGTGATGTGCTTATTGTTTGCGGAGCAAGATTCAGCGACCGTGTTGCCGGTAACAGAGCTAAGTTTGCACCAAATGCAGAGATTTTACATATTGATATTGACGCTGCCGAAATGGACAAGAATATTGTTTCAAATTATCATCTCCGTGGTGATCTTGCAGAAATTATTCCTATGCTTACCGAAGCTGTCAACAAGCAAGACCACAGTGCGTGGAGAGCGGAAATTAAGAGCTTTTCAAGACCTTTTAAGCAACTTCAAATCGGTGATTATGTAAATCCGCAGACTTTGATTGAAAAAATTGATGCAAAAACAGCTGATGATACAATTGTTGTAACAGATGTCGGTCAGCATCAACTTTGGGCTGCACAATTTTATAAATATTTGATGCCTCGCACACTTCTTTCATCAGGTGGTTTGGGCACAATGGGTTATTCAATGGGTGCCGCAATCGGCGGTCAAGTCGGTTGTCCGGACAAAACAGTTGTTATGTTTGCCGGTGACGGCGGTTTCCATATGAACTTGTCAGAACTTTGCACTATGAGGTCATACAATATACCTGTTAAGATGTTCATTATGAACAATACAGTTTTGGGTATGGTTCGTCAGTGGCAAAAACTTTTCTATGGAAATAGATTTTCCGATACAGACCCTAACAGAGCAACCGATTTTGTCAAAGTTGCAGAGGCGTTTGGTGTTAAGGGACTTCGTATTAACACAAATGATGAAATAGACAGCGTTCTTGATGAGGCTTTCTCATACAACGGACCTGTGCTTGTTGATTGCAGAATCAGCAAAGATTCAAATGTACTTCCTATGATTCCTCCGGGAGGAGCTCATACGGATATTATTGAAGAATTTAATTAAGGAGGACTTCGGCTGTGAAAGAAAAGTTGATTTTATCGGTTCTTGTAGATAACGAAAGCGGTGTTCTTCAAAGAGTTGCAAGCCTTTTTTCAAGACGAGCTTACAACATTTCTTCTCTTACCGTTAGTGAAACAGAGGACGAGAAGTTCTCTCGTATGACTATCGAAACTTATACAGAACCTGAAAACTTCAGACAGATTAAGCGTCAGCTTATGAAACTTGAAATTGTTGAAAAGGTATCGGAACTTACCGCTGAAAATTCTGTATCTTCAGAACTTCTTTTGGTAAAGGTTTATGCAAAGGGTATTGAACAAAAAAATGCTCTTTTGGAACTTAACGCAACCTACGGTTCAAGAGCTCGTGATATTTCACCTGAAACTATTACTCTTGAATATACAGGTCAGGGCGAAACTATTGACAGATTCATTAAAGAACTTGAAGAAAAATTTGGTATTGTTGAGCTTGCTCGAACAGGTGTTACCTCACTTCAAAGAGGTGCAGGCTCATTTACCGAAGATATATGAGGAGGTAATGTTATGGGAATGACAATGACTCAAAAGATTTTGGCATCACATGCAGGTCTTGACAGCGTTGTTGCAGGACAGCTTATTGAGGCAAATCTTGATATGGTTCTCGGCAATGATGTTACTTCTCCTGTTGCTATCAACGAGATGAACAAGTTCGGTAAAAAGTCCGTATTTGATAAAACAAGAATTTCTCTTGTTATGGACCACTTTACGCCGAATAAGGATATTCAATCTGCCGAAAACTGTAAACAGGTTCGCCAATTTGCAAAATCATTCGGCATTACACATTATTTTGATGTCGGAAATATGGGTATTGAACACGCACTTTTGCCGGAGCAAGGCATTGTTACTTGCGGCGACTGCATTATCGGTGCGGATTCACACACTTGTACATACGGTGCTCTCGGAGCATTTTCAACAGGCGTCGGCTCAACCGATATGGCTGCCGGTATGGTTACAGGCAAGGCTTGGTTTAAAGTTCCGTCTGCTATCAAGGTTGTTATCACAGGCAAAAAGCACGGCTATATTTCCGGCAAGGATGTTATTCTTCATCTTATCGGTGAAATCGGTGTTGACGGTGCTCTTTATAAGTCGCTTGAGTTTACGGGTGACGGCATTAAAGAACTTTCTATGGATGACAGACTTTGCATTTCAAATATGGCAATTGAATGTGGCGCTAAGAACGGAATTTTCCCTGTTGATGACATAACTCTTGAATATGTTAAGGACAGAAGCGAAAGAGAATATAAGGTTTATGAAGCAGATGCTGATGCTGAGTATGAAAAAACAATTACTATTGACCTTTCAACTCTCAAATCAACTGTTGCATTTCCTCATCTTCCTGAAAACACAAAAACATTTGATGAGATTGACAGAATTGATATTGACCAGGTTGTTATCGGTTCTTGCACAAACGGCAGAATGGAAGATATGCATGTTGCCGCTGAAATTCTCAAGGGTAAAAAGGTTGCCGACGGAGTTCGTGTAATCGTTATTCCTGCAACTCAAACAATTTACCTTAATTGTGTTAAAGAAGGTATTGTAGAGGCGTTTATCGAAGCAGGTGCTATTGTTTCAACTCCTACTTGCGGACCGTGTCTTGGCGGTCATATGGGTATTTTGGCTGCCGGTGAAAGAGCAGTTTCAACTTCAAACAGAAATTTTGTAGGCAGAATGGGTCACACAAAGTCAGAAATTTATCTTGCTTCTCCTGCAGTTGCTGCCGCATCTGCAATTAAGGGATATATCGCTGACCCTGAAACATTATAAGGAGGTACAGATATTATGAATGCTAAAGGCAGAGTACATAAATTCGGAGATAATGTTGATACCGATGTTATCATCCCTGCGAGATACCTCAATCGTTCTGATGAAGAATGGCTTGCTTCTCACTGTATGGAGGATATTGATGCAGATTTTGCAAAAAATGTAAAAGCAGGCGACATTATGGTTGCCGAGGCTAATTTTGGTTGCGGTTCTTCAAGAGAACACGCACCTATTGCCATCAAGGCTTCAGGTATTTCTTGTGTAATTGCATCAACTTTTGCAAGAATTTTTTACCGTAATGCTATCAATATCGGTCTTGCAATCCTTGAATGTGATGAGGCTGCAAAAGATATTAAAGACGGTGACGAAGTCGAGGTCGATTTTGACAGCGGTGTTATCTCAAATATCACAACAGGCAAAACTTATCAGGCACAGCCTTTTCCTCCGTTTATTCAAAATATAATTAAAAACGGCGGATTAATGAATTCAATTAAGTAAGGACATTTTTATGAATATTTTTGAAATAACTGATGATTCTGTTAATAAAGCATGGTCGGGTACAGACGGTTATTGCTTTTCAATGAATGATTACACTCTTAAAAATATGAGTGAACTTGCAGATAACAATATTCCCGATAATGTTTCAAAATCACAAATTATGGTTACTCTCGGATATGTTCCTTATGTGACTGTCAACGATGTTGAGATAATGCGTGCTTTTATTGAAACTATTAACAATAAGAAACTTAAAGGTGTTTTTGAAAAGGTAGAAGATAAAGATTATGTTGAAACCTTTTGGAAATACTGCAATATTTATCCTGAAATTCGTGACAGTTACGGCGATTTTGAGCATGACTTTGTTAAAAATAAAATTGTTGCCTGGTGTAAGGAAAACGGCATCAATTACAAATTAAAATAGTTTAATTTTTGGGAGTCGATTTATCGGCTCCTTTTTATTACAATATTGTAATGGAAGTGCAATATATAATATGTTATTATATTTATAACAAAATATAATGAGGTGTATTATGGATATATTTTTGTTAGAAGATGATGATGCGATTGCAATGGGTTTGTCTTATTCTCTCGAAAATGAGGGATATTCCGTAACCGTTGCAACAAGCGTTTCTCAAGCACTTGAAATAATAAACCAAAAGAATTTTTCAATGTATTTGCTCGATTTAACCTTGCCTGACGGAAGCGGATATTCCGTTTGCAAAAGAATCAAGGAAATAGGCGATTTTCCTGTTATATTTCTTACGGCATATGATGACGAGGTAAATGTTGTTATGGGTTTTGAACTCGGTGCCGATGATTACATCACAAAGCCGTTTAGACTAAAAGAACTTATTGTTAGAATTAAGAGTGTGTTCAGACGATATAACAATGACAGCACTGACGGTAAAATAAAAGTTAAAGATTTGGTTGTTAATACAAATGAAGCAAAGGTTTACAAAAACGGTAACGAAATCGTTTTGACTGCAATGGAATACAGATTGCTTCTTATTCTGCTTAATAATAGAGGCTGTGTCCTTTCACGCACACAGCTTTTGGAGAATATATGGGATGTTGCCGGTGATTTTGTTGAGGATAATACTTTGACCGTTTACATCAAACGCCTTCGTGATAAAATTGAGGAGAATCCAACAGAACCTGAATATATAAAAACAATCAGGGGTCTTGGATATATTATTGAAAATGAATGATAAAGAAATAAGAATAGTATTAATTGTGTCGTCGGTTTTGACTGTTGTACTTTCGATTATATGTGCTTTTTTCAGTAAGATTTGTGCTGTCTTGTGCTTTGCACTTGGTATAATTTTGATAATGATTTTTGCTGCTGTTACAAAACGCAGATACAAAAATCTAAATGAGCTTAACGATTATCTTTCGCTTGTCTGCAAGGGCATATATGATATGAATATTGACGACAACACAGAGGGTGAGTTATCAATATTAAAGAATAATTTGTACAAGGTAATCACACTTTTGCAGAGCCAAAATGAGTATTTGAAAAATGACAAATTGTATCTTGCAGATTCAATTGCAGATATATCGCATCAACTTAAAACTCCGCTTACATCAATGATGATGATGTGTGAACTGCTCGAAAATGAAGAAAACCCCGATAAACGACAGGAGTTTGTTGCGGTTATCAATAATCAACTTTCAAAAATGAAGTGGTTAATTACCAATATTCTCAAAATTTCAAAACTTGATGCAGATGCAACCGAATTTAAAAGAGAAGAAGTCAGTATATCAAAAGTGCTTGATGACAGCTTAAAACCGTTTGTTTTGACCGCTGAACTAAAGAATATTGCTATTCAAAATGGTGCAAATGATTTTGTCTTTAACGGTGATGAAAGCTGGACGGTTGAAGCAGTTTCAAATATTGTGAAAAACTGCCTTGAACACACAAATGACGGCGGAAAAATCATTATCGCAAGTGACTCGACCAATCTGTACAATAAGTTGACAATTTCCGACAACGGTTGCGGAATTGCCGAGGAGGATTTACCGCATATATTTGAGCGTTTTTATCACGGTAAAAATTCATCAAAGGACAGTGTCGGTATTGGCTTGGCACTTGCAAAAACCGTTTTTGAAAAAGAAAATGCTTCTGTTTCGGTTGAAAGCAAGCAGGGCAGAGGCAGTGTTTTTGAAATAAGGTTTTACAAATCTATTGTTTAGTGACATAACTGTAATTTTTCTGTCACGGCATTGTAATTCTCGTTTTATAGAATAGGGCACGAAAGGAGAGAAAGATATGAATATTCTCGAAGTAAAAAATCTATCAAAAATCTACGGCAAGGACGAAACAAAAGTCGTTGCACTTGATAATGCGTCTTTTTCTGTAAAACAAGGTGAGTTTGTGGCAATTATCGGTCCGTCAGGTTCAGGTAAATCTACGCTTCTTCACATCCTCGGCGGCGTTGATGTGCCGACAAAGGGAAGTGTAATAATAAACGGAACCGATATTTCGACTCTTGACGAAACAAATCTTGCAATTTTCCGCCGCAGACAAATCGGACTTATTTATCAATTCTACAACCTCATTCCGATTTTGACGGTTGAGGAAAACTTGACCCTCCCGCTGTTGTTAGACGGCAGAAAGCCAAATCAAAAAATTATTGACTCTCTTGTAAAAACTCTCGGTCTTGAAAACAGATTGAAGCATTTACCGAGCCAACTTTCGGGCGGTCAGCAACAGCGCGTTTCCATCGGCAGAGCGTTGATGAACAATCCTGCTCTTATGCTTGCCGATGAGCCGACAGGTAATCTTGACAGCGAAAACACAAAGGAAATCATTTCGTTGCTCAAAAAATTTAATAAAGAGAACAACCAAACTCTCATTGTCATAACTCATGATGAACGAATTGCACTTGCAGCCGACAGAGTTATTGCTATTGAGGACGGCAGAATTACAAGAGATGAGGTGAAAACGGATGAATATCGTTAACAAACTCACTCTCCGTCATCTCAAAGAAAACAAGGGCAGAACACTTGTCACAACCTTTGGAATTATTGTTTCAGTTGCAATGATAACCGCTGTTTTTGTTGCAATGGCATCTTTTTTGCAGTTGTTTGCTGATGTTTCTGTTGTGTCAGACGGCAATTATGCCGCACAACTGTCTGATGTAAAACTATCAAGTCTTTCCGAACTTTACAAGGATGAAAGAATAGAAACCGTTGGTCTGTGTGATGAAAACTATAAGCAGTTCAAAATTGACAACGGCAAGTCTGACAGACTTGCAACCGGCTCAATCGGCGCTTGTGATGACGGATATTTTAAAATGTTCATTCAGGCTGATTATGACGGAACTTTGCCAAAATCAAGTGATGAAATCGCTGTGCAAAGTGATTTTATCGAAAAGAACGAACTTGATTGGCAGGTCGGCGATATTGTATCTATCCCGTGCGGTATAAGAACCATGAGGGATAAAGACGATGAATTTGATGTCACGGGTGCATATTCAAAAGGTGAAAAGTTTGTCCGTCAAGAGGTTAAACAATACAGAATAACTGCGATTCTTCATCAAAACAATCCTACTTCCGAATTTGCATTTTTAACTTATTCGGATGATTTAAAGGCAAATCCGACTGTTGCTTTTCAGCTTAAAACCCTTAACAGCAAGTCTGTGGATGTTGTGAATAGTATTATAGATAAGGCAAATCCGGGTGCAAGCACAGTAAATAACGAATTGCTTTATTCCGAACTTTCATTTTCAAGTGACAGCTTTGTAGCGAAGATTTTGCCTCTTGTTGTCATTTTGCTTGCTATAATTATGGTTGCTTCCGTTTTCCTTATTTATAACGCTTTTGCAATGTCACTTTCAGAAAAGGTAAAGTATCTCGGTATGCTCTCATCGGTAGGAGCAACCAAGCAACAAAAACAACTTTCCATTTATTATGAGGGATTTATTCTTGCTCTGTTTGGCATTCCTCTTGGCATCGGCGCAGGTGTTGCCGGCATCGGTATAACGCTCAAGGCACTCGGCAAAAAAATCATTGCTTCGTCAATGATTAATGGTATAACCGAACAAAATGTTTCAATGAAAGTCGTATTCCCGATTTGGGCGGTTTTGATTGTTTTGGGTTTGAGCATCATTACAATTTTGATTTCTTGCTCAATTCCGGCTAAAAAGGCTTCAAAGATTTCTACAATTTCTGCCATCAGACAATCTGACGAAATAAAGGTTAAAGCAAAGACGCTCAAATGCCCAAAATATATCAAAGCAATTTTTGGATACGAAGGCGAACTTGCATATAAAAACCTCAAACGAAACGGCAGAAAAGCAAGGGTAATTACCGTTTCAATCGCACTTTCTATTGTTTTGTTTTTGAGTTGCAATTATTTTTGTGCTCTTTTCGCAAACGAAACGGTAGCGCAGGACTCAATGCCATATCAAATCGGCGTTTATCTTGATGAAACAAACCGTGAAAGTGCAATAAAAGAATTTGAAAATGTTGACGGCATTGACGATATGTATTGTGTAACAAATCTTTATTATTTTGTTCAAAAAAGCAAGAACTATAAAAATAATTTCGATATGTTTACCGATAATAAAAACCTTACCAATGCTTACAGTCGAGAGTTTTCAAATAGATTTGCGGTTCAAATAAATATGCTTGATGACGATATGTTTAATGAACTCTGTGCTAAAAACGGTATTGACAGCAAAGCATATTATAACTCAAACAATAAGTGCAAATTGCTGTTGATGAACAATGTTTCGCACACCGCAAACGGCAAAAAGGTGTTCACCGATAATATTCTCGGCTCAAGTTTTAAAGAGGCATATTATCCGGAAAATAATCTTCAATTTGAAATTACGGACTTTGTTAAATACAGCAACACTAAACCTTGCAATTTGAACAATATCGGAGTTATTTCGCTGTATATGCCGTATTCACAGTTTGTAAAAGTTTGCAAGAATATCAATGCAAACGACAATCAATTCTCAAACTATATTTTGGGAATAGAAACAACCGACCATCAGAAGGTTACAGAAAAGCTGAACGCAATATCCGATGAAGGAAAATATTCCAACTTCTCAGTTGTTGATTTTTCGGAACAAATGCAAGCATTCAATACTATTGCTTTGGTAATTCAGGTGTTTGTTTATGGCTTTGTTGCATTGATTTCGCTAATTACAATCTTTAATATTATCAACACGATTTCTTCAGGTATAGCTTCTCGTAAAAAAGAATTTGCAATGATGAAATCTGTTGGGATAACACCAAAAGGTTTCAACAAAATGATTATGCTTGAAAGTGCTTTTTATGGAATAAAGGCTGTAATTTTCGGCTTGCCGATAAGTGCACTGATTTCTTTCGGTATGCACAAGGCTTTGAACAACAGCGCAGCAACATTTTCAATAGATTATGTGCTGTATTTGATTGTTGCACTTGTTGTGTTTGCAATCATCGGTATGACAATGATTTATTCAGTCAAAAAAGTCCAGCAAAACAATATAATCGAAACCTTAAAAGATGATATAAACTAAAAAATAAGGCTGTTCCAAAATGGAACAGCCTTTGTTAGTTGCTATTTTTTGATTTGGTGCACAAACTTTTCAAGTTCAACAATGTTGAATGTGTAGTTATTTGAATCCGTGCCGGGTATGTAGTATCGTGCTTTTAATTCTCCGCAGAGAGGGGAGAACAACTGCTTGACGCTGTTTGACATATAGTTTGCACATTCTCTTGCGTTTGTTCCGCTTGTGATTACAAGACCAACGCTCTTTTGTTTGCCGATAGGCTCGCTGTCGCCACGCAGATATTTTGCACTGCAAAAGCGTTGAAATCTGTCCATAAGAGCCTTTAGCGGAGCAGGGAAGAAGTTGTTGTACATCGGAGAAAGAATTGCGATATAGTCCGCTTCTTTCAAATCCAAAAAGAAAAAGTCAAGGTCTTTGTTTGCACAGCCGTTGTGCATTTCGCAATATCCGCAAGCTTTGCATGGCAAAGGGTCAAGTTTGTATACATTATATTCCTTTGTTTCACAATCAATAAAATAAGGCTTAATTTGTTTTAAAACCTCTGCGCAAACTCCGTTTTCCCTTGGAGAAGCATTTATTATTAATAATTTTTTCATTTCATCACCAAAGGGTATTATATATTTTTGCACATAATATGTAAAGTATAAATTGACAAATTGAAATTTTGTGTATATTATTTATTTGGAAGGTGATTACTCGGTAATCATATTAACATAATAGGCTTTTGCGGCTGATTGCCTTTGTGTTATTATTGCAAAATTCAGAAATGAGGTAAAAATGACTCAATACAATGTGACAGGTATGAGCTGTGCGGCTTGTTCTGCAAGAGTGGAAAAGGCAGTTAGCTCGGTTGACGGAGTTTCTTCTTGTTCTGTAAATCTATTGACAAACTCAATGGGTGTTGAGGGCACCGCAACATCAAAAGAAATTATTGAAGCGGTGGAAAAGGCAGGATACGGAGCTTCGCTTAAAACAAAAAACAAAAAAGTTAAAAGTAATTCCGATGATGAATTGAAAGATACTCAAACACCCAAATTAGTTAAGCGACTTGCAGCGTCTTTGCTGTTCCTTGCACCATTGATGTATATCTCTATGGGGCATATGATGTGGGGTTGGAAACTCCCGAGTTTTATGGAAAACAACCATATTGCCATGGGACTTGCACAAATGCTTTTTGCAATCATTATTATGGTGATAAATCAAAATTTCTTTATCAGCGGTTTTAAGGGACTTATACACAGATCACCGAATATGGACACTCTCGTTGCACTCGGAAGCGGTGCATCGTTTGTATACAGCACCTATGCACTTTTTGCAATGACGGTTGCACAAACAAAAGGCGATATGTCTGCGGTTATGTCATATATGGATGATTTTTATTTTGAATCCGCAGCTATGATTCTCGCCTTGATTACAGTCGGCAAAACTCTTGAAGCGTATTCTAAAGGAAGAACAACCGATGCACTTAAAGGTTTGATGTCGCTTTCTCCGAAAACTGCAAATGTTATTCGTGACGGCAAAGAAATAACGGTTGATATTGACGATGTCGCTGTCGGCGATGTTTTTGTTGTCAGACCTGGCGAAAGTGTTCCTGTTGACGGAATAGTTATTGACGGCGAGAGTGCGGTTGATGAATCTGTACTTACGGGTGAGAGTTTGCCTGTTGACAAAGCAGTTGATGACAAGGTTACATCAGCCACAATTAATAAATCGGGCTTTTTGAAATGTAAGGCTACGAGAGTCGGTGAAGATACAACATTGGCACAGATAATCAATCTTGTGTCGGAAGCTTCGGCTACAAAAGCACCTATTGCAAAACTTGCCGACAGAGTGTCAGGAGTGTTTGTTCCGACTGTTATTGCTATTGCGATTATCACTTTTATCGTGTGGCTGATTGTGCCAAAACCGTTTGGATATGCACTCAGCAGAGCAATCAGCGTTTTGGTTATCAGTTGTCCTTGTGCTCTTGGATTGGCAACTCCTGTTGCGATTATGGTCGGCAACGGCAAAGGTGCAAAGAACGGTATTTTGTTCAAAACTGCTGTTTCTCTTGAAGAAGCGGGCAAAACTCAAATTGTTGTTCTTGACAAAACAGGAACTATAACCGAGGGCAAACCGAAGGTTACTGATGTAATTCCTGTTGGCATTTCTGAAAATGAGCTTTTGCAAATTGCTTATTCGCTTGAAATAAAAAGTGAACATCCGCTTGCAAAAGCGATAGTGGAAAAAGCCGAAGAAATAAAAATCTCATCGCTTGATATTACAGATTTTGAATCTAAAACAGGCAATGGCTTGTGCGGAGTTTTTGAAAATTCCAAAATTTATGCAGGCAGTTCAAAGTATATTTCAACTGTTTGTGATGTTTCATCAGTTAAAAATGATATAGAAAGATTGTCAAATGACGGCAAAACTCCTTTGCTTTTTGCAAAAGATGAAAAGTTGATTGGTGTTATTGCCGTTGCTGACACAATCAAACAAGACAGTCCCGAAGCAATCAAGCAACTTAAAAATATGGGAATAAAGGTTGTTATGCTCACAGGCGACAACAAACGCACGGCTGATGCAATCGGCAAGCAAACAGGCGTTGATATGGTTATATCCGACGTTTTGCCTGACGGTAAAGAAGCTGTTGTGAAAAAGCTTCAATCATTCGGCAAGGTTGCAATGGTTGGTGACGGTGTAAATGACGCTCCGGCTCTCACAAGGGCAGATGTAGGCATTGCCATCGGTGCAGGCGCAGATGTTGCAGTTGACAGCGCAGATGTAGTTTTGATGAACAGCAAGCTATCAGATGTTTGCTCTGCAATCAGACTTAGCCGTCATACACTTACTAATATAAAAGAAAATCTGTTTTGGGCTTTCATTTATAATATTATAGGTATTCCGTTGGCTGCCGGTGTGTGGATTCCAATCACGGGTTGGACACTTAACCCGATGTTCGGTGCGGCTGCGATGAGCCTTTCGAGCTTTTGCGTTGTTATGAATGCGTTGAGGCTTAATTTTGTGAATGTAACAAGTCCAAAAAATGACAGAAAAATCAAAGAAGTAAATATAAATTATATGGAGGAATTTAAAATGACAAAAACAATTAAAATTGACGGAATGATGTGTCCACATTGCGAAGCTACCGTTAAAAAAGCACTTGAAGCAATTGACGGCGTAACTTCAGCTGTTGCAAGTCATACAGAAAAACAGGCAACCGTTGAACTTTCCAAGGATGTTGATACAGCCGTTTTGGAAGAAGCTGTTGTTGATGCAGGTTACACAATCATTAAATAAATAATTTAGGAATTCGTCAATTGACGAATTCCTTTATTTTTTTCATATTCTCTTTTAGCCTTTCGTTTTCCGGCTCAAGAAGATATGCAGACACGGCGTTTTTTAGTGACAGGGGATGATTACCCAAATTGAAGTATGCAATCGCCAAAAGGTCATACGGAACATAATTCCAACAATAGCCTTCACTTATATATGTCATAGGGCGCTCTGTGATTTTCAAAGCGTTTTCAACCAATTCTGTGACTTTGTTCCAATTTTGGAGTTCATATTCAAGCTGTGCATATTCAATATATGGTTCTCGCAAATACGGAGTCTCTTTTATAGCTTTTTCATACCACAACTCCGCCTGCTCGTAATCGGCTTTATTGATATAGCATTTTGCAATATAGCGCATTGAAGCACTACGCTCATCTTTCCATTTTGCATTTGGTAATGCAAGATGCTTTTTTAATGTTTTAATACTTTTGTCGTACATTTTATAAAACATATATTCTCGTCCGAGATAGTGCATATTCCTGTCGTCATTCGGATTTTCTTTTACCGATAATTCAAGAAGCGGCAAATATTGACCTCTTGATTTCTTTTTATCTGGATAATGCTTTAGGGTAACATTGTCTAATGTGATATATTTTTGCTGTTGTTCGCCTGTGTATTGCAAAATTTCGTGAACGGGATATACCCATTTGAAATTGTTTCTTGAATGGATTTTTTCAATAAAAAATGATGTTTGCGGTTTTCCGTTTTCATCAAAACTCCAAATATAGTTGTATCTTGCGTTTGTTGTGTCGTTTGTCCATTTTTTCTCCAACTCTTTTCGCCAACCTTTTGTGAACACTTCATCAAGGTCGGTACAAACGCAAATATCAACATCTTCGCTTACAAATTCCAATGATTTATTTCGTGCAACATCAAATCTCCAAGGCTCGATTTTAACAGAGTTTACAATAACACCTTTTTGTTTTAATAACTCAACGGTATTGTCTGTTGAACCTGTATCTGTAACATATATTTCGTCGGCTTCGTTCATAGAATTTACCCAACGCTCAACAAATTTTTCTTCGTTTTTTGAGATGGCATAAACAGCTATTTTCACAAAATCACCTCTATGTACGGTGGCATATGCCACCTTTATTTACGCAAGTTTTATAATTGTTAAATCCGATACTGTGGCTTCTGTACCGCCTGCAGACGGTGTAACGGTAACGGTTGTTGCGATAGGATTTACAATGCTTAAAACAGTGTTTGCCGCTGTTGTGGTAATGATTGTTTTGCCTTCGATTATTCCGTCATCGGCTGCATTTCCGAATGTTGCATTCGGTTGAACAGCACCGTTAACCGCAATGCCTAATTGACCGGCTGTATTTGTATTTACCTTAAACATTATAAGATAAGTTCCTGTATCCGCTAAATTAAATGTTGAATTAGTTAATCTTGTAATGCCTGTTGTTGAGGCTGTCGTATTCGGAAACTCAACTGCTGTATTTTGTGCAATAGCGGTAGGGTTGTCGTTTGGGGCAAGTGCATAAAATGATGCATACTCGCTAATTCCGCCCGCAGGACCCGTAGGACCGACAGCACCTGTGGCACCCGTAGGTCCGGCAACACCTTGAGGACCCGTCGGACCGACTGCACCGGTTGCACCGGTCGCACCTTGAGGACCTTGAGGACCTGTTGGACCGATCGCACCTGTTGCACCTACGGCGCCCGGAACACCTTGTGGACCGGTTGGACCGATTGCACCGTTTGGACCCGGAATACCCTGGGGACCGGTTGGACCGATTGGCCCCTGAGGTCCCTGATAGCCTTGTACGCCTTGCGGACCCATCGGACCCATTGGTCCTGTCGGACCGGTAGGACCTACAACAGGATAGGGAACAGGTACCGGTTCAGGTGGGCAAGGAGGAACAGGAGGCGGACAAGGAGGAACAGGAGGAGGGCAAGGTCTTATCGGTACAGAGCACGAACAGCCTTGTTCTCTTGTATTGTATATCATCATAAGTTTCACCTTACAAATAGTATTATATATGTCTGCCGTAACAGCCAAAGACATATATTTTATATTATGCGTAGCTAGTAAAAGCTGTTACTTTTTTCAACAAAAAATAAATTTGAAAATTTTTTAAAAAACTTCTTGACTTTTTCTGACCTTTGTGATATAACACAATTAAAGGACAAAGAAAGTCAAAGTCAAAGACTTACAGTCCGACTAAAATGAAAGAAGATGATTAAGAAGTGAAGATGAGTGATGTAATAGCTGATATGATACTTGATATGTTTGACGATAATACATCAACAGTTCAAATTCAGCGTAATGATTTAGCAAACAGAATAGGTTGTGTACCCAGTCAGATTAATTATGTAATTACATCAAGATTTACTCCGGAAGCCGGCTATCAAATAGAGAGCAGACGAGGCGGCGGAGGATATATCTTAATCACCCGTGCAGCTTCTTCGCAAAACGCTTTAATGGGCTTCATTAATTCAATAGGAAACAGTATTGACGAGAGAAGTGCAAAGGCAAATTTATTAAATTGTAATTATCAAAAATTAATTAATGACAAAGCAACAAAAATGATGGTTTGCGCTGTTGCAGACAGCAATTTTAAAGGTATTCCAAAGGAATACTCAGATGTTATTCGTGCAAGACAGCTAAAACAAATGCTTCTTGCATATATTGATTAATTGGGGGCGTTATTTATGAAATGTACACATTGTCATATGAATGAGGCTAATACTCATATTCAAAAGATTATTAACGGACAAAAGGAAGAAATGTATCTTTGCGAAGATTGTGCAAAGGAACTCGGAGTTATGGATGAGTTTAACTTTGAACCGTTTTCTATGGATAATTTCTTTGGTAACCTAATAGGTGCAGGTGCAAGTGCATTCAATTCGCTTGTCGGCATAAATGGTTGCCCAACCTGTGGTTCAACACTTAAAGATATTGTTGATTTCGGTCGTGTAGGATGTTCCGATTGCTATGATAAGTTTGAGGACAGACTTGCACCGAGCATTGAAAAAATTCACGGAAATGTAAAACATATCGGTAAAAATGTAACATATACCGAAACGACAAACAACCAAAAGCAAACTGTTAACGATACCTTGACTCAACTCAAGGAAGAGCTTAAACAAGCCGTAAAGGAACAAAGATTTGAAGATGCGGCGACTCTTCGAGATAAAATCAAGGAGCTTAACAAGGAGGATTGATGATGGAAAGCAGATATAAAAACACATCTGAAAATGCGGATGTTGTGTTGTATTCAAAGGCTGTGCTTATGCGAAATCTGTCGCACACACCATTCCCGATAAAAATGAATGATGACACCAAAAGAGCGGTAGTTAAAAAGGTGTTTGCCTGTATAAAGAATTCACCGCTTGCACAGGAATTTGATTTAATCAATACCTCCGATATTTCAAAAGCAAAGGCTTTGTCTTATGCAGAAAAGGATTTAATTTCCGACAGCTTTGCAAAAGAAAACTCCTCTTTTCTTTTATCGAAAAAAGAGGATGTCAGCATAATGATAAATGATGATGACCATATTAGAGTTTCATCGTTTTCTGCCGGTCAAAATCCTCTTGATGCTTATAACAAAGCAAACGACATTGATGATATATTAATTGACGGACTTCCTATTGCATATTCCGACAAATACGGATTTTTGACATCATCTCCGTACAATTTGGGTACAGGTCTTAATGTTTCAATGGTTCTTCATTTGCCGGCACTTGCTCAAAGGAATGTTATTCCAAAACTGTCAACCACTGTTTCAAAACTCGGATTTGTTCTGGACGAAATGTATGATGACGGAGCAGGAGATTTTTATATCCTTACAAACACGGTAACTCTCGGTATTACCGAGAAAAGTGCAATTGACAATCTAAATTCCGTTTGCAGTCAAATTGTACTTCAGGAAAGAAAACTTAGAGATTCTCTCAAAGCAAACGCAGAATGTGAGGATAAAATTTATCGAAGCTTGGGCATACTTAAACTTGCAAGGAAACTTTCAGTTAATGAATTTTTAAACAGTATTTCTTTAGTCAGACTCGGTATCTCATTTGGATATTTTGATTATTCATACGAACTTATCGGGGATATGATGTATAACTTATTTGATGCAACTCTTGTTGAGTCGTCAAAATCAGATTTAACTCAGTCAATGTGCGAAACATTAAGAGCACAAATAGTCAGAGAAAAATTGGTGTAGCGTTTCGCACTATTAATTAATTACAGTGAAAGGCGATGATATTATGTATCGTTTTAATTCATTTACAACAAAAGCAAATGAGGTACTTAACCTCGCAATAAAAAGCGCCGAAACTTACGGACACAATTATATAGGTACAGAACATATTCTTATCGGTTTGCTTTCAACCGATTCAACAGTTCCTGCGCTTACAAACAACGGCGTGACATATGAAGGTGTTGACCGCCTTATTAGTGAAGAAATCGGCGTTGGTAATCCAACATCGCTTACTCCGGACGATTTTACTCCGAGAGCAAAAAGAATTATTGAAATTTCGTTCCAAATCGCAAGAACAATGCGTAATTCTTATGTAAGCGTTGAGCATATTCTTGCCGCACTTCTTAAAGAAGAGGACAGTTATGCTGTAAAGTTTATTAATGAGCTTGGCACGGATTCACAAAGAATTCTTGATGATTTGATTACCGATTTAAGTTCAAACAGCTACGACAGCAATCAGCAAAGCGGTTCAAAGAAAAAAGGCAAAAGCAAAACTCCTACACTTGACGAATTCGGTAAAAACCTTACAGAACTTGCTAAGCAAGGAAAAATTGACCCTGTAATCGGCAGAGAAAAAGAAATTAAGAGAGTTATTCAAATACTTTCAAGACGAAACAAAAATAACCCTTGCCTTATCGGTGAACCGGGCGTTGGTAAAACCGCCATTGCCGAGGGTCTTGCACTTAAAATCGTTAACGGCGAAGTGCCTGAAATGCTCGCAAATAAGACGATTTACTCACTTGATTTGACTTCAATGGTTGCCGGTACAAAGTACAGAGGTGATTTTGAGGAAAGAATCAAAAAGGCTATGGATGAAGTTAAGGATAATAAGGATGTTATCCTCTTCATTGATGAAATTCATAACATTATGGGCGCAGGTGCAGCAGAAGGTGCGGTTGATGCCGCCAACATTCTCAAACCGTCGCTTGCCCGTGGCGAAATTCAGGTAATCGGTGCCACAACTATTTCCGAGTACAGAAAGAATATCGAAAAAGATGCGGCACTTGAAAGAAGATTTCAACCTGTAACTGTCGGTGAACCTACGGAAGAAGAAACCGTAGAAATTCTTAAAGGTCTTCGTGATAAATATGAAGCTCATCATAAGGTTAAGATTACCGATGAAGCCATTGATTCCGCTGTAAAGCTTTCGTCAAGATATATTAACGACAGATTTTTGCCCGATAAAGCTATTGACCTTATTGATGAAGCAGCTTCTGTTGTAAGGCTTAATGCTTACACACTTCCTCAAAATCTTAAAGATATGGAGGATGAAATTAAGCGTCTTAATGCCGAAAAACAAGATGCCGTTAACAATCAAAAATTTGAAGATGCCGCAAAGTTCAGAGATAAAGCAAACGAACTCACAAAGCTTCTCGATGACGAAAAATCAAAGTGGCGTAATTCTTCAAATCACGATGTAAAGGCTGTTTCAAGTGACGAAATTGCACAAGTTGTTTCATCGTGGACGGGCGTTCCTGTAAGTCAGCTTACTAAGGAAGAAAGCGAAAGATTGCTTAATATGGAAAATATTCTCCATGAAAGAATTGTCGGTCAGGATAAGGCTGTAAGTGCAATTTCAAAGGCTATCCGTAGAGGCAGGGTCGGCCTTAAAAATCCTAACAGACCTATCGGTTCGTTTATCTTCCTCGGACCTACTGGTGTAGGTAAAACTGAACTTTGTAAGTCACTTGCAGAAGCTATGTTCGGTGATGAAAATGCTATTATCAAGCTTGATATGTCCGAATATATGGAAAAGCACACGGTATCTAAGCTTATCGGTGCGCCTCCGGGATATGTAGGTTTTGATGAGGGCGGTCAGCTTACAGAAAAAATCAGAAGAAAGCCATACAGCGTTGTTCTTTTTGATGAAATCGAAAAAGCTCATCCCGATGTGTTCAATATGCTTCTTCAAATCCTTGAAGACGGTGTGTTGACAGATTCGCAGGGCAGAAAAGTTTCGTTCAAAAATGCAATCATCATTATGACTTCTAATGTCGGTGCATCAAAGATTACAGATGAAAAGCTTGCACTCGGCTTCGTTCAGGAGGACGGTAAGAAGCTTTCAATCGAAGATTTGGTAATGCCTGATCTTAAAAAGACCTTTAAGCCTGAGTTCCTCAATCGTCTTGATGATATTATCGTATTTAATCAGCTTGAACAGAGCGATATTGAAGAAATTGCAAAGCGTATGCTTAAATCACTTCAAAAGAGAACTCACGATCTCGGTATTGAACTTGATTTTACAGATGCGGCAATTACTGAACTTGCAAAAGAAGGCTTTGACAAAACATACGGTGCAAGACCGCTTCGTCGTGCAATCCAATCAAAGATTGAAGATAAATTGTCCGAATTGATTTTGGATAAAACAATAGGCGAAGGTTCAAAATGTACTGTTGATTTTGCTGACGGTGAGTTTCAATTTAACTCCTAATTTATAAAGAAATACGGTATAAAGAAAATTTCTTTATGCCGTATTTTCATAAAAGCCTTGAAAACCTACTAAAATGGTGGTATTATAAATTCAAGGACAGGAGATGATTACTTGAAAATTTCTACAAAAGGCAGATATGCGCTGCGTATGATGATAGATTTGGCACAAAATCAGGGTGACGGATATGTGTCTTTGAAAGATATTGCAAACCGACAGGAAATATCAAAAAAATATTTGGAACAAATTGTGGCTATTTTGAATAAACCCGATATTCTCCGTACAAACAGAGGCTATCAAGGCGGTTATCGTCTTGCAAAAAATGCAAATGAATATACGGTGGGTGACATTCTTCGCCTCACCGAGGGCGGAATTGCCCCTGTATCCTGCCTTGAAAATTCGCCTATAATGTGTGATAGGGCAGATGAATGTGTAACGCTTCCTGTATGGAAAGGGCTTTACAAGGTTATATCCGAATATGTTGACAGTATAACATTACAGGATATTGTTGATAAAAATGCTGATATTTCTTCTTTTGATTATGTAATTTAAGGAGTTACTATGAGAAATCACGAAGTTGTTAAAAGCCATAATCTTCTTGATGAAAACGGTCATCTTATTGAACCGGGTTGGAGCAAATCGCTCATTCAAAAGTATGACAGAAATATGATAAAAAAACGCAAAACAAGAATTAAAGAGTGGGATTATTATTATATAATGTCTAACTCAAACAAATTTTGTTTATGCCTTACTATATCCGATTTAGGCTATCTCGGTATGTACAGCGTAAGCTTTGTTGATCTTGAAAATGCCGTTGAGCATACTCAATCGGAACTTACTGCGTTTCCGCTCGGCAAAACGAATTTGCCGTCGACTTCGGTAAAAGGTGATGTTGCGTTTAAAAATAAAAATCTCGATATTTCTTTTGCTCATTCGGGTTCATCAAGACTTATAAAAATGAATTATAAAACATTTGATAATAAGCAGGGAATATCTTGTGATATAAAACTTACCGATGAACCGCAAGACAGTATGGTTATTGCAACTCCGTGGGCAGAAGACAAAAAGGCTTTTTATTACAATCAAAAGATTAACTGTATGCGTGCAAGCGGTACAGTAACTTACAAAGGTAAAATCTATACACTTAATCCTGAAACAGACTTTGCCGGTCTTGATTGGGGCAGAGGAGTTTGGACAAAGGATAATTACTGGTATTGGGGCTCAGGTTCCGGTCAAATTAACGGTGTACCTTTTGGTTTTAATCTCGGCTACGGTTTCGGTGACACAACCGCCGCAAGCGAAAATGTTATTTTCTATGACGGAAAAGCAAATAAGTTTGATGATGTTGTTTTTAATATCAGTGATAATTATACCGATCCATGGACAATTAAGTCTTCCGATGGCAGATTTGATATGGATTTTACGCCGATTATAGACCGTAACGCTTTGATTGATGTTAAAGTTATTGTTACCGACCAGCATCAAGTATTCGGTAAAATGAACGGAACAGCCGTGCTTGATGACGGTACAAAAATTGAACTGAAAGACTTTATCTGCTTTGCAGAAAAAGTACATAATAAGTATTGATGAAAAAGTTTAATAAATTGTATGATTTGGCAGGAAAGCTTGAAGACGAACTTGATTTTGACTTTCGTGCACAATCTCATAGAATAGATTCTTTTCAGGAATTTTACAAAAATATTATTGTTCCGTATGCTCACGGTGACAGAATTTATTTCAGAGGCGAAAGAATAAGAAGTATTGATCGTCCGTTATTGCCTTCCATTTTTAGGCATAGAAATATTGTGCTTGATGATGACGAAAATTTTGCACAAGTAAATGCTCAAAGATTGCTTTGTTTTTACGATAAATATCCTGAATATACCGATGTTTTTAAAAAGACTATCGGTGGTTTATCAGAAGATAATCTGTATCCTTTTTTAAGCTTTTCACAACATTATTTTGGGTTGAGTCCACTGATAGATTTAACGAAAAATCCTTTTGTTTCTTTGTCTTTTGCATTAAAGAACAGAACGGAATATGATGAGGATATACTTTTTTACACTGTTGAAATTAAGGATGAAAATGACTATACCTCTCATTCTCATATTGCAAATGAGTGGATGAAGAACTATAATGTTATTGTACTCCGAGAAGCCCCTGCAAACGCAGCTGATGCTTTAAAGGAGTATAGCAAGGAAAGTTTGCTTAAACCCAAAGAATACAGCAAAGAAAATTTGCTTCAATACAAGGATTTGATTGAAGAAATAAAGGGTAGGTCAATATTTGAAATCAGTGCTCCTACGGCAAAATTGATTGATGTACCTACCAACGATTTGATGCGTTTTCAGCAAGGTGTGTTCCTTTTGCTTGATGATTTTACTATATTCGGCAACGGATATCTTACAAAGAAAATCAGGGATGATTTTGCCATTAAAAAATGGATTATAAACAAAAAAATTTGCCCTGAACTTTTGGAATATCAAAAGAAAAAAGCACCGTATTATGATTACGATACTATAACCGATTTGTCAAAGGCAGTCGGTAAAATTAAGAAAATATATTTTTAGGAGTGATTTTATGACATTTTTCAGTCGGCTTTCAGGCGACAATCAAGAATTGATAAAACTTGCGGTTTTGATTTTATTATCTTCGTTTTTGTCACTCCTTGTTTGCGTTTTGACCTCTGTTGCAATCAGCGAGGATTCAAAAGCACGAGGAATTAAAAACAGAATAACATTTGCTGTTGTTGGATTTTTCTTTCCGATTCCGACTGCAATAGTTTATTTGATTGTCAGAAAAAATGCAAAGAAAATTCAGCCTAAAATATGTGATTTTTGTGGTATATCTCTTGATAATTCGTTTACTGTTTGTCCGCAATGCGGTTCAACACAATTTACGGATTATTTGATAGTTGATAACGAAAAACATCATAAGGTTGCAAAAGCAACTGCAATATCAGCAATAGTTTTGTACATAGTTGTTTTAATTATAGGCTTGTATATGCAGTTTTCCGGTATGTTCTATACAACAAATTTTGCACGAGATAAAAATAATTATAATTATGATAACGGTTATCAATACGGTTTTAATAATGATGATAGAGATGATGATGATGACAGAGATGACGAATTTGATAATGATGATTTAGACGATTATTTCAATCAGTTTGGAAATGGTCAAGATAATTCGGAGTCGTTTGATGATTGATGTTAAAAAATAATGGGCTTTACAGATTATTTTTGTAAAGCCTCTTTTATTTTCATATACCATATTCCGAAAACCTCTCTTGTAAAATATGGCACTCGCAGTATAGGTATGCTTTTTGCCGGAAGTGAATATGGATTTAAACCGACTTTTTGAGCATACTTTTTTGCTCTTAACATATGATATTCGCTTGTTGCCACGGAAATGTTTTCGGACAAGTTGAGAGTATCAATTATTTGTTTTGAATATAGCATATTTTCATAGGTGGAGGTTGATTTTTCTTCTTTTATTAATCTGTCTTTGTCGATTCCGTATGAAGTCATTAATCTAAACATACATTCCGCTTCGCTTATATCTTCGTCATCGCCCTGACCTCCGGATAAAATCGCAACAGCTTTTTTGTTTGCTTTCATATATTCGGCAGCAGCACGGCAACGCTTTACAAGAGCCTTTGACGGCACATTGCCTTTAACTCTGCACCCGAGAACAATAACTGTTGTTTCGCTTTTTGCGTTGCACTTAATTGCATTAATGATTTTAAGCAGTGTTATGAAAAACAATGTTAAAAATATTATGAGCAATCCTAAAAATAATATAATTAAAATCCTTCCCGTGGGATATGTGAAAATTTTTTTGATTTGTTCATAAAAAACCGAAAAAATAATCACAAAAGCACCTAAGGTTATTCCAAAAATATTTCCCAAATTTATTTTTGATTTGTATAGCGGAGATACATACACGGCAATGATTAGTATTCCGATAATTATTAAAACTGATTTCATATACTCACCTTTGTATATTTTATACAAATACACTAACATAATTACAAATTTTTGTAAATAATTTTATAAAATTTAGATAAAATTAGTGACAAATTAGATATATTGTGATATTATATAAATGCTTTAATGAGTTAAAGCAATATAACAAACTAAATTATGAGAGGGATAAGTTATGGCTTATGTTGATGAGATACTCGAGTATCTTGAAAGAAAAGATTATTATGAACCTGAATTTATTCAGGCTGTAAGCGAGGTTCTTAACTCACTTCGTCCTGTAATCGACGCTAATGAAAAGAAGTACCGCCAGGTTGCTCTTCTTGAAAGACTTATTGAACCTGAAAGAATTCTTAGATTTAGAGTTCCGTGGATTGATGACAATGGACAGGTACACGTAAATCGCGGCTATCGTGTTCAGTTTAACTCCGCAATCGGTCCTTATAAGGGCGGTTTAAGACTTCATCCAAGCGTAAACCTCGGTATCGTTAAGTTCCTTGGTTTTGAGCAAATTTTCAAAAACTCACTTACAGGTCTTCCTATCGGCGGCGGTAAGGGTGGCTCCGATTTTGACCCTAAGGGCAAGAGCGACAGAGAAATTATGATGTTCTGCCAAAGCTTTATGACAGAACTTTGCAAGGTTATCGGTGCTGATACCGACGTACCTGCCGGCGATATCGGTACAGGTGCAAGAGAAATCGGTTATATGTTCGGACAGTATAAGAGAATTTGCGGTACCTATGAAGGTGTACTTACAGGTAAAGGTCTTTCATTCGGTGGCTCTCTTGCAAGAACCGAAGCTACCGGCTACGGACTTCTTTACTTTACGGAAGAAATGCTTAAATGTAACAATTCTTCTATTGAAGGCAAAACAGTTTGTGTTTCCGGTTCGGGTAACGTAGCTATTTATGCGGTTGAAAAGGCAGAAATGCTCGGCGCAAAGGTTGTAACCGTTTCGGATTCAACAGGTTGGATTTATGATCCTGAAGGCATTGATGTTGCTCTTCTTAAGGATGTTAAGGAAAACAGAAGAGAAAGACTTACAGCATATGCTGAGGCTCGTCCTTCTGCTAAATATCATCCGGGCAGAGGTGTATGGCAGATTAAGTGCGATGTTGCTTTGCCATGCGCTACTCAAAACGAACTCACTATCGACGATGCAAAACTTCTTGTTGAAAACGGTTGTATTGCAGTTGCTGAGGGTGCTAATATGCCGACTACTCTTGAAGCAACAAAGTATTTGCAGGAACACGGTATAATGTTTGCTCCGGGTAAGGCTGCAAATGCAGGCGGTGTTGCAACTTCTGCTCTTGAAATGAGCCAGAACAGCGAACGTATCAGCTGGACTTTTGAAAAGGTTGACGCCAAACTTAAAGAAATTATGGTTAATATTTATCATAACGTTGACAATGCGGCTAAGAAGTACGGCCTTGATGGCGACTATGTTGCAGGTGCAAATATTGCCGGTTTTGAAAAAGTTGCAGATGCTATGATGGCACAGGGTATTGTTTGATTTACAATAACATATATTTTGAGAGGACGATTCGTTTCGTCCTCTTTTATTATATTTTAATAATATATTTATTATTGCAAGAATGATGTTTATGTGTTATAATATCAAAAATATTATGTGAAAGAGCGGTTCTTGATGGTTATTTTGGGAATTGACCCCGGTTATGCCATAGTCGGATGGGGAGTAATTGAATATTCTCATTCTCATTTCAGAGTGCTGGGATACGGTGCAATTACAACTCCTGCCGATTCTCCGTTTCCTCAACGACTTCAAACAATATACAACGATATGTGCTACATCTTTGAAAAGTATAAGCCCGAAGTGATGAGTATGGAAAAATTGTTCTACAATTCCAACCAAAAAACCGTTATTGATGTTGCACAGGCGAGGGGAGTAATTACTCTTGCCGCTCAAATGAATATGAAAGACATTTATGAATACACGCCTCTTCAGGTAAAGCAATCGGTTACGGGATACGGCAGAGCCGAAAAAAAGCAGGTTATGGAAATGACAAAAAGTATTCTTAATCTTCCGTCTATTCCTAAGCCCGATGATACAGCCGATGCTTTAGCTATGGCTATTTGTCATGCACATTGCAGTGGTTCTGCTATGAATAAAATTAACAATATGATTAATTTTGGAGAAAAACGATGATTTACAGCTTAAAGGGTACTCTTACATATATTGAACCGACATTTGCAGTTGTAGAATGCGGTGGAGTCGGCTTTAAATGCTTTGCAAGCACTACAACAATCACTTCGCTCACATCAATCGGAACAGAAGTAAAACTTTTAACATATATGAGCATCAGAGAAGATGCTATGGATTTGTATGGGTTTGCAACACAAAACGAACTCAATGCGTTTAAACTCTTAATTTCGGTAAGCGGTGTAGGTCCTAAAGCCGCAATATCTATTTTGTCTGCTTTGGCTCCCGACAGACTTGCGGTTGCAGTATCGTGCGGCGATGTCAAATCCATACAGGCGGCACAGGGCGTCGGTAAAAAAACAGCCGAACGCATTGTACTTGAACTTAAAGATAAAATGAATGTTGTAGCCGGAGGTGAAACAGCCGCCGTTGTTGATAACATTCAGTCTGCCGTTGTCGGCAGCAATTCATCGGAAGCTATTGAAGTTCTCGTTTCTCTTGGATTTAACCAATCCGATGCGGCTCTTGTTGTCGGCAAGCTTGACCCAAATATGTCTGTTGACGATATGATAAGAAAAGGACTTCAAAGTCTTTCGGCTAATTTGTAACAGGTGAAATTATGATAGAAAACGAATTTGAATATGATTTTGAAAATCGTATGTCGGCTCCGGAATATACACCTGCCGATGAGGATATAGAAAATTCTTTAAGACCTAAACAGCTTACCGACTATGTCGGACAGGAAAAAGCAAAGGAAAATCTTTCGATATATATAAAAGCCGCAAAACAGCGTGGCGAATCGCTTGACCATGTACTCTTTTACGGCCCTCCGGGACTCGGTAAAACTACTCTTGCGGGTATTGTTGCAAACGAGATGGGTGTTAACATTCGTGTTACTTCAGGTCCTGCAATTGAAAAACAGGGCGATTTGGTTGCAATTCTTTCAAATCTTGAACAGGGTGATGTCCTTTTTATAGATGAAATTCATCGACTTAACAGAACGGTTGAGGAAATTCTCTATCCTGCAATGGAAGATGGAAAAATTGATATTATTATCGGCAAAGGTCCAAGTGCAAGAAGCTATCAGTTGAGCTTGCCGAAATTTACGCTAATCGGTGCCACAACAAGAGCAGGTCAGCTTTCTGCTCCGCTCCGTGACAGATTCGGCGTTATACTTCGACTTGAAATGTATACTCCCGAGGAACTTTCACAAATTGTTAAAAGGTCGTCAAAAATCCTCAATATTCCTGTTGATGATGAGGGTGCATATCAAATTGCGAGCCGTTCAAGAGGAACTCCCCGTATTGCAAACCGCTTGTTAAAACGAAGCAGAGATTTTGCCGAAGTAAAATACGACGGCGTAATTACTGCCGAAGCGGCGGCTTCCGCACTCAACAGTATGGAAATTGACGAACTCGGACTTGATTCAATCGACCGCAGATTGTTAACAACAATGGTTAAGAATTACAACGGCGGTCCTGTCGGACTTGAAACGATTTCTGCCGCTATCGGTGAGGAATCGGTTACAATCGAGGATGTTTATGAGCCTTATCTTATGCAAATCGGATTTTTGGCAAGAACACCGAGGGGCAGAATTGTTACCCCGGCAGGTTATAAACATCTCGGAATAGAACAGAATAATACAGAAAATCCACAACAATCATTTGATTTATAAGGAGCTATGTTATGGGCAGATTATTCGGTACAGACGGTGTAAGAGGAATTGCAAACAAAGATTTAACCAATGAACTTGCAATGCAGATTGGCTCGGCGGCAGCAGCAGTTTTGCTTAAAGAGTCAAAAAGTGCAAAACCGACAGTTCTTATAGGTAAAGACACAAGAGCGTCCGGTGATATGCTTGAAGCCGCACTTACTGCCGGTCTTTGCAGTGTTGGATGTAATGTTCTTTCAGTCGGAATTGTTCCTACTCCTGCAGTTGCATATCTTGTGGGATTGTATGAATGTGAAGCCGGCATTATGATTTCCGCTTCACACAATCCTTGTGAATATAACGGAATCAAGATTTTTCAAAAATCAGGATACAAGCTTGATGATTCTCTTGAAGAAGAGATTGAAGCAATAATTCTTGATAAATCCGAAAAAATTGAATATAAAATCGGCGGTGAAGTCGGTAATGCGACAAAATGCAAATCCGCTGTTAAAGACTATATTGAACATGTTGTCGGTACAACAGATGTAAAATTTGACGGACTTAAAATTGCACTTGATTGTGCAAACGGTTCTGCAAGCGTGTGTGCAAAGGAAATTTTCACTTCACTCGGAGCAAAGTGTTTTATGCTTTCGGACACTCCTGACGGAGTAAATATTAACGATAAATGCGGTTCAACTCATCCTGAGGAACTTATGAAGTTTGTCAAGGATGCGGGTCTTGATTTAGGTCTTGCCTTTGACGGCGATGCCGACAGAATGCTTGCTGTTGACGAAAACGGAGAACTTGTTGACGGTGATAAGGTAATTGCCGTTTGTGCATCTAAAATGAAAGAAGAGGGCAAACTTAAAAAAAATACTGCCGTTGTAACTGTAATGAGTAACATGGGATTTTTCAAGTTCTGCGAAGCTAATAACATTAATTGCGAAAAAACAGCCGTAGGTGACAGATATGTTCTTGAAAAAATGCTTAAAGAAGGCTATAATATCGGCGGCGAACAATCGGGACATGTAATTTTTCTTGATTATGCCACAACCGGTGACGGTGAATTATCCGGTGTTCAGCTTCTTGAAACCGTTGTAAAAAGCGGTAAAAAGTTGTCGGAACTTGCTTCGGTAATGCAGGTATATCCTCAGGTACTTATCAATGTTAAAGTTTCGGCAGAGGGTAAGAAAAAATATAATAATGACGAATATATCATTGCCGCAACTCAAAAGGCAGAAATGGAACTGATGGGCGACGGTCGTGTGCTTGTCAGAGTAAGCGGAACAGAGCCTTTAGTCAGAGTTATGCTTGAAGGCAAGGATATTAATCATATACAAAAGCTCGGCGAACAAATTGCCGAGGTAGTTAAGGAAAGACTTTCGTAATGAGATATTCAAAAGATTGGAAAGACTATGAATTAATCGATTGCTCATGCGGTGAAAAGCTTGAGCGATGGACAAGAGAAATTCTTATACGACCTGACCCGCAGGTTATTTGGAAAAGCGAAAAAAATCATAAATTGTGGTATCAACCCAATGCAAGATATGTCCGTTCAAAAACAGGCGGCGGCAAATGGCAGGTGTTTTCACATATGCCGTCTGCATGGCAGGTTAGATATAAGGATTTAACATTCAACATCAAAACAATGGGCTTCAAGCACACAGGTTTGTTCCCGGAACAAGCTGTTAATTGGGATTATGTAAGAGAACTTATCAAAAATTCCGATAAAGAACAAGTTAAAGTTCTCAATTTGTTTGCTTATACCGGTGCGGCAACCGTTGCCTGCCTTAAAGAAGGGGCAAGTGTTGTGCATGTTGACGCTTCAAAGGGTATGACAAATTGGGCAAAGGAAAATGCTCAGGCTTCGGGTGTTGCCGACGGTGATGTCAGGTGGATTGTTGACGATTGTATTAAGTTTGTAAAAAGAGAACAACGACGCGAGAATAAATATGACATCATAATTCTTGACCCTCCGTCATATGGCAGAGGTCCAAAAGGCGAAATTTGGCATCTTGAAGAATGTTTGTACGACTTTATGCTTGAGGTTGAAAAAGTTCTTTCAGACGAACCTATTGCAGTTATTCTTAATTCTTACACAACAGGGCTTTCGGCATCGGTTATGAAATACATACTTGATGATGTTATCACATCAAAACACGGTGGAAGCGTTGAAGCAGACGAAATTGGTTTGCCGGTTACAGCAAACGGCGGAATTCTTCCGTGCGGAACAACAGCTATTTGGAAGGCTTGATATATGGAATTAATAAAATTTGATAATGTTTCGTTCTCATATCAAACTACTGATGAAAAAGATAATCCTGTAAGTATTCCTGTACTTAAGGATTTTAACCTTTCAATTAAGCAGGGTTCGTTTGTTGCAATTCTTGGACATAACGGTTCGGGCAAATCTACGGTTGCAAAACTTACAAACGGTATTTTGTTTGCCGACAGCGGAACAGTTACCGTTAACGGCAAAGTTGCAAAAAATGACGATAGCATTTACGATATAAGACGGGATGCCGGTATGGTTTTTCAAAATCCCGACAATCAGATTGTTTCTTCGATTGTAGAAGAAGATGTTGCGTTCGGCGTTGAAAATCTCGGTGTTCCTGCCGACGAGTGCAGAAAAAGAGTTGACGATGCGTTAAAAACGGTCGGTATGTATGAATACAGGCTTAAAACACCGTCAAAACTTTCGGGCGGTCAAAAGCAAAGAGTTGCCGTTGCCGGCATTATTGCAATGAAACCGAAGTGTATTATACTTGATGAGCCTACGGCAATGCTTGACCCGAACGGCAGAAAAGAAGTTATCGACACGGTTATGAAACTTAACAAAGAAGAGGGCATAACAATAGTTCTAATAACACACTATATGGATGAAGCCGTTAAAGCAGATAGGGTTGTTGTTATGGATAACGGCAAAATTATGCTTGACGGTACACCGAGAGAGGTTTTTGCCGATGTTGACAAAATGAATTCTTTGTCGCTTGAGGTACCCCAATCCACAGAACTTATATATGAATTGGGTTTAAAAACGAAGCAAACTGTTTTGAATTCGGACGAATGTGCCGAAGTATTATATAATTATTTAATGAGAGAAAACTAATGGCAATTTTAGAGTGCAAAAACTTAAAATTTATATACGGCATAGGTACTCCGTTTGAGTTTTGTGCCGTTGACGGCGTTGATTTTTGCGCTCAGATAAACGAGATTATCGGTATAATCGGTCATACAGGTTCAGGCAAGTCAACATTTATTCAGCATTTAAACGGACTTTTAAAGCCAACTGAGGGCGTTGTAACGGTCAACGGAAAAGATATTTGGTCAAAGGAAAACAAGGACAATATTCGTCAGGTTCGTTTTGCTGTCGGTCTTTGCTTTCAGTATCCTGAGCATCAAATATTTGAAGAAACAATTTTTAAAGAAATCGCTTTCGGTCCAAAACAAATGGGACTTGACGATGAAGAAATCAAGAGCCGTGTGTACGAAAGTATGCAATATGTCGGTCTTGACAGAAATACGGAAAACAAATCACCGTTTGATTTATCGGGCGGTCAAAAGCGTAGAGTTGCTATTGCTTCAATTATTGCCATGAAGCCGCAGGTGCTTATTTTGGATGAGCCATGCGCAGGACTTGACCCAAACGGCAGAAATGTTATTTTAGACCTTGTAAAGAACTATCAGAGCAAATCGGGTAACACAGTTCTTTTTGTTTCACATTCTATGGAGGATGTTGCCAAAATAGCCGATAAGGTTCTTGTTTTTAACGACAGCAAGGTTGCTATGTTCGGCACAGTTGATGAGGTTTACTCAAGAGGCAATGAACTCAAGACAATGGGTCTGAATGTTCCGGAAATTACCGATGTGTTCTTAAAACTTCATGATATGGGTATTGATTGCAAAACCGATATTTATACAGTTGAACAAGGCGTTGAAGAGTTTAAAAGGCTAAAGAATAATAAGGAGGTACTGCTGTGATTGATGTAACAATAGGTCAGTATCTGCCCGGAGATTCCTTAATTCATAAAACCGATGCAAGAGTTAAAATAATAGTTACTCTGTTGCTTATGGTATCTGTCTTTTTATGCAGAAACTATTATACTATGGGTTTTGCACTTTTGCTTTCGATTGTTATCGGTGTTATATCAAAAATCAAACCTAAAGTTATGCTAAAGGGTTTAAAACCTATTATAGTTATCGTTTTGTTTACAACCGTACTTAATCTTTTTTACGGTTCCGGTGAACCTCTTGTAAAATTTGGATTTTTAAAGATTACGGAAAACGGAATTAATAATTCGATTTTTATGGCACTCAGAATTATAATTCTTGTGGTATTCGGTTTGATTTTGACATATACAACTACACCTACGGCTTTAACCGACGCAATGGAATCGCTTATGAAACCGCTGAAGTTATTTAAGGTTGATGTTCATTCAATCGCAATGACAATGACTATTGCACTTCGTTTTATCCCTACTCTTGTTGAAGAGGTGGACAAGATTATGTCAGCTCAAAAAAGCAGGGGGGCAGATATGGAAAGCGGAGGAATATTAAAAAGAGTTAAGGCTGTTGTTCCTGTTATGATTCCGCTTTTTGTGTCGTCTTTCAGGCGTGCAAACGAGCTTGAATATGCTATGGAGTGTCGTTGTTATCGAGGCGGTAACGGCAGAACCAAAATGAAAGTAATGAAAATGTCCGCAATGGATTATGTTTTGCTTATTTTGTCAATTATTTATTTTGTGGGTATAATTCTTGCAAGAATATTTATGTTTAAGGTTATATGAGAAGATTACTTGTTACAATCCGATATGACGGTTCCGCTTATCACGGCTATCAGGTGCAGAGCAATGCTTTGACTGTTCAGGAAGTCTTTCAAAACGCTGTTCAAAAGGTGTTTGGAAAGCGACTTGATGTAAAGGGCTGCAGCAGAACAGACAGCGGCGTTCATGCAAATATGTATTGTATATCATTTGATACAGATATGAATATATCAAACGAAAGCGTCATATTGGCACTTAATACTTATCTTCCCGAAGATGTGGCAGCGTATGATTGCAAGGAAGTCGATATGGATTTCCACCCGCGATATAATTGCAAATTAAAAGAATATGTTTACAAAATTTACAACGGCAAATACCGCAATCCTTTTTATGCAAAATACGCATTGTGGTACAGGTGGAATATAGATGCCGAATACTTAAACAACGAGGCTCAGGCATTTGTAGGCAAATATGATTATTCCGGCTTTTGCAGTATTAAATCAGATGTCGAGGATACTGTCAGAGAGATATATTCCTGCAAAGTCTGGCGTGAAGATGATTTTGTATTCTTCAAAGTATGCGGTGACGGATTTTTATACAATATGGTTCGCATTATGGTCGGTACACTGCTTTTCGTTTCAGAAGGAAAAATCAAAAGCGGAGAGTTAAAAAGTATTATTCTTTCAAAAGACAGAAAAAAGGCGGGCAAAACCGCACCGCCTCAAGGTCTTTATTTAAACAATGTAAGTTATTAGGAGTTATTATGCCAAGTAACGAAAGAGAAAATCAAAGAATAGAAAGAAAAAAAATAAAAGAGAATAAAGCTAAAAAGATTGTTTGGATTATTCTCGGAATTGTCGTTTTGCTCCTTATCGTTATGAAAGTGTGCGAAATAGATTTTGCCGATATAAAAAACAAGGTGAGTGCAACTAATCTGTCAAGCTCGGTAGCAAACAATGATTTTCCGTATACTATTGACATCAGAAAGGATGCCGATATTCAGCTTATAAACGGCAAATTTTATGTCCTCAGCGATACCGGTGTTGTATCTTTAGACCCTTCAACCGCCAAAGAATCATATTCGTTTGATCACGGCTACGCTTCTCCTGTACTAAAATCAAACGGCAATTATACATGCTTGTTTGACCGAGGCGGCACAAGAGTAAGGCTGGATTCAACTTCTGAAAACTTGTATGAAAAAACACTTGACCGTAATATCATTACGGCAGAGGTTGCAAAAAACGGCACAATAGTTTATTCTTCTTTTTGTGATGATTCTAAATCCAAAATTGTTGTTATAAACAAAAATGAGAACAAAAAACTTGAGTATGATGTTAACGACGGATATGTTACATCGTTGGCTGTTAATTCAAACGCATCAAAGATTGCTTATACAAGCGTAAATTCTCAAAATGCTTTTTTGTCTTCAACAGTACATATATTAAGCGTTTCGGATAAAGAAGAACTGTTTAAAATCAAATATAATAAAGCCAATATTCTTGATTTGCATTTTACAGATTCGGATAATTTATATGTTGTCGGCGACACATTTTTATCTTTGGTAAAATCATCCAAAAACGCCGAATATATATTTAAACAGGGCACTATCTCAACCATCAACTATTGTTATACTTCTTCAAACGAACTTGTTATAAATTATGGTGATTTTTCAAATTCTTCAAAATCAAAACTTGATTATGTAAAATCAAACGGCAAAATTAAAACAAGTATAACATTAAAAGAAAACTCAAAATTTATCAGTTCAAATTCAAACGAAATAACTGTTTTGTTCCATAATCGGATTGATGTATATTCACTTACAAAGGGTGATAAAAAGCAATCTGTAAAGTGTGACGGCTCGGTTAACAGTGCATATACAATATCTTCAAAAACATATATTCAATACGGTCAGTGTATTGATATAGCCGATAAGAAGGATAGATAAAATGACAATATTTAATTATACGGTTAACTATGTTGACTTAATTATTGTCGGAATACTTTTGATTTTCGGAATAGTGGGTCAACAAAGAGGACTATTTATCACTCTTGTTAACTTTATCAGGTATGTATTGGGATTTTCTCTTTGTATGTTTTCAACAGACAGGTTTTCCCAACCTATATATGATAATTTTTTACAAGAAAGGGTTCAAAATACTGTAAATGAAAAAATAGTAACATCGGCAAATATTGACGAAATTATGGCAAATATCAATAATGCTGTTGATTCGCTTCCGAATTATATTAAAAACAGCATCGATGTTTCTTCGTTAAAACTTTCTTCAAACAATATTTCACAAAATATAACAAATGAACTCTTTGAACCTGTTATAATAGATATTCTTAAAGTTTTGATTTTTATAGTTGTTTTTGTACTTTTCTTCGGAATTACGGGTGCAATTATTCATCATATAAGAAGAAAAAATAAAGACAAAAGAAAAGAAAACAAGAAAAAGAACTTTACTGTTTTTACAGACAGATTTTTGGGATTGATTTTCGGTATGCTGAAAGGTGCTCTTGTGGTTTTTGTGTTTTTAAGCGTTATTACTTATCTTTTAGGTGTTCCGAACTTTGCAAACAATCAATTTTTAAAAACAGCTGCCGACAGTCAGCTTTATCAACTGTTACTCAACTATAATCCATTTAATGTGATTACGGAGGGAATAATATGAGCAAATTTAAAGAGAATGTAAATGAACTTTTTGATAATTGGAATACCATTCCAAACTGGTTGAGCTTTCTGAGAATTGCGCTTATTCCTGTTTTTTCAATTCTTTTTATCAAAGAAAAATACATACCTGCTTTTGTACTTATGATAATCGCTGCTTTAACCGATTTGATTGACGGTAAAATTGCAAGAAAGTACAATATGGTATCAAATCTCGGCAAAATCCTTGACCCAATTGCAGACAAACTCTCACAGGTTGCAATTGTTATCATTTTGATTGTTAAGTTTTGGTCGTTTGACGGTCCGCTTAAATATTTACTTTTCTTGTTTATTGCAAAAGAGCTTATTATGGTTATCGGAGGCGGCTTGCTTCTTGCAAAGGGCTTGCGTCCTGTTGCGGCTGAAATGTGGGGCAAGGTTGCCACAACTGTTTTTTATATATTTATGATTGCTATTATTGCTATTGGTCCAAACGGTGCTTTGGTGGGTCACTGGTTCTTCAAGGCTTTGCCAACACCTGTCATTTATGGAATGGTAATTATATCTGTTATCCTTGCATTTGTATCATTGTTCGGCTATGCTCCGGGCTTTATTAAGCAAATCAAGGAAAATAAATCAAACAAATAACTTTAGGAGACTATATATCGAATGAAACAACCAATGTGTACACGATGCGGCGAAAGACCCGCTATTGTGTTTATTCAAAAAATGGAAGACGGCGTTATGAAGCCCGAAGGACTTTGCTATAAGTGCGCAAAAGAATTAAACGTTGATATGGGTCCTATTCAGGGTCTTATGGAAAAAATGGGCATCAGCGAGGACGAACTTGAGCAGGCAAGTGAGCAAATGGGTATGTTTATGGAAAATATGGACGACTTTGACTTCGGCGACCTCGGAGCAATGTTTAATCCTGAAAATTCCGATGGTGCTCAAACCATGCCTTTTGCCGAAATGATGAACAGCCTTACAGATGAAGAAGCGTCGGGTAAATCATCATCAAAACAAAAGGGAAGAAAAAATCACAAGAAGTCACAGGACGAAGCAAGAAAGTTTTTAAATAACTACTGCAACAATCTTACCGCTAAAGCTAAAAAAGGCGAAATAGACAATATTATCGGCAGGGAAAGCGAAATTGAGCGTGCCGTTCAAATTCTTTGCAGAAGAACTAAAAATAACCCTTGTCTTATCGGTGAACCGGGTGTTGGTAAAACCGCTATCGCAGAGGGCTTGGCTATTAAAATTGCAAAGGGTGAAGTTCCTGCAAGACTTATGGATAAAGAAATTTATCTTCTTGACCTTACAGCACTTGTTGCCGGAACTCAATTCAGAGGTCAGTTTGAAGGCAGAATCAAAGGTCTTGTTGATGAAGTAAAGCACGAGGGCAATATTATTCTCTTTATTGATGAGGTCCACAATCTTGTTGGTACGGGCGACAGCGAAGGCACAATGAATGCCGCAAATATTCTCAAGCCCGCACTTTCACGAGGTGAAATTCAGGTTATCGGTGCCACAACATTTAACGAATACAGAAAATATATCGAAAAAGATGCTGCACTTGAAAGAAGATTTCAGCCGATTAAGGTTGAAGAGCCATCAATTGATGACGCTTACAGAATGCTTCTCGGTATCAAAGGATATTATGAGGATTACCATAAAGTAAAAATTAATGATTCCTTGTTATATAAGGCTGTTACTATGAGCGAAAGATTTGTAACTGACCGTTATTTGCCCGATAAAGCTATCGACCTTTTGGACGAATCATGCACATGTGCAAATCTTCGCAATCCTGCAATAAGCAGATACCAAATGCTCCTTGAAAAGAAAAACAATCTTATGGATAATATTGATAAGCTGTCAGAACCTGAAGAAGGCGAGCAAATTGATTATGAGCTTATTTCCAAGCTAAAATCACAACTTATTAATATTGATAACGAGATACCGGAAGTTGAAGAAAAAGCAAAGGATAATCAAGTCCTTGAAGCTGATTTGGCAAAGGTTATTTCCCTTTGGACAGGTATTCCTGCTTCAAAGGTTGAACAGGGCGACATTAATAAACTTGCCTCTTTGGATAATGAACTCAAATCTCATATCATCGGTCAAGATGAAGCAATTGAAAAAGTTGCAAATGCCGTTCGCAGAGGCAGAATTCAAATCAGTCCTAAAAAAAGACCGCAATCATTTATTTTTGTCGGTCCGACAGGTGTCGGCAAAACCGAGCTTGTAAAACAGCTTGCCAATGCTCTTTTTGATTCACCTGATAATCTCATTCGTCTTGATATGAGTGAGTTTATGGAAAAATTCAGCGTATCTAGAATTATCGGTTCGCCTCCGGGATATGTCGGCTATGACGATGCCGGTCAGCTTACAGAAAAAGTACGCAGAAAGCCGTATAGCGTTATCCTTTTTGATGAGATAGAAAAAGCTCATAAGGATGTTCTTAATATCTTACTTCAGATTCTTGACGAGGGAAGAATTACAGACGCACAGGGCAGGGTAGTTAACTTTGAAAATACTGTTATCATTATGACTTCAAATGCCGGTTCGACCGACCAAAACACTATGGGCTTTGCAAAATCAGCAGAAGACATTAACCGTGAGGTCACAATGAAAGCTCTTGAAAGATTTTTGCGTCCTGAATTTCTCGGCAGAGTTGATGAAATTATAATTTTCAACAAACTTACTTTTGATAATTTTGAAAAGATAGCAAAAATTATGCTTGATGAACTTGTTCCGAGTTTAAAAGACAAGGGTATTGAATTGGTTTATGAAGACAGTGTTCCTGTATATCTTGCAAAGAAAGCATACGGCTCAAAGAAAAATGCAAGAGGACTTCGTGATGCCGTAAGACGAGATATAGAAGAAAAGCTTGCAAACACTATTGTTTTCAATCAACAAACCGATATAAAAAAGATAACTCTTACCGGTACAGATGAAATTTCTGTAAAAATAAATTAAGAATTTATCAAAAAAGTATTGACATTTCAGCGGTCATTAGATATAATAATGACCGTTGTGACACGCGGGTGTAGTTCAATGGTAGAATCCCAGCCTTCCAAGCTGGTCGCGTGGGTTCGATTCCCATCACCCGCTCCAACAACTTATATGCGCTGTTAGCTCAGCTGGATAGAGCAACTGCCTTCTAAGCAGTAGGCCGGAGGTTCGAGTCCCCCACAGCGCGCCACTTTTTTGTCACAACAAGACATGGTGGGATTGGCCTAGTTGGTTAGGGCGCCAGTTTGTGGCACTGGAGGTCATCAGTTCGACTCTGATATCCCACCCCATTTTATTTATTGGGGAGTAGCCAAGCGGTAAGGCAACGGACTTTGACTCCGTCATGCGTGGGTTCAAATCCCGCCTCCCCAGCCAGTTTAATACGATCCATTAGCTCAGTAGGTAGAGCACTTGACTTTTAATCAAGGTGTCCGGGGTTCGAATCCCCGATGGGTCACCAAAGCCTCGAAATTCGAGGCTTTTTCTTTTTGCTATTTACTATTTCAGCTTTTTATGATATTATATTTAAAATTCAAATTAAGAGGTATAGTATGGGACTTTGGGATAAGGAATATATTGGTCTTTGCAAAAAGATTTTAACTACCGGTACAGAGGTTGTAAACAGAACAGGTATTAATACAATTAAAGTTCCGTCACATCATTTTCAACTTGACATTGGTGAGGAATTCCCGATTTTGACAACAAAGCAGTTGTTCATCAGACAAGCTGTTCTTGAAATGCTTTGGATATATCAGGCTCAATCAAACGATGTTCGTTGGCTTCAAGAGCGTGATGTTAACATTTGGAACGAATGGGAAATAGATGAAGAAGGCTATTGGAATGCAGCTCAAATGCTCCCAGATGAAAACGGTAAGCTTGTGAAGCAAAATGTTCATAAGTTTTTCGGAAAAGAATATGCACATACTATCGGTACTGCTTACGGTTATATTGTTAATAAATTCCAAATGACTCAAAATTTAATCGATAAAATCAAAAACCATCCTGAAGACAGAAGAATGGTAATGACTCTTTGGCAAAATGATTATCTTGATACCGCCGTTCTTCCAAGCTGTGTTTGGTCAAGCGAATGGGATGTTACAAACGGCAAGCTTAATTGCTGGGTTCATCAAAGAAGCTGTGATGTACCGCTCGGACTTCCGTTTAATGTTACTCAGTATTCTGTACTTAACTCAATGCTCGCACAAGTTTGCGGCTTAAAGCCGGGAACGATTGACTGGTCAATTAAAGACGCACATATTTATGTTAATCAGGTTGACGGCATTAAAGAACAAATCAGAAGATTTGACGAACAGGGTGATTTGCCTGCACCTCAGCTTTGGCTTAATCCCGATGTTAAAGATTTCTTTGAATTTGACAATTCAAGAGATTGTAAAGATGTTAAACTTTTGAATTATGAACATCTTGGTAAAATTAAATTCCCAATCGCACAATAAGGAGAATATATGGCTGTTTCTATGATTGCCGCTGTGGGCAAAAATCTTGAGCTCGGTAAAAATAATGACCTTATATGGCACTTTAAAGAGGATATGAAGTTCTTTAAGGAAACTACTATGGGTCATCCTGTAATTATGGGCAGAAAAACTTTTGAATCACTTCCAAAAGCTCTTCCCGGCAGAAGAAATATTGTTATTTCATCAAATCCGGAATATAAAGCCGAAGGTGCGGAAACCGTTACTTCTGTAAAAGACGCTTTGAAAATCGCCGAAGCTGAAGATGTGTTCGTTATAGGCGGCGGTAGGATATATAAAGAATTCTTGCCTTATGCGGATAACCTTTATTTAACGGAAATTAATGCCGAATGTAAAGATGCCGATACTTATTTCCCTGAATTTAACAAAAGTGATTATATTAAGGAAATAGTTAACTTCTATGATGTAAACGGCACCGAATTTTATCATGTGATATATAAAAAATAATGTATTTAAGCCTTTCTGTTATGAAAGGCTTTTGTATATTTTTGTAAAAACAGGGAATATTAATGTAAAAAATATTTTAATTTCCTATTGACAAAGTAGGAAATAAGTTATATATTATAGGACGAAAAACCTATAAATTTAATAGGAATAAAAAAGGCAGGTTAAAATTATGGCAACGATTTATGTTGATAATGCTGCAACCACACAGCTTTCGGATGCTGCTTTGGAAGCTATGAAACCTATGATGCAGGAGATTTACGGCAACCCGTCATCGCTTCATCACATCGGTCAAATCGCAAAGGAACATCTTGAAGATGCAAGAGCAAGGGTTGCAAAATGTATAAATGCAAATCCAAACGAAATTTACTTTACTTCCGGCGGCAGTGAAGCCGATAATCAGGCTATTCTCACAGCTGCATACAACGGTGCAAAAAAAGGCAAAAAACACATTATATCTTCTAAATTTGAACATCACGCTGTTCTTCATACACTTGATAAACTTGCAAAAGAAGGTTTCGAGATTGAACTTCTTGATGTATACCATAACGGCATTGTTAAAGTAGAAGATGTTAAAAATGCTATCAGGGAAGATACAGCCCTTGTTACGATTATGTCGGCAAATAATGAAGTCGGCACAATTCAGCCGGTTAAGGAAATAGGTGCCGTATGTAAAGAAAGAGGTGTTTTGTTTCACACAGACGCCGTTCAGGCATTCGGACATATTCCGATTGATGTTGTTGATATGAACATTGATATGCTTTCTATTTCAGCCCACAAGTTCCACGGTCCTAAGGGTGTAGGTCTTTTGTATTGCAGAAAAGGTATCATTCTTCAAAACCTTATTAACGGCGGTGCTCAGGAACGCGGTAAGAGAGCAGGTACCGAAAATATGGCGTCTATCGTAGGCATGGCAGCCGCTATGGAAGAAGCTGTTAAAAATCTTGATAAAAACGCAAAATATGTAAGCGCACTTCGTGATAAAATTATTGACGGATGTGCAGATATTGAACTTCACACATTAAACGGCGACAGATATAACAGACTTCCGGGCACGATTAACTTCAGTTTTGAAGGAATTGAGGGTGAAGGACTTATTCTTCTTCTTGACCAAGACGGTATTTGTTCTTCGTCGGGCTCTGCTTGTACAAGCGGCTCACTTGACCCGTCACATGTTCTTTTGGCTATGGGTGTGCCTGTTGCAAGTGCTCACGGTTCACTTCGTATTTCTCTTTGTGAATATAACACAGAAGAGGAAGCGGATATTATTATCAATTCAATCCACAAGGTTGTAACATATTTAAGATCAATTTCTCCTGTTTGGGAGAAAATTCAAAACGGAGAGGAAGTAGAATAATGGCATTATATTCAGAAAAAGTAATGGATCACTTTACAAATCCAAGAAATGTTGGTAAAATCGAAGATGCTGACGGCGTTGGAGAAGTAGGCAATGCTAAGTGCGGCGATATTATGAAAATTTATCTTAAAATTGATGAAAATCATATTATTACCGATGTTAAGTTTAACACTTTCGGTTGCGCATCTGCAATTGCTTCAAGTTCAATGGCTACCTGCCTTATCAAGGGCAAGCCTGTAAGTGAAGCTGTTGAGCTTTCAAACAAAGCAGTTGTTGAAGCACTTGACGGATTACCTCCGGTAAAAATTCACTGTTCTGTGCTTGCGGAGGAAGCAATCAAGGCAGCCGTTAAGGATTATTACGATAAAAACGGCATTGAGTACGATCCTGAAACATTTAAGGAAAAGGATGCTCACGAATAAAAATAAATCTTATATGTGATGCTTAGGAGTAGGTTATGGCTTTAAAAGACATACAAGAGGAAATTTTAAAATTAAAAAAAGAAAAAGATATTTGCATTTTGGCGCATTGCTATCAATCACCCGATATACTTGAAGTTGCTGATTTTGTAGGCGACAGTTTTGCTTTGTCTGTTTCGGCTTCAAAAGTAACCAACAAAACAGTTATTATGTGCGGTGTTAGATTTATGGCAGAGACCGTAAAAATTCTTTCACCCGATAAAAAGGTTATTCTTGCAAACGGCGATGCAGGTTGTCCGATGGCTGAAATGATGGATAAGGAGCTTATTGAACAGGTTAAGGAGCAATATCCGGAGTATACTGTTGTGGCTTATATCAATACCACAAGCGAACTGAAAACGGTTTGTGATGTTTGCGTAACTTCTTCATCGGCACTTAAAATTTGCAAGAGCCTCGACACTGATAAGATCTTGTTTATCCCGGATAAAAATCTTGGTTCGTACATTGCAAAACAATTACCTGAAAAAGAATTTAAACTTCTTTCGGGCGGATGTCCTACACATGCAAGAATGGGCATTTCCGATGTAAAAAAAGCAAAGGCGGCTCATCCTGAGGCTTTGTTCCTTGTTCATCCGGAATGTGTTCCGGAGGTTGTTGCCGAAGCGGATTATGTCGGCTCAACAACAGGCATAATGAATTATGCAAAGGAAAGTGACGCCAAAGAATTTATTATCGGTACCGAAAGCAGTATTGTTTCTCACTTGCAGCTTGCATGTCCCGACAAAATGTTTTATCCGCTTTCAAAAGACCTTGTATGCCACAATATGAAACTTACTACTATTATAGATGTACTTAATTCGGTTAAAGGTATAGGCGGCGAAGAAATAGAACTTGACGAAGATGTCAGACTCGGCGCAAAGCGTTGCATAGACAAAATGATTGAGTTAGGCTGATATATGAAAAAAGCTATTATTGCAATGAGCGGCGGTGTAGATTCAAGCGTTGCCGCTCTTTTTATGAAAGAACGCGGATACGACTGTATCGGTGCAACTATGAAGTTGTATGACAATGAGGATATAGGTATCAGCAGGGAAAAGACCTGTTGTTCTCTTGATGATATTGAAGACGCAAGAGCCGTTGCGTATAAACTCGGAATGCCTTATTATGTTTTCAATTTTAAAGATGAATTTGAAGAAAAAGTTATTGAGAAATTCATTTCAACATATGAAGCAGGCGGAACGCCTAATCCTTGTATTGATTGCAACAGATATTTAAAATTTGAAAAGCTTATGAAGCGTATGGAAGAATTGCAATACGACTGTGTTGTTACAGGTCACTATGCCGATATTGAATTTATTAACGGTAGATACATGCTTAAAAAAGGCAAGGATTTATCAAAAGACCAAAGCTATGTTCTTTATTCGCTTACACAATATCAGCTTGCACATACTGTTTTTCCTTTGGGTAGATATTCAAAGGACGAAATCAGAGAGGTTGCCGAAAAGCACGGATTTATCAATGCACGCAAGCGTGACAGTCAGGATATCTGCTTTGTTCCGGACGGTGACTATTCAAAATTTATTAAAAAGCACAATGGCAAAACCTATCCAAACGGTAATTTTGTTGATAAAAGCGGTAATGTCCTCGGTGAACATAAAGGCTTGATACGATATACAATCGGTCAAAGAAAAGGACTTAACATTGCACTTGGTCATCCGGTTTATGTTATAAGTAAAGATGTTGCAAACAATACCGTTGTTTTAGGCTCAAACGATGACTTGAATAAGTCAAAACTCAGAGCAACCGACTTTAATTGGATTGCCGAAAAGCCAAACGGCAAAATTAATTGTTCGGCAAAAACACGATATAATATGCGTGAAGTTCCGTGTACGGCATATTGTGACGGTGATGATGTTATTGTTGAATTTAACACTCCCGTTAGAGCAATCACTCCCGGTCAGGCTGTGGTTTTATATGACGGAGAATATGTTCTCGGCGGCGGAACAATCGAATAAAGTCGCTTATTAACGAAAATTTCATTAATTATTCATTTTGTTTTATTGAATTAATATGAAAAAGATGTATAATTAAGTCATAAAATAAATACGGGGTGGAAGACATATAAAGGTTTCTCCAACCAAGGCATTGATTGTCTCGGAGTCGGTATTAATGTTTCTCTTTTCATTGTTTCTCCTCTAACCGATGTCTTTAAAAAGGCTCCAATCCACCTTTTTTGTTATAAATTTGTTATAAACATCCGATTATATTGTCGGATGTTTATTTTTTGTAATAAAAATGTTATTTTTTCTTAATTTACTATTTATTTTATATAAAAAATCTGTTATAATTATTTCATATATTGTCTGTAAAGGAGATAGTGCATGAAATATTTTAAGCTTTTTGTATGCGTTGTTTTAATTGTTGCGTTATTCTCCGGATGCAGTTTTAGACTTGCCTCATCAGTAAATGATTTGATTTCTGCCGTTGCTCCTTTTGGAGATAATACAGATGTGAAAAGTGCTCTTGACAGCTTTATGACAAATGGATATTCACTTAAAAACCCATCATCGGGCGAATATATTACATCTTATAATTTCTACGATTTAGACGGTGATGATAAAGAAGAAGCTGTTGCTTTTTATGAACCAAACGATAATCTTGGAACAATTCGTATGGCAATAATCAAAGAATATTCAGGTAAATGGAAAGTGGTTTCTGATATAACCGGTTACGGAGATGATGCGTACCGTCTTGATTTTGCCGATGTCAATAATGACGGCAAGGACGAAATTTTAGTATGTTGGAACACCATTTCAAATTCAAACAGTCATTCTTTTGTTGTTTATAATATCAAATTTGAAGATAAAAAATTTGTAATTAATCAAATAAATAATGAGGATATATACTTAAATAATTATGTTATTGTGGATTTTAAACAAAACGGAAATAATGAAATTTTAATGTTTGAAATCAATTCGGGCACAAAAACAAGTGCCAAGGCAGAGCTTTATTCCGTTAATAATAACGAATTCAAACTAAAAGGTGAAACAAAACTTGATTCTCGTGTCATTTCTTACAGGAATATAAATGTTGAAAAAGCAGAAGGCGATATTAGAGTTTACGCCGATGCAATAGGCTCTAACGGTGCCAGTATAAGAACAGAAGTAATTTATTGGTCAAATATGTACAACTCGATTGTTTCTCCGTTTTACAGCTATTCCACAGGAAGAACATCAGGGACTTCAAGAGGTTGTCTTGTTAATTCAAGTGATATAAACGATGATGACAGAATAGAAATTCCCACTGATGCATCATTAAAAAAATTGCCTAAAAATATAAAATCACTCAATTGGAAAATCTATAATAAAACAATTCTTGTTCACAAGGCATATTCGTTATATGTTATCGATGATAATTACAACATTATAATTCCGGATGAATATTTTAAAAATATTTCTGCTGTGTATAACAGTGATTTAAGAGAAATGACTGTTATAAATAAGCAAACAAAAAAATCTGTTTTTTCAATAATGCCTGTTTTAAAAGCTGTGTATGATGAAAAAACATATCAAGGATATAACATTATACTTGATAAATCGGGTTATTATTATCTTGCAAAAGCAGGTAATGATAAGGATATAAAAATTTCTGTAAACGATTTAAAGCAATATATCAAAATTTGTTAGTTTACTGTTTAAGAAAGGTACGGTGTGAATATGAAAAAGGTGCTTGTAGCTGAAGATGAAGAATCTATCAGAGAATTTATTGTAATCAACCTTTCTCGTTCCGGTTATACTGTTGAACAAGCCGAAAACGGACTTGTTGCACTTCAAAAATTCAAACAGGACGAAGAAGGTTTTGATGTTGCAATTCTTGATATTATGATGCCGGAACTTGACGGCCTTGCCGTATGCAAGGAGCTCCGTAAACTTTCGTCGGATTTAGGTATCATTATGCTCAGTGCAAAAACTCAGGAAATGGACAAGGTAACGGGCTTGCTTTTCGGGGCTGATGACTACGTTACAAAACCGTTTTCTCCAAGTGAACTTATGGCAAGAGTAGATGCCATTTACAGAAGAGTTGAAATGACAAGAGGGTTTAAAAAGGGAGACGCAAACGCCGACAGTATCGTTCTTGACGAATTTGAACTTAATCTTCGTAATCGTACTCTTTTAAAATCCGGTAATATGATTGAACTTACTCAGGTAGAATTTCAAATAGTTGAGTATTTCTTCCGCAATCCAAATGCAGCTTTGTCAAGAAATGACATCTTAAAGCAAGTTTGGGGAGCAAATTATTTCGGCGATGAAAAAATTGTTGATGTTAACATTCGCAGACTTCGTATGAAAATTGAAGATAATCCGTCAAGCCCGACAAGACTTGTAACAATATGGGGATTAGGTTACAAGTGGATTACAAGTGAGCAATAAACAGAAAGTAGAGTTTTTTAGCAAATGAACAAAGATTTTAATGCTTATTTTAAAAAATTTAAAAGCAAAAAAATCGAAGGTATTACAAAACGATGGTTAATTTTAATAATCGGATTGATTGTTTTGTTGTTTACCGTTGCTTTTATCGTTTGCACTTCTCTTATAAAGGCTTATTATTACAATTCAGTTGAAAGTATTGTAAATTCAGCCGCTTCGGATTCCGCAATTAATTATTTTGAGAATAATATAAATAACGGTGAATCACTTGAATCATCTGCCGCACTTTATATTGACACATATTCAAACAAGGATTCAACAACGGTTTGGATTGTTGACAATGAAGGCAATGTTATTATATCATCTAATGGCTTCGGCGTGCAAAAACAAGATATGCCGGATTATAAAGCCGCTATGGAGGATTCGGACGGTAGGGGCAAATTTGTCGGTAAACTTTCAAACGGTCAAAAAGTTATGGCTGTTTGCAGAGTAATAAAAAGTTCCGATAACACCAAAGTCGGTGCAATCCGTGTAATGACAGCTGTTGATAATGTTGACCGACAAATAGCAAGTATGTCATTTCTTATAGCTGTTATCTTTTTGATTATTCTTGCTATAATTATACTTTCCAACCTTTATTTTATCAGAACTATTATAACACCGCTCAAAGAAGTCAATCAGGCAACAAAAAAGATTGCCGAGGGCAACCTTGATGTCAGAATAGAAAAGAAATATAATGACGAAATCGGTGACCTTGCCGACAGTATCAATACAATGGCATCTGAGATTGCTACGGCTGATAAAATGAAAAATGATTTTATTTCAACCATTTCTCACGAACTTCGCACACCGCTTACATCTATTAAAGGATGGGGCGAAACACTTACACTCGGCAACCAAGACAATGTGGACGAATTAACACAAAAAGGTTTGCAGGTTATTGTTAAGGAAGCTGGCAGGCTTGAAGGTTTTGTAGAGGAATTGCTTGATTTTTCAAGGCTTCAAAGCGGCAGAATGACTCTTCGACTTGCCAATGTAGATATTCTTGCTGAGCTTGAAGAAACACTTTTTACGTTCATTGAGCGTGCCGTTCGTGAAGGGTATGAAGTAAAATACAGCATTCCGGAAGTTCCTTGTATTGCAAATGCCGATGCAAACAGACTTAAACAGGTCTTTATGAACATTCTTGATAATGCGCTAAAATATTCACGACCGGGCAGTAAAATCCTTGTAAAAGCCGAATTTGAGAAAAAAGACGATAAAGATTTTGTAAAAATTGCGATTGCCGACCAGGGTTGCGGCATATCGGAAGAAGATTTGCCACATGTAAAAGAAAAGTTTTACAAGGCTAATGTAAGCGTTAAAGGTTCCGGTATCGGTCTTGCTGTAACAACGGAAATTGTAAATTTGCATAACGGTTATTTGGATATAGACAGCGTTGAGGGTAAAGGAACTTTGGTAACGATTCATCTTCCTTTGCTGGAAGCACCATACCAAAACTAAAATTTGAAAGGTTATTTTAATGAGTAAAAAAAAGCACATTACTTCCGTAGGCGGTCAAGCACTTATTGAAGGTGTTATGATGCAAGGTCCGAGAGGCATTGCAACAGCCGTCAGAAAAACCGATAATTCTATTCTTGTAGAATATCATAAATTTAATCATTTAAAAGATAAAAACAAATTTTTTGGCATTCCTGTTATTCGTGGAATTGTTGCATTCTTTGAATCAATGATTATGGGGTACAAGCTTTTGATGTATTCAGCCGAGGCATCGGGAATGGAAGACCTTGAAGATGTTGAAATGAATAAATTTGAAAAGTGGATTACCGATAAATTAGGCGAAAAATTCATGGATATAATTATGGGATTTGCAAGTGTTCTCGGATTTGCTCTTGCATTTTTGATTTTTTTCTTTCTTCCTGTGTTTATATTTAACAAAATAAACGCTGCGGCACATATGTCACTCACCCCGTGGCAGGGAACTATCGAAGGTTGTATGAAAATATTTATTTTTGTTGTTTATATGCTTTTGGTTTCTCAAATGAAAGATATAAAAAGACTTTTCAAATATCACGGTGCCGAACACAAAAGTATTGCTTGCTATGAAGCAGGTGAGGAACTCACAGTGGAAAATGTAAAAAAATGCACTCGTTTTCATCCAAGATGCGGCACATCTTTTATGTTTGTAATGCTTATTTTAAGTATTGTTATTGTTACTTTTCTTTCGCTTTTTGTTCCGGCTGAATTAAAGCAAAACACGATTGCATGGATGCTTATTAAATTACCGCTTATCCCGCTTATTATGGGTATCGGCTATGAATTTATCAGATATGCAGGTAAGCACGACAATCTGTTTGTCAAAATAGTGTCCGCTCCTGGTTTATGGATGCAGAGAATTACAACAAAAGAACCCGACGATGATATTATTGAAGTCGGCATTGCTTCAATTAAAGCTGTTATTACCGATAATATTGAGGATGACGAAATCAAACAATGAATGTTAAGGAAGCATACAGTTACAGCGTAAGTTTTTTAGAGGCAAACGGTGTTGAAGAGGCTGATTTCAAGGCACTTACAGTTGTTTGCCATGTTGCAGGAATCAAAAACAGCGAATATCACGCTCATAAATACGATTTTATAATTACTAAGCGGCTTGCAGAGTGCTTATGGAAGCTTAAAACAGGCGAACCGCTTCAATATGTTATCGGCAAATGGGATTTTTATGAAAGTGAGTTTTATGTAGGAGAGGGAGTTTTAATTCCCCGTCCCGAAACAGAGGAACTTGTTAACCTTGCCGTTAAATATTTAAAGACCGTTACCGATCCTGTTGTAATTGATTTGTGTTCGGGTAGCGGCTGTATCGGCATCAGCATTGCTAAAGCCGTACCGGATTCAAAAGTTTACTGCATAGAGAAAAGCAAAGAAGCATTTAGATATTTAGAAAAAAATGCCAAAGATTGCAACAATGTTGTTTTGATTAATGACGATATTTTTAATAATATTGATATTGAAAATGCAGATTTGATTATTTCAAATCCACCGTATATTAAAACTTCGGATTTAGCTAATTTGCAGGATGAAGTAAAAAAAGAACCTCAAATGGCTCTTGACGGAGGAAATGACGGACTCGTTTTTTACAGAGCAATAAATACCAATTGGACTTCTAAACTAAAATCAAACGGTGTTTTAATGCTCGAAATCGGAGAAGATCAGGGAAAAGACATTGTTGATGTGTTAACCGAATTTAATAATGTTGAAGTAAAAAAAGATATGTATGGCAACGACAGAATGGTTGTTGCAAAAAGGTGATTATATGATTTCAATTTTCAGATATATACAGCAGGGAGAATATTTACTCGCAATTATTGCTGTTCTTTCAAGATGCTTTGTTGTATTCTGTTGTTTACCTATTCATGAATTGGCTCACGGACTGATGGCTCATCTGCTCGGTGATGATACGGCCAAAAGAGAGGGGAGGCTGTCGCTTAATCCCTTTGCCCATCTTAATCCTATCGGTACGATTATGATTTTTCTTTTCGGTATAGGTTATGCAAATCCCGTGCCAATCAATCCAAGAAACTTTAAAAATGAAAAAGGCGGTATGGCTTTGACCGCACTCGCAGGTCCGCTTGCAAATCTTCTCATGGGCTTTGTTTCGGTTTGGGGTTTCTTTATCTTTACGAAGTTTACCGGCTCATCTGCAGTAGGAAGTGCAGTTGCTTACTTCTTCCTTTATTCAGCACAAATCAATGTTATGCTTGCGGTTTTCAACTTATTTCCTATTCCACCGCTTGACGGCTCTAAAATTTTGGCCGCAGTTTTACCTGATAAAATCTATTATAAATATATGATGTATGAAAGATATATCATGATTGCTCTTATGATTTTACTTTTCACCGGCGTACTTGATACTCCGATTTCATTCTTAACAAGCAAACTTTTAAATTTTATATCTATTCTTCCTAATTTAGTATTTCATCTTTATTAATCAGAGGTTTTATGGATAACTTAACCTACAAAATCGAGGTGTTTGAAGGCCCTATGGATCTTCTGTTGCACCTTATAAGTAAACATAAACTGAATATAAATGATATTCCGATTGTAGAACTTGTAAATCAATATCTTGATTATGTTCGTCAAATGGAAGAAGCCGATTTTGATGTTGCAGGCGACTTTCTTGAAATGGCTGCAAGATTGATTTATATCAAAACCGTGTCTTTGCTTCCTCGTCACGAAGAAGCAGAAGTTCTCAAAAAAGAGCTTACAGGTGAATTAATCGAATATCGTGATTGTAAACTTATGGCTGAAAAGCTTTCAAATCAAACAGATGGTTTCGGAAGGTTTGTTCGTCAACCGCAGGGTGGCTGGGTGAATTATGATTACGAGCGATTTCACGAACCTGATGAACTGTTGGACGCATATATAAATGTTGCCGGCAAAGCTCAAAGACGACTTCCGCCGCCTATTGACTCGTTTAAAGTTATCGTTGCAAAAAAGTTTGTCAATGTTGCTTCTAAAGTAAGAACGGTTATGCGTAAACTTTGGAGCGGTAAAAAAGTTCATTTTTTATCACTGTTTGACGGTGCAAAATCAAAATCCGACATTGTTGCAACTTTTTTGGCAGTATTGGAACTTACAAAAACAAAAAGAATCACGGTTGAGGGTGATATGCACAATCCAACCGTTAAAATAGTTAATGAAACCAAAGAGGTAGATAACCTTGAATAAAACAGAAAATTTAGTATCAACGCTTGAAGCAATGCTTTTTGCCGCCGGAGACCCGGTTGAACCTACAAAACTTGCCGAAGTTCTTGATATTGATATAGAAACAATCGAAAAAATGCTTGAGCATTTAGGTGCACAATACGACGAACGAAATTCGGGCTTAATGCTTATCAGAGTAGACAATAAGTATCAAATTTGCACCAGAGAAAAATACAGCGATGAAGTTCGCAAACTTATGGAAATCAAAAAGAATGCTCCGCTCAGTAATGCGGCATTTGAGGTTCTTGCAGTTATTGCATACAATAAAACCGTTACCCGCTCATTTATTGAACAGGTAAGGGGAGTTGACTGTTCGGGTCCGATTTCATCACTTGTACAAAAAGGACTTATTGAAGAAAAGGGAAGAATGGACCTGCCGGGCAGACCTCTTATTTACGGAATAACTGATAGGTTTTTAAGATGTTTTTCTCTTAATTCACTTGAAGATTTACCTGATTTGCCGAAAACCGAAGAAATTGAAAGTATTGCAAAAGACGACAGTCAAACTTCTCTATTTGACAAAGAAAATAAATCTGATATATTTAAAGAAAAAGAAATATCCGAAATTGCTCATGTTGAGGAGGAATAAATGAAAACTTTTTTGATAATTTTAGCTGTCATAGTTTTAATTTTTGCAATTATTCTTTCTCTTTCAGCTGAAGCAACTGTTATTTATGACAATGGCTGGCACACAACTGTTCAAGTTCTTTTTATAAAAAAGGATATTGAACTTTCAAAAATATTAAACTTTGTTTTATTTCCTGATAAAGCAGGTAAGGAAGCCGCTGAAAAACAGAAAGAAAAGAAAAAAAATAAAACAGCTCCTGCAAAAACTGTTATTCAAGAAAATAAAGAAGAAATTAAACAGGTCACCGAATCAAATAATGATATAAAAGAAACAAATATCAATTCTGAGGTTACAGCCGAGTCTGAGAAGACTAAAGTTGAGCCAAATCAACAACCAAAGAAAAATCCTATTGCCAAAATAATCGACGAAGACGGTATAGTCGGAATTATGCTTTTGGCATCAAATTTGGTGGAAACTTTAAATACCGCCGTGATAACTTTATTTAAAGGTTTGCATATTTACTCATTATATGTTAAAATGATAGTCGGTGGTGCCGATGCAGACGAAATTGCAAGAGCATACGGCAGAATTTGTGGTTTTTATTACCCTCTAAAGGGTATGATTTTAAACGGTATGAAGGTTGATCAATATGATGATTACATACAACCTGATTTTATTGCACCCGCAAACGAATATGAATTTCAGCTTATTGCATCTATAAATATAGCATTGATTTTAAAAATAGGTATTAAAGCAGGAGCAAAATTCCTGGTTAACTTAATAAAAAATAAGTAATTAATATAAGGGGAAAGAATTATGAAAGAAACTCCGGTAAACAAAATAATGGAATCAACACTTGAAAAAATGAGAGAAATGGTTGATGTTTCAACTATTATCGGTGAGCCTATGGTAACAGGCAACACTACTCTTATTCCTGTATCAAAGGTTTCTTACGGCTTCACATCGGGCGGAACAGATCTTCCGTCAAAGCAAAATAAGGAACTTTTCGGCGGTGCAGGTGGAGGCGGTATTTCCATTACTCCTGTTGCATTCATCGTTATTCAGGATTCAAAGGTTAGACTTATGCAAATCAACAATTACACATCATCCGCAGACAGAGCTATTGCAATGATTCCGGAACTTGTTGACAAGCTTACAGAACTCACCGAAGCAAAGAAAAAAGATTCGCCTGCAGAAGAAAAAGCAGAATAATTTTAATTAAACAGAATCACCTGCATATATTTATGTAGGTGATTGTTTTGTGTAAAAAAATTATATGTATTTTATGCGTTTTAACTATTTTATTTCCGCTTACCGTAAGTGCAAAAAACAATAATGTTTCCGCACAAAAAGCTGTTGTAATAGACAAATCAACTTCAACCGTTTTGTACCAAAAATCAAGTAATGTAAAATGTTCGATGGCTTCTACAACAAAAATTATGACCTGCCTTATTGCTTGTGAAAAATTGAAACAAAACGATATTGTAACAATAACAAATAAAATGCTTGATAAAACCGAAGGTTCACTCATTTACCTAAAAGTCGGAGATAAAATTACGGTTTCGGATCTTATAAAAGGTGCATTGTTAGCATCAGGCAATGATGCGGCAAATTCTCTTGCCGTTTACACTTCGGGCAGCATTTCGGAGTTTGTTAAATTGATGAATTTGTATGCGATAAAATTCGGAATGAAAAATACACATTTTGAAACTCCGTCTGGGCTTGACAGCAAAAATCATTACTCCACGGCATATGATATGGCTGTGCTGACATCTCACGCTCTTGATAATGAAACTTTTGCTTCTGTTTGTAAGCTTCAAAAAGCTGATATTACAATAAATGGTAAAATTCAAACAATTTATAATCATAATAAGCTTCTTTATCAAACAGAAAACTGTATCGGTGTTAAAACGGGCTTTACCGAAAAATCCGGAAGATGTCTTGTCAGTGCATATGATTACAAAGGAAGCACAATTATTATTGTCACTTTGAATGATTACGATGATTGGAATGACCACAAAAAACTTTTTGATTACGCAAAAAATCAGTATAAAACTCTATCAAGAACTCAAAATATATCAATCGATTGTGTCGGAACAAACAGAAAAAAAGTTGTATGCACCGCACAATTTGATGTTTCATATCTTGACAATTTAACTTTTAAGTACTATTATTATCCTATTTTGTACGCTCCGATTTTGCAAAATACGAAAGTCGGCAAAACTGAAATATATTCAAACAACAAATTAATTAGGACTGTAGATATTATAGTTCCGGAAAGTGTAAAAGTATGGCAAACAACAATGAAGTAAGATTACAAAAATTTATGGCAGAGCAGGGAGTAGCTTCCCGAAGAAAGAGCGAAGATTTAATTCGTGCTGGAAAAGTTAAAGTTAACGGTCACACTGCCGAAATAGGCATGAAAATCAATCCTCGCAAGGATTTGGTTACTGTCGGCAAACAAAAACTTACAAATGTAAAAAACAGAAAAATGGTTTACATTATGCTTAACAAACCTCGTGGATATGTAACCACCGTATCGGACGAACTCGGCAGAAAAACCGTTATGGATTTACTGCCCGATTTCGGTTGCAGAATTTATCCCGTAGGCAGACTTGACAAAGATAGCGAAGGTCTTTTGCTTTTGACAAACGACGGTTCTTTTACAAATTGTATGACACATCCTTCACACGAATATGCAAAGGTTTACCGTGTAACGGTTCGACCGGCTGTGAATGATGAAATTCTCTTTAATCTTCGTAATGGCATTGAAATCGACGGAAGAAAAACCGCACCGTGTGAAGTCAACGTTTTAACCGAAGAAGAAAACAGGGTGGTTCTTGAATTTATTCTTCACGAAGGCAGAAACCGCCAGATCAGAAAAATGTGTGAAAGTCAAGGTCTTGAGGTTGCAAGACTCAAAAGAATTTCAATCGGTCCGATTAAACTCGGAATGTTAAAACAGGGCGATTATAAGGAATTATCGGAACAGGATGTAAAAAAACTTCTTCGTTCTGCAGGACATAAAGAAAATTGATAAAAAAGTCGGAGATTTTCTCTGACTTTTTTTAATTTTATATTGATATTATAAGAAAATAATGTTAATATTAATAATAGGTCATTTTGGTAATTTTATTTATCAAAGGAACTTATTATCTCGTAAGGAGGATTATTAATGGGTAATTCAAACAAAGAGAATGTTGCAATTCAAAGACTTGCTTCTCTTTTTGATGAAGGCATTTTTACCGAGATTGATCCGTTTGCAAAAGGCGAAAACGGTGAAGTTGAAGTTGTTGCCGGTTACGGTTATGTAAACGGTACGGAATGCTATGCTTTTGCGCAAGACAGCAATGTAAACAGCGGTGCTGTAACTGTTGCGCAATGTGCAAAAATTTTAAAAGTATTTTCTTTAGCAAAGAAAACAGGTTGCGGCGTTGTCGGAATTTATGATTCAAACGGTGTTCAGCTTACACAGGGCTTTGAGGTTCTCAATGCTTTCGGTGAAGTTGTAAAAGCCGCTTCAATGCTTTCGGGCGTTGTTCCTCAGGTCAGCGTTATTACAGGTGCGTGCCTTGGTACATCCGCTCTTATTGCAAATATGGCTGATGTTGTTATTGCAAGCAAGGACAGCGATTTTTATATTACTGCACCAAGTGATATAACTGTTGAAGAAAGTGCAAAAAACGGCACAGTTGATATAATGTGCGATGATGTTGACTCAGCATTAAACGAAGCAAAAAAAGTTATTTGTATGCTTCCTAAAAACAATCTTTACAGTGCTCCTATGGTTGATTTTGAATATTCGGCTCCTTCTGTTTCGGCAGTTGACGGTGCTTCTGTTGAAGATATTGTTAACTCTGTTCTTGATTCAACCTTATCCGTTGAATTCAAAGCCGAATACGGAAAACATGTTATTACAAAACTCGGCACTGTTGAAGGTTCAACTGTCGGTGTTGTTGCATTTAATAATGACAAAATTTGCCCTAATTGTGCATATAAGGCTGAGGCTATGGTTAAACTTTGTGACGCATTTAACATTCCTGTTATCACCGTTGCAAATTCAACAGGCCTTACAAAAGGCAAAGACGCTCAAATGCTTGTTGCCGCTACAAAACTTACAACGGCTTATGCAAGTGCAACTTGTCCTAAAATCAGCTTGATTACAGGACAGGCTATCGGTGCTTCATATATTATTCTTGCCGGTAAAGGTGCAAATGCCGATATTACTTTGGCATGGCAAAATGCTGTTGCTTCTCCTCTTGACGTTGAAGCTGCCGTTGCTTTTCTTTATAACGACAGACTCGCCGACGGTGAGGACAGAGCAAAGCTTGAAGCCGAATATAAAGAAACAGTCGGTTCTGCATTTACCGCAGCTGCTTGCGGCGCTGTTGATGATGTTTTCCCGGCTGAAGAAACAAGAACAAAGATTGCTTCTTATCTTGATATGCTTATGAGCAAGAGAGAAACAACTATTCCAAGAAAACATTCTGTTAAATAATCGGAGGATATAAAAATGAAAAATTATACAATTACAGTTAACGGAACACCATATAATGTAACAGTTGAAGAAGGCACTTCATCAGCTGCTCCTGTTGCTTCTGCGCCTGCACCGGCACCTGCTGCAGCTCCGGCTCCTCAGGCTGCGCCAAAAGCAGCACCTGCACCGGCGGCTGCCGGAAGCGTTAAAGTTGACGCTCCTATGCCGGGTAACATTCTTGATGTAAAGGTATCAAACGGCACAGCTGTTAAGGCAGGTCAGGTACTTGTTATTCTTGAAGCTATGAAGATGGAAAACGAAATTGTTGCTCCACAGGACGGCACTGTTGCTTCAATTAATGTAAATAAGGGCGACACTGTAGAAGCAGGTCAAACTATCGTTACTTTGGCATAAGAGGTGCACTATGGCTAAAATCGGAATTACAGAAACTGTTCTCCGTGACGCACATCAGTCTTTGATTGCAACTCGTATGAGAACAGAGGAATTCGTTGACATTCTTCCTCAAATGGACAAAATCGGCTATCATTCTTTGGAATGTTGGGGCGGCGCAACATTTGACTCATGTCTTCGTTTTCTTAACGAGGATCCTTGGGAAAGACTTCGTACTATCAGAAAAAAATGTCCTAACACAAAGCTTCAAATGCTTTTCAGAGGACAAAATATGCTCGGCTATCGTCATTACAGTGATGAGATTGTAGATTATTTTGTAAAGAAAAGTATTGATAACGGTATTGATATTCTTCGTATTTTTGATGCACTTAATGATGTTCGCAACCTCGAAACTGCCATTAATGCCGCAAATAAATACGGCGGACATGTTCAAGCCGCTATCTCATATACAACAGGTCCTGTTTTTGATGTAGATTATTATTGTCACTATGCAAAACAACTTGAAAATGCAGGTGCTTCATCAATTTGTATCAAGGATATGGCAGGTCTTCTTACTCCTTACGGAACATATGATTTGGTTAAGGCTCTTAAAGAAACCGTAAAAATTCCTATTCAACTTCATACTCACTACACTTCGGGACTTGCTTCGATGGTTCTCCTCAAAGGCATTGAAGCCGGTGTCGATGTAATTGACACCGCTATGTCACCGCTTGCTATGGGTACATCTCATCCTGCAACAGAGTCTATGGTTGCCGCTCTTAAAGGCACAGAATATGACACAGGTCTTGACCTCAAAGCACTCAGCGAAATCAGAGATTTCTTTGCTCCGCTTCGTCAAAAGTATCTTGACAACGGTCTTCTTGACCCTAAGATGCTCGGTGTAGACGCAAACACTCTTCTTTATCAGGTACCGGGCGGTATGCTTTCCAACCTTAACAGCCAGCTCAAACAAGCCGGCAAAGAAGATAAACTTGAAGAAGTTCTTGCCGAAGTTCCTCGTGTTCGTAAGGATGCAGGTTATCCGCCTCTTGTAACTCCATCATCTCAAATCGTTGGTACACAGGCTGTATTCAATGTTATTATGGGTGAAAGATACAAGATGGTTACAAAGGAATTCAAAGACCTTATTGCAGGTAAGTATGGCTCGACTCCTTGTGAAATCGACCCTGAATTCCAAAAGAAAATTGTCGGTGATGACGAAATCATTACTTGCCGTCCTGCCGATTTGCTTAATGATACCATTGAACAGTTCAAGAGCGAAATCGCCGAATATTATGAGCAGGAAGAAGATATTTTGTCATATGCTCAGTTTGGACAGGTTGCCGTTAAATTCTTTGAAAAGAGAAGAGATAAAAAGTACGGACTTGACGGTAAACACGATAATATCGAAACAAAGGTTCATCCTGTATAAAGTTACTAAAATGACAGCACTCTTGACGGAGTGCTGTTTTTTATGTATTATGTAATTGTGACAATAAATTTTATAGGTGATTTTTATGAAAAAAATCTTATGTATATTGTTTTCAATGATATTATTTTTATCTTGTTTCTCAGCATTTATCGTTTATGCCGATGTTCAACATAATGAATCAAAGGTTCAACTTCTTCAAGAAGGGGATTTACCCGATACCGATATATCATTTAGTTCTTCTGTACTTGATGAAGAAACTCTTAATAAAGTTAAAGATGATATTTACCGGTGCATGATTGAATTGAATAAATTTGTATATATTGATAAATATAATGTTCCTACATCCGAAATTGCTTTGATTTATTCAAATGTTATAAATAATAATCCCGAATTGTTTTATGTATCAAGCAATTTAGGCTATACTTTTTTTGAAAGTTCAAAGACCGTTGCAAGAGTTGAACCAACATATACATTAAGTGCTTCTGAAATTACAGAGCAAAAAATTATATTTGATAATGAAATAAAACATATTGTGTCATTAACAGACAACTCTATGTCAGATTTACAAAAGGCGTTAACTGTTCATGATTATATTTGCTCTTTAGCCATTTATCCAAACTTAAACTATTATGGAGATAAAGCGATTTATCATTCCGCATATGGATTTGTTAAAGACAGAAACATTGTGTGTGCGGGATATGCGCTTATATATTCGGCAGTTATGAAATCACTTGATATTCCATGCAGATATGTTATTTCCGAAAAGATGAGCCACGCTTGGAATGCAATTTGCATTGATAATAAATGGTATAATGTTGATTTGACTTTTGATGACACAACATACACAAGTGTTAATTCAAACGATATGGGTAAATACTCTCACAAGTATTTTATGAAAAGTACAGATAATTATCAAACATATAAAAATCACAACGGTATGATTTATCCGGATAATATTGAATGTACAGATACAACATACGACAGTGCATTCTGGGATAATTATACCTGTAACATTATTACATACAACGGTAATTATTATTATCTTGATATGGATACAGAAAATTTTGCACTTAGAATTTTAAAAAGAGATATAAAAGGTAACACATCTGTCTTAAATAAAAACAATTATCTTTCCGTTTACGGAAAATACAGCGATGGAGTTATAATGCCTTATGCCCAAATAGTTAAGATAAATGATGTCTTATATTTTACCGCTTCGCTAAACGACACGGCTGATTTATATTGCTATGATTTAAAAACCGATAAAGAATATACAATTAAAGAAATAAACGGCAAATGCGGAGGATTGGGTGAAATAAACGGAACGCTTTATTATGCACTTACATCCGATACACAAAATTATATTGAAATAAACAAACTTGATATGTTTGATAATCTTTATCCGGGAACAAGCAATACACAGGGATACAGTCCCTATGTTGATATTAATCACGACGGCTATATTAACGCAAAAGATTATGTACAATTAAAAAAATAAACAAATTATTAACTTTAATCATTGACGAATGGAAAATTTTGTAGTAATATAGAAATGTTGAAATTATTTTAAATACGGGAGGGTATTATGAACGTATTGATTTTCGGCGGTACCGGTCTTCTTGGCTCGGCAGCTGCACAAATTTTTATTGACAGAGGACACAAGGTAAAGACTATTGCTCTTCCTCCTCTTCCGGAAGGTGCTCCGATTCCTAAAGAAATGGAAATTGAATTCGGTAACTTCCTTGAACTCACAGATGAAGAACTTGAAAAGGCTATGACAGGTATGGATGCTTTTGTTTATGCTGCAGGCGTAGACGAAAGAGTTGAATTCCCGGCTCCTGTATATGAAGCTTACAAGAAGTACAACATCGATCCTGTAGACAGATGCCTTGCTATGGCTAAGAAGTGTGGCGTTAAGCGTTGCGTAGTTCTTGGTTCATACTTTGCTTGGCTTGCAAAAGAGCGTCCTGATATGAAACTTTGCGAAAAGCATCCATATATTCGCTCAAGAATTGACCAGGAAAATACTGCTTTCAAATATGCCGATGATGATATGGGCGTAGCTGTTCTTGAACTTCCGTATATTTTCGGTACTCAACCTGGCAGAAGACCTGTTTGGGTTATCCTTATTGAGCAACTTCAAAGATTTGAAAAGATGCCTTTCACAATGTATCCAAAGGGAGGCACAGCAATGCTTACAGTTCGCCAAGTCGGTGAAGCTATCGTAGGTGCCGCAGAGCAAGTTAAGGGTGCAAGAGCATACGGTATTTCTTGCTACAACCTCACTTGGAGAGAATTCCTTAAGATTGTTTACAGAGCAATGGACGGAATTCCTGACAGAAAGATTGTTGATGTTCCAAAGTGGACATTCCAGGCTTTCGGTCTTGTTATGAGAAAAGACTATGCAAAGAGAAATGTTGATTCAGGTATCGATCCTGTAGGACTTGCAGACATCATGGGTATGAATCTCTTCATCCCAACAGATGACACAAAGGAACTCGGATGTACTCCTGACGACATCGAAGCAGCTATCTTTGATTCTATCTCACTTTCAAAGGCTTCATTCGAAGGCAAGGCTAAGCTCCTTGAAATGAAGGGCGAATAATTTAATTATTTACTGAATATAACGGATAGGGAAACCTGTCCGTTATTTTTATTGTAAAAAAAATAAACCCAAGTAAAATACTTGAGTTTATAGAAATATCCACACATCCGCCTATGCCGAATATAACCTGCTGTTAAAGGCAGGTGGGCACCACCCAATAAATTTTGTGCTCCCAGCGTCCCGCAAAAACGGGGAGGTCTGCATTCCCATAAATCGGAGTCTGGTTCCCTAATTTATAATATTTGTTCGGGTTATTTAGGCGATAGGTTGTCGAGATGCGTAGACATTATTAAATTATGTAGTAAATAACAAAATATTACTGTTCAGGTTCAAAATATTCAACATCAAACTTTTCTTCAACTTTTGCCATAAGAATGTCTGAAATTTGCTCATATTCCATTTCATCTTGAATTTCTTCAAGATATTCGTCGCCGTTTTCGTCTTCAACTACCTTGAGAATAATAACTTCATAATCGGCATCTACAATTTCTTCGGCTGTATCATGATATTCTGTAATAGCTACATAAACATCATCTTCCGTTTCGTATCGTTCAAGAAGTTCAAAAACAATTTCGTTACCGTCCTCATCTGTAACAGAGAGAAGGTCCGGCTCATAGATTTCTTCATTTTCCATATTAACACCCCATTTCTGTTTCTTATTATAATATTAATATATAAATTAGTCAATAGGGAACATTCATTTGTAACATTTTACATATTTTTTTAAAAAAAGTTGAAAAAAACTATTGACAATTAACAAAAAGTATGCTAATATTTAGTTGAACTTAAGGAAGAGTTCGATAATCGAAAGGAGGCTGGAGATATGAAACTTCAGATCGATACACCAGCCACCTATACAGTATCCCAATAGATAACGGAACTTTGACAGTCGCGGGTATTAAAACGGAATTAATCACCGGCTGAAATCTTATGAGATATTAATTAGTTATTGCAGGGTTGGGTAAATACTTGTAGGTGTCGGTAAAATTTAATAGTAAGGTTATATAAGATTATTTTCCTGCAGGTAATCAGAGTAGATGGCTCTTAAAACTCAAACAAATATTATTGTGAGGTAAACTCCAATGTACTAAATATTATCTTTTTAGATTAAAATCTATGATAAAGAGGTAAATTCCAATGGGCTAAATAATTTCAAATTAATTAGATTTGAGGTACGGTCCAATGTACAGTTAAAAAAGTAAATAAGAATTAATGCTCCCGGCTGAATCAGTCGGGAGTTATATTTTTCTATATTAAAACGGGAAGCGAAGTATTTCGCCTCCCGATTTTTATAATTTTGCCGCTTCTGACGCAACACCCAAGAGTGCAGAGTCACCGCCGAGTTTTGTTCTTTCAATTTTAACATTACGGAAGTTTTCCATAAGTCGATTATATATTTTTCTGTCAATCAATTCAATAATATAATCCTCATTCATAATACCGCCACCAATAACGATCAATGGAGGATTAAATATATAGATTATATTTATTAAGCCGAGAATAATTTCATCAATCCATTTGTCGATTTCAGATCTTATTTCAGGTTTAGACATATTTTCTTTTTCAAATATTTGAAAAGCGTCAAGCGGTTCATTAGAAATTTTATTTACTGCATTTATCAAAGCATTTGCAGATGCATAACATTCAAAACAACCCTCGCCGCCACAGGTGCATTGCTTACCGCCTGCATGAGTAATCATATGACCGATTTCTCCGGCTGCGGATGTTGAACCTTTGTAAAGTTTATTATTAAGATAAATTGCACCGCCTATACCTGTGCCGAGAGCAATGCTGACAAAATCAGATTGACCTTTTGCCGCACCAAAACGAGCCTCGCCCAAAGCAACGGCATTTACATCATTTTCAACATAGGTAGGAATTCCTGTTTTGTTTTCAATAATGCTTTTAACCATCATTCCGGTATAATAGGGAATATTGTCTGTTGAATAAACGACAATACCGTTTTCGCTGTCTACTTGTCCGGCAGTAGATATTGCAACACGGTCAATATTATCATAGCTTTCAATAATTTCAATTATTCTTTTTATTATAACCTGACCGCCGTCTTTGGCATTTGTAGGAACTTTCTTTTTATCTGAAAGTTCAAAGTTTTCATTACATATAGCATACTTAATAAATGTTCCGCCAATGTCAAAACAGAGTATTTTCATATTATTCCTCCAACGATTTTACAAATCGTCTTGTAATATCCATAGGTCTGGTAATTGCAGTACCGCATACAGCACTGAATGCACCTGCTTTGTATACATTCTTTAAATCTTCGGGACACCAAATACCACCCTCTGCAATAACAGGCTTGTCAAGTTCGGTCGCATATCTGTGCACCAGCTCAACATCGGGAAGCTTTCTGCCTTTGGTATATGGAGTATATCCTGCCATTGTTGTACCGATTAAATCAATACCGAGTTCAGCTGCTTTTTTACCTTCTTCAAAACAAGAAGTGTCAGCCATAAAGAGTTGATTCGGATATTTTGCACGAACTTCTTTAAAAAATTCTTCAAAGGAAACACCGTTCGGACGAGGACGGTTTGTTGCATCTGTTGCAATAATATCACAACCGATTTCAACAAGTGCATCAATTTCTTTCATTGTTGGAGTGATGTAAACATCGCTGCCATCGTATTCTTCTTTAATAATACCGATAATCGGTAAGTCAACTCTTTCTTTTATTGCCAAAATATCAACTATTGTATTTGCTCTGATACCAACAGCACCGCCGAGCATAGCTGCATATGCCATTTTGGACATAATGTAAGAGTCATATAACGGTTCGGTCTTTAGTGCTTGACAGGAAACAATAAGACCGCCCTTAATTTGCTTTAAAATTTCTTCGTTATTCCTCATATTGATAATTATATCAATTAATATATTACAATTCAACAATATTATTGAAAAAATTATTATTCTGTGATATTATTTATTAAAATATACATTTGGAGAATTACTATGAATCTTGAAAAATTTAAAGGTGTGTTTGTTGCACTTAATACAATATATGACGAAAACGATGAAATTAATATTGAAGAAATAAAAAAGCTGGTTAAGGTCTATGAATCAAAAGGCGTAAAAGGTGTTTATGTTTGCGGTTCTACCGGTGAAGGATTTTTGCTTTCGACAGAAGAAAGAATGAAAGTTGCCGAAGCCGTTAAAGAAGCCGCATCGGATAACTTTACAATAATTGTTCATGTTGGCTGTGCAGGTACAAAAGAGAGTATAAAACTTGCAAAACATGCCGAAAAAATCGGTGTAGACGCTGTATCGGCTGTTCCGTCTGTATATTACCATCTTTCACCGGCAAGCGTTGAAAAACATTGGAACGGTATTATAGATTCAACAGACTTACCGTTTATTATCTACAATATTCCTCAACTTACTTCATTTAATCTTCCGTTAGATTTATTTAAAAGAATGGCTGCAAATCCAAAGGTAATAGGCATTAAAAATTCTGAAGAGCCTGTTTACAATATGGAAAGATACAGAACTGCGGCAGGGAATGATTTTATAATTTTCAACGGCTCGGACGAGCAATTCCTCGGAGGCAGACTTATGGGTGCAAATGCAGGAATCGGCGGTACATACGGCACTATGCCTGAGCTTTTTGTAAAACTTGACAAATTAATTAACGAAAACCGTATTTCTGAAGCAAAAGACCTTCAATATAAAATTAATGATGTAATTTTTGATTTGCTTTCTTTGCCGTCGCTTTACGGTGCCGCAAAAAATGTAATTTCTCAAAGATTCGGCGTTAACGCAGGTGTTCCGAGAAGCCCGTTTTTACCGGTTGATAATGATGAAAAAATTACAGCAATAGTAAACAAAATAGAAAAATATATTTCAGAAGCAGGAGAATAATTATGAGTGATGAAATAAGAGAAGAACAGCTTGACGCACCTCTTGTTGTACATAAAAAATCCGATGCATCTTATCAGGACGGCGGCATTAATGTTGATATGAACGAAACTCATATCGAAGAAGAAAAAAAGCCAACTCTCGAACGCCACAGATTTAAAAAAGACCCAAATAAAAAATCAAATAAAGCCCCTGTTGCTATTTTGATTATCGTTATTATTTCCGTTGTTTTTTGTGCTCTTTATTTTACGGGTAACATTTCATTCGGCAACAAAAGTGCAACAAAAACCACAACAGAAACCACTACCGAAACAACAACTTCTCTTGAAGAAGCATATGCCGGTACTATTGTAGTCAAAGGCACATATATTTTTGTTGATGCTCAAGAAGTTGACGGTATAGAAGGTCTTCAGGAAGCACTTAAATACACCGACAAATCAACCACAGCTTACAAAATTATAGATGAAAGTGCCGATTCAAACTTTCTTAACAATAATGTATTACCTCTTTTGATGGATATGGGATTTTACGATAAAAATACAGAGATTGTTCACCAAGGTTACACCGGCCTTATGGCAGCCGAAGAAACGACTGCAAACACAACGGTTACCACTACAACTCAGGCACAGCAGACAACACAAACATCAACAAAATAACTTTTTTATTTCAAAAGCCTCAATTTGGGGCTTTTGATTTTTGTAAATAAACAGTTAATTTTGTAAATAAATTGTTAACAAACCGTTGACTTGAACTCTCTTACTAAATATAATATATTTAATTAATATCAAAGGGGATTAAAATGTTAAAATCAATGACAGGGTTCGGCAGAGCCCAAAAAGAGATAGACGGTTATGTTATATCCGTTGAAATTAAATCGGTTAATCACAGATATTTTGAATTTTCATCAAGAGTTCCTCGACAATACGGTTTTCTTGACGAAAAGCTAAAATCATTCGTCAACAGCAAGGTTTCCCGAGGAAAAATCGAATGTTATGTTTCTATTGAAGCGCTTAATACAGATACAGCCGATGTTGTTGTTAATCACACTTTGGCAAACGCTTATGTTAACGCTCTTAAAGAAATTGCCGTAACCTATAATCTTAAAGACGATTACGGTGCTTCTACAATTTCTCGTTTTCCGGAAGTACTTGTTCTAAGAAAGTCTGAAGATGACGAAGAAAAACTTTGGGGATATGTTAAAGATGTTTGCTCCGAAGCGATTGACAAATTCATTGATATGAGAACTGTTGAAGGCTCAAAAATGAAAGACGATATTTATTCAAGAGGTCAATTCATTTTGGATTGTGTTTCATACATAGAAGAGCGTTCTCCTCAAACAGTTAAAGAATATAACGACAAACTTGTTGAAAGAGTTCACGAGCTGTTAGGTGATGTATCTCTTGATGAAAGCAGAATTCTGCAAGAGGTTGCAATTTATGCAGACAAGGTTGCGGTTGCCGAAGAAACGGTAAGACTTCGTTCTCATATCGAGCAACTCAATACATTCATTTCATCGGATGAACCCGTAGGCAGAAAAATGGACTTTTTGGTTCAGGAAATCAATCGTGAGACCAATACAATCGGCTCAAAAGCTAATGATGTTGACATTGCACGCAAGGTTGTCGATATAAAGGCAGAAGTTGAAAAAATCAGAGAACAAATTCAAAATATCGAATAATTTATATAATCGGAGAATCAAATGAATTTAGTCAATATAGGTTTTGGAAACCTGATTAATGCGGATAGGGTAATTTCCATTATCTCTCCCGAAAGTGCTCCTGCAAAAAGGCTTGTACAAAAGGGAAAAGAAGAAGGAACGCTTATTGACGCAACTCACGGAAGAAAAACAATGAGTATCATTATTACCGACAGCGACAATGTTGTTTTAAGCTATATGGACTTAAAGCAAATTGCCGCACGCTTTGGTGTGGAGGTGCAAAATGACGAATAACAAAGGCTTGCTTATAATTTTATCTGCACCGAGCGGATGCGGTAAGGACACTGTATTTAAAGCAATCAAAGATTTAAGGAATGATGTTGTTGAATCTATTTCGGCAACAACCCGTAAGCCGAGAGAAGGAGAAGTGGAAGGAGTTAATTATTACTTCAAATCCGAATCTGATTTTCAACTTATGGTTGTAAATGATGAACTTCTTGAATATGCAAGATATAATAACTGCTACTACGGCACACCGGTATCCGAAGTCGAAAAAGCAATCAATGACGGAAAAATATGTTTTCTTATCATTGATGTTCAGGGAGCGCAAAGCATTTTAAAGGTTCGCCCTGATGCCATTTCAATATTTTTATTGCCACCGAGCTTAGATATTCTTGAAAAGAGGCTTATAAACCGCTCAACGAACGACAGCGAGGATGTCAAAAACCGTATGAAAATAGCACAAAGGGAAATTGATATGGCTCCTTTGTACAAATACATTGTAGTCAATGATGATTTGAACGAATGTGTAAACAAAATAAATGATATAATAAACAAAGAGTTGTTAACTCTTAACAGTAAGGAGATAAAGTAATGTTCAATCCGGATTTAAAGAAAATGTTAAAAAATGTAAACAGCAGATACAGTCTTGTAGTAGGCACTGCAAAAAGGGCTAGAGAAATCAGAGATGAAGCAGTAGAAAATGACATCATTCTAAACGAAAAGACCGTTTCTACAGCTATTGAAGAAATTTATGACGGCAAGTATGTTATTGAAGAGCCTGACGAAATCAAATCAAAATAATGAATTCGCTTATAGCAACTGTTGCAGTTGATAATACTTTTTTCAGTTATGACACCGATTACAGCTATATCGTTCCTAATTCATTAAGCAATGATGTTCAAATTGGTTCAAAAGTATCCGTGCCTTTTGGCAGAGGCGACAAAACAAGAGATGGAATTATCGTTAATCTTATTGAAGAATTAACCGTTAACATTGATGGTCTTAAGGAAATAAAAAGCGTTGAAAAAAAAGTTCTCAGCGATGAAATGGTTAAACTCGCTTTGTGGCTTAAAGAAAGATGCTTTTGTACAACTTATGACTGTTTAAAGCAAATGCTTCCAAGAAAGTACGGTGTATTAAAAGGGAAGTCAGAGCGAATGATTAGACTTCTTGTCGATGACGAAATTGAACTTTCACAGGTTACAAAAAAGCAAAAAGCAGTTTGCGATTTACTTCTTGATATAGGTACGGCAGGAGTGAATGAAATCTGCGAATTTTGCAGTGTCGGAATTTCTGTTCTCAAGAATTTGGAGAAAAACGGGATTATCGAGTTTTATTCAAAAGAAATTTATCGCAATCCGTATGAAAACAAAGAGATTCTTGATAACAGCGAGATTTTGCTTTCCGATGAACAACAAAAAGCATACTTATCAAACAAAAATATGCTTGGCTCCGGCAAAACGGGGCTTCTTTTCGGTATAACAGGAAGCGGAAAAACACAGATTTATCTTAAACTGATTGATGATGTTATCAAAAACGGCAAAGACGTAATCGTTCTTGTTCCTGAAATCGCTTTAACTCCGCAAACGCTTTCTATCTTTCACAGAAGGTACGGAAATAAGGTGGCTGTTATTCACAGCGGTTTATCACTCGGTGAGAGAAATGACGAATACAAGCGAATTGACAGAGGAATAGCAAAAATTGTAGTTGGCACAAGATCAGCTGTATTTGCACCTGTTCATAATCTCGGACTTATCGTTATGGATGAAGAACAAGAGCAGACCTATAAATCTGAACGCACCCCTCGATATAATGCAAAGGATGTTGCAAAATTCAGAGCAGGGTACAACAAAGCTTATTTTCTTATGTGTTCAGCTACACCGTCGATAGAAACATACAGCAACGCATTGAATGGCAAATATGTTCTTTCAACCGTAACACAAAGATACGGCAATGCCGTTTTGCCCAATGTTATCACCGTTGATATGAAAAGCGAGATGAAAAACGGCAACAAAAGTCCGATTTCGTCAATACTTCTTCAGCATTTAACAGAAACAATTGATAACGGCAAACAAGCCATTTTGCTAATCAATCGCAGAGGTTACAATACCTTTATTGCTTGTAACGAATGCGGACATGTTATAACCTGTCCTAATTGTTCAATTTCTTTGACATATCACAGCTACAACAATAGGCTCGTATGTCATTATTGCGGTTATACAAAAAAGCTTGACAATATCTGTCCCGAATGCGGCAGTGATGCTGTAAGATACAGCGGATTCGGCACACAAAGAATTGAGGAAGAACTTCAATCATTACTTCCCGATGCAAAAATTTTGAGAATGGATGCTGACACAACAACAGCTAAATTTTCGCACGAAAAATTGCTTGAACAATTTGGCAATAAAGAATACAACATATTAATCGGCACTCAAATGGTTGCAAAAGGTCTTGACTTTGAGGATGTAACTCTTGTCGGAGTTGTTAATGCAGACAATTCACTGTATGACCAAAATTACACAGCAAGCGAGCGTTCATTTGACCTAATCACACAGGTTGTCGGCAGAGCCGGCAGGCGTGACAATTCCGGAACAGCAATTATTCAAACGATTAATCCGCAAAATGAGACTATTGATTTTGCATCGCATCAGGATTATCTCGGATTTTATAACAATGAAATTATGATTCGCAAGTTGATGATTTATCCGCCATTTTGTGACATTTATTCTGCAACTTTCACAGGTGAAAATGAAAATACGGTTGCACTATGCTCAAAAGCGTTTTTTGACCGTCTTGTTGAATATAACAATAATGAATTTAAGGATATAAAACTCGTTGTTTTAGGTCCTACTCAAGCAAAAATCTCAAAAATAAATAACACATACAGATACCGTTTGGCAATTAAGTGTAAAAATTCACAAAGAATTCGCCAAATGATAACAAAAATCTTAAAAGATGTTAACAAAGATAAGGTATATTCCAAGATAAGCATTAGTATTAGCTTAAATCCACCGGATATATCATAAAAAGAGGAAGTATTATGGCTTTAAGAAATATTGTTGAAATAGGTGACCCTGTTTTAAATAAAAAATGCAGAAAAATTGAAAAGTTTGATGACAAACTTTCAACTCTTATTGATGATATGTTTGAAACAATGTATGATGCAAACGGAGTCGGTCTTGCCGCTCCGCAGGTAGGTATGCTCAAAAGAGTTGTTGTTATCGACTGTGGTGACGGCCCAATCGAACTTGTAAATCCCGAAATCACTATGTCAGAGGGCGAGCAAATGGAATCTGAGGGTTGCTTGTCTGTTCCGGGTAAATACGGTGTTTGCAAGCGTCCCGCAAAAGTACAAGTTAAAGCACAAGACAGAACAGGCAAGTGGCACATTTATACAGGCGAAGAATTGAAAGCAAGATGTTTCTGTCATGAACTCGACCACCTTGAGGGAATATTATTTGTATCAAAAGTTATCGGAAAGTTGGAAGGTTAATGAAAGTTGTTTTTATGGGTACTCCGGATTTTGCAGTACCTTGTCTTGAAAGCTTAATTGAAGCAAAGCATGATGTTGTTGCTGTTTTTACACAACCTGACAAACCCGTTGGAAGAAAGCAGATTTTGACTCCACCCGAAGTAAAGGTTTGTGCTCAAAAGCATAACATTCCTGTTTATCAACCCGAAAAAATCAAAGGTTCAAATGCAGTTGAAATTTTAACAGAACTTGCTCCCGATGCAATTATTGTGGTTGCTTACGGCAAAATTTTGCCAAAAGAGATTCTTGAAATTGCACCGTATGGTTGCATAAATGTTCATGCTTCAATCTTACCGCTTTACAGAGGCGCTGCCCCGATTCAATGGGCAGTTCTCAACGGCGACAAAGAAACAGGCGTTTCTATTATGCAAATGGATGAGGGACTTGACACAGGCGATGTATTCTATGTAGAAAAGACCGAAATCGGCGAAAACGAAACAAGTGCAGAACTATTTGACAGATTATCTGAAATCGGTGCAAAGGCTCTTGTTAAAACTCTTGATATGATAAAAGACTGCACTGCCGTTGCCACAAAACAAGCTGACATAGAATGCCAATACGCATCTATGATTAACAAATCAATGTGCAATATTGATTGGAATAATTCGGCAGATAAAATACACAACCAGGTCAGAGGCTTACAAACTTGGCCTGTTGCAACAACAAAAGTTAATTCTAAAGGCTTAAAAATTCATAAAACCATTCATACGGACATCATTGCAAATAAAGCCGGTCAAATTGTAGATAATAAAAACAAACTCATTGTTTGCTGTGGTGACGGACATTGTCTTGAAATTCTTGAACTTCAACTTGACGGAAAAAAGAGAATGGATGCAAAATCATTTCTTCAAGGCAATAATATTGAAATCGGTACAATTTTAGGAGAGTAGTATTTTATGGGATATTATTTGATGTATTATATGACAGGCTTTGTTATGATTCCTGTTTTCATTTTTGCATTGATTTGTCAATCGTCGGTTAAAAAAAACTTTCGCAGATATTCACAAGTTGTCAGCCGTTCGGGAATGACCGGTGCCGATGCCGCATGGCGACTTTTACAACTTAACGGTATTAATGATGTAAAAATCAAAAAGGTTGCCGGCACTCTTACAGACTATTACGACCCACGAACCAAGGAAATTTGCCTTAGCGAAGATGTATTCGACTCTCGTTCAATTGCTGCAATCGGTGTAGCATGCCACGAAGCGGGTCACGCTTGTCAGCATGCAGAGGGTTATTTTCCGTTGAAAATCAGAAATTTTGTAATTCCTGTAACAAATATCGGTTCATCTCTCGGTATTCCTCTTTGCTTAATCGGTATGTTTATCCGCTCTGAAACAATTGCATATATCGGCATTATCCTTTATTGCTTTGTTGCATTGTTTCAGCTTATTACTTTACCGGTTGAATTTAATGCAAGCAAAAGAGCACTTGAAACTATTGAATCAAATCATTTTATGACAGATTCTGAATATTTGGGTGCAAAAAAAGTGCTTACTGCCGCAGCTCTGACTTATGTTGCTGCTTTGGCATCTGCTCTTGCAACTATTTTCAGACTTTTACTTGTTGTTAACGGTGGAAACAGACGATGAAAAACAGCAGACTTGCATCATTTGACATATTATATGATATTTTAAAAAACGGAGCATATTCAAACATTGCGGTTGATAAAGGTCTTGCAGAAGTTGACAGTAAAGACAGAGGATTCACCTCAAGACTTGTTTATGGCGTTGTTGAACGCAAACTTACTCTTGATTATTTCATAGATAAGTTTTTAACTTCAAAAGCAAAGCCAAAGGTTAAAATTCTCCTTTATATCGGAGCTTACCAAATCTTGTTTATGGACAAGGTTCCTGATGCCGTAGCTGTATATGAAACCGTTGAAATTGCAGATTTAATCGGTCTTTCGTATTATAAAAAACTGATTAACGCTGTATTACATAAAATTATTGAATGTAAATCAGAACTTGATGAAACGGATGATTTGAGCATCAAGTATTCCTGTCCGCCTCATCTTATTAATATGTGGAAGAAGATGTACGGTGAGGAAAAAACACTTGTTACACTTCAAGCAATCAACAATCGACCGCCTGTTTTTGCAATTCCGAACAGAAAGTTTGTTGATGAAGGCGAACTTCAGTATGAACTTTTAGACAACGGCGTTGATTGTGAAGTATATGGCGATGTAGTAAAAATTAACTCATCGTTTGATTTAAGTAACATAAAAGCATTTAAAGACGGTTTGTTTTACATTGAGGATTACAGTTCATTTTCCTGTGCAAAGGCTCTTGATTGTACAAACGGAGAAACCGTACTTGATATTTGTGCCGCTCCGGGCGGTAAAACATTCACCATGGCTCAATCAGGAGCAAATGTTTATGCTTTTGATTTGTATGAACACAGAGTTGCTCTAATAAAGAAATCAGCCGAAAGACTTGAACTTTATAATATAAAATCATCCGTTAATGATGCTTTGGTATATAACGAAAATATACCTTTTGCAGACAAAATTCTTTGTGATGTTCCGTGCAGCGGCTTCGGAATAATCAGAAGAAAGCCCGAAATAAGATACAAAAATCTTGATGATATTAAGGAATTACCGCAAATTCAATATGATATTTTGAACACCTCATCAAAATATTTAAAAAATAACGGTAGAATTATTTATTCTACCTGTACTCTTAATAAAAAAGAAAATGAAAAAGTTGTTGAAAAATTTTTAAATAACAACATTAATTTTAAGCTTATAAATGAAATTACTGTTTTTCCAAGTGAAAATAGTGGTGACGGATTTTTCTATGCAATAATGGAAAAGATAAATGACTGATATAAAATCACTTACATTTGACGAATTAAATAGCGAAATCACCTCAATAGGTCTGCCTAAATTCAGAACAGGGCAGATCTATTCGTGGTTGCACGAAAAGGGCGTTGATTCCTTTGACGAAATGACAAATCTCTCAAAAGATTTAAGAGAAAAATTAAAGCAGAATTATTTTATACCGTCAGTTAAAATTGAAGATAAATATGTTTCAAGAATAGACAGCACGGTAAAATATCTTTTTAAATTATATGATGGGGAATATGTAGAAGCTGTTATTATGAAATATAAATACGGATACACAATTTGCATTTCCTCACAAGTCGGATGTAAAATGGGTTGCAGATTTTGTGCTTCTACTCTTGCCGGATTTAAACGAAACTTGCTTCCGTCCGAAATGGAGTCACAACTTCACACTGCACAAAAAGATTTAAATATCCGAATTTCACACATAGTTCTTATGGGTATCGGTGAACCACTTGACAATTATGAGAATGTTATAAAGTTTATAAAAACAGTTAATAATGACAAGGGGCTTAATATATCTATGCGTGACATAACGCTTTCCACCTGTGGTATAGTGCCTAAAATATACGATTTGGCAAATGAGCAAATGCCAATAACATTAACTCTTTCGTTACACGCACCGAATGATAAAATTCGTTCATCAATGATGCCTGTGAATGATAAGTGGGGTGTTGACGAGGCTATTGCCGCATGCAAAAATTATGCCGTAAAAACAGGCAGAAGAGTATCATTTGAATATACACTTATAAACGGTGTCAACGATACCGAGGAATGTGCAAAAGAATTAGCCTCAAAACTTGTCGGAATGCTTTGTCATGTCAACTTAATACCTGTAAATGATGTTGAAGAACGAGACAATGTTCGTTCAACAGACAAATCAATTAAAAATTTCTGCGAAGCCTTGTATTCGCTCGGAATAAATGCTACAATAAGAAGAACACTCGGTTCAGATATTAATGCTTCGTGCGGTCAGTTAAGACGCAAGAAGAATGAAGGTGAAATCCAATGAAAATAGTTGCTAAAACAGACAAAGGATTAGTCAGAGAAAACAATCAGGACGCATATGCAGTCGGTGAGCTTCCGGGTGAAGTTGCATGGGCTGTTGTTTGTGACGGAATGGGCGGTGCCGCAGGCGGAAATATTGCTTCTGCGCTTGCCGTAAAAGTTATAAGTGACAAAATCACTTCGTCATACAATGAAAAAATGAGAGATTCATCAATCAAAAATCTTCTTGATTCGGCAATTACGGCTGCAAATATCGAAGTTTACGATATGGCTTATTCAAGACCCGACCTAAAGGGGATGGGTACAACCGTTGTTGCTGTTGTTGTGCGTGATAATGTTGCACACATAGCACATGCAGGTGACAGCAGAGCATATATTGTTAACAAAGACGGAGTTGAACAAATTACCGTTGACCACAGCCTTGTTCAAAATCTTGTTGACAGGGGAGAAATAACAAAGGAAGAAGCTGAACATCATCCAAATAAAAATGTTATTACTCGTGCTCTCGGTGTTGACAAAAGAATTGATGTTGATTTTTCGGAAGTAGATTTGCAAGAAAACGAAACTCTTATTTTGTGCACAGACGGGCTCAGTAACTGCGTTAATAACGCGGAAATAGCCGATGATATAAAAGACGGGCAATATTACGCCTTTGCAGACAGACTTGTTAAAAGAGCAAATAAAAACGGCGGCAATGATAACATTACGGTTGTAGCAATCGCAATTTAATATATTAGGAGAAAATATGGATAACTACGTTGGTAAAAGATTAGACGGAAGATATGAAATTCAAGAAATAATCGGTGTAGGCGGAATGTCAGTTGTATACAAAGCCTACGATAATGTTGACGACAGAATAGTTGCCGTAAAGATATTAAAAGATGAATTTCTTAATAACGATGATTTTAAACGCAGATTTAAGAACGAATCAAAGGCAATTGCACTTTTATCGCACGAAAACATTGTAAAAGTTTATGATGTAAATTTCGGTGAAAAACTTCAATATATCGTTATGGAATATATTGACGGTATAACTCTCAAAGAATTTATCAATAAACAAGGCTCAATCACATGGAATGATGCTCTTTTCTTTATGACGCAGATTTTAAGAGCAGTTCAGCACGCACATGATAAAGGTATTGTTCATCGTGACATCAAGCCTCAAAATATTATTTTGCTTTCAAACGGAAACCTTAAGGTTACAGATTTCGGTATTGCAAGATTTTCACGCTCGGATACGAAAACTCTAACAGAGCAGGCTATCGGTTCGGTTCACTATATTTCACCGGAACAGGCAAAAGGCGAATATACGGATGAAAAAGCCGATATATATTCAATCGGTGTTGTTCTATATGAAATGCTTTCGGGAAAAGTTCCGTTTGAAGCCGACAGTGCAGTTTCGGTTGCATTAATGCAAGTTAATTCCAACGCAGAAGATTTGAGAAAAATCAATCCGGATATTCCGATCGGTTTGGAACAAATTTGTATGCACGCTATGCAAAAAAATCCTGCAGATAGGTATCAATCCGCAACTGAAATGCTTCTTGACATTGAAGAAATTGTAAAAAATCCAACCAAAACCTTTAATTATGTTAATAACGAGGTTGTTCCGGAAAAATCTGCGGAATTTGAACCTATAAGCGATGAAGAATATGCAGAAGACGAAACGGAATACGATAATTCTTCTCGTAAGAAAAAAACAACAGCCGCAGTCATTGTCGGAATTATTGTTTTAATAGCTGCAATTGTCGGAATTGTTATGATGTTCACATCAGGTTTTAACACAAAAACAGACAAGTTGCCTAATTTTGTAGGCTTTTCGTATGACCAATTACAAGATCAAAGTGACTACTCATATGAATTTATTGCGGAATATCAAAAATCAGACCAGTATGACCCCGGTACAGTTATAAAGCAATCACCGGAAGCCGGTTCAAAAGTTATGGAAGGCTCAAAAGTCACACTTATTGTCGCTTCTTCAGAAAAAGACATTACTATGCCTAATGTTTACGGTCTTTCTCTTGAATTGGCAGAACAAAGCTTACAACTTGAAGGTTTGTCCAACTTTAAAACTATGAACATAGCAAGTGATAATGTTGCAGAGGGAAAAGTTATCTATACCGATCCTAAAGCAACAAGTGTTGTTTCTGCAGAGCAAGAGGTAACTATATATGTTTCATCCGGTCCGACAACTACTGTTATAGAAACGCTTACTGTTCCTGATGTATCGGGTCTTACTCAAAGCGGAGCAAGAGCATTTCTTGAAAAATTCGGATTTACAAATATATCATTTGTAACACAAGATGATGCACTGAAAAAAGGTGTTGTTTTATCACAAAGCCCAAGTGCCGGTTCACAAGCAAAAGCAACTGATTCAATTAAAGTAATCATAAGTTCAGGTGTTACAACTACAACTGCTCAGGCAGTAAAGTACTCAGTCGGAATAACCCTTCCTGTAGTACAAAATGATGATGGCAGTTATGCAAAAGATACTCTTGTTGTAAAAGTCGGCAGTGACACATATTCAAGCCGTAAAGTAACACTTGACGGCAGCAATGTACCTATAAACATTACTGCCGAAAGTAACAAATCTCAAAACATTAAAGTTTCGCTCAAATCAACAGGTGTAACTGAAACTAAGCATATTAACGGTAAAAAGGATAAAGATATTTCTGTTAATTTCTCATCTGCATCTAAATACCCATCAACCACAACTTCTCCGGTTACAGAAAACAGTTCCGGCGCAAATCATTAACCCTACACAACGGCGAGGTATTCGCCGTTGAAATTTGTTTAAAGAGAAATATATGAAAAAAGGTAAGATAATTAAAGGCATAGGCGGTTTTTATTATGTTGATGCCGATAATGAAATATACGAGTGTAAAGCAAGAGGAAATTTCAGAAGGCAAAAAATTTCTCCGCTTGTTGGCGACAATGTGGAAATAAGCATAAATGATAATGCCGAAAATACAATCAACACCATTTATCCGCGTAAGAACGAACTTATCAGACCGCCTCTTGCAAATCTTGATCAACTTTTTATTGTTGCATCACTTGTAGACCCAAAAATCAATACATTGATTATTGATAATTTAACGGCTATTGCAGAATATAAAAAAATCGAGCCTATAATCGTGATAACAAAATCTGATTTAGACAACAATGCCGACGAATACAAAAACATCTATGAAAAAGCAGGATTTAAAGTAATTATTTGTAACAATACTACGGGTGAGGGAGGAGAAGCTGTTCACGAACTTTTAAAAGGCAAATGTTCTGCTTTCACAGGCAACACAGGTGTCGGCAAATCAACTTTACTTAATAATATTTTCCCTGATTTAGACCTTAAGACCGGCGAAACAAGCAAAAAATTAGGCAGAGGCAAACACACCACCCGTCATTGTGAACTATTCAAAATTGACAACGGATATATTGCGGATACGCCGGGCTTTTCATCTCTTGAGTTTAAGCAGTGCGAAAAAATACTCAAAGACGATTTGCCTTATTGTTTCAGAGAATTTGAAGATTATATCGGCTATTGTAAATTTGCCACCTGTTCTCATACAAACGACAAGGGCTGTGCAATTATCGAAGCTGTAAACGACGGCAAAATAAGCGAATCACGACATAAAAGTTATATTTCAATGTACAACGAGGTAAAAAACATTAAAGAATGGGAACTCAAATAAAAAAATGCACAATTATTTCCGGTGCACCCGATGACGATATTGAATTTTTAAAAGATAATATTGATAAAGACTCGTATATCATCTGTGCCGATTCAGGATATAAAAACTGTATTAAAGCAGGCTTTCGTCCGAATTTGATAATTGGTGATTTTGATTCATCAAAAAAGCCGGACATAGATTGTGAAATTATAACGCTTAAAGTTGAAAAGGCTTTTACAGACACTTTTCATTGCGTTATGGAAGCAGTTGACAGGGGATATAACAACATTGATATTTTCTGTGCCATCGGCTCTCGAATGGACCATACATATTCAAATATCCTCTCACTTGATTATTGTCAAAAACACAATGTAAAATGCTGTATTATTAATAGAAAAAACAGAATTTCACTTATAAAAGACAAAGGCATAATTAATAAGGATTATAACAATTTTTCTTTATTTGCTTATCTTTCCGACTGCAAAAATGTCAGAATTAAAGGAGCATATTACACAGCCGGCTTTTACGGGAAAGAATCTTTAAACATAAGTCAAAGTGACCAATTTGCCCAGAGTAATTTTGTCAGCGAAAATTATGCAGAAATAACACTTGATTCGGGAACACTTTTGTTAATTGAAAGTAACGATTAAGTAACTTTTGCATATGTTATAGTAAGCACAGATGCTACGGAGGTGTTTGCTATGAAAAAAATGTGCAAGAAAGATTATTTGTGGATTGCTTTCGGTCTTGGCTGCGTTATGGCATGTTGTCTGCCTGCCGTATGGCTGACACGAATTCTTGCAATAGCAGTCATTATCCTCGGAATCATAATCTGTTGCAGAAAGTAGGGGAGAAAATGAAAGTAATACTTATCAAAAGTCCAAAACTCTTAGCACCGATATTACGAACAATTTTTAAAGTGAAGAAAATAAATTACAAAGACTAAAAGGGCGTGAAAACGCCTTTTTATTTTTTAGTATTGAAATATATTTCTATTTATTATATAATATTATAAATATTTTTAAGGATTTAATATATGAATAGCTATATTGATTTAAATAATTTTGAGGATATTCCTGTTGTTCCTCTTCGCGGACTTGTGGTTTATCCAAATATGAACCTGCATTTTGATGTAGGAAGAAAGAAAAGCATTGCGGCTCTTAACGAAGCGATGGACACTCATCAAATGATCTTTCTTGTTTCTCAAATTGATTCAACAATAGAAGACCCGACAGAAAGAGATGTGTTTGAAGTCGGCGTAATTTGTAAAATTAAGCAAATGATTAAGATACCGAATTCATCAAATCTTCGTGTAATTGTTGAGGGTGTTTCAAGGGCAAGCATTGTAACAATGTATACCGAGGGTGACCATTTCAATGCTGTTGTTGACAGAGCACCGATTTATGATGTCGAGGAATCTCCCGAAAATTCTGCTTACATAAGAGCTGTAAAAAAAGAATACGAAATATATGCTTCAATGTTTAAAAAAATTTCAAACGAAGTTGTTGCAAAAATCGTTTGCTGTGAAAACATTGACGAATTAACAGATTATATTTGCGAAAACAGCTTTTTCTCATTTTCGGACAAGCAGGCAATGCTTGAAGAATTCAATCCGGAAGAAAGAATTAAAAAACTTGTTGTTCTTTTAAAAAAAGAAACTGCTTCGCTTGAAATTGAAGCCGAAATTCAGGACAAGCTTCAAAAGGAAATAGACAAAAGTCAAAGAGAATATTACCTTCGTGAAGAAATGAAAGTAATTTCGGATGAACTTGGAGACAATGAAACACCTATTGAAGAAGCAGACGAATACAAAACTAAAGTAAATAATCTGAAATGTACCGATGAAATAAAAACAAAACTTCTCAAAGAATGCGACAAACTTGTGAAAATGCCGTCGGGTTCTCATGAAGGAACGGTTGTAAGAACATATCTTGACAAATGCCTTGAAATTCCTTTCGGCAAATATTCAAAAGACAGAATAAATCTTGAAAAGTCAAGAAAAATTCTTGATGCCGACCATTACGGACTTGACAAGGTTAAATCAAGGATTATTGAATCTCTCGCCGTGTTAAAAAGAAATCCTGAATACAACGGTCAAATTATTTGCTTGTACGGTCCTCCCGGAGTCGGCAAAACAAGTATTGTCAAATCTCTCGCAAAGTCAATGAACCGAAAATATGTTCGTATCGCTCTCGGAGGCGTTCATGACGAGGCAGAAATAAGAGGCCACAGAAAAACATATATCGGTTCAATGCCCGGCAGAATTATGCAGGCAATTATCGACGCAGGAACAATGAATCCGATTGTATTACTTGATGAAATAGATAAAGTAGGAAACGATTATAAAGGTGACCCGTCATCGGCTCTTTTAGAAGCTTTAGACCCTGAGCAGAATAACTCATTTAATGACCATTATATTGATTTTCCTGTAGATTTAAGCAAGGTTTTATTTATTACAACGGCAAATGATACTTCAACTATTGCCGCACCGCTTTATGACAGAATGGAAATTATTGAACTTAATTCCTACTCTGTTGAAGAAAAGTTCAATATTGCAAAACTTCATTTGGTTAAAAAAGAAATGAAAAAGCACAAATTAACCGCAAGAGAGTTTAAAATCTCAGATGAAGCAATATATAAAATCATCGAATGCTACACAAGAGAAGCCGGAGTCAGAGGGCTTGAAAAAAACATTGCAACCCTTTGCAGAAAAGCAACTCTTGAGCTTGAAAGCGGTAAAAAATCGTTTAAGGTTACTGACAAAAATATTTCAGACTATTTAGGAGTAGAGAAATACTCAAAAGATGAAATACCTGACGAAAATCAAATCGGTGTTGTAAACGGACTTGCTTGGACACAGGTCGGCGGAACAATGCTTCCGATAGAAATATCTGCACTTGACGGTTCGGGTAAAATCGAGCTTACAGGTAATCTCGGTGATGTTATGAAAGAAAGTGCCAAAACCGCTGTAAGCTATGTAAGAAGCAAATCCGAACAATATGGTATTAAATCGGACTTCTACAAAACAAAAGACATACATATTCATGCACCGGAAGCCGCTATTCCAAAAGACGGTCCGTCTGCGGGTCTTGCAATCACAACCGCACTTGTAAGTGAGCTTACCGGTATTCCTATTAAAAAGAATGTTGCTATGACCGGTGAAATTTCACTTAAAGGCAAAGCACTTCCAATAGGCGGTTTAAAAGAAAAATCAATGGCTGCATACAAAGCAGGTTGTGATACCGTAATTATTCCAAAAGATAACTTCAAGGACTTGGCAGAAATAGGCACAGAAGTTAAAACAGCAGTCAGATTTATTCCGGTAACATCGTTTGACGAAGTTATGACACAAGCGCTTGAATATATGCCTAAAAAAGACAGAAAACAAAATGTAATAATAAAATCAGACGAATCCGTTTCATCGGTGGTGACACAGTAATATGAATTATAACAAAGCAGAATTTGAAAAATCATATGGCATATCAAGCCAGCTTCCGCCAAGCAATATTACAGAAATCGCTTTTGCCGGCAGGTCAAATGTAGGTAAAAGTTCGTTATTAAACAAATTGTTCAACAGAAAATCTTTGGCAAGAGTAAGTTCTGTTCCCGGAAAAACAATTACAATCAATTTTTATGATGTTGACGGATATAAATTTGTCGATCTTCCGGGTTACGGCTACGCCAAACTGAGTAAATCAGAGCGTGACCGCTTTGGAGAACTTATGGAAGGCTACTTCCAAAGCGGAAGAAACATAAAACTCGTTGTTCAACTTGTTGATATGCGTCATAAACCGTCACAAGACGATTTTGGTATGATTGAATTTATGAAACAAATGAACATACCGTTTATTGTTGTTTGCACAAAGGCAGACAAATTGAAAGTAAAGGAGTTTAAGAAAAGAGAACAGGAAATAAAAGAAGAGCTTTCTATGGTAGACAGCGATTTGATTATTCCGTTTTCTTCACAAAACGGGCTCGGACTTGATAAAATTAAAATGTTAATTGAAAAATCACTTACCGATTAAAGGTGATTTGAGGAGGATAAAATGAATAAAAAACCATTTCTTTCATTAGAAAAAGCACAGGAAATCATCAAAGATTATCCTACACCTTTTCACATTTATGATGAAAAGGGAATAAGGGAAAATGTAAAAGCTCTTAAAGAAGCTTTTGCATGGAATGAGGGCTATAAGGAATACTTTGCGGTAAAAGCTACTCCTAACCCATTTTTAATTAAAATTTTGCAGGAATACGGTTGTGGATGTGACTGCTCGTCAAAAACAGAACTTATGATGGCAAAAACAATCGGTGCAACAGGCGATGATATTATGTTTTCATCAAACGACACTCCTATTCAGGAATTTAAGTATTGCAACGACTTGGGCGGCATCATCAATCTTGACGACATCACTCATATTGAAGCTGTAGAAAAGGCTTGCGGCAAGCTTCCTAAAAAAATGAGTTGTCGTTACAATCCGGGCGGACTTTTCAAAATCAGCAATGATATTATGGATAACCCGGGCGACGCAAAATACGGTATGACTACCGAGCAAATCTATGAGGCTTTCAAAATTATGAAAGAAAAGGGTGTTGAAGAATTCGGTATCCATGCATTCCTTGCTTCAAACACAGTAATAAATGACTACTATCCAATGCTTGCAAAGGTTCTTTTTGAGCTTGCTGTTGAGCTTAAAGAAAAAGTAGGCGTACATATTGGATTCATCAACCTTTCAGGCGGTGTCGGTATTCCTTACAGACCTGACCAAGAACCAAACGACATCAGAGTTATTGGTGAGGGCGTTCACAAGGTATTTGATGAAGTACTTGTTCCTGCCGGAATGGGTGATGTTAAGCTTTGCACAGAACTCGGCAGATTTATGATGGGTCCTTACGGTGCTCTTGTAACAACCGCAATCAACGAAAAGCACACTCACAAAGAATATATCGGCGTTGACGCTTGTGCAGTTAACCTTATGCGTCCTGCAATTTACGGTGCATATCATCATATTTCGGTTTTGGGTAAAGAAAACGAAGAATGTAATAAAAAATATGATGTTACAGGTTCTCTTTGCGAAAACTGTGATAAGTTTGCTATTGACAGAATGTTGCCTAAGATTGATATGGGAGATATTCTTTACATTCACGATACCGGTGCACACGGCTTTTCAATGGGTTATAATTATAACGGAAAGCTCAAGAGTGCAGAGATTCTCCTCTGTGAAGACGGCTCATACAAACTCATCAGAAGAGCAGAAACTCCAAAGGATTATTTTGCAACATTTGATTGCTTTGATTTTTACGATGAATTAATCAAAGAGTAATTAATTTAGCGGCAGGAAAATTTCTTGCCGCTTTTTTTAAATTTTGCTTTACTATCACGATTTAATGTGTTAAAATATTAGCATACTAAAGACGGAGGCTTACTTATGAATAATAAACTGCATAATAAAAATGTGGATTTTTTGTTTAAGGCCATTTTGGCTCTTGAAAATACAGAAGAATGTTATGACTTTTTTGAAGATTTATGTACCGTTCAAGAGTTAAAAACTCTCAGTCAACGCATTGTTGTTGCAAAAATGCTTTCGGAAAAATGTGTTTACACGGATATTGTTGACCAAACAGGTGCTTCAACAGCCACAATCAGTCGTGTAAACCGTTCTCTCCAGTACGGTTGCGACGGATACGACAAGATTTTTGACAGAATCAGTGAAGAAGAAAGCAATGAGTAGTTATCAAACATTTGCTTATCTCTATGATGAGTTAACTCAAAATGTTGAATACGAAAAAAGATGCGAGTATATCCTGTCTTTTTTTGAACAAAACGGTATCAAATCGGGTACTGTTTTGGATTTAGCGTGCGGAACAGGCTCAATGAGTATTCCTTTTATGAAAAAAGGATACAGTATTATCGGCGTTGATTTGTCCGAAGAAATGCTTGAAATCGCCTCTAATCGACTTTTCGAAGCAGGGAACAGCTTTTCTTTGCTAAAAGCCAAAATGCAGGAATTTGAGCTTTCTGAAAAGGCAGAAGCTTGCATTTGTTGCCTTGACAGTATCAACCATCTCAATAATATTGACGATGTTTTCGCAACATTCAAAAATGTTTATGATTCGTTGAATAATGGCGGATTATTCGTTTTTGATGTCAATACTGTTTATAAGCACAATGAAATTCTTGCGGATAATACTTTTGTTTTTGATGAAGACGATTATTATCTTGTATGGGATAATGAAACTGTTGATGACAGGACCGTTCGAATCCTTCTTGATATGTTTATTCTTGACGGCGAAAGCTATGACCGATTCAGCGAAGAGTTTGAAGAAACGGCATATTCTGTTGAAGAATTGTCAAGTTTACTAAACAAAGTCGGTTTTGTCGATATTAAAGTTTATGATGAGCTATCATATGACGAACCTAAAAACGATAGCGAAAGATTATATTTTGTATGTAAAAAGGTGTAATAATGGGAAAGATTGTTAGATATATTGCAGTAGACGGTTCTGCATTTGTAATTGCGACCGACTCTACCGATATTGTATACGAAGCAGAGCAAATTCACAAAACCTCTGCAACTGTTACTGCCGCACTTGGCAGACTTATAACAGCAACATCAATGATGGGCAATATGCTCAAAGACAAAGAAGACAGCATTACTGTCAGAATGAACGGTGCAGGACCATGCGGCGATTTAATTGCCGTTTCCGACTATGAGGGTAATACAAGAGGATATGTTCAAAATCCTGTTGTAGAAATTCCTTTAAAACCTAATGGCAAGCTTGATGTATCGGGTGCAGTAGGTACAGACGGTCAGCTTTATGTTATTAAAGACATCGGAATGAAAGAACCATATGTCGGTCAAGTGCCTATTGTAAGCGGCGAAGTTGCAGAAGATATTACAAATTACTTTGCAACCAGCGAACAAACACCGTCGGTTTGTGCTTTAGGTGTATTAGTTAATCCTGATTTAACCGTAAAAAAAGCAGGCGGATACATCATTCAGCTTTTGCCGGGTTGCCCTGATGAAGTTATTGATATTATTGAAAAAAATGTTTCGGAAATTCCGTCTGTTACTCAAATGCTCGACAACGGTATGACTCCCGATGAAATAGCTCAAAAAGCCATGCAGGGAATAGAACTTGATAAACTTGACGAGAGTACAGCCGAATACAGATGTAACTGTTCAAGGAATAAAGTGGAAAACGCACTTATTTCTACGGGTATAGAAGCACTTAGCGAAATGGCAAAAGATGATAAAAACACAGAGGTAGAATGTCATTTTTGCAATAAGAAATATGTTTTTACTCCGCAAGATATACAACATTTAATTGATGCTTCAACCAAAAAATAAAATTTTAAAAAAAGTTGAAAAAAAGTGTTGACATTTTAGCCAAAATACTGTATAGTATAACACGTTGCAAGTAGCAATTCGGAAGCATAGCTCAGCTGGGAGAGCACCTGCCTTACAAGCAGGGGGTCACAGGT